>Ga0255049_10001418_pt1 | contig 13186 bp, 10 predicted proteins | sample JV7_2_3_MG_FD_183615 | JGI IMG/M metagenome (GOLD analysis project Ga0255049, IMG submission 183615) | Seawater microbial communities from Jervis Inlet, British Columbia, Canada - JV7_2_3 | ecosystem: Environmental > Aquatic > Marine > Inlet | place: Canada: British Columbia | collected 2016-10-06
GCGGCGAAGCGGATCTTCCCGGGGACCCGCAATTGTTGCAACAGGTGCACGGCACCCGGGCGGTCATGCTCGGGTCCGCCGATTTTGCGGGCGAACCTCCACAGGCAGACGCGGTCATTGGGCAGCAAGCCGGCGATATCTGTGTCGTGCGAACTGCAGATTGCCTGCCAGTGCTGTTGTGTGCACGGGACGGCAGCGAGATCGCCGCAATCCATGCCGGCTGGCGCGGGATGGCTGGAGGTGTCATCGAGGCAACCCTTGATGCGATGACTACGCCGGTGGGCGACCTGATCGCATGGTTCGGTCCGGCCATCTCGCAGTCGGCCTTCGAGGTCGGAGCCGAGGTCCGGGAAAGTTTTGGCCCCTGGGGACAAATCGAGGCGTTGTTCAAGCCCAACGAGCGGGGCCGCCTGCAGGCGGATTTGTTCGGTCTCGCGCGGGCCCGGCTGGACAAGAATGGTGTCCTCGCGGTGCACGGTGGCGGGCTGTGCACCTACAGCGACGCGGATCGCTTTTACTCCTATCGCCGGGATGGCAAAACCGGCCGGCTTTACAGCTTCATCCAGCGCCAATAGGGGTCAGGCAGGCCTTGAAAATCGTGACGCCGGCGTCATCTCAGGGTGAGATTTGGAGCCGGCGAGGCCGGCACGAGAGGGGTTCATGCGCGTAGACAAACTGACCAGCAAGTTTCAGATGGCGCTAGCCGATGCGCAGTCGCTGGCCGTTGGGCAGGACCACCAACTCATCGAGCCCGTGCATGTCATGGTGGCGCTGCTTGATCAGCAGGGCGGTTCGGTCCGCGGCTTGCTGACGAAATCCGGCGTCAACGTCAACTTGCTGCGCTCCCAGCTTGGTGAAGCCGGCGATCGTCTGCCCAAAGTAGAGGGCGCTGGCGGCGAATTGCACATTAGTAATGACCTGACGAAGCTATTCAATCTTACCGACAAGCTCGCCCAGGATCGTGGCGATCAGTACATCTCCAGTGAATTGTTCGCGCTGGCCGCAATGGACGACAAGTCACCGCTGCAGGCGATCATGCAACAGGCAGGTGCTGTCCGCGGCGCGATCGAAAAAGCGATCGACGATCTGCGCGGCGGTCAGCAGGTCAACGATCCGAACGCCGAAGACACGCGCCAGGCATTGGAGAAATTCACGATCGACCTGACCGAGCGTGCCGAGCAAGGCAAGCTCGATCCGATCATCGGGCGCGATGACGAAATTCGCCGCACGATCCAGATTTTGCAACGGCGCACCAAGAACAATCCGGTGCTTATTGGCGAGCCCGGCGTCGGCAAGACCGCGATTATCGAAGGACTGGCACAGCGGATCGTCAATAACGAGGTGCCGGAGGGGCTGCGCGGCAAGCGCATCCTGTCGCTCGACATGGGTTCGCTGATCGCGGGCGCGAAATTCCGTGGCGAATTCGAGGAGCGGCTGAAGGCCGTCCTGAGCGACCTGGCCAAGCAGGAAGGGCAGATCATCCTGTTCATCGACGAGCTGCACACGATGGTTGGCGCGGGCAAAGCCGAGGGCTCGATGGATGCGGGCAACATGCTCAAACCGGCACTCGCGCGCGGCGAACTGCACTGCGTTGGCGCGACGACGCTGGACGAATATCGTCAGCACCTGGAGAAAGACGCCGCGCTTGAGCGCCGCTTCCAGAAAGTATTTATCGGCGAGCCGAGTGTCGAAGACACTATTGCGATTCTGCGTGGGCTCAAGGAACGCTACGAAGTGCACCACGGTGTAGAGATCACAGATCCGGCGATCGTCGCGGCGGCCACGTTGTCGCATCGCTATATCAGCGACCGTCAGTTGCCGGACAAGGCGATCGATCTTATCGATGAGGCGGCCTCACGCATTCGCATCGAAATCGATTCGAAACCCGAGGAGATGGACAAGCTCGAGCGTCGCATCATCCAGTTGAAGATCGAGCGCGAGGCGCTCAACAAGGAATCGGACGATGCCTCGCGCAAGCGGCTCAAAGACATCGAAGAGCAGCTGAGCGAGCTGGAGAAAGAGTTCTCGGACCTGGAGGAAATCTGGAAGTCGGAGAAAGCGGCAATGCAGGGCGCCACTCATATTAAAGAGGAAATCGAGCGCGCCAGGCTGGAGCTCGAGACCGCGCATCGCGCCAACGATCTGGCAAGAATGTCGGAATTGCAGTACGGGCGCATCCCGGAGCTCGAGAAACAGCTCGCGGATGCGATGCAGGCCGAGGGTACCGAGACAACCTTGCTGCGCAATAACGTGACTGAAGAAGAAGTCGCCGAAATCGTCTCCAAGTGGACCGGCATTCCGGTGTCCAAGATGCTCGAAGGCGAGAAAGAGAAATTGCTGCAGATGGAAGCGCTGGTGCAGGAACGCGTGGTCGGCCAGGAAGAAGCGGTAACCGCCGTCGCCAACGCGATTCGTCGGTCACGTGCCGGATTGTCCGATCCGAACCGCCCGATAGGGTCCTTCCTGTTCCTCGGGCCAACCGGTGTCGGCAAGACCGAGCTGACCAAAGCACTCGCGAATTTCATGTTCGATACGGACGATGCAATGGTCAGGCTCGATATGTCCGAGTTCATGGAAAAGCACTCGGTCTCGCGCATGATTGGCGCGCCACCAGGTTACGTTGGCTACGACCAGGGCGGCTATCTGACCGAGGCCGTGCGCCGTCGACCGTATTCGGTGATTCTGCTCGACGAGGTCGAAAAAGCGCATCCGGATGTTTTCAACGTGCTGCTGCAGGTGCTCGACGACGGTCGTTTGACTGACGGCCAGGGCCGCACCGTCGATTTTCGTAATACCGTGATTGTCATGACCTCAAACCTGGGCTCGCAAATGATCCAGGAGATGTCGGGCGAGGAGCAATACGATGCGATGAAGTCCGCCGTCATGGACGTGGTTGGTACGCACTTTCGACCGGAATTTATCAATCGTGTTGACGATGTCGTCGTGTTCCACCCGCTAAGTCGCGAGCACATTCGCCTGATCGTCGATATCCAGCTAGGCTATCTGCGCGACCGGCTTGCGGAACGAGACATGCACATCGAACTCTCGGATGGGGCCAGGGACAGGCTTGCTGAGGCAGGTTTCGATCCGGTTTATGGCGCGCGGCCGCTGAAACGAGCCATCCAGCAGCAGATCGAAAACCCGCTGGCGAATGAAATTCTTGAGGGCAAGTTCAAACCCGGCGATAGCATCGAAGTGGGTGTCGCCGACGATGGTCTGGAATTCCAGAACGCTGCCTAGCATCTGGCCTAAAGGCCCTCCCACAGTAGGAGCGGCTTTTGCCGCGATAACCTATAATGCACCACTATTTTTGAGGAGCCAGACGCTTGCCGATTTACGAGTACGCCTGCAGGACATGCGATCATTCGCTGGACGCGCTGCAAAAAATGGCAGACGCGCCCTTGGTCGATTGCCCGTCGTGTGGGGAGCCGAGTCTGAGAAAGCTGCTCTCTGCACCGCGCTTTCGTCTCAAGGGGCAGGGCTGGTACGAGACCGATTTCAAGAAGGACAATCAGCGCAATATCGCCGGCGACAAGGAGCCCAAGAAGTCGGATAGCAAGTCATCCGATGACAAGACGAAGAAAACCACCGCGAAGGACTCCCCCACGACCAAGTCGTCAGCTGACAGCAAGAAGAGCACGGCATGATGTCGCCCGTGGTAAAGCGACTGCGTCGCTACCTGGTAGCAGGTGTTCTGGTCTGGCTGCCGCTGGCAGTTACCTATGTGCTGCTGCGCTTCCTGATAGGCGTCATGGACAAGACCCTGAACCTGCTGCCGCTTGCCTATCGTCCTGAGGAATGGATGGGTGTAGCAATTCCTGGTCTCGGTGTCATTCTGACATTCATCGTGTTGCTGATTACCGGATTGCTGGCGGCGAATATCGTCGGGCGCAGCGTTGTTGGCGGCTGGGAGTCGTTGCTCGAGCGAATCCCCGTGGTGCGATCGATTTACTCGGCCTCAAAGAATTTTGCCGAGATCGTATTTTCCGATTCAGGCAACGCGTTCAAGAAAGTCTTGCTGGTTGAGTATCCGCGCAAGGGAATCTATACGCTGACGTTTCAGACGGCGACTGCGATGGGCGAGGTGCAGGGCAGGATGGGTACGGACGTTGTCACCTGTTTCGTGCCGACGACGCCGAATCCAACCTCGGGGTTCATCATTATTGTGCCGAAGGAGGACGTCATCGAACTCGATATGTCCGTTGATGAGGCCGCCAAGCTGGTCATGTCGCTGGGCGTCGTCGTCCCAACCTGGTCGAAGAGCCAAACTCGAGAGCTACCTCTGAAAATGCCCGATGAGCAACCGTAAACCGGGTGTTTATCGACCGAAGTAAAGCGCAGCGCAGCGAGCCATGAGGGAGAGAAATACCCGGTTTACGGTTGCTCATCGGTTGTATATTCAGGTGCCAGCCCTTACCATGCCGCGACTTTTTTCGAGCACGAAATCACGAACATGACCATGCGTAGCCACTATTGCGGACAAGTTGACGAATCTCTGATTGGCGAAGAGATCGCCGTCTGTGGCTGGGTGCACCGCCGCCGTGACCACGGTGGTGTCATTTTCATCGATTTGCGCGATCGGGAAGGCCTGTTGCAGGTGGTTTTTGACCCGGATCGCGCCGAAATCTTTGCTGAAGCCGAGCGCATTCGCGGTGAATACGTGCTGGCCGTCAAAGGCCTCGTCAGGCAGCGGCCGGAAGGCACGATCAACCCGAATATGAAGACCGGCCAGGTCGAAGTCCTGGCGCACGAATTGACGGTATTGAACCGCTCGGAAACGCCACCGTTTCATCACGATGAGAATGCGAATGAAGAACTGCGTCTGACCTATCGCTATCTCGATCTGCGCCGCGAGGACATGCTGGGCAATCTGCGGTTACGCCACAAAGTTACGATGGCGATGCGCGAATACCTCGATGGCAATGATTTCATCGACGTTGAGACACCCATGCTGACGCGTGCGACGCCCGAAGGTGCACGTGACTACATCGTTCCGAGCCGCACCAATCCCGGCAAGTTCTTTGCGTTGCCGCAGTCACCGCAAATATTCAAACAACTCTTGATGATGTCGGGGCTGGATCGTTACTACCAGATTGTGCGTTGCTTCCGCGATGAAGACTTGCGTGCCGATCGACAGCCGGAGTTTACGCAGCTCGACGTTGAGATGAGTTTCGTTGACGAAACTGATGTTACCGGCACGATGGAAACGCTGGTGACGCATCTGTTCAAACAGGTGCTCGATGTGGATCTGCCGACGCCATTTCCGCGAATTCGTTATGCAGAGGCGATGCAACGCTTCGGCTCGGATAAACCTGATCTACGCATCGACCTCGAGCTCATAGAGGTCGCGGACCTGATGGCTTCGGTCGAATTCAAGGTATTCGCCGGACCGGCCAGCGATCCGGAAGGGCGCGTTGCGGCACTGTGTCTGCCAGGTGGCAACGATCTCAGCCGCAGGGAAATTGATGACTACACGGCCTACGTCGCCCGTTACGGCGCCAGGGGCCTTGCGTACATCAAGGTGAACGACGTTGATGCGGGCCGTGAAGGGCTGCAGTCGCCTATCCTCAAGTTCCTTCCTGACGATGCTGTCCGTGGCATCCTGGAGCGCACCGGTGCTTCGACCGGAGATCTGATTTTCTTTGGCGCGGACAAGGCCCGTGTCGTTAATGACGCACTGGGTGCACTGCGCATCAAGGTCGCTGAGGATCGCGGCCTGGTGGCCGAAGGTTGGTCGCCGCTTTGGGTGGTGGACTTCCCGATGTTCGATCAGGACCCGCAAAGCAAGCGCTGGAATGCTTTGCATCATCCATTCACCGCGCCAGCGGTTAACGATGCCGAGATACTGAAGGCCGCTCCCGGCGAGGCCTTGTCGCGTGCTTATGACATGGTGTTGAACGGTTCGGAAATTGGTGGTGGCTCGATTCGTATTCACGATCAGTCTATCCAGTCGGCAGTATTTGACGTGCTGGGCATCAGCAAGGAAGAAGCCGACGAGAAATTCGGTTTTCTGCTGCGCGCGCTCGAATACGGTTGTCCGCCGCACGGTGGCATCGCCTTCGGACTCGATCGCATTGTCATGTTGATGGCCGGTGCCGAGAGTATCCGCGACGTCATCGCGTTCCCGAAAACTCAGACCGCCAGTTGCCCGTTGACCAATGCACCCGGCGAAGTCTCCGCCGAGCAATTGAAGGAAACCGGCATCCGCCTGCGCACGCCGAAGTCTTCTTAGGAGGCCGTTGTGGGAGGCCGCCATGCGGGCGAATTTTTGTGGGAGGCCGCCATGCGGGCGAATGATTATCGCCGTCCTGTTTCAGTCCTCGTCGTCGTCCATGCGGACGACGGACAGGCATTGCTGCTACGCCGCGCGGAACCCTTCGACTTCTGGCAATCAGTAACGGGTAGTTTGCAGGCAGGCGAAACCCATGCCGAGGCGGCACGACGTGAATTACTTGAAGAAACCGGACTTGGCGATGAAGGCGTTCTGGCGTATTCCGGGATAAGCCGGCAATTCGTCATCGATCCTCGCTGGCGCGAAAAATTCGAGCCTGGCTCGATCGAAAATGTTGAGTTCGAATGGCATTACCGGCTACCGGCGGCCATAGACATAGCGATCAGCGATGACGAACATTCAGAGTATCGCTGGTTGCCAATAAGAGAGGCAGCGACGTTGATTTGGTCGTGGACTAATCGCGACGCGCTAGGTGGACTTATTGTATGAAGAGCATCGACACCGTGATCTGTTTGCATGGCTTCTGGTCGCACGGCGCGGGCATGTATCTGATCAAGCGCCGACTTGAAAATGAATACGGCATGCGGGCATTGCTGTTCAGTTATCCGTCAGTGCGCGGCACGCTCGATGAAAACGCAGCAGCGCTCGCCGCGTTCATCGAAAACGAAGGCCTGAGTGGCACACATATCGTTGGCCACAGCCTGGGCGGTGTGGTTGCGTTGCGTATGCTGGCGAACCACGCAGATGCGCCCCCAGGTCGAGTCGTGTGCCTCGGCTCACCCCTGACCGGCTCGCGATCCGCGAACTTTCTCGGCGACCAGGACTGGGCCGAGCCCATTCTTGGACATTCGCTGTCGAAAGGCGTGATCGACGAACCTGCCAGCAGTTGGTCGAGCGATGTCTGTGCGAGACGGGAGGTGGGCGTCATTGCTGGCGATGCATCGATTGGCCTTGCTCAGTTCGTAGCGGAGTTCGAAGAAGACAACGATGGCACCGTCGCAATATCGGAGACGCAACTGCAGGGCGTGCGCGATCACCTCATCATGCCGGTCAGCCACAACGGGATGCTGTTATCCAGCCGCGTCGTTGATCAGGCGGCGGCATTCCTCAAACGCGGTGAGTTCCTGCGCGATAGTACTTAAGCATCGGGGTCAGAGCCCTTCCTTAGGAAGGGCTCTGACCCCGATGCTGGTGTACTTTGCATAGGCTTGAAACTATGATGGCGCGATCGTCGGCCAGCATGGTTATTTGTGACCGCCCAGACCTCTTTAATTGACGTTGATCGCATAATTTCGCTGCTCAGCTGCCCACGATCTGGCGAAGCGTTACACCGCAATGGTCAATCGCTGGACAATCAGTCCGGCAGCAGCAGTTACCAAATTTCAGAAAGCGGCATTCCGTTGTTTGCAGAAGATTTCCTGTCGCCTGCAGCTGCGATCCAGCAGGAGCATTACGATCAGATCGCCGATGCGTACGCAGCCAACCTGCAATACCCGCATACGCAGGAGTACATGGATTATCTCGATCGTGTGCTGCGCGAAGAGGTCGACGGTATCGAGTTCGGTATTTGCGCCGAGGTTTGTTGCGGCACCGGCGAAGCATTCGCGCTATTCGAAAAGTCCATCGATTCGGGTATTGGTGTCGATATATCGTCATCAATGCTGGTGAAAGCGCAGCACGCATTCGCTGATTCTCAGCTCAGTTTCGTGCAGGGCGATGCAACGCTCCTGCCGCTCGCTGACAATGCCTTCGATACCGTAGTCATGCTCGGCGGCATTCATCACGTGCCGGACCGACAGGCGCTTTTTGAACAGGTCTTTCGCGTGCTGAAGCCGGGTGGCGTGTTTTTTTTTCGCGAGCCTGTCAGTGATTTCTGGTTATGGAAGTTCCTGCGTGCGATCGTGTATCGTCTGTCGCCCATTCTGGACCACGCAACCGAACGCCCGTTGATCTACTCGGAAACGGTGCCGGTGCTGGAAGATGCAGGATTCGAGCGGGTTACCTGGCGCACCTGCGGTTTCGTCGGTTTCTGCCTGTTCATGAACAGTGATGTGTTGTTTGTGAATCGTCTGTTTCGCTTTATTCCGGGCATTCGCGCGATCACCCGCGCGTTCGCACGATTCGACGACTGGTGCACGCGCCGGTCGCTCCTGAAAAGGTCAGGCCTGCAGGTTGTTGGCTCTGCCCGCAAACCATCGGTGGCTACATCCAATGAACACTAATCTAGTAACCGGCCTTTATATTGTCGCCAGTATGAGTTGCACGGTAGTCGGTAACTTGCTGCTCAAGACCGGCGTGCAGCAACCCGGCGTCAGCAGCGTGTGGCCGCTCAGTCTTTTAAACATGCGGACCGCCCTGGGCGCAGTTACGTTTTGCTTCGCGATGATTTTCTACATGATGGTATTGCGGCGCACGGCACTAAACCTCGCGCAATCGATTTTCGCACTGCAGTTCGTGCTGGTCATCGTTGCTGCGAATTTTATCTTGCACGAACCCATCGGTATGCAGCGCTGGTTCGGCATCGGTTTGATCGCCGCGGGGTTGTTCGTGATTTCGCTCACGCCCTCAACGAGTTTGCAGTAAACAAACATGAGTGATGCCGCACAGGAACAATTGGGTTCGCCGGAACGTTTCGGCCATTCGTGGAACATCTTCAGCGAGATCCTGCCCATTCATGAAGAGCAGTTCGTGCGCTGGACTACTGGTATCGACAAGTCGGACTGGAGTGGCAAACGCTTTCTCGATGTTGGTTGCGGTATCGGTCGAAATTCCTGGTGGCCATTGACCTATGGTGCAGCGTCGAGCCTCAGTATCGATATTGACGAACGAACGCTGGCCGCCGCGCGTAGCAATCTGGCGAAATACGACAGCGCAGTCGTCGAAAACAGAAGCGCGTACGAGATCAACGAGACGGACGAGTTCGATATCGCGTTTAGCATCGGCGTTATTCACCATCTGGACGATCAACCAGCAGCGGTACGGCAAATGCAGCAGGCGGTCCGGCCGGGCGGTATGGTCCTGGTCTGGCTGTATGGCCACGAGAACAACGAGTGGCTGGTGCGTTATTTCGATCCGGCACGACGCTTTCTATTCAGCAAGATGCCGTTGTCACTGGTCTACTTCTTGTCATTACCAGCGACCGCACTGCTGTGGCTGTTTCTCAAGGTCGGCCTGGGCAGAACTGAGTACATGCGTTTGATCCGGACATTTTCGTTTCGCCATTTGCGAGCGATAGTCTACGACCATATGATTCCGAGAATCGCCAAGTATTATAGAGAGTCCGAGGCGATTGCTTTGCTTGCAGAAGCGGGGCTGGAAAATGTGCAGGCGCACTGGGTCAACGAAATGTCCTGGACCGTCACCGGCGTCAAGCCCGCATGTGTGGGATAGCCGGATTTACGTTTAACAACTCTGCACCGGACCCCGGTGCAATTGCTGGCGCAATCGCCAGCGACATGCTGGCAGCGATCGCGCATCGCGGACCAGACGAACAGGACATCGTTATTCGCGATGGCCTGGCGCTCGCCCACAACCGGCTCACGATTATGGAGCCGATGGGCGGTCAGCAGCCGCGGATCAACGAGGCCAATGGCAACACACTGATCTACAACGGCGAGATCTACAATCACCGCGCCTTCGATGCCGAGCTTCGCGCCGCCGGCTGCGAACTACGCGACCATTGTGATACCGAAACACTCTTCTGGCTGCTCGAACTGCACGGGGTCGAGAAAACCCTGGCGATGATCGACGGCATGTTTGCGTTTGCCTGGTATCAGGCGAAAGACGAGACCCTGTTTCTGGCTCGTGATCGCTTCGGTCAAAAGCCGATGTTTTACTCGGGGAGTGGCAGTGACTTCATTTTCGCGTCTGAAATCAAGGCTTTACGCCGACACCCATCGCTGCGGGACGTAACACCCGACGTCGAGGCGCTGCGACTCTACTTAATGATGGAGTACGTGCCTGGCCCGGCTACCGGCTACAACGAAGTTCAGGAGCTGCCTGCCGGTCACTTGCTGAGTAATCGCAACAAGCAACTGGATATCAAAGCGTACTGGCAAGCCCGCGATGTTTTGCGCGATCCGCACATCGACGATGCCGCTGCCGCACAAACGCTGGACGGATTGCTTAATGCTGCCGTGCAGCAGCAGCTGGTTGCCGATGTGCCGTTGGGCGTGTTCCTGTCCGGCGGACTCGACTCATCGCTCATCGCAGCGATCGCGAGAAAGCACAGCGACGACGTGGCTACCTTTACCGTCAGGTTTCCGTACGCGAGTTTCAACGAATCGCCTCATGCGGAAGAGGTGGCCGCAAGTGTCGGTACAAGACACACGACGATCGAACTCAATCGGCAGAATTGTAGCGATGGCATCGAGCACTTGTTGGCGCAGGCCGATCAGCCGTTTTGCGATTCATCGCAATTACCCAGCTACCTGCTCTGTCAGGCGACCCGGCAACACGTCACTGTCGCACTCGGCGGCGACGGTGCAGACGAGTTGTTTTTTGGCTACCCGAATTTCAGGTTACTCAAATTCGCACGGTTGATGGCCGCGTTACCGCAAAGCTCGGGCGGGCTGTTGCGGCTGATGGCGAAGCTCTTGCCGGATTCGACCGACTACATGAGCCGCGGTTTCCTGCTGCGGCAACTCAGCTACGGAATCGGGCGGCCGGCGCAACAGCAAAGCCTGTACTGGATGTCAGCAGTGTCGCCAGCACAGCAACAGAGCGTGTGGCGTGACGGGCGTGCAGTTACATCGCAGCTCGCAGCCGATAACGAGCGGTCGCTGTTGGAGCAATGCCAGCGGCAGTTCATCGAGGAATATCTGGCCGGCGATATCCTGCAGAAAATGGATCGTGCGTCGATGTACGCCAGTCTCGAAGTGCGCAGCCCGTTCCTGGCTGCAGCCGTGGCCGACTATGCATTGTCCCTGCCGGTCAACGTTTCGTTCAGGGGGTCGACGGGTAAACGCGTGTTGCGTGACGTCGCTAGCCGCTATTTGCCTCCGCAAACGATCACGCGCAAGAAACACGGTTTTGCATTGCCGGTTGCAGCGTTACTGCGCAACGACTTGCGTGAGTTGGGGGAGTCGACCCTGCTCGATTCAGCCAATCCGATGTACGAGTACGTTGCTTACGATACTGTCAGTTCACTGTGGTCGCAGCACGCGAACGTGAAGCGCAATCACGGCAAGTCTCTGTGGGCGTTACTGATGATGGCCGCGTTTTTTCGCAACCAGTTCTAGCTGGACTTCAATCGGTAGATCAACTCCAGCGCTTCGCGAGGCGACAGCGTATCGGGATCGACGTCGTCCAGAATCTCCCGCAGTGCATCCGCTGCAACCACCACCGACGACATCGCCAGCGGTAATTGTCCTTGTGGGCTGTCGTTACTGGCGGTCTGCATCGACTCGAGCGTGCCGAGGTAGTTTTTCGCCCGCCGTATCACTTCTTTGGGTACACCAGCGAGCGCGGCAACCTGTAAACCGTAGCTTTGATTGGCCGGTCCGGGCTTCACGGCGTGCAGAAAAACCAGCTCACCCTTGTGTTCAGTGGCATCAAGATGAACGTTGCGGCACGCAGACAGCTCGTCCGAGAGCGCGGTTAGCTCGAAGTAGTGTGTAGCAAACAGGGTGAATGCGTTCGCAGTCTCGCCCATGTAATGTGCGGCGGCCCAGGCCAGCGACAAACCATCGAAGGTGCTCGTGCCGCGCCCGATCTCATCCATCAACACCAGGCTTTCCTCGGTAGCGTTGTGCAGGATGGTCGCGGTCTCGGTCATCTCAACCATGAATGTCGAGCGGCCGCCCGCAAGGTCGTCCGACGCACCGATGCGCGTGAAGATCCGGTCGATCGGACCGATACGTAGTTTCTCCGCCGGAACGAAACTGCCGATGTGCGCCAGTATCGCGATCAGCGCCGTCTGCCGCATGTAGGTCGACTTGCCGCCCATGTTCGGGCCGGTAATGACCAGCAGGCGTTGCGCTGCGTTGAGCTCCAGATCGTTGGCCACGAACGGCGTGTCGATCACCTGTTCGACTACGAGGTGGCGGCCGCCCTGGATTTCGATGCAGGGTGTGTCCGCGATCTCGGGCTTCGACAAATTCAATGTTTCGGCCCGCTCCGCGAAGCAAGCTAGTACGTCGAGCTCTGCTACTGCAAACGCGGTCTGCTGTAGTGCCGCGAGTTCATCATTGAGCTGATCAAGAATGCCTTCATACAACAACTTCTCGCGCGTCAGCGCGCGCTCCCGTGCGCCGAGCACCTTGTCCTCGAACTCCTTGAGCTCGGGTGTGATGTAACGTTCGGCGCCTTTGAGCGTTTGCCGGCGGACATACTCGACCGGTGCCTTGTCCGCCTGACCCTTGCTGATCTCAATGTAATAGCCATGCACCCGGTTGTAGCCGAGCTTGAGCGTCGAGATACCGGTGCGTTCTTTCTCGCGCGCTTCGAGGTCGAGCAGATACTGATCGGCGTTGGACGCGATGGCACGCAAATCGTCGAGCTGCTCGTCGTAGCCGTCCGCGATGACGCCGCCATCGCGAATCAGCATCGGCGGGTTGTCGATGATGGCTTTGCTCAACAGATCGTATTGCCTGCGGTGTTCGCCGATTTGCTCGTGCAGTTCGGCAAGCGTGGGTGATGTCAGTGACGCAATGTGCTGGCGAAGCGCCGGCAGTCGCGATACGGCTTCGCACAATTGCCGCAGGTCGCGCGGTCGAGCAGAGCGCAGCGCTACTCGAGAAAGGATGCGCTCGACGTCACCAACACCGTCGGTTGATGCCTGAATGTCTGCGACGATGCCGCTGCTTTGCAATGTCTCTATGGCCTGGTAGCGCCCACGCAGGATCGCGGTGTCGCGCAACGGTCGTTGCAGCCAGCGGCGCAGCAGCCGTGAGCCCATTGGGCTCTGGCAATGATCCAGCACGCCTGCAAGCGTATGTTGGTGGTGGCCGGTCA
>Ga0255049_10001419_pt1 | contig 13181 bp, 13 predicted proteins | sample JV7_2_3_MG_FD_183615 | JGI IMG/M metagenome (GOLD analysis project Ga0255049, IMG submission 183615) | Seawater microbial communities from Jervis Inlet, British Columbia, Canada - JV7_2_3 | ecosystem: Environmental > Aquatic > Marine > Inlet | place: Canada: British Columbia | collected 2016-10-06
CGAACTCGATTCGCTCCGCACCCTGGGCCTCGGGACCAACCGCCCCCTCCTCGCCGCAGTCACCGGAACGCTGGTCTTGCAGCTGCTGGTCATCTACTGGGGGCCGTTCCAGAACCTCCTCAACACCGAGGCACTCACCATCTCCGACCTTTTCATCGTGCTGGCGGCATCCACCATCGTCTTTTTTGCGGTGGAGTTGGAGAAGGCAGTCCGGCGGCGCATCGAATCAAGGAATCACCGGAGTCAAGGTTGAACCTCGCACAAGCCTTCGAATTCTTCCCGGTCGTCGCCACGGTCATGGTCCGCGAGGCCGCCTGGTTCGCGACATGACCGGCTCGGCCCATTCTCCGTCGGTGGCGGTCCTCGGGGCGGGTAACGCCGGCCGGGCCTTGGCTGGCGACATGGGACGCTTGGGGGCTCAGGTGGCTCTGTGGAACCGGACCCCCGACCATGTCGCCGAAATCGCCCTTCATGGTGGCGTCGACCTGGAAGGGGAGGTCAGCGGCTTCGGCAAGCTGAAGCTGATCACGTCCGACCTGGGCGAAGCGGTCACCGGCGCCGACCTGGTGATGGTGTGTGTGCCTGCATTCGGCCACCGCGACGTCGCCCGAGAATGTGCGCCGTATCTGCGGGACGGCCAGGTTGTGGTCCTCAACCCCGGGAGGACGTTCGGTGCACTCGAGTTCCTCCATGAACTCCGGAGCCAGGACTGTCCGGCCGACGTCACCGTCGCCGAGGCTGCCACGTTCATCTTCGCGTCTCGAAGTTCGGGCCCGGCGCAGTCCCTGATCATGAGGATCAAGCACGCTGTTCCGGTGGCTGCCATCCCACACACCAGGACCAACGACGTGATCGCCTGCCTCAGACCGTGGTATGGACAATTCACTGCTGCTGAGTGCACATTGGACACGAGTTTCGCCAACGTCGGGGCGGTGGTGCATCCGGCGATCACCCTGCTGAACTCGGCCCGGATCGAGAATACCCACGGCCGGTTCGACTTCTACATCGATGGGGTGAGCCCCGGCGTGGCCCGGGTGCTCGAGGCAGTCGACCGGGAGCGGCTTGCCGTCGCTCAACTCCTCGGGGTGTCGGTGCGGTCGATGAGAGAGTGGCTGGTGTCGGCGTATCGTGCCGAGGGCCGTGACTTGTATGAGGCGATCCAAGCCAACGAGGGGTACCGCGGGATCACGGCGCCACCGACGATGGAGAACCGATACACACTCGAAGATGTGCCGATGAGCATGGTGCCCATGGCATCCGCCGGCAGGGGGTTCGGACTCAAGCCTCGCGCCATCGAATCGGTGATCGACCTGGCCGGACTCATGCACCAGACGAACTTCTGGACCCGGGGCAGGACCCTTGATCGGCTCGGCCTGGATGGGCTGAGCCCTCCCGAGATCCGGCGGGTGGCCAGCGAAGGGTATCCCCAATGACGGGGCCGCTCGTCCTCGGCGCCGCCCTCGGCGACTGCGTCCACGTCGCGGGAGTGCTCAACTTCCTCGCAGCGTGCCGCCGGCACGGATACCGCACCGAATTCCTCGGCCCGGCAATCCCGGTTGACCGTCTGGTCGAGGAGGTCGCAGCGCAACGGCCGGATCTGGTGGCGGTCAGCTACCGGCTCACCCCCGAAGCCGCGCAGCGACTGCTCACAGAACTATCGGTGACACTCGAACGTCGAGGTCTGGGAGGAATCCGGGCGGTGTTCGGCGGCCCTCCGCCGGTGGCGGCAGTAGCGCGGCAGTCCCACCTCTTTGAGGCCTGCTTCGGGGACCCGGACAGCCCCGACGTTGAAGAGTGGCTCTCTGGGAGCGCTGCCCAAGCCTCAAGCGACTTTGCGGACGCTGGCGGGGACCTCGTTTCGAGGTGGCAGGCTCGGGGGCCGCGGCCTCTGATCCGCCACCATTTCGGGCTCCCCACCCTAGAACGGACAGAGCTGGGCGTCCGTGACATCGCCGAGTCCGGGCTTGTCGACGTGATCTCGATCGGGCCGGATCAGAACGCCCAGGAGCACTTCTTCCATCCCGAGAGAATGGACCCCGCCCAGGATGGCGCAGGTGGAGTCCCCGTCAGGACTCCCGATGACTTCAGAAGGCTCCACGACGCCGCCCAATCGGGCAACCGTCCACTGATGCGCTGCTATGCGGGCACCAACGACCTGGTCAGCATGGCCGAGATACTCGCCGACACGATTCACAACGCCTGGTGCGCGGTCCCGGTGTTCTGGTACTCCGAACTCGACGGACGATCAACCAGGACACTCGAAGCCGCGGTCGCCGAGAACCAGCGGCTCGTCGAATGGCACGCCGAGCGTGGCATCCCGGTCGAACGCAACGACCAGAACCAGTGGGGGCTGCGGGCCGCCCACGACACCCTACAGGTGGCTGCCGCTGCCCTGGCCGCACGCCTCTCGGCCAATGCGGGCACAACCAGCTATGTCCTTCAGATGATGCTCAACAACCCAGCCGGCATATCACCCGCAATGGACGTCGCCAAGATGCTGGCAATGGAAACGTTGGTCAAACGCGTCGTCGGGCCCGACATGACTGTGCTGCGAGAGGTCCGCGCTGGGCTGTTCTCGCTTCCTCCCGACCCGGTTCGAGCCCTCGGTCAACTTGCCTCGGCGACACGCACCGCCATGTTGCTGTCGCCCGACATCGTCCACGTCGTCGGTCACACCGAAGCCGACCACGCCATCGAGGCGTCAGAGCTGATCACCGCCTGCTCACTCGTTCATCAAGTGATCGACGACGCGCTCCTCGGACTTCCCGACCCGCCAGCCGACGCAAAAGTGGCCGCGCGACGCGACCTCCTGATCGCTGAGGCCGAGTTCTTGCTCTCCCAAATCGCCGCTCACCACCCGGGAGCCCTCGACGGAGACCCAGACCAGCTTGGCTCACTCGTACGCTCTGGCATCCTCGACGCCCCGTACCTCGCCGGAAATCCAGCTGCACACGGTGAGATCGTCACGGTCGTCGACGGTGGCTGCGACGCTGTCGACCAAGCTACGGGACGACACCTTCAAGAAAAGGAAAGACTGGCGTCGATCATCGGCGGCGAAAGCGTCATGGACGGTGTCAGCCGCCGGCACCGGGGAGGCTCGGGGTAGACCCCGGCCCAAGAGAGAGGAGATTCATCGTTTGGACCTAGGGATCATCCTGGTGACCTTCGTCCTTGGCTTTGGTGCGGTTCGTATCGGCCTCCCGCCGCTCGTCGGTTACCTCGGCGCCGGGTTCGCTCTCCACGCCCTCGGCTACGAGGCCAGTGGGCCTATCGAATTGATCGCCGAGCTGGGGGTATTCCTGCTGCTGTTCGGTATCGGCCTCAAGCTACGCCCCTCGATGCTGGTGCGCAAAGAGGTGTGGGCTGTTGCCGGGGTCCACATGACGGTGACGACGGCGGTCATCGGGGCGTTGTTTCTCGCCCTGGGTGCCCTCGGACTTCCCCTCGCTGCAGCTCTCACCCCTGCCAAGGCTGCGCTCGTCGGTTTCGCCTTCTCGTTCTCCAGCACCGTCTTTGCGGTAAAGGCGCTGGAGGAGCGCAACGAAGCGGCTTCACTCTCGGGCCGTCTCGCCATCGGCATCCTCATCTTGCAAGACCTGTTCGCAGTCGTCTTTCTCACGCTCTCACTGGGCAAGGCCCCTTCGCTGTGGGCGATCCCCCTCGTCGTCGGCATCGTCGCAGCCCGGCCCTTCCTCGGGTGGCTGCTCCGACATAGCGGCCATGGAGAGCTCTTGGTGTTGCTCGGTTTGGTGCTGGCGGTCGGGGTCGGCGCGGGAGCCTTCGAACGGGTCGGCCTCAAACCTGATCTGGGCGCGCTCGTCGTCGGAATGGCGCTGGCCAGCCACCCCAAGGCGAACGAGTTGTCCGACCGATTGCTCGGCTTCAAAGACGTGCTTCTCGTCGGGTTCTTCCTTTCTATCGGCCTCGGAGGCGCGCCGGAGTCACCCGCAATCGTGATAGCGGTGATCGCACTGGCGTTGGTGGCCCTCAAGTCCGCGGGTTTTCTGGTGCTCCTATCCCGATTTCGGCTCCGCGCCCGCACGTCCCTGCACACCTCGCTCACCTTGGCCACCTATAGCGAATTCGGCCTCATCGCCGCCGCAGTGGGCGTCGACCAGGGCTTCCTCGACCAGCAGTGGCTCTCCGGAATAGCCGTCGCCGTGGCCGCATCGTTTGCCGTGGCCGCGACCGTTAACAAGGCGCGGTACGCCCTATACGGCCGTTGGTCGCGGTGGTTGGTCCGCCTGGAACGCCACCCCATACAGGCCGAAGACGCCCTCGTGGAACCCACCACAGCCCGCATCGTGGTGTTCGGGATGGGGCGTGTGGGTCAAGGCGTCTACGACGAGCTCGTTCACCGCAATGGCAGCGTCGTCTTGGGCGTCGACCGCCGCGACGAAACCGTCGCCTCCAACCTCCAAGCAGGCCGAAACGTGGTCCGCGGCGACGCGCTCGACCGGGACTTCTGGGAGCGCCTCCGCCTCCACCCCGACCTCGGACTAGCGGTACTCGCCATGAACGACCATGACGCCAACCTCGAGGCAGCCCGTCAAGTCAAAGACTTCCTCCCCGACATTCCAATCGCCGCCACTGCAACCTACCCGGACGAGGTAATGGAACTTCAAGCGGCCGGCGTCGACGTCGCCAGGAACCTGTACGAAGAAGCCGGACAAGGCCTCGCCGACGACGCCAGCGACCTCCTCGAGCCTGGATCCTCGGACTAGGGAAGCGGTCTGGGTGGCCCCCTCAACCACACGAATGAGCGTGATGCAAACCCGGCACCCACCTCGTCCTCGGCACCGCCCGGCCGTCAAACAACGGAGCCAAGTTTGTCGTGGGTCAGTTTGAACGTCTGGCAAATAGAGTGGACCACAATGCCACCCATCCCGAGACAAGAGCGATGTCGCCACTGTAAGCCGGCGCCGGGTCGGTGTCCTTCCTGCAAAGGAGAAACACACTGTCCCCGCTGCGAGGGTCGTGGGAGAGAAAGACTTCTCCCTTTCATAAGAATTAGCAGCTTTCGAGACTGTCGGCGTTGCTCGGGGACTGGAAGATGCCCGAGCTGTAATGGGACTGGACGTTGCGGCCCTTGTGGAGGAACGGGTTTGGTCGACGAGGGTCAATGGCTTTGACTCTCTGGCAGTGGTCGTCGAGAAGCGCTGCGATTCCCCACACGGTCCGCTCGTAGTCGACAACTCCTGCGGCCATCGCTGGAGTACGTCGGCCGAGTGGTTGAGGCGAGGTTGCATGTGACGCCAGACAACCGCCTGAGCAACACCACGAAGTTGCGTTAGAGGCGGGAGCCGGCGTGGTGGCTCATTCTTCTTGGTACGCGACTTCTTCGATTTGGGAGAGTCACCTCCCGGGCGCAAATGGAAAGGAGAGCACCACCAAATCCACACGACACCCACCCCTTGCGCCCACCGCTGCCCTCCGACGCGCCGACACAGGAACCGGAGTCCCCATCTACGGCAACTACCACCCTGCACGGTTGAAGCTGAGACCATGGTTCGGCGTCCGGTACTGAAAGAAGGGCGCAGTAATTGAACCCTCGCTTCTGAGCTGCCCAGACACAGCTGAGGTCTGCAAAAGCTGTTTGGTGGAAGCCAGATCGAGACAAGTATGACGTCGTCACCGCTTGTGCCTACGAGTACATCTCGTCTTCGCGAGCCGATGTGGCTGCACACCGCGACTGGCTCTCCACCAACGAACGCAGTTGCGCCTGGGTCTCTATCGGAGGTGGTTGTTCTGTCTGGATAGTGCTGATTATCGGGCCGGTTTGATGGCTCCGGTGGTGACCTCCGAAGTGGCATTCCACAGCATCCAACCCAGTCCGTACTCCTCCGCCGAGTCGATCTGAGCCCGTACCTGGGCCGCGGTGTACCCGAAGTCCTGGAGCCAGGGACGGACGATGACGCTTCTCGGCAACCTCTCCACACCGTCGCCGAGCGCGTTTCGAACCATCGCTCCAGGATTGTCGTTGGGCTCGTCGAATCCATACCAACCATCGTCATAGTGGGAGGGGTAGACCATCGGCGATGCCACGTCTACGACCTGGGCCATGTCTTCCCATCGCTGACCGATTCCTCCGTCACCCTGCGCTGTAGTTAGGAAACCAAAGATGTCGGCGGCTACCGCACATCCCAGGGGATGCAATATGTCCACCGCTTCGCTGAGGAAAGAGCTGATGGTCGCAACCATCACTCCTTCCTCGGCCCCTCCGTCGAATCGTGAGACATCCTGACCTACGTCGGGAAACCGGACATAGTCGAACTGGACTTCGTCGACACCCATGGAACAAGCCTCTTCGGCAATGGACAATGCGTAGGAGCGAGCGGTCGGGTCGGTGGGATCGAGGAACCACTGTCCCCGTGCGTTGAGCGGCTCGTTGTTGACGGTATCCCACACGGCCATCTCCGGGATCGCCTGCGCGGCGATGGGGTCGTTGAACGCCACCACACGGCCGATCACATACAGGTCTTCAGCGTGCGCCCGGGCCGTGACCACCCCAAGGTCGTAGAGAGCGCGAACTGATCCGATCTCGATGGCCGTGCTGTTCTGACTGTTGTACCAGACGACTCCGTGCTCCTCTTTCAGGTCGATCATGAGGGCGTTCAGTTCGGTGGACTTCGCCATCTCGATGAAGGTGTCGAGGTTGTTGGCTACGGCCTCTCCGACGATGTGGACGGCCCGGGCCACAAACGGAGTGAGTTCCACGAGAGTGTCACCGGATCCGCCGTCCCATTGGAATGAACTAGTCAGCCACGCGGGGCGCTCGACAACGACAGGGCCAAGCTCGGCCTCGCGAATATGGAAGTGTCCCTCTTCACCTGTGGTCCCGGACGCATCGCCCGCCGAAACGAGAGCCGACTCGACAGGCACACCCTCATGGTCGACAACGCGGCCACGGAGGACACGTGCCTTGAGAACGACGTCAACGACCCCCTCAGGTCGCTCACCGATGGTGAGCATCAGTGGTACATAACCTTGTGCGCTCACTTCGAGAACCGACGACGACCGGCTCCATTCCATTTCGAGCAAGCCATCATCGGTGGTGGTCCCGACCTGGCTACCGCCGACGTCCACCGACGCGACAGCAACCGAGACGCCGACGTCGTCGAGCACACGCAATGTATACGGGGTGGCTCCGTCGAGCAGAGACCATCCAGCCCACCCGGCCCAGACGATACTGAGCGCCACCAGCAGGCGAAGCTGGGTTCGGCGCGACATTTACCGGGTTCGCTGGATCAGGTTTCTCGTCGCCGAGTGAGGTCCGTTGCGGCAACAGTTCCGACTAGGCGACCGCGAGAATCAACTACAGGGACTGGGTTTCCTTGGTACTGGTTGATCAATTCGGTGGCGTGCTCGATGTGTTCGTCGGCAGCAAGGAATACTGGTTCTTCCATCACGACGCGAAGCTCACGATCGGGTGGGCCTGCCCGTAAGGCCCCAATCGAAGCAACTCCGAGAAGTTGACCATCCAGCGCAACGACCACCTGGCGGCCCTGCGAAAGTCGCAGAGCATCGGACACACGCATGTCGGGTCCGAACGCGATTGCAGGTTTCATGACCTGGTAGACCCGAGCAGCGGTTGATCTGACGATGATTGTTCCGCTGGGCGCGTTTGCCTTCATGCGTGCTCCGGGGCCGAAGAATTGGCGGTGGAACCACGAACCTCCGGGAGCACCGACGACGAGGAGTGTTCCGGCAGGCATTTCTTCAACCATGGTGGCGGGGCTGGGAGTCTCGATAACCTCGACGGCGAGGTTCGGGAGGTGCGCGCTGACGTCGGCGAGGACGTCTGCCGCCTCGGTACCGAGGTCGGGTGGGCTATGACCGTACACGGCGCGGGCGGGGATTCTGAGTTGCTGTGACAGGCGATAAGCCAACGTGGCAGCCAGGAGAGAGTGCGGTCCGCCTCCAACGGCGGCAACAACAGAACGGGTGGTCGATGACGAGAATCCGTGAGGCACGGCCAGGTTGCAGAGGTCGAAAGAGAGGAGACCCCGCGCGACGAGCAATGTCGCTCTGCTGCCTATGCATGCCGTAGCAAGGTCGGCAAAGGCTTGGCGGGCGGATTCGCCGCTGATTATCTCGGCTAGGTGCCTCGCTTGGGCATTGCCCGTCCAGAGGACCCTTGCAGACATGTCTCGGAAGGGGTTGTCGTTGTTCGCCTGGGCCGTCGGATCGACCGCGCCCGGCAGGGGGTGCTGATGCGCCTCATTCGTCATATCGATCGGTCAAAAGGACAGGGGATGATTGACAATGCTCGCCCGAGGTGGCCACGGGAAGAGCCGACGTTGCGCCAGTCCTTATCGGGGGGCATAGGTGGCGCGTAGTACGACCGTGCGTCCACCTTCGGCCAAAAACCGGAACCGTCGGCAAGGAACTGGAGAGGTCTGCAGTTTGCAGCGATCGCCGCTCGGATCGAAAGTCGCCGGACTCTCAACGGTTGAGGCCAGTTGTCGAACGGTCGCAACCGGCTAGGGAAGATCACAGAGATTCGCGCGAACAGACTCCTCATTCGTTACATGACACTAATAGCACATGATTAGTTTCGTCAATATCATGTCGGATGTATACACCACGGAGTCAGTGAGCACGGAGAAGCACGCTACCCAGTAACGAGAGACACCGGACACTGTTATCATGCAATTACAGTCGGGTGTCGATTTGACGGAGACCAGGAGTGACAAGCGATCAGCATCAAACATGGACCTTTCTGACTAATCACGCCCGGGTTCTCATCTCAATCGCCGAAGCCCCAGGGATCCGGCTCCGTGACATCGCAGATCGAATTGGCATTACCGAACGCGCGGCGCAGCGGATCGTCGCCGAGCTCGAGTCAGCCGGGTACCTGTCTCACATAAAAAAGGGGCGTCGGAATCACTATCACGTTCGACCCGACGCTCATCTCCGTCATCCGCTTGAAGAGGACATCGAGATCGGACAGCTACTCGACTTCTTCGTCAACCGGTCCTCGTCAGAATGACTCAGGCGAACTAGATCGCGTCCGTAGAACCGAGTGGAGGAAAGACGCAACCCGACCTCTTTCAGATTTCCGGCACAGACAGAAGATCCGAAATGAGAAGTGGGGCCGAGTAGTCGAGTGCCAGTCGTCCTAGGTGGCTCCCATTTCGACTGGTTGTTCAGTCTTCGTGGGAGTGGGTGGTTAGGAGATCGATCAGGTGTCGCACTTCAACGCTGCGCTCGAGCGGGTGACGGAAGTGCGCGTCCGGTTGGAGAGCGTATCGGTTCCGTCTCCCAATCTTCTCGTGGGATATGTAGCCGGCCTGCTCCAGACTGGCGATGATCCGCTGGGCCGCTCGTTCGGTGATTCCGATCTGCGCTGCAACGTCGCGTGTTCTGACTCCGGGGTCGTTTGCGATCAAGATCAGGACTCGTGCGTGGTTAGTGAGGAAGGTCCAGGTTTCGTCCATTAGCTACTAGTCGCCTGAGTATCGATGAAGGTGGTGAACATGTTTGGTGTCTGGCTTCGGGGAGGCTACCAGCGCCAACGCGGAGAGTTCGGAGGTCGACAGTTGCGGCGGTGATTGCCGCCCTTCGAGTGATCAATCCGTAGGTCAACATCACCCAACTGCTTGTGAGTTGAACCAACGCTCCCCAGTCGCATGATATTATTGTCGTGTTGTCTGTATCGTGTATCTGATAGCATGTAATCTCGACGGAGAAGAGCCAATGGCACTTACGGCGGACCCATCGAACGAGACGCTCCACAAGCGATTGATCGAGCAGCGCCGACTCTGGCTGAAGTTGTGGGACGAACTGCGCGACGCTCGCAAGCATGAAACTCTTGACGGCCGCGAGTTGGTCACCGAGTTTGAGCTCGCGGCGCAGATTCAAGTTGTAGAGCGCCGTTTGGCGGAATCCGACAAAGCCCTGGAACGGCTCGATATAGGTATCTACGGAGTTTGCGAAGCTTGCGGAGAACGGATCTCGCTCGACCGTCTCGATGCGTTGCCTTCGACAGGATGGTGCAGGCAATGCGCCTGACGCGCCGTTGGACGATCCCCTCTCGGGTGCCCGCCCAGAAATGCCCCTTTTCCAGCTGGCAACAACACGCACCGGGTCCTCATTGCGCTCCAATGATGGCCGCGATCTTCATGGAATGATTCATGACCAAGAACTGACGGGGGCACTGGTTACGTCTGGGTTCTCTGATCGGATAAGGGGAACCGATGAGATAGAGACAGCAGGAACGGCTGGTGAAGCGACGCCTGGTGAGGGACGGACGAGGGGCAGGGCCTGCCAACGTTCGCAAGCGCCGAAACGCAGCGAAGCCCTGTTGACCAGGGCTTCTAGGCAGCAGTCCCGACCAGATTCGAACTGGCGTTTCCGGCTTGAGAGGCCGGCACGGCAGGTTATCGTAGCAAGCCGTCTACCTGGGGAAATGCGGTCTGACCTGGTGATTCGCACCCGCGCAGTCCTCGTCCGTACCCATCATTACCCACTGCTTCTGGTCGTCGTGAGGGACAGGTGAGGGACAGAAAAGCATGAACCCATCAAGACCCATCGGGTCGGGGCTGGCCCGGCGAGAAAACACTCACCCAGGCTGCGCTGGTGGATCGGGACCCTTGCACCGACAGACGATCGATGAACACGCGAATCTGCCAGGCGTTGTGACGGCACCCACTCCCAACCCGCTCCATTCCTTCGGACGCACCTGCTCCACCACGATGTGACCCCCGTGTGAATACTGACCCCTTCACCGCCCGAATTTGACCCCTCTTCTGGTCGGGTCGATTTGGTGCTGGAGGTTCGATCCTGGGCGTGATCCTCCAGGACCCGAGGTCTTCGAGCCGCTCGCAGGTCGAGGGCGATTGCTTTCAACCGCCTGACTCTGGCGTGGTGTTTAGGGAGAATGCGGAAGGGAAACGACCAGTGCAGAAAGCGATTCTCCTCGTTGGGCCACCGAGAACTGGCGACGCTGGCCACGAGCAACGGCGAAGCAGATTCGCCGCTCAGGAAGACGACATGCCCGACTGCGGCCTCGACTCGACCTGCGACACCGGGGCTTATCCCGCGGGATTGGCTACGAGCACATCGACATTGACCTGCTGATGGATGCTCAACGCCAGAACGAAGAGGGTGGGGACCACCCAAAGCCAGGGTCGCCAGCGAACGGATACGGTGAGCCACCGACCGGTCATGTATCCGTAGAACGCCCTCGATAGCAGGACAACCATTGCCGGGGCCACCAGAAAGGAGGCCGGGTTGAACAACCACGCCCGGGCGAGATTGCCACGTGTGAACCACATCACTCCTCGGGTCATCCCACAAGTGGGGCCCATTACGCCCAGATAGTGGAGTGGGCCGTGGATATCGATCGATGGAAGACCGAATGCGACGAGGAGGCCTGTAAGAGGAACTCCCAACAGGGCGATTAGCGTCCAGGTTCGATGCCGGTCGCGACTCTCCCACCCCGCATTGATCAAGGTGAAAGATGTAGCGACTCTGGCGTATTCGAGTCTTTTCATTGATTCCTGTATCGATCGTAGACCGCTTGCAGCGATCCGGAAGCCCACCCTCGGTTTCTGGAAGGTGACGGGCATGTGGCCGCACAACGATGCCTACGGGTGACTCAGATGGCCTACGTGAAGCAATTCGGAAGGAACACCCACCGCGCTCTGGCACCGTGGCCTTGGCGTGCTCGCCGAAGCCGAGACGATGGTGCGAGAACGATTCGGCTTCTACTTTTCGACAATCCAGGTCGAGACAGTATGCGAAGGAGGACGATCAGGCATCCGCCATCGACTTCGCCGACCCGCCTGAATAGGCCGGTCCAAATCCGGGATACCAGTGAACCGGAATACGCATGTCTGACTGGCTGCCGATATGTGCGGAGCTTGGTGTACGTTGACGAAGGCAGAGACCGCTTGATAGAGGAGATTGGGATGGCACCCACCGACGTTCGAGCAATCAGCTACTTGCGGGTCCCTGATGACGAGGAATGGCCCGAAGAGATCCGTGAACTTGGAGAGTTGTTCCAGTCGAAGATCGGATTCGTCCCCAACATCATTCGCGGCTTCGCCCTCATTCCTGACCACTTCCTGGGATGGTGGCGTTACTTCGATGATCTGATGCGGGGCTCCGGTTCAGGTCTGAGCAAATCGCATCGGGAGATGGTCGCCGTGGTCGTCTCAGCCGAGAACCAGTGTCATTACTGAATGCTCTCTCATGGGGCCGCGTGCCGGCTCCGCACCAGGGACCCTGTTCTCACCGACGAACTCCTCACCAACTACCGCCGTGCCGATCTGCCGGCCTCCGAACGCGCCATGTTGGACTTCGCGGTCAAGGTTGCCAACAGAGCACACGAAATGACCAGCGCAGACACTGAAACGATGCGAGACGCAGGGTGGGAAGACGAGGAGATCCTCCACATCATTGAGATAGCGTCAATGTTCAGCTTCACCGGGCGTCTCGCCAATACTCTCGGCCTCCTCGCCAACCCCGAATACGCTGAGCTGGGCCGTCACTCGCCACCGACATGATCCCTCGTCTGCAGGTTTGGAATGCCGCCCCCCTTGAAGGATGCATCTGGCATTGAGAAGCTCGGCTGGGATGCTCAGAGTTGCTGCAGGTATTGGTCTCTTATCGATATCTGCGTGCGCAGGCATCTCTTCTGAACCGGACTCGGAACATGCGCTTTCCCTCGTCATCTCGGATGGTGTGACGTACTTCGGAACCGATGATGGTCAACACTTCGCAGTGGACATCGCAACTGGCCTGCAAACGTGGGGCGTCAAGACCGATGAAGAGTCGCATACGTTTTCTACCGTGGTTGGAAAGTTGGTCTATTACGGGAGTATTGATGGCCACCTATACGCCTTAGAAACCGAAAGCGGTCAGAACAGGTGGGATATTGCGACGGGTGGCTCAACGTGGTCAGCTCCAACTATTCACAACGGATTGGCCTATCTCACAGGGGATGACGGAACTCTCTACGCGGTAGACGCGGTGACAGGGCAGGAGAGGTGGAGATATCAATCTGGGGACTCTGCCAGATTTTCGAGGCCTGCCGTAGTCGGTGGTGTCGTCTTTTTTGGCAGCTACGACCGGAACCTGCATGCCGTAGACGCGCTAACCGGTGAAGGAATCTGGAGGTTCAATACAGGAGACTTCATAGCTGCCTCGCCTGCCGTTTCTGATGGTGTGGTCTA
>Ga0255049_10001421_pt1 | contig 13176 bp, 16 predicted proteins | sample JV7_2_3_MG_FD_183615 | JGI IMG/M metagenome (GOLD analysis project Ga0255049, IMG submission 183615) | Seawater microbial communities from Jervis Inlet, British Columbia, Canada - JV7_2_3 | ecosystem: Environmental > Aquatic > Marine > Inlet | place: Canada: British Columbia | collected 2016-10-06
CCCCCTTGAGGCAGATCTGTCGGCAATGCCGATCTGGCGGCGCGAAATGATTTCGTTTGCGGGCGCTACCGCCGACGCAGCCTGCGGCGATGTCTTCGGCGATGTCTTCGGCGGCGTCTTCGGCGGGGTTTGAATTTTGGATTGCGGTGCAGTCTCCTGCGTTACGTAGGTCGCCTGCCCCAACGGAACCGGCACCGTGCGCACATAGCCCGACCAGCCATCCGCCTCGAGGGCCTCTTTTGCCGACAGCGAGGCACCCCGATTGGCGTAGGGCCCCGCTAGCACGGCCGTCAGCATACCGCCTGCCGCATCGGTCGTGGTTCGGGTGAGAATGGGAAACCCCTTCTGCTGCAGGATCTTCAACAGCCGGGCCGCTTTTTCGGGCTCCGCGAACGCGCCTACTTGAACCACGTGCTGATCGTTGCCGGGGCCCGGCACCTGAGCCAGCACCAAACCCGACAACAGCCACAGCACTATCGCTGATGCCATTGACACCCCTCGTCTCTGCAGACTCATTGCTTAATTCCTTCCAGTCCGCGTACGCGCTCTAATGCTTCGCCGGTCATCGTTGTCCACACTTCGTCGTTGTCCGCGTAGATCGGTTTCAGCAGGATGACCAGCTCCGTCTTCGCTTCAACCTCGCGCGTGCTCTCAAACAGCTTACCGAGACCGGGGATATGACGGAGAACGGGCGTGCCAAAAACTTCGGATCGCGTCGATGTCTTCATCAGTCCACCGATGACAATGATCTGGCCGCTCTTCGCCTTGACGATGCTGTCGGATTCACGAATTTGGCTGAAAGCCAATGGCAGGGTGTCCGATTCACCCGAAACGGTGACAACCTTTTGCTGATCCGACACGTCACTGACGGTCGGGTGGATGTGCAGTATGATCTCGCCATCCGCGCTGATCTGCGGTGTTACATCGAGCGCTATACCCGAGAAGAACGGCGTGAGCGTGATATCGCGGCTGGTCGCCGAAGCCGTTCCTGTAACGGTGTCGCTGGAGATGTCTGTGACAAAGTACTCGTCGCTGCCGGCCTTGATCACTGCCTTTTGATTGTTCAGGGTCGAGACTCGCGGGCTAGACAACACGCGCGTCTCGCCTTGCACCTCGAGCAACTCGATAAACGAATTGAAATCGCCGATATCGAAGGCCATTGCGAACGCACCGCCGACCGTGGCATTCAGGAATCCGGTCGTTACTTCTCCAGGCTGAATTATGACCGGCGAACCGCCGAGATCGTCTGGGTCGCCCCCGAATCCGATGGGTGGCGTTCGCTGTCCGTAGGTATAAGTGTGGCCGCTGCTGTTTTGCGCGACGGCAACCCAGTTGATGCCGGCCTGGAAACCGTCGCTAAGCGTGACTTCGATGATCTTCGCTTCGATGATTACCTGTCGCTGGGCGATATCCTCGACGACCTTGAGGTATTCTTCGACATTGCGCAATTGGTCGGGCATAGCGCGGACGACAACAACTCCGGACTGCGCGTTGACCACAACACTGTGGTCCTCGTGATCGCCGACGATCTGTTCCAACGTCTCCCGCAATTCCGACCAGAAATCGGCTTCATATGTGGTCTCGATACCTGCCCCGGCGAGTCCCGTACCCGTACTCTTTGACTCGCCTGAAGGCTGCGACGAATCCGACTGGCCGGACCTTGAAGAGCCACCGCTACCTGAGTCCCCAGAGCTAACCTGTCCAAAAATCACCCGTGTCCTGGATACGCCCGAGCGTTGCAGGTTGAGGTAGTCGATCTGAAAAATGCGACTCTGTATGGTAGCGGGCAACACGACAAAGCCGCTGCGGGTCTCTCTGTATCCATAGCCGTAGACATCGCTGATGACGTCGAGAACCTCGGGCACTGTCACGTTTTTCATCGCCAGAGAAATGCTTCCTGTGAGCTTCGGATGCACAATAATGTTGTAGGGCGTGCCTTCCACGAGCGCCATAAAGAACGCTCTGGCGGGTGTCTTGTCGCAGTTCACATCGAAGCGCTCATCGCTTGCCGCCGGCTCAGGCAAATCCACGCCGATCTCCGGCAAGAGTGCTGCCTCGACATCGGGCGGTGTTACGTACTCGAGGCTGGCCTCAACCAGGGCCGCATCAATGGCGGAGCGCGTCGCGTCCCCACGGTTTGACGCGCACCCCGCCAGGAATGCAGCAATCGCGAAGCCAGTAATCAGATTCTTGAACATCACTTTCGTACTCCGCCAGGCAGGAGGCGGGTCGTAAACGCCTTACCGTGAAGATTCAGTCGTAAGCTATTCGCTAGAATTTCGACGACGGTCGCACCATCGACCCGGTCGCCCTCGCTAACGCGCTGCCCGTTTATGATGGCGACGCGGCGATTCTCAGAGATGAAGATAGCCGTAACCCGGAACGATGAATCTCTGGCCGGCATGCCGGCCACCGGCGTGCCGGTATAGGGTCGAGTCGGGTCGCGAAGAAGCTCGGCACCGTCTGTCGGTATTGGCCCGAATAGCAATACTCCCGACACGACTAATATTGAATAACGGCTACGCACCGATCCACTCCACATCAGGACTGAGCGTGCTGACTTCGAGTCGAATCCGGTTGCGCGGATATTCCAGGACTTCAATGTCTAGTAGCTGCCAGTAAAAGCGCCATGGCAGTTCCTCGATCTCCTGCAAATACTCAAGGCAGGCCAAGTAGCTTCCTTCGAACTCGATCTCGAGTCCGTGTCTATAGAATGTCGTAGTCAGGGCGTCGGTTGAGGCTGACAATGCTTCGGGGCTGAGATTACGTACTCGTATCAAGCGCAATTTCGATTGCTTATTGAGCAAGCCTTGTAGAACGTGCGACATCTGTGCCGGATCGATCAGTTCGGCAACGTACCCGCCCAGTCGTTCGTTTATCTCATCAAGGCGTCCTTGAATCCGCAGCAATTTTTCCAGCTCCCCGGTGCCGGTACTGGAGATTTGCAGAACCTCGACTTCGAGACTTTGATTGTAAATATCAATTCGCTCCCGCAGCGATGCGATTTCAGAGCGGTTGTTTTTGGCCTGCTGATCTAGTGGTTGCATCAGGCCTAGATACCAAACCGATCCCAGTAACATCAGTCCTGTTACAAATACGAGCAGACGCTCTCGTAGGCTCATATTGTCTACAGCCGCCTGCAGTGGCTTGAGCTTTGTCAACAGCTGCGATACCTGTGTCACTTCGAATCCGCCACTTCTGCCAACAGTTCTGTGTCGCTGGTCATCGAAAATGTCACGGTGCGGCCGGTAAGTTCCTCCGGGCCGTCGATCTGCAATTGATGAAATCGCTGCTCGGCGAACGGTGGTTCTTCGGCGAGGCTTTGCAAATAGGCCGGGACCAGTTCGGCCCGCAGCGCCTTTCCCTGCAGCCGAGTTTTATCCCCTAGCGCAGAAAGGCTGATATGAGTCAGCCAAAGATCGTCAGTGTCCTGGCGGGCCAGTGATCTTAAGTAACGAGAGAAGCCCTGTGCATCGCCCAGCGTCGAACCTCGTACTAGGCTGAACACAAGTTCCTTTTCCCGAAGCAAGAGTGTCGCGTCTTCCAGTCGCTCCGTCAGATTCTTCTCGCCGCCGACAGCGGCAATGGTCGATCCAAATTTCTGAAGTCGTTCGGCAGCCGCTTTTTCCAGATTGCTCACGATCTGCAGCTCGCCGGCAACGCTGCTCTGCTTGTACTGCGCAAACCCATAAGTCACGAGCATCCCCAATATGATTACGCCGCTGCTGATAAGCAGCGTTTTGGCACCGAAAAGTTGTTGCACGAAGCGGAATCCGCTTTGGTAAAAATTTATCTGTTGATGCATCGTGCTCGATCCTATGCGGCCAGTGACGCTGACCGGAGCGCAGCGCCAACAGCTAGCAGGCAAGCGCCCTGTCCCACCGGCGAAAGTGCCGACTGAATATGAAACAGCTTGTTGAGATCGAGATTGCTCACCGACACGCCGAGTTGTTCACTCAGCGATCTGGCCAAACCACCAATGTCTGAACCAGGGGAGAGTACGAGTTCGCTTGGCGGTCCATAGGCAAAGTGACTTTCGTAGAAGTCCAGCGACCTCTGGATTTCCAGTACAATGGCGGATACCAATTCCGTTTGTGTTGAATTGGCGGTGAAACCAGAAAAACCTTCGTGATCGTCCGGCGATTCCTCGAATTCCAGCACGGAGCTCACTGCCAGATCCACATTGAAATCATCCTCTCTGAAATTGACGTTGGAGGCAGACTTGATTGCACGACGTCCTATGTCGATCCGCCGAACGAGATAGAGCACACCCTGTCGCGTTACGGTCAAAATTCCGTGTGTCTCCGTGAAATGAAAAAAGGCGACGCCGTCGGCATCCTGAGGAAGCAGTGTCGCTATGTTTCGCGTGCACAGCTCTGGTATGTCGATGGTGTCCAATGGAAAACCGGCACCGTGAAGCAGCTCGGCATGCTTTTCAATGCTGCTTCGCCGCGTTGCCACGGCATACGCCATGGGCTTAGAGTCGCGAGTTGACTGCTCAGGCATTTCGAACAATTGGACGACTGTATCGTCGACGGGAAAATCGAGCAGATCCTTTATCTGCCAACGGGCCGCAGAATTGATTTCCTTCGCCGGTACGTTGGGGACTTCTACAAGCAGCAACTGATAGCTGCCGTCGGGCAACACTGACGTAACCCGCGACTGCGCGAGGTCGATGCTTTTCATCCGGGCCGCCAACTCTTGAGCCCACTGTTCATCGTTCGGGTCCTGGTTAACTGTTACGGCGGCGAGTCGTAGCACGCCACCGTCTACCCGTTGCACGCGAGCGAACGCGACGCGCGAATCGTCGATCGACAACCCGGATCGACTATCCTTCGGGACACTTTTATTGAGGGATCGCCACACGTCCTTAGGCCCTGCGAAGCATTTAACAGAATGCAGCAAGTCTATGGGGAGACGGGCCCGTGCGGCGTGAGCGGAATCACACTTCCGCATTTAATTGACATTCGGTCAACGCTACCTTTGTCCTGATTTTCCTAGACTTAGGTTGCTTTTGTCGTACGCGTTCTGCTCGCTTCTACAGCTGAAATCACAATGACTTTACATAAGCTGTGCCCGATCGTATTACTGTCGTGTTCGTCGAGTCTCCCACTGGTCAATCGGGTGCAACGGCCCGACGGGGCAGTAATGCTCTTTGGTAGGTATGCCGGTAACGCGCGAGTACAGATCATGAAAAGCGCGCATCTCGCAACCGGGTGTGCGAATGATTCCGGCAAGGACGTATGCGATGCCTAAATGCAGGAACAAATACAACTCCCATACCCAGATTGCACGGGCAAGCGCATTCGTTTCCACGGTTCCCTCTTCCAGATATCCGAACGTGGCGATCCCCATAAGAATTGCTGCGCTTACAAGAGCGGGCCATTTTTTCCACGCGCGCGAGTAGCCAATGTTGACGACGTAGCTGATCAGGAAAAGACCGGGGAAAATGCCGTACCAAATGCCAGACCTGACGTGTCCGTTTCCGACGATGAGATTTGGCCATATCTGAATCAGGTAATACACGTACCAAAGACACAGGACGCCGTACGCCAAGCGCACGAGTCGACCGATCGGCCCGGGTCTCGGCAATGTCCCGGCTTCATCGAACTTCAGGTCCGTTGTTGCCATGTTCCCTTAATGCGCGACCGGTTCCTGTTCCAAGTCAAACGGTTCCACGTCAACTTCAATGTCATCAATTGTTTCTACAGCCAGTGTGCGTCCGGTGCTATCAAGATATTCGATTCGATGCGGGAACATGAATCCCGACGTCTCTTCGAATTGGCTCTGGCGAATTTCATAGAGCAGCTCGCCTTGATCGTCCAGGATGTCCGCCCGTACCAGTGCTCCACCGTGACTATTAACGTACATGTACCAGGACGGCCCATCTGCTTGTTGCAGCGACAATTTCCACGCAAGCACGTCGCCTATCTTCAACATGCCGACCATTTCGACCTCGTGCCCCTTGCCGGGCCACTCGACGAACAGACCATCAAATTCGAAGGTGTCAAGCAGGAGCTGCTCCAGATCGGACGGCAGGCCACGTTCACCGTTCGTGACGATTCGCCGTAGCGAGTTTGGTCGAGCGGCCTCGATAATGAGATCGTAAGTTCCCGAATCGGTCTCAATCAATCCCTCAGCGCGAATGGCTTGTATCCGCTTCAGGTTTTTGTAGCCGCCACGACCCATGATGTGCTGGCGAACGGCCACGTTTCGCGGCTGAGCAACGACCGGGATGACCGTTCCGTCGGCGAGCAACTCGCCCTTATCCAGATCCGGGCGTTCCGGTTCGATGAGTTGTTCGGTGTCGACGCGAGCCAGGTAAGTGGCTGTCTGCGCGGCGAACCGCTCTGCATCCAGTACCTTTTCACGAGGGAATCCCCGAAAGTTACCGCTGGTCACACCTAGCTGGTGCTCATAATAGTCCGGGGCCGGCGGCATAAGACCGTCCCAACGGGCCTCGGGACCGTAAATCATCCAGAAGTCCCACACATACATTTCGACATCCATTACATCGCTGTAGTGCTGGCCGATTATCCCGGTGTCTTCCCAATAGTGATGAATACGCGGTCCCTGCAGCAGCGGTATCGAGGCTGCCACGTGCTCCTCCCTGGCGCCGAGCGCCGGCACGTGAACAACGAATGTCACCAAGCGGCCATCGCCCTGGCTGGCCGCGATGAACGCGTCATTCAGGTCGGCCATGCCTCGCAGACAGATTCCGCAGGTCGGCCCGCTGATGAACAGCAGCCTCACGCGACCTGCATTGGCGTTGAAGTCGTCCTTCAGCTGTTGCAAATCCTCACCCATGACTACATAGCTGGGGTCTGCAAGTTGCGCGTCGACCGCAGAATCTCCGGCATCGTTCGGACTACAGGCGGCCAGTCCGGCGCCGATAATAGCGAGCAAGAGCCGCATGGTTTTCATTTGCGTAGCGCCTCCGGCGTCGGGTCCACCAGGATCCACTGCAAATCATCCGCAAAAAATGCAAGCACGGTCATTCCAGCCGCGACCCAAAGCATGACTTTCAGCCAGACGGATGGTCCTGTGGGGCAGCTGCCATCCTCGCAAGCAGGTTGCGGGCGATAAACCCTCCAAAATGCCCACGCGAGCATGATCGCAGCGACACTAATAATATAGGGTCGGTAGGGAGCCCATCGCGCCATCGTCACAGCGCCCGACACGCCAAACAGAACTACCGCCCATGGACCGATGCAGCATAGGCCGATGAACGACGCGAACAGGCTGATGCTGACTGCCCCGCCCGTGGTCGTCGCAATCTTTTTCTCGTCATTCATGTCTGCTTAATCCTGGCCGCAGCCCTGACCGATTTGGATGGGTGGACACTTCACGTCGCCAAATGAGCAGAAAACACAGCAATCGCCGGGGTTGGGTTTGAGGAGCTCACCGCAACCGGTGCAGTCATAGAAGAACTGGCAGGCCTTGGTAGGCATGCGCTCGCGCGCCTGATGCCCACAATGGGGGCACTTGATCGTTGAAAACTCGACGATTTCCGGCACCTGTGCGCATCTCCTGCTGGCTAAGCCGCGATTCAACGCATAGAATAGACCCTGTAGTTACTACAGGGTCAATCGAAATATGCGCATCGGTGAATTGTCGACAGAATGTGACTGCCCCGTCGAGACCATCCGCTACTATGAAAAGGTTGGGTTACTCCCGGCGCCACTACGCCGCGCCAACGGCTACCGCAGCTACGACGAATTACACCGAAAATGGCTCCAGTTTGTTCTGCGTAGCCGTGAACTGGGCTTCAGCCAGAATGAAGTTCGGCGACTAACCGACCTTGCCCATCAACGGCGACCCGCGTGCGCGAAAGTACACGAGCTACTCGAAGAGCACGTGAGCGATGTGCGAAGACGGGTGCGTGAACTTAAACAGATGGAACGGGCGCTGGTTCGTCTCAAGGCGCAGTGTCATGACGGTACCTTGCACGAATGCCCGGTTATCGACGAATTGATGACCTGACCAGCTTTTCGTCCACTACGCATGTGGATGAATAAGCGGCACAGAACGACAGGCCTTTAACTCCGTCACGTACCAGTTATGATTTTCCAGAATAGACCGAATACCCATAGAACAAAGATTGCGCCGACAGCTGCGAGGACAGCTCCGCTTGCACTTGCTCCTGCCATGCCAGGCGTTATCTTACGTCCACCAAAATGCATAACCGCGCCTACCAATGCCATGACTATAGGTAAACCCGGTAATGGATGTCCGATCTTAGCGCCTATCAGCCAAAACATGACGGCACCAATGATCAGAATCATTCCGAAGAAGCGAAGAAAGCCACCAATAATCCTGGCTGACAGCGGATAGTCCTTGACACTTTTTTGCGTGTCCGTGGGAGAGGGATCCGGGATCTCCGGTTCGTGCGGCGATTTCATTGACATTATCAACTGCTACTTCTTGCCACTATGTTTTTGCTGCCACTCATCTTCCTCAGTGCGTACGTGGGGTAGATCATCGACGATTGTCAGCCAGCTGATTCTCCCCTCAACTCCATAATGGGCAACAGGCGGTGCAACTTCCGGATCATCTAAGGTGCCGGTTTGTATTGCCAACCAATCTTCTTCAACCGCTCGGAAGATCAGCGGCGATCCGCATTTTGTGCAGAATCCTCGTTCCGCATAATGGGAAGATTCAAAGAACGTCGGTTTACCCTTTGTGATTTTGAAATCGTGCTTCTTGACGATAGTTGACGTTGAGACAACGCTTCCCGTCCAGCGCTGGCACATCCGGCAATGGCAATACAAATTCTCCGGTTCTGTCGGCGTCGCTTCGTACCGAATGGCGCCACAAAGGCAACCCCCTGTCCAGGTTTCCATGTTGATCCTCACCGATGGCCTACTGAAAGTCATGGTCCGCTTCGGGTCACAAGCAGCCTGTCAGCATCATATCAGGCGAACGCCTGGTTTCGGGTGTATAGCAACTACTCAGAAGCCGATTTGGGGTGGCTGCGATTTGCATGTCTGCTTTCACCAGTAGCAGTCGTTCGATGTATAGTTAAAAGCTCAAGATGGAGAGCTGATGAATACCAACATGACGAAGCAAGAAATCGAGAGTGAAATAAAAAGACTCGCGCCATTTCACCACAAGGTGGGCCTGCCCTACGGGCTTAGTACTTTTGATCCGGAATTCTCTCTTCGCCACAGAGAACAGACCCGTTTGGATGCGTTAACCAGGCACGTTTTTCCGGATTTACTCAAAGTTTGCGGGGGCTCTTTAAAGGGCAAACGTGTCATTGACGTTGCGTCTAATGCTGGTGGATTTTCGGTTGAGGCTGCGAACAATGGCGCAGAGTATGTTCTTGGCATAGACGTTGCGGATCGATATTTAGAGCAGGCGAACTTTATTAAACAAGCCTTGGGAATGAGCCAGATAGAATTTAAGAAGATTCCTATGGAGGACTGCGATGAGCAAGACATCGGTATGTTCGATATAGCATTTTGTTTCGGTATTCTGTATCACCTTGAAAATCCTGTTTATGCAATGAAGAAACTTGCCTCTGTGACACGAGAGATCATGGTAGTAGACGCAAATGTCTTTCAAACTCCCTTTTCTCGAAACTCTCTGTGGAAAATGAACGTTCCCAGGGTCCTTGATTCCGATGATAAATCGACCACGGCTCTATGGCGCACAGAAAAACGCTGTCAGTTCAAACCGAATAAAAAAGCAGTTATTGAACTACTGAATGTCTTGGGATTTTCAAAAGTCGATATCATCAAGCCCCGGCAGAAGAACCTGGAGTTCAGGTACTACCGGGGCAAACGGGTGACTTTTTTGGCACAACGCTAATGGTCAATCAGCCTTCAAGCTCAAGCTGATATAGCGAATCTGCAGTACGCCAGGCAAGCCACTCTCTATAAAGAACGGAGATGATCATGTGTCGTTGTATTCGGTAGTGATATAAGGTCTTCTGTTGCCACGGAACATCAAGGATGCCCGGTTTTTACGAACAGAGACTTGGAGATATGCATTGATACCAGCACGTTCTGGTCAACCACCTCGGCTATCTTCAGATCTGCAGCAATAGAACACAACATATTCGCCTCATGCTTCTCCAGCCCGTGTACTTCCACCAGGTAGTCAATCATGAAACGAGTAGCCTTCTTCGCGGCCTCATCCAGTGTCAGCGCAAAGGCTGTGACCGCATAGAAGTCGTCGGTCTCGTATTGTGGCTCTGAAATTCTCCGCCCATCCTTAAGCACATTGACTTCATAGATGATTTGCATGGGTGCCTCAATCGCAGTGCCGCTCACTTCACCATGACCCTGTGCCGCGTGCGTATCACCAATGGAGAACAAGGCACCTTCAACGAAGATTGGGAAATAGACGGTTGTGCCCTCCACGATATCCGGGTCGTCCATATTTCCACCGTTTGCCCTGGGGGGAATAGTCGATAGCATCTCGTCAGTGTCGGGAGCTACGCCCATCACGCCAGGGAAGGGCCGTAACGGAATCACGATATTGTCAGAGAATCTTGCATGCACAGCGTCTTCGTCGAAGACGTAGGTTTTCAGATGTAACTCATTAAGCTCGTCACCCAGGTACGCCCAATGAGGGTCAGTATCGGTCCAGCCCCAGTCTTCCAGTTCGATCTGGTGGAGCGTCACCGCCAGAATGTCACCGGGCTCTGCGCCTTCCACATAAACAGGACCAGCCAAGGGATGACCAAAGTCGTCCGGAAAAGTCACTTGGCGATACGCCTCAACTGTCATCCCTGGAACTACGAGGCCATCTGATGCTTCCTGCGTGTGCACCTCGATGATTGCGCCATCGTGAACTCGGATCACAGGTGGAATCGTGCGGCTAAACGCGTAGTGCTCCTGGCCGCGAGCAATGACGAAGTCGGGTACCAGTACAGTGGAATCTGAAGACTCGTGCGATGGGGTACAGGCACAGAATTGGAGCAAAGCAAGGACAATTATTGTAGCTCTCATAGTGCTCTTCCCGTTATTTTCAGAACCTGTTTTCGGTATGGCGCGAATTTCCACTATCGGCCAAAAGCGGACATTCGAATGCGTTAATCAATAGCTGCTTTATACTCCTCTAGTTGATCAACAAGAGACGTGGCCCTCCCCTGATTTTCTTTCGTAATCGCCCTAATAAAACGAGCTAGATTTAGTTCGGCGATAACGTAATTTCCGATGGACGACTCGTGAATCGATCTTACGAGATCATTTAGCTGCTCTTCGGCAATATCTGCCTCAATGTCCCGCTCCCAAACAACGCCCCCTTCACTCCAGCTGATACGCCGCGGCACCAGTTGGTACGAGAGCCTTGGATATGCTGTTTCTCGTTCTTCCATCCGCATATGCGAGTCTTCGTACAGGCGATAATAATTGGCGATTTGCGACCGAATTTCAGGATTACCAATAACCGTCAGTCTCCCGGAGCCCAGGAGGTCGTCAAATGTTGCACGCTGCGCCAACCCTTGGTTCCAGCCGTAATCTGCGCCGACAATGATGTCACGTAGGAATGCTTTCGGATCCTGTGGTGCACCATGCAAGATGGCGGATCTGACGCGCAAAAGGCTGTCCTCTTTCCTGACGACCCCCTCCAACCGGATCTCGAAATTCTGAAGGTCCGCGTCGACCTCAAAAACAATTCTCGATATGACATCGATTTCTTCGACCCGCTTCAGCCTTTCATCATTCCACTCGTCAATGCCTAGTGCGATCAGCACACCGAGTGTGACTATTCCCAATTCTCCGATGGCATACGACCAATCGAGTCTGAACTTTCGCCAAAACATGATTGTAAGGTCCAGAGATTCTTTTACCGGCAGTGTACGCGGTCACCGAGAAGTGGCAACAGCGGACATTCGCAGCAATTCTATTAGCACATCCAGCACTATTGGTTAATGGCAGAGACTGTTAATTGGGCGGCTGCCTCGGGAATCAGTTCACGAGCCCCCAGGCCAGATAACCGACACCAATCAGGATCATGACCCAGCCACTCAAGCGCGATGCCCTGAGCGTGTCGGGCAGCAGTTTTTCAGCCAGCACGAACACCGTAATGGCCGCAATCCACATCAGGTTCATCACTCCACCCACGAACAAGAGACCCATAAGCAGCCAGCAGCAACCCAGGCAATACATACCATGGCGAATACCCAGATTCACGGCCCCGGAGATTCCCGGGCGGAAATGCGTGGCGAGATACATGGCGGGAGAGCGACAATGCCTAAGGCAGGTGTTCTTGATGGGGGAAAACTGCCAGGCCCCGGCGCTTATCAACAGAAACGCTCCTAGGGAAGAACTGGTGGACACCATCATTGGTGAGAGCAACGCAGCCTGGTCGAGAGCCCATTGCAGTAAGGTGGCGGCAGCGCCGAAAAACGTCCAGATTAGAAGGTAGCCTGCTGTGAACCAGTAACCGGACACCCACGCCCGGCCCCGAGCCGACGCCCGAGTACCGATCTGGACAAATATCAGCACACTTCTGACTGCGGTGGGCACCATCATACCGACCATCATCACCGCCCACATCGCGAACATCAGTAGAAAGTCGATGCTGCTCCACGGCCGAATGCCCATGCCACCGCTCATGCCGGCCATGCCGTGCGATGTATCGATCAAATACCACCAGCACAGCGCCACCAGCCCGCCAAGAGCGCCCAAGAGCAGGAGCAGGTCCCGTTGCGCAAGAGAAGCGGAGTTTGCGGCAGTCACGCCGAGGCGACTAAACCATCCTGGTTATAATGATGAATACAGAACTGGGCGTAGCTACCATCGAGCTCCATCGGCAACGGCCCCGTTACGGAAGCTGTGCCAGCACCAATTTCTGCATAGGTGAATTCAAAGCTGCCACTGGGCCGACTGAGGGCAATGTTAAAAGGCTGACCGTCGAATTCGTTAATTATCGGTGTGCCGGTTGCCTTGATCATTCCCGGAACTTCCAGGCTGGCCGTTCGGTTGTCGATATCGATCTCGTAGTTGATGGGCACGTAGACGGGATCGAGCACTTCACTGCACATACTGTTGAAAACAGAAAAGTGGTTGCTGCCGGGTTCACCGCTTTCACCAAGTATAATTTTGCGGAGAGCTTCCCGCTGCTCGTCATTCGCGCGCTCGTCAATGATGATTAATTCGCGACCATTGCCATCGGCAATCTCGCCCGGCCAGATGATTATGAATGCCCAGTTGAGCCCCGACA
>Ga0255049_10001424_pt1 | contig 13153 bp, 11 predicted proteins | sample JV7_2_3_MG_FD_183615 | JGI IMG/M metagenome (GOLD analysis project Ga0255049, IMG submission 183615) | Seawater microbial communities from Jervis Inlet, British Columbia, Canada - JV7_2_3 | ecosystem: Environmental > Aquatic > Marine > Inlet | place: Canada: British Columbia | collected 2016-10-06
TAAATTTGTTTTGTGAAGATAATTACCTCAATCGGATATCTGCTGTTAACAGGTTTTTAGGCGCAGGGCAAAATATTATGAGCAAGAACGGTGCAAACCTTCTAGTATCGGCTCTAAGCGCTAATGACGTGCGTACGATATTTACCTTATCGGGTAATCAGATTATGCCCATCTTCGACGCCTGTATCGACGCTGACATCAAGCTCGTGCACGTACGACATGAAGCCGCGGCCGTCTACATGGCCGAAGCCTGGGCACAGTTAAATGGGGATATCGGTGTGGCGCTAGTTGCCGCTGCGCCTGGCTTCGCGAACGGCCTATCACCACTTTATAGCGCCAGGGCATCAGAGAGCCCGGTACTACTCCTCAGCGGGGATTCCCCCCTGCATCAGGATTCAATGGGAGCGTTTCAGGAACTCGACCAAATCTCGATCTCGAAACCGCTAACCCGATTTTCCAGTCGCCCACAAACCGTGGAGCAAATTTTAGACGATCTGGCAAAAGCAATCAGAATCGCCCGGTCAGGTCGTCCAGGACCAGTCCATCTGGCGCTCCCCTTCGATCTATTAAGTATGGAATTTTCACCGCATGCGGGTCATTCAAATGAGCTATTTGAGCGTGAGATAAACGCCCCGAAAGCCCAGGTTATCGAACGGATAGCGAATATACTCGATTCTGCCCAGAGACCCGTTATTTTCACAGGCCCCATGTTAAACAAAACTCGTGCAGGCATTATGATATTAGCGTTAGAGGAAAATCTAGGCATACCGGTTATCTCAATGGAAAGTCCAAGGGGGCTCAACGATCCAGCTCTAGGCAACCTGAAGGGAGTTCTGAGAAAAACTGACGTTATCCTTTTCCTTGGCAAAGCTGTTGATTTCACCGTAAATTTTGGCCAGCCACCGGCTTTTCATCCCAGCTGCCAATTTCTCGCCATTGATCCGGAACAAGCCCTGCTCGAACAGGCGAAACGAGCATTAAACGATAAGCTGCTTATAAGCCACCAGGCGGATGCCGATGAAGCAACAAAAGCGCTATCGCGGTATCGAGCACAACAATCTCACCGGCACGAAGACTGGCGTAATGAGATCACCGGCGCCTGTGCCGCGCGCCCCTATTTAGGCAACCATGGAAGTTCATCGACGGCCATACATCCTGCAACCCTGTGCCAATCGGTACAGCGAGCACTCGAATCATCCAGTAATCCTGTGCTGATCTCCGACGGCGGTGAGTTTGGCCAATGGGTTCAAGCGACAATCGCTGCCGAAAAACGAATTATAAATGGCCCCGCCGGGGCAATCGGGGGCGGTATCTGCTATGCGATTGCGGCAAAGATCAGCAACCCCGAGAACAGCGTATTTGTACTAATGGGCGATGGTACCGCGGGATTCCATCTCAGTGAGTTTGAGACAGCGATTCGTCATGGAGCAGCATTCGTCGCTGTGATAGGGAACGATTCACGCTGGAATGCAGAATATCAAATCCAGCTCAGAGAATATGGACCCGATCGGTTGTCAGGCTGTGAGTTGGGGGAAACTCGCTACGACCAGGTAGTCAGCAGCCTCGGTGGTTACGGAGAGTTTGTAGATAAACCTGAACAACTTGATGCGGCCCTGGCACGCGCCATAGATAGCCAGTTACCGGCCTGCATTAACGTGCAGATCGAGGGACTTCCAGCACCAACCGCCTAATTGGGACCGATAGATTCCCCACTATTTTGCGCAAATTTAGAATATTAGTTGAACTGGGTTTTTAATAACAAACCTTCCACCATTCGCGTCTTAACGTACCTTAATTGTGTGACACAACTCACATTCTTTGAAGAATATCAGGTACACAAGTGCTCGAATGATAATTCTCCGATCTGTTACTACAAATTTGAGCTATGCTAATTTAGTACAAATAACTAGAGTTCGTAGAGTATGGGCAACAAAGCAGCTTTTTTCGATTTCCACCGGGATAAAGATTCAAAAACTCTGTCGTCCGATGACATCGTCGTAACCGATTTCACCCTGGTTGCCAGTTGCGCCTTTTCTGATAAGACAGAGGAGGCTAAAATCCGTGAAATAAAAGCGGATCAGGTAAGGGAATATATCGCTGCCGAAAAAACCCGACCCTTGTCTATCAAGCAAAAAATCCTGAATTTTATAGGCTTAAATTAATCTAGCTTCTCCCATTTTCAGAATCGATATTTGGTTTTCCGGTCAAATTCTAAACCGGCTTACATCCCGAGCATTTAGCAGTTTTGCCAACCATTATTCCCCGCCCCGCCTGGTTAAAATCAGAAACTTCAAAATATCCTGTGCCGCAAAAAATACCACTAAACGCCAATATGTATGCTATATGATAGGTCTAGGTAGTTAATTTTCAGTGCAGGATAACTATGAAGAAAGATAAACCTACTTCTGATAAAGATAAATCCGGGGCAGAATCAGACACCCAGGAGATGGCCACCCTTTTCTCCTCCGATAATACAGAATTGACGGATTTTACCCAGAGGGTGCGACGGGCCATACGCGGCGAAGGACCGGATGAGTTCGGCAGCAAGACAATTACCAATCTGAATCAGCGCCATTCCGCGAAGCAAGGGAAAAAATCGTCTTCGCTCAAAGGTAACGTCGTAAACCTTTTCAAATCGAAATAATTTAGCTTCCCGGCAGCTGAAGTTAAATATGACCTACTGGAATACCCAAAGCACTCGCGATGCTCGTGGGGCAGGCCCTGTGGAAAATACAGGTTTTACCGGGCATAGCGCTTACTAAATAAAGCCCATCAATACTTGGCCCTATTCAATTAGTACAATTATTTATCGGGGTAATCTGTATCGTGAAAACTCTCTGTATTCACCAGACTTGCTCGTAAGATTCGTGCTGCTATGAATACCTCGGCGAGAAAAAAGGAAAAAGCGGCGCTCAATATCGCCATACAGACGATAAATAGACTGGCAACAGCCTGCGAGACATTGACGCTGATCAGGCTGCCCAGAAATAACATAATGATAACCAGGCAAACCAGCAAAGCACTGGCGGTGGCCAGGCTGATGGATAAATTTATGAAGCGGCTACGTTTCAATAAACTCGCCATTTCGTGATCGATAGAAGCTTTATGCTCAGGCAATAACTTATTTTCGGCCGCCACCTGCAACGAACGCGAGCGATCTATGGTGCGCCCGAGCCGATTGGTCAACACCATTAGCAACCCCGATATACCCGCGAGCAGAAATACCGGAGCTACCGAGATCTCGATAACATGGGCGATGGTATCGATATTCCACTGCAAATTTTCCAATTTAGTCTCCTGATAAATGCGTGCGACTATTCACTGACTAGCTCTGGATAACCAAATAACGAAGGCGTGCCCCCGGTATGTAAAAAAACCAGATGGTCGTCCATGCCATAATTTCCGCTCTCAATGCAATCGATCAAAGCCGCAAATGCCTTACCCGAATAGGTCGGATCGAGCAGGATTCCCTCTCTCTTTGCGAGTAATTTTATAGCCGCAGCGGCTGGCACATTTAATAGTCCGTAACCCGGGGCGAGGAAGCGATCGTCACACGATATATCGTCTACACCAATATCAATATCGAGATCCAACAGTTTTGCCACCGACTGAATTTTTGTTAATACCCGCTGTTGCTGGCTTTTCCCGTCACGCCGAACGCAGATACCGTTTACCGGCACATTGCAACCTGAGGCTCGCAATCCCAGTAAAAAACCTGCATGCGTGGATGCGCTGCCCGTGGGTAAATTAAATTGAGTCGGTTTTAAATTCATCGTATCGAGCTGTTGCAGGATTTCCTCAGCAGCCTCAACATAGCCCAGCGCACCATAGGGTGTTCGCGCGTTGGATAAAGGAATTACATAGGGTTTCATGCCTTCCGATTTTAAAACCTCAGCCCGATCAATCATTGCCTGATCTGCACCAGCTTCATCCTCACCAACCTGGTAGTAGTGTATTTTTGCACCCATCAGTTTCACCAGAAAAGGGTTACCGGACTCCCGGTACTCCACCTGATCACGGTCGACACGATGTTCTAGCTGTACCTCCACCTCCATATCCATCTTGCGCGCAGCAGCCACAGTCATACGCACATGATTTGACTGTATCGCGCCGGTAGTCAGCAATGTGTCAGCGCCCAATGACCTGGCGTGACCGATATAGTATTCGAGTTGCCGACTTTTGTTGCCGCCAAATGCGAGACCGGTACAGTCATCACGTTTGATCCAGATATTGGTTTGATAATCGTTACTCAGGTTGTTTAATCTTTCGAGCGGGGTTGGCTTGTGACTGAGATCGACTGTCGGGAAGGCGCTGGTTAGCATTGGGGTTCGCAGGTGTTATAAATGGGGGCGACTATAGCATGAAGCGTTTCTGTTAAGTGGGCTCCGTGACAGTGGGAATTGTCATTCCGGCCTCCAAGCCCACTACTGTCCGGAATAAAATTATCCAGGTTTGTTATATTTGGTGGAGCAATTTGGATTGCTAATATTGAGCTACCAAATCTTTTCAACAAACATGAAAAGCCCGTCATACCGGCCTCCGAGCCGGTATCCATTGAGCAGCTTTTACTGAATACTCAGGAGCCTCGTAACTATGAGTACCATATCGAGCACACACGATGGGGGAATACAAACATTATTTCGCACACTTACTCAGTGAAGGCTACGAAGCTAATGAGAGATTTAGTGTGCTAAACCCTGTAAAATTAGTTAATTGAGTAGCTAGCTGAATAGTAGTTCTTGAAACTCCTCGTGCCGCCGACAAGGCATTCATTACGAAGAGGCTCCAGACATTTTAGTAAATACTGTGCAATGGGTACCGGCTCGTGGGCCGGTACGACGATATTTAAGTTTCGAGGCTTAAGTCAGGGCCATTCTGTTCAGATTGGAGTAAAACAGCACACCTGCAGAAAATATAAACCTCAAGCCAACCACCGAATCAAACCAATCCCACAGGCCACCAACACCGCCGCGATGATCCGTTGCCGCCCAAAAGATTCCCGAAATACCAATGTCCCAATCAAAGCGGCAAAAATAACACTGGTCTCGCGCAGCGACGATACCATCGCCATCGGGCCCAGTCCCATGGCAAAAATAACCAGTGCGTAGGCGGTACCGGACGCCACGGCGCCGATGACAATTTTACCCTTTTTACTGGCCATGTAATTGAACCAGGGGCTGTGGTTTGTGACCAATAAAAAAATACAAATGGGATAAGGCTCGAGCGCAAAAAGCCAGAGGATATAACTCAGACTGTTGCCCGCCGCTCTTACACCGAGACCATCGGTTACGGTATAGGCCGCGATTAAAACCGAGGTTGCGAGCCCCCAGCGCAAGGCTATCGGTGAGATTTTACCAAACTGGCCGCCCAACAATGTAATGCTGATCAATCCGAAACTGATCAATCCTATACCAAGCATCGACCCTGGTGATAACCACTCGGCTGCAAAAATCGCGGCTCCGATCGCCACCATTACCGGCGCAAGTCCCCGGAATAAGGGGTACATCTGCGATAAATCACCAACGCGATAAGACTTTGCCAGGGTGTAGTAATAAAAATTGTGCAAGACGGCCGAGAGTAAAAGCATCGGCCAGCTTTCTACCAGTGGTACCGGCACAAAAAACAGGAAGGGTACGCAAATTAGCGCACCGACAAGCTGATAAGAAGCGATACTGTACTCCGGCGTACCACCGGATTTAGCCATCGCGTTCCAGCTGGCGTGCAATAGCGCAGCGATCAAAACCAACCCAATTAGTAAAGGTGTCACACTGCGCTATCTTTGAGGTCAGTTATCACAAATTGATATGGTTTACCGCCAGGGTTGTTGTATCTGTAGTTATTAAACTGGAGGGTTGTGTTCGTCTACTTAACCACCGTCACGGTACAATGCGCATGTCGCACGACCTTGGCGGCACAGGAACCCAACAACAAATTCTCGATTTGAGTGTTATGCGAGGCAATCACGATCAAGTCTACATTTTTGTTTTCCGCATGCTTTAAAATTAATTCAGCAGGATTCCCCTCGACAACGATAGCCCCGGTTTCAATATCCTGCGGAATATTATCATCGATATACCGCTTCAATTGACGGGCAACTTCTTTCAATGCATTCTTTACCGCCTGCTTATCAAAAAAAGAGGCGACAATGGGCATTCCAAAACCGGGTGCTGCGGTCATTACGGTAAGCTTCGCTTTCGAGCGCTGGGCTTCTTCAACCGCTATCTTCAGCGCTTTTTCAGCCTCTTTGGTGTGCTCCAGATCAACCGGAAATAGGATATTGTTATACATGGCTGGCTCCTGCTACTGGCGTTATTTTATCCTGGTCACGACGAACAGTCTGGACTTTCCAGACGAACATTAACAGTAGTATTGCCGGTATATAAAACCAGCGCTTATTCGGCGTATCGGCTTTTTTCTGAACGTCGACAATCTCCCAGTCAAAATCAATCTTCTGTTTATCGGCGGCGCTGCCAAAGACAATATTGTCGACAAACATTTTATCGCCTTCCCGGCGGAGCTCCAATCCCGCGGCGATTTCTACCCGCTCCTTACCCGGCCCAGGCGCGCCAACGGGCAACATGACCACCTTGTCGACCACATCGCCTTCCAGGGTTTCACCCATAACGTGGACCCTCAACAATCCATTCTTCGGTTGCTGTTCGGCAACTTCATAAATTTCAGTGGCATCTACCTTGACCAGCGGGTCATAAATCATATCCATGAAAAATCCTGGCCGGAATAGCGTAAAGGTGATGAGCAACAGCGCAGCCGACTCCCATATTTTACTGTGTGTGATGAAAAACCCCTGTGTCGCCGCGGCAAACAACAACATCGCTAACAACGCAGAACTGATTACGACTATCAGGTGGATAGGGCCAGTGATGCCAATCATCAGCAATTCAGTATTAAAGATAAACATGAAAGGCAGCACACCGGTACGTATGTCGTAGGTAAAACCCTGAATGCCGGTTCTGATCGGGTCACCCCCAGAGATGGCTGCCGCCGCGTAGGCGGCCAGACCCACCGGCGGGGTATCGTCCGCGAGTATGCCAAAATAGAACACAAATAAATGCACCGCGATCAATGGCACGATGAGACCGTTACTCGCGCCGACCGAAACAATAACCGGCGCCATCAATGAGGAAACCACGATGTAGTTTGCGGTGGTCGGCAAACCCATGCCAAGCACCAGGCTAATAGCGGCGGTAAAAATCAACATCAGGATCAAATTACCCGCCGAAATGAACTCGACGAACTCGGCCAGCACCAGGCCAATACCTGTTAGCGTCACGGTTCCGAGGATAATGCCCGCGCAGGCAGTCGCCACGCCGATACCGATCATGTTCCTGGCGCCCGATACCATGCCATCGATAAAATCCGCACGACATTCCTTGAAATACCCGGCAAGCTGGCTCTCGCCACGAAACATTGCCTTCAGGGGTTTATGCGTCAGCAATACGATTGCCATGAAAATCGTCGCATAAAAAGCCGACAATCCCGGAGAAAGCCGCTCAACGGTCAAGCACCAGATTAAAACTGCCACAGGCAATAAATAGTACAGACCCGCTTTAACAATGGGTCCCGGTACGGGCAACTTATCGATTGTATCACTGCGCCCGAGTTCCGGAAATTTGGTCGAGTACTTGGCCAGGGCCACATAGGCAATCAATACAATCACCGAGGCGATCCAGAAAGTGAAATCACCACCCACTTCTTTTAACCAGCCAAAACCGTAATAGCTAATACCCGACAATATAATGATCCCGCAAATAACCGTGGTATATACGATCATGCTACGCATCAGGGTAGTCTGAACGGTCTTCTTCAAGCCCTCGAGGCCAGCCTTCGATGCCTCCAGGTGTACGATGTAAACTAACGCAATATAGGCGATGATGGCTGGAAGGAAGGCGTGTTTGATAACTTCTATATAAGAGATGCCAACAAACTCTATCATCAGAAACGCCGCGGCGCCCATGACTGGCGGTGTCAGCTGGCCATTGGTGGAAGACGCAACCTCTACCGCACCCGCCTTCTCGGCCGAAAATCCCACCCGCTTCATCAGCGGTATCGTAAAAGTACCGGTGGTTACCACGTTGGCAATCGACGAACCGGAAACCAGACCCGTCAGGGCGGATGAAACCACGGCCGCCTTAGCGGGGCCCCCTTTCATATGTCCCAGCAGAGAAAAAGCCACCCAGATGAAATAGTTGCCGGCGCCGGCCTTTTCAAGCATTGAACCAAACAACACAAACAGGAATACCATCGATGTCGATACACCCAGTGCAACACCAAAAACACCTTCCTGGGTAATCCACATATGCGACATGGCTTTACCGAAGGAAGCACCCTTCCAGGCAATAATCTCCGGACCGAGATGACCAAAAAACACATAGGCGAGAAATATTCCGGCGATTACCATCAACGGCGGCCCCAGTGCGCGCCGGGCCGCTTCCAGTACCAATACTATGCCAATACCCCCAATAACCAGATCCGTGGTGGTTGGTAGCCCGGGCCGTTCTCCCAGCTCCACGGCAAATACAGATAGATACATGGTCACAACAATACCGACAAAGGCCAGTATCCAGTCCTGGATTGGAATCATTTCGCGGGGCGAACTTTTTAACGCTGGATAAGCCAGAAATGCTAACGAAATTGCAAAGGCCAGGTGAATTGACCGGGTATCGGTATTGTTCAGTACCGGCAACCAGGAGGAGAATACGTCCAGATAGGGCAAGGGTGAAGCTATCCACAGTTGAAATACAGACCAGCAGAAAGCGGTTGCCACAATTAGCTTGCCGACATTACCTTTGGGACTACGCGCACCAGTATCGGTGGCGGCAATCATCGCCTCCAGTTCAGCATCGGTAGCTTGTGATTTTTCAGTATCTTCGACCATTGCGGCCTCTCCTCTTTCAGGCGTGTTATTGTTTTGTGGTAACGGGAATTTGTTTTTATTTAACGCAAATCATATTTATTATTAATACTTTCCTGGAAATTAAACCCTGGCTTAAATAAACAAGGGGGCCAGGCCCCCTTGTCATCAGCGGTGGATTACATCCAGCCACGTTCCTTGTAGTAACGAACTGCACCATCGTGGAGAGGAGCAGAAAGACCTTTACTGATCATGGATTTTTCATCTAGATGAGCAAACGCAGGGTGTAACTTTTTAAATGATTCAAAATTATCAAACACGCTTTTTACAACTGCATAAATAGTGTCAGCCGAAGTGGCCGTAGACGACACAAAAGAAGCCAATACACCGAAAGTTGGAACATCATCCGGATTACCACGATACATACCACCAGGAATTACTGTAGTACCGTAAAATGGGAACTTGCTGACCAATTTGTCTACCGCAGATCCGTCTACCGCAACAAAATTAGCTTCACAGGTTGTAGTCGCTTCCTTGTTCAAGGCTGCAGGATTACCAACCAGCCAGAAAAACGCGTCGATCTTGTTGTCGCATAATGCACCCGGTGTTTCAGATGACTTCATCTGAGATGCCAGTTTAAGATCCTTGTTGGTATGGCCCATAGCGTTCCACATAACATTCCAGGTCGCTTCAGTTCCTGATCCGGCGTTACCGATATTAACTCTCTTACCAACCAGATCGCTTACGTGCTTAATATTGGCATCCTTACGCGCAACAATACTGATTGGCTCGGGATGAACCGAGAACACTGCTCTCAATTCCTTGTACGGGCCAGCATCGATGAAGGTCTTTTTACCTGAACCCTTGTAGGCATGAAACTGCCAGTCAGACTGTGCGACACCCATATACAGTTCACCACCACGGATTGTGTTGATGTTGTAAACGGATCCACCAGTTGATTCGACTGAACAACGCACACCATGTTCCTTGCGTCCTTTATTCACCAAACGGCAGATAGCACCGCCTGTTGGATAGTAAACACCGGTTACACCACCGGTACCTATGGTTACAAATTGCTGCTCTGCGGCGAATACGGGTGCTGCACTGAATGACGCAGCGACCAGTGACGCAAGAGCGAGCTTGCCTAATACTTTCATGATTTTCTCCTTCGATTGTAATGCCGATTGTTGTTGTTAAAGTAGCACAAAGCCTCGGCAACCCGTGCACTACTAGAAAATCATTGCGATTTTGCAGCCATTGTAAGATTAGGAATATTAAAGTCAAACCCCTCAGCGCCAATAACTCTCGAGCTGGTATACCAGGCAAGTCTTTGGCATCAATGACCCGGTGATCTACTCACCACCTGTAATTAAAATGCCTATTAATTTCCGCTATTGAAACCAGCACAATCGAGTAGAATGGCTGATTTTTTCCCGTAGCCAACCGTGAGCGATTCCGAGCCAAGTTTAAAAGTCGAAATTCGACATTTTCTGAAAATCGCAATGCCCCTGGCTGCTGCCTACCTGGCCGAGTTCGCGATGTTTATCACCACTAAAATGGTGGTCGGAAAACTCGGCTACCAGCAACTCGCGGCGGTCGGTATCTCTGGCGACCTGTCCTTCGAAATCCTGGTGATATTGATGGGATTACTCTCCATTATTGGCGTACTCGCAGCGCAGGCCGAGGGTGCCGGGAATAAATCTGAAGTCGGCCAGTCGGTGCGACAGGGATTTCTGGTTGCCAGCATGCTTGGTATTCCGGCTATGGTTTTAATCTGGAATCTGGATCTGGTACTGCTTTTGACGCACCAGGACCCTATGATTATCGAATTAGCGATCCCCTATTTGCATGGGCTTAGTAGTTTTGTGCTGCCGGTACTCTGGTTTTCCGTATTCAGGAGTTTTGTCGCCGCACTGGCCCAGCCTTTAGCGGTGATGGTGATCACCGTGACCGCCGTTTTTCTGAATTATTTGCTCACCATCTGGTTTGTACACGGTGGCTTCGGGCTTGCAGCGATGGGTTTGTTCGGTGCTGGGCTGGCAACCACACTGGTATCCTGGTTTATGTTTATTTGCCTGACACTGTATATTTTTCGCAAGCCGGATTTGCGCGGTTACGGTATTTTCAAATCAAAATGGCACTTTGACTGGCCCGTCTGTACCGAAATAATGCGGCTTGGGCTCCCGGTCGCGGCACTCACTTTTCTCGAAGCCGGTCTTTTTGTTGCTACTGCGATACTGTCGGGAGTTATCGGTGCAAAGACGTTAGCAGCTTACGAAGTTGTCATGTCATGGGTTGGTATTCCATTTGTCCTCGCTCTGGGCATGGCCGAGGCAACGATGGTCCTGGTAGCACACGCGGTTGGACGCAGGCAACTGCGTGCGGTCCGTCGCGCCGGTTATCTCGGCATGACCCTGGGGGTTGGATTGCTGACACTGTTAGTTATTGTTCCACTGGGACTTGCCGATCAAATTGTGAGCATTTTTATCACGCCCGCCGACCCGGGGTTTATCGAGGTGTCTAAACTTGCCACCCAGTTCCTGATGATAGCGGCGATCTTTCAGGTATTCGATGGCCTGCAGGCGATTGCCGCGCGTGCGCTGCGTGGTCTCAGGGACAGTATTGTACCACTGTGGATTGCCGGATTCGGCTACTGGGTCTTAGGTATCGGCGGCGGTTCGTTACTCGCTTTCAAGTATGCGCTTGGCGGTGCCGGCCTGTGGTGGGGTCTGGCAATTGGCCTGTCGGTGACAGCGAGTTTACTGTGTTGGCGTTTTTATCGATTTACCGTCGATCACCATCTGTAGGGCCTTGAGTTGATCAGGCCGGTGCACCGCGGTAGTAATGCCATAAAAAAAGACTACCGGCACTACGCCAGGGTGACCAATGCTCGATCAATGCACGCGCCTGCTTTTGCGTAGGTCGCGCCTCCAGCCCTTTTAAACGCTGCAGCGCGACCTGTAAAGCCAGATCGCCGGCAGGAAAAATATCGCCGCGTTGCAACGAAAACATCAGATAGATTTCCGCACTCCAGAGACCGAATCCACGTATTGCTGAAATTGCCTTAATCGCCTCCGCGTCGTTCAACGCCGGCAAATCGTCAGGATTCAAAACACCATCGAGAATTGCACTCGCCAGCCCCTGCGCGTATTCAACCTTACGCATCGACAATCCAGCCTCGCGCAGTGCTCCCCCGGGTAGATTTAGCAGGGACGAGGCATCCAGTCGGGGCAACAGGTCACGCACACGCTTCATAATCGCTGCTGCCGCTTCGGTCGAAATCTGTTGGCCTACAATCGTGGTAAAAAAAGTTTCAAACCCCTGCGCCCGAATTCGCGGCTGCGGGTAACCAAGATCGACCACGGCTACCGCAACATCGGCATCGATACATGCAATGTTATCTATGTCGTTGATGATTTGTTTTTGATCCAATTGATTTTAATCCCAGCAATATTATTAACCCGGCGACAATATATATCGTATTCAGCCATCGCGTGTCTGTCCGCAGCAAGGCATCAGAACGCCGCTGTAGTTATTCTACAGCAAGTTCTGATAACGCCGTCTGTGGGCAGACACGCGATGGCCTTTCATATTTAATATCAATTGGTTAGGGGCTTCAAGAAAACGCCAGCTCCGCGTTGCTACTCTTGCCAATGGAATAACCATTGGCTGCGAGCTGCGCCTTGATCTGACACTTTCTTGAAGCCCTGAATCCTATATATATTGTCGCCGGGTTAATGGTTTGCCTGAGACAGGCAAAGAATCTGGCATGGCGCATGTTAATCATAAATACATTAATATACATCTGAAAATTCAGCCACGAATTTATAATATAACTAATACAGGAGACCTGTTATGGCCGCTTACTGGATCGCCCATGTTAATGTCAACGACGCCGATGCATACGGCGAATATGCCAAACTCGCAACCGGCGCCATCGAAGCCCATGGCGGGGAATTTCTCGCCCGGGCAACGCGCACGGTCTGGCTCGAAGGTAACGAGCGGGCGCGTAATGTTGTAGTGCGATTCCCCAGTGTCGAGGATGCCGAGCGCTGCTATCAATCAGCGGCCTACCGGGAGGCATTGTCCTATGCGAAGGGTGCGGCCGAGCGCGATCTTTGTATCGTCGAAGGCAATTAAATATGGTTTTGCAAGATACCCAAATCGAAGAGTTTGAAAATGACGGTGTAGTGCTGATGCGCGGCGTTTTTGCTGACTGGGTCGAGACGCTACGGTGCGGTGTCGAGAAAAATATGCACGACCCGGGACCCTGGGGTCGCG
>Ga0255049_10001426_pt1 | contig 13151 bp, 10 predicted proteins | sample JV7_2_3_MG_FD_183615 | JGI IMG/M metagenome (GOLD analysis project Ga0255049, IMG submission 183615) | Seawater microbial communities from Jervis Inlet, British Columbia, Canada - JV7_2_3 | ecosystem: Environmental > Aquatic > Marine > Inlet | place: Canada: British Columbia | collected 2016-10-06
CCGCGGGCGCTGCAGCGGGCGATCTCGCTCTCGATACACTCCTGCAGATGTGCTGCATTGGGCAGTCCTGTCACGTCGTCGAAACGCTGGCTGCGTCGCGCGCGCGCCTGCGCCTGTATCTGGTCCAGGGCATGCATCGTGTGCTCGGCGAACAACGCGAGCGTTGGTTGGTCTTCTTTGCTGAAGCTCTCCCCGCCCAGTGAGGTCTGCACGACCCTTCCCAGGGTGGAGAGCGTCCCCACCACCTTTTCGTCGCGCCAGAGTGGCTGAACGAGGGCACTTCTGATCTCTTTCCGATAGGGGTCGAGGTCGGTGCGCGACTCGAGGTCAACGATCCGGATCGGAGCGCTTCCTTTGATCGACTCGATCGAGAGCTGCTTCTCCAAGCTAAAGAGCTTTGCCTGGGCATCCGTATCCGCGGATCCAAAGTAGGAGCGTATCTGGAAGCGTCCCGACTCGGGCTCCTGCAGACGCAAGACTGCATGCTCGGACTCCAGGATCATCGCGGCAGAGCTTGTCACGAGCCTGTAGAATTCCACCGAATCCGAGATGCCCCGAAGCTGGGCCGCGAACTCGGTCACGGCAGTGGTCTGCGTGTTCTCGCGTTCCATGCGAAGCTCACGTAGGGAGTCGTGGAGCTCTTCGCTCAACGCCTGTGAGACCGCAGTTATCTTCTCGCGCAGGATCTCCGGCTGCTCGGATCCATCTGCACCTTCGAAGGAAAGCAGCCCCAGGAGCTCATCGCGTATGATCAGCGGCAACACCGCGAAGCAGACCTGTGTCTGCCGCACCTTGCGGGAGAGCACAACGGGCTCGCGGGACCTCGCCACCCATCCGTGAATCCCTTCGTCAGGTCTTAGGCGAATGGGCGGGACCAGCGGATCAACGCCGCTTGACGAGGCTTGCAGGATCAGCACATCGAGATCCCGATCGTGCACGAAGATGTGGCAGATCCCATTGTTGAGTTCGGAAGCGACGTGCGCGCAGACCTTTGAGAGTCGTCGTTCCAGTGGCTCAGTCTCGCCGAGAATCGAACGGATCTTCGTCTGCGCGCGCAGCTGTGCAGAGTCGCGCAGCAGGTTGTGGTAGTCCTCCGCGCGGGCAATGATCTTTGCGTCTACGCGGGCGAGCTGCTGCACGAAGTCGAGATCGTCTTCGGTGAAAGCGCCATGCTGTTTGGTGTGCGAGAGATTCAGGACCCCAAGGGCCTGCTCCGCATGAATGAGCGGAGCCGAGATCGCGGACTCCACATCATTGCGCTCGCGTGCGATGTTGTAGCGCCGCCGATCCGCCTTGCCCTTGAGCATGATGGCGCGTTGGTCCTGCAGAGCCCGGCCAGCGATGCCCTCACCCGGTCTGATGCGGATCTTCTGAATGAGCTCCCGCTCGATCCCGATCGCCACGTGCACGGTCAGGGCTCCATCTTTGGGATCGATCAACATGAGCGAGCCGCAGTCGGCCCCGGTTGCCCCGACGGCGATCTGCAGGATGCGATTGAGCAGCCCACGACGATCGATGGTGAGGTCATAGGATTCGAGGATCTCTCCCAACGTGTGGAGTAGGTCGGGTTTGCGCGTTGCATCCACGGGTCCGAACGCGTACAGGAGCCTGGCGATCAAGGGCGTAGTCACCTGGATCCCGCGCTCAGGCGCGTTGCTCAGGATGTCCTGGAGGGAGTGGGCTGGATCCGCATCGATGATGGCTACCAGACCCGGAGTCTGGAGGACGGCCTCCGCGTTTCCAGTGATACGCCCCGCAAAGCGCTGATCGAGCCCTGGCTCCATCTCACGTAGCCCGGCGAGCACCGCCTCTTGGCTATCGCTGAGGATGGCACAGACCTCGACGTCGGGATTGGCCTCGAGCAGTGGAATGAGCGCTAGCCCTTCCCCGGTGTGTCCCGCGATGGCAAGGCGCTTGCGCATCACGCTAGTCCGCCTCCCCGATCCGCAGCCGAAGCGAGAACGCGATTCGACGCCCGCTGGCCTCGTCGATGAGTCGGATGGGGACCTGCACCTCGTCATCGCTGCCTTGGGCTGGACCCGCGCTCTCGATTCGGAAGCCCTTCTCGGGTCCGGGCAGTACCGGTGACTGGGGCGAGGGCGCGGGGACCGCGATCTCCGCCCGGCGTCGAAACTGCGCGAGGATCACCTTGGAAAGCGTCGTGAGTGTCTGCAGGACGCCCGTGCCCTTGTTCGCGACAGCCTCAAAGAAGGCGGCGGGGTTCAAGTCGAGGCGGCGGTGCAGCGCATCGAGCGCGCTCTCATCCACCTGGTCGCGGTAGTTGTATTGGACAATCAGGCTGACGTCGTCTAGCGTGCGGCCGTAGGCTTTGAGGTGTCTGCGAAGCTCCTTGGCAGCCGCCAGCGTCGCATTGTGGCGCTCCGGTCGCAGGTCGGCGATAAATGCGACGCCGTCCACGTCTTCGAGGATCCGATGCCGGATCGCCTCATGCTCGGGTCCACCGGGTACCGTGTAGATTTGGATGGCGGTAGAATACCCGCGCACCTTGCCCAGCTCGACGCGCAGGGCCTCGTATGCCGCCTTGTCGTCCTCGGGCACGCGGGATACCTGCAGGTCCCCGCACTGGCCCTTCTTCAGCTTGCGCTTGATGGACTCGAGGCTTGCGGTCGCTCCGGCGCCGGGGGGTCCGAAGTAGACGATCTTGGCCTTGATCACATGTGCTTGGCGGTCCAGCTCTCCCATCAGACTTTACCCTTGCGACTCAGGATTCGGCGCGCCTGTATGGACACCGGGCCGGGGACATCACGACTGCGCATGATGATCTTGAGATCTCGATCGGTCAGGTAGTTGAGGAACTTCATTGCCGCTGGGAGGGGGGCTCTGGGGTTGGTCGCGAGGGCGAGCTGGACCTGGTAGTTCCGAGTCCACTCTCCGGTGCTCGCGATGATGCGCAGCACGTCGTCTGAGACGCTTCGCGACTTGGCAAACTGGACGACCTCATTGTCACCGAGTTTGGGACTTCGAATCGCCGCCGAGGCGACGATCCGATTGCGATCACGCACCAGCAGGCCACGAGCCTCCTGGTTGCCGAACCGAGCCAGCTTGACCTTCTGGACGACGTTCATGGCCAGCAGCAGGCTGGTCAGGCTCTTGCTGCGCTCCTCGACGGCGTCCTGGCTGGTATCCACGGGCTCCTCCAGAAGATCCTCGGGCAGGGATGAGTAGTCGTCGGGATCGAAGGGGGGCGCCGGTTCCCCAACCTCCGGCGGTGGGGGCTCGGGGCCCTCAGGCGCCGTGCTGTCGCCTCGCATCAGGCCCAGGAACTCCAGCACCCGGTCGATCGTTCCCTGGCTGGTCACGGGATTCTCGCCCAGAATATCGCAGAGACCGGGGCAGCGTAGAAGTCGGGTCTGATTGCGCGAAACGATGTCGATTAGCGGAGGGAAGGGCAGGCTCGCCAGGTAGCAGAAGGTATCGTCGGGCGTGGCCGGGTTGAGTGAGATGGCCTTCAGTCGAGCCTCATCCTCCCGCAATCGTTCCGCCAGGAAGGCTAGTGCTGTGGGGTGGAGTGAGGCGCCGAGGGCGGTGTCCAAGACACGCTCGGGTAGCTCGTCGAAGCTCTGGAGCGCACGGGTCTGGACCTCTGGTTCGGGGTCGAGAGTGAGGGCGAAGAGCACCGAGACGATCTGCTCGGGGGGCAGCGGCAATGCCCCCCGCGCTGCCATCATACGGGCCTTGAGAGGCGCCTGCGGATCTGCGAAGCGACGCGCCGCGCCCAGGCTCTCCAAGACTGCACCAGGATCGACGATCACGCTCCCTCCGCCGACGGGGCCTGATCGGCCCCGTGCCTAGTCGGCTTTCTCTTTTTGGGCCTCGGCAATGATCTTCTCTCGGACCTGAGCCGGGGCCTCCTCGTAGCACAGGAACTCCATGCTGAACGAACCCTGCCCACCCGTCATGCTGGTGAGATCCGCCGCATACGAAAGAACCTCGGCCATCGGAACCTGTGCCTTGACCATCTGCATCGAAGGGGCTGCCTCCACTCCGGCGACCCTGCCACGACGACTGTTCAGGTTTCCCATGATGTCGCCTACGAACTCATCTGGGATCGACACCTCGATGTCCATGATCGGCTCCAGCAGCGTCGGCCTGGCTTGCTGGACCGCGGCCTTGAGTCCTATGCTGCCGGCGGTTTTGAACGCCATTTCAGAGCTGTCTACGGAGTGATGTTTCCCATCGATACAACGAATGATGATGTCCGTGAGCGGATATCCGGCGATCACTCCGTTGCGGCAGGTCTCCACGACCCCTTTTTCTACCGCCGGGATGAACTGGCGAGGAATCGAGCCTCCCACGATCTCGTTTATGAATTGAACGCCTGACCCACGTTCGCCGGGCTCAACCGTGAGATAGCAGACCCCGAACTGGCCACGGCCGCCGCTCTGCTTCTTGAGTTTCCCTTCTACGTTCTCGGCGCGACCCACAACGGTTTCCTGGTACGGAACTTTTGGAGGCTTGAGACTGACGTTCACGTTGAAGAGGCGCTTAAGCTTCTCGAGTGTAACTTCGATGTGTATCGAGCCGAGACCTGTCAGCAGAAACTCACGGGTTCGCTCGTCCCGACTGAGGTGGAGAGTGGGATCTTCCTCCACCAAGCGGTTCAACGACTCGAAGACCTTCTCCTCCTCACCCTTCTCGGTGGCCTCGACGGCAAAGGACGTCACGCCTCGAGGGATCGGTGGAGCGGCTACCTGGAGACCTGCCTTTTCATCGCTGAGCGTATCGCCCGTTCGGGTGTCCTTCAGCTTCGGCAGGGCTGCGATCTCGCCTGGTCCTACCTCTTTAACATCGCTGGCTTCTTCGCCTCGGAGCTGCAGGATCTTCGAGATTCGTTCCTTGCTTCCCGTTCGAGCGTTCTCCAGTGTCATGTCGGTGTGCAGGCTGCCGGAGTAGACGCGCACCACGGACAGCATCCCCGCATAGCGATCAGCGATCGACTTGAACACGTAGGCCGCCAGCGGCGCGGCGGGGTCGGCTCTGAGTTCGATCTCCTCCTCGCCTTTACGGGCACGACGTGGCGCGGTCTCGCTGGGCGAAGGGAAGAAACGCGCCGCGGCATCCAGGAGCCCCGCGCCACCGATGTTCTCTCCCGAGGAGGCGCAGAGCAGCGGCAGGAGGGTGCCCTCCCTCACTCCTTTTCGCAGGGTGGCGACGACCTCGTCTTCGCTCAGCTCACCCTCCTCGAGGTATTTCTCGAGAATGGCGTCGTCCCCCTCCGCGATGGCCTCCACCATGGCGTCGCGGGCGGAATCCACCGCGTCACTGAGCTCGCCCGGAACCGCTCCCTCCTGGACCTTGCCCGAACGATCCTTGGCGTAGGTAAAGGCACGGCGCTTCAAGAGATCCACATGCCCTTCATAATCGGGGCCCCGGCCGATGGGGAGGTGAATCTTCACCACACGCGTCTCCAGGATCTTCTCGAGCTGCTCTCCGCACGCGCCGAAGTCCGCACGCTCGAGATCCATCTTGTTCGCGATGGCGGTCACTGCGATGCCGCTCTCGCGGGCGAGCTTGTAGGCCTTCTGGGTTCCCAGCTTCACTCCATCCTGCGCGGACAGGACGAGGACCGCGTGATCGACGGCCTGCAGGGCGCCCAGCGCCTCGCCTGCGAAGTTGGGATCTCCTGGCGCGTCGATGACCGTCATGGAATCCCCCGCGTGGTCGAACGAGCAAAGCCCCGCCGAGATCGTGATCCGCCGCGTGCGCTCCTCGGGCAGGTAGTTCATGAAGGACGACCCTTCGTCCACGCTACCGAGCCGGTTGGTGACCCCGGCGGCCATCAGAACACAATCCGCCAGCGTGGTCTTCCCGTCCCCACTGTGGCCGATGATCGCGAAGCTTCGGGTTCCGTCCATGTCCGTCTTGCTCATACGGTTGCCTCCGCTCGAAACGCGGACGCCCCTAGGGGCGTGCGCTCGAGCCTTCGCGGTTAAGCTCGAAGATCAGGCGCAGTCCCTCCAGCGTCAGGAAGGGCTCCACCCGCTGGATCGTCGTGGCCTCTGACGCGATCAGGTGGGCCAGTCCGCCTGTAGCGACCACCTGCGCCTCGCTCCCCAGCTCCATCCGCATCCGTCTCACCATGGTATCCACCATGCCCGCATAGCCGAAGAGTATTCCCGACTGCAGGTTGTGCGTCGTGTTCCGTCCGATCACGGTCGGGGGTCGGACGATCTCCACACTCGATAGCTTCGAGGCGCGGCTCACAAGACCCTCGAGAGCTACGTGCATGCCGGGGAAGATCGCACCGCCGACGAATTCTCCGGCTGCCGAGACGCAGTCGAAGCTGGTGGCCGTCCCGAAGTCAATTGCGATGGCGGGGCCACCCAGCATCTTGTAGGCGCAAACTGAGTTCACGATGCGGTCCGCCCCGACCTCGCGCGGATTATCCACGCGAATGGGCATGCCCGTTCGAATGCCGGGACCCACGACGAGCGGCTCGCACTGATAGAGCTTCGTAATCGTCCGTTCGAAGATCGGAAGCAGCGGCGGGACGACACAGGAGATGATGGCGTGGCCTACGACCTTGGGGTCGAGCCCGACCAGCTCGAACAGCGAACGCAGGGTGATGGAGCATTCATCCGAGGTCGACTGTGGGTGGGACGGCAGCCGCCAGTGATGGAGTAGTTTCGGGCCGTCGAAGGCGCCGAGCACGATATTGCTGTTGCCGATGTCGATTGCTAGCAACACAGTGCGCCTAAGCCTCCCGCCTCAGGATGGTCACGTCACCGGCCAGAATTCGTTCCCTCAACCGGCCGGATTTCACGATGAGCGCCCCTTCAGCGTCTACCCCCTCGACGGCTCCCTCGACTTCGTGCGCAATTCCCGGGCCGCCCACTCGTACCCTCGCCCCCTGCATTCTGAAGTATTTCCGCCATCTGTCCAAGACTGCGGCAAAGCCGTCCTGGCGCAGGCGCTCGAGGCCGGCCTCGAGCTGGGCGAGGAGCGTCTCGGCGAAGCTCACCCGATCCAGCGGCTCGCCCCCCGCGACCCTCAGGCTGGTCGCGATCGATCGAAGCTCCGCTGGAAACTCGTGCTCGAGCAGGTTGACGTTGATGCCGATCCCCAGCACGGCGGAGGTCACACGGTTGTCCTCGATCTGGACCGGGAGGTTGATGCCGCTGGTCTTCCGGCCCGCCAGGAGTACATCGTTGGGCCATTTGATCTCGATTGGCACCGAGGAGGGGAGGGCGGCCTCGACGCTCTCGGCCACGGCGAGGGCGCCCACGAACACGTGCCGATGGACCTCTTCGGGTGCCATGTGTGGCCGCAGCAGCAGCGAGAGATAGATGCTCTTTGCGCCGGGCGAATAGAAGGATCGACCCAGCCGACCTCGCCCCGAACGCTGAGCGTCCGCCAGGATCAGGGTGCCCTCAGGTGCGCCACGCCGGGCGAGGCGCTCGAGGACCAGGTTGGTGGACTCGACCTCACGGTACACGTCCAACCGTGAGCCGACCCAGCGGCAAGGCGGCGTCAGCTCGTAGAGGGAGCGTTCCATTCCAGGGAGATGTCCACGGCAGGCGCCGAATGGGTGAGGGCTCCCACCGAGATCCGGTCCACCCCGGTCTGCGCCACGTTTGCTACGTTCGCGAGTGTGATGCCCCCGCTCGCCTCGAGCGGAACACGCCCTTCAACGAACGTCACGATTTCGGAGATCTCAGGCGGCGTTCGGTTGTCGAGGAGCAGAGCATCCGCACCCGCATCGATCGCTTCGCGCGCCTCGCGCAGCGATTCGACCTCGACCTGAACGCGTAGCCCCGACGGGTTCCGCGCTCGGGCCCGCTTGACGGCATCGGCCACCGATCCAACCGTGCGGATGTGGTTGTCCTTGATGAGGATCGCGTCGTAGAGACCCATGCGGTGATTGATTCCGCCGCCGCAGCGCACCGCGAACTTCTCGAGGGTTCGCCATCCCGGCGTCGTCTTTCGTGTATCGACGATCGTGGCGCGAGCTCCTGACACTGCTTCACAGAAGCGTCCGGTCAAGGTCGCGATGCCCGAGAGACGCTGCAGGAAATTGAGCGCGGTGCGTTCAGCTGCGAGGATCCCCTGTGCGGAGCCGCGAACGACGGCAATCACCAGGCCGGCCTCAGCCCGCGCGCCATCCATGCGGCTGGGCTCCCAGGCCACATCATTGCGTGCGAACACCTCGCGCGCGAGCTCCATCCCCGCGAGAATCGCCGGTTCTCGAACCTCCACCCGGGCCTCGCCCGCCTGCCCAGCGGGGATCAGGGCCTCGGAGGTGGCGTCGCCGGGACCGATGTCCTCGGCCAGCGCTGCCTCGACCAGCCAGACCCAGGTTGCCCGCGGCGGCATGTTTGCCAACTCGAAACCTCACATCAGTCAGGGGATCAGCGCGAGGTTTGACCCAGGCGGCGCACGACCACACGCTCAGCGGGATCACCCAGGTCGACGTCGTCGCGATCCGTACCGCAATATAGCGGAGTGGACGGTCGCGGCGCAGGCTGCTCAGTCGGAAGAGTGAGCCTTCATCCGTTTGATCTCGTCCTGGATAATGCGCTCGGCCAGCTGGGGAAGCACCTCCCAGGCGATCCCCTCGACCTTCTGGACGATCTCGCGCACGAGCTGCTCGGAGAGCGGGCCAAAGGCTTCCCAGGCCAGCTTCTCGAGAACCTCGTGAACGGCGTCCGGATTCGGCGCGGAGACCGGCTCCCCAGCTGAGATCACGGCTGCGGGCTCGGGGTCCTCGATGACCGCCTCGATGACCGGCGCCAGGGCCTCCGGCAGGTTCGCGTCGGCGTCGGCGTCAGCAGAAACAGGCTCGGCCCACTCGAGATCCTCCGCCTGCCCGGCCTTGGAGCCCAGCGGGGTCTGCCCGGCATCCCAAGCGACGGTTTGCTGATCGGGAGAGGCTAGGAGCGGCGCCACCTCAGGGACGGGCGCCTCGCCCAGTACCATCGATTCTCCGAGGGGCTCGCCAGCCGGCTCGACCTCTTCCGGATCCACACTGAGGGGATCCGCCTTGAGCGAGCCCGCAAGCTCGCGCGCATTGTCCGGCGATGGCAGCTCGAAAGGATCAAGGGCAGGCGGGTCGTCGCCGAGCATGTCCTCGAGCCCGGGCGTGATGTCGGGCCCCGGGCTCTCCGCGATGGCACCCAGAAACGCCGTTGCGTCCTCCGCCTGCGTGCGCTCCTCAGCAACGCCTCCCGCGGAGCCCGCACGACGCTCGGAAGCCTCCGCTAGGGCCTCATCGATGGCGAGGTCTGGTGGCTCCACGGCGGACGGCGTCGCTGAGTTGAAGTCTAAATCGTCGAAGCCGAAGTCGGACGCGGCCGGCGGCACGGCGCCGCTTGGGGTATCGGCGGCGGCGACCGTCCCCTGACCGGGGCCGGTGGCCTGATCCAGCAGGCGGTAGACCTGCTCGACTAGCGCCTGGGCTTCGAATGGTTTCGCGATGTGGGCGTCCACCTTTGCCTCCGCTGCGCGCGCCTGATCGTAGTTCTCGAAGGTGCCCGTGAGCAGGAGGACCGGGATGTGACTCAGATCGGGATCCGCTTTGATCGCGGCCGAGAGCGCATAGCCGTCGAGCCCCGGCATAGACACATCCGCCATGACGAGGTCCGGCTTGAGATCGCGGGCCCGCTCAAGCGCATCGCTTCCGTTATCGACCGTTACGAGATCGACGTCCTCGTTGGCGAACGTGATCCCGACGACCTTCTGGATGGTGACACTATCGTCAGCCAGAAGCAGGGTTTTTGGCATTTCCCCGAACCTCCACCCGGTGGCCAAAACCGACCGAATCCGCTGAGCCTATCGGTACAAGTGCGTGATCAGTTGAATGCGTTGCGCGGTCCGACTGGGCGCTAACGATACCAAATCAATCGGCGACGCCGGCATGAGCAGGAGGGCGCGCTGCCTGTGACCCTAACCCGGGCAGGATCCCGGCCAAGCGCAGGCTGGGACGATGGACTTTATTGGATAATCTATTCCAAAACAGTAGGTTAAAGGTTAATCAGAAACTTTTACTTGAAATGCTGAGAAGACTCGGTTCAGGTCCTGCGACCTGCTTGAACCGCGCGGGGGACGTTTCTGTGCTTCGCACAGCATGAAATCGCGGCTCGCCTCGGCGATCCCCGATCTCAGGCGGCTACTCGGAGTCGAGCGCGCCTCGCTGGAGCAGCTCCTCGGCGACCCAGTCAGGATCCACCCGGTAAGCCCCGAGCTCGATGCGGCGCTTGAGCTCCTCGAGGCGCTTCTCGCGTGCATCACCGCTGGCACACTCGCGGAGGTACTCGGGCGAGTACACAGACTCGATCTGCTCGGAATCAGAGCTGGAGTCGTCCTGGCTGCGCTTCGACTCGGACATTCCCTCTCTCCTTCCTTGAGAAGAAGCATCGGGAAGCACGGGCACTTTCTTTAGCACTTGTTACATGCATCGCCAGTACCGCCAGCCCGGTCGGGGGGTACCTGCTGGGCCCCTAGGCCCTCAGGGCCGAGCGCAGCTGACTGTGTAGGCGACCGACGGCTTTGGTGTGGATCTGACAGACGCGGGACTCAGTGATCCCCAGGACACTCCCGATCTCCTTCATGTTCAGATCCTCGTAGTAATAGAGCGAGATGACCAACCGTTCCTTCTGCGGCAGACCGCAGATGCAATCGGCGACTGTCTGTCGGAGTTCGCGGGAGCGCAGGGAGGCAAACGGGTTCTCCGCCTTGACGTCCTCGAAGATGTCACCGTAGATGGGTTGGTCGGAGTCACTGCCCGAGCGCAGCTCATCCAGATTGATCATCGAGATCCCCTTGACCTGGTTGAGCAGGTAATGGAACTCATCGAGCTGGATGCCCAGCGAGCTCGCCACCTCGTTCTCGCTCGCCGATCGACCCAGGCGTTGTTCGACCTCGGTATAGGCCTGGTCCAGGCGGCGGCTCTTCTGGCGAATAGAACGGGGCACCCAGTCCAGCGAGCGAAGCTGGTCCAGGATTGCTCCCTTGATACGAAATTCAGCGTAGGTCTTGAACTTGCAGTTCTTCTCGGGGTCATACTTGTCGATGGCGTCCATCAGACCGATAACTCCGGTGTTTTGAAGATCGTCGAGGTCTATGTGGGAAGGCAAGCGCACCGCTATACGATTCACGATGTAGCGAATCAACGAAGTGTGCTCGAGTACAATCCTCTCCTTCAGTGACGCAGGGATCTTACCGTGCAACTCTCGTGCTTCTCTCAGCAGCGCTTCCATGCCAATCCTCCCGAATCCGTGGGCAGCAACCAGAGCAAGACCGGGAGACGCCATGTGCAATTCGGATGCCGCTCGTAGGGAGGCAGGCTGTCTTCGCCACCCTTCGGCTCACGCGAGTGCAGTGCGATCGCAAAGTATTGCCAGAGTCAGTGGAAACGCTGAGTAGGATGGTGCGACCGCAAGTCGCTCAAATGCGTGGAGATACAATAGGCAGGGTCAGATCTTTGACGCTTCGACAGGCCTGGCTGTTACGAAACCGTCATCGCTGCTCGGTTTCGTGCTTCGGATGGTCAGCTCTGGGAAGGAACGAGACCTTTCGAACGGATCTTCTCGACCAATGTTGTACGCTTCAGGCCCAGCAGGTGTGAGGCTTGATTCTTGTTCCAGCTGGTTGCCTCCAGCGCCTGGAGGATTAGATCTGACTCGAATGCGTCCACGACCGACGCGAAGTTCAGTCCCCCGGGGGGCAACGAGACCGGCCGCACCGGCGCCGGGGGACCACCGACCTGGGCGGGCAAGTCTGTCTCGTCAATCCAGTTACCCTGTCTGAGGATCGCGAGCCGTTCCAGCAGGCTCTGAAGCTCACGTACGTTGCCGGGCCACTGATACTCTTCGAGTCGTTTCATGGCAACCGAGGTAATACCCTCGATGTCCGGGTGCTGGCGCCGCAGGATGTTTAGAAAGTGCTCTACCAGGAGCGGGATGTCTTCGCGACGCGCTCGCAGCGGTGGGACCTCGATCGGTACCACATTAAGCCTGAAGTACAGATCCTCCCGGAATCGTCCATCGCGCATCAGCACCTCGAGATCTTGGTTGGTTGCGGCGACAATGCGCACATCGACCTGCTCTGTCTTCGATGATCCAACCGGCTCGAACTCTCGTTCTTGAAGCACTCGAAGCAGCTTGATCTGGAGCGCCGGACTCATGTCTCCAATTTCATCCAGGAAGAGTGTGCCGTCGCTGGCCGCGCTGAAACGGCCAATTCGGTCCCGAATCGCTCCTGTGAAAGCCCCTCGCACATGACCAAAGAGTTCGCTCTCCAGCAGCTCTTCGGGGACGGCGCCGCAGTTGACGGGTATGAAGGCCTGCTGTGCGCGCCGGCTATTGTAATGGATGGCACGGGCGAACAGCTCCTTTCCTGCGCCGCTCTCGCCCAGGATCAGCACCGTGGCATCTGTGTCGGCGACTTTGCGCACCACATCGATGGCCGCGCGTAGAGCCTCGCTCTCGCCTACGATGTTCTCGAAGCCGTAGCGCGCCTCCAGCTGCCGCTGGAGCTGCTGGTTGGATGAGCGGAGGCGACGGTTCTCCAGCGCCTTCTCGATCAGGGGGCCAAAGGTGGCGATGCGCTCGTAGCTCTTGTCCACGAACCAGAACGCGCCAGCGTCGAGCGCCTCCACCGAGTGTTCGGGACTGCCGAAGCCCGTGATCACGATGCAGACGGCTCCGGGGTCGACCTTTCGGATGCGGCCGATGAATTCGATGCCATCCACACCAGGCATCTTCAGATCTGTCAGAACGAGATCGAAAGCTTTCTCTTCCAGCCGTTCGATTCCGCTCTCGGCATCCGCAACTGATGTCGTGACATAGCCTTCGCTCTCGAGGTATCTGCAGAGGGCTGCGCGAAAGACCGCGTCGTCATCTACTACCAGGATGGATGCTCTGGCCAAGTCGACCCCCCGATGGTGCAGTTTAGGGTAGTGTCAGCGTTCGCTCAAGCGGCGGGTCAGGAGCTCCGATCACGCCAGCAATGGCTCGAGGAGCGGCCCACGCACTCGGTAGCGCCGAAGACCGGACTCCGGCTGTGCTCATCGTCGATGACGAACCGGAGCTCGTGCGGATGCTACGTCGAATGATCGAATCGGAGGGATTCCGCGTATACGAGGCGTCCGACCGGTCCGGCGTGGCGTCCGAGACCGTCCATGAGCCCGAGCT
>Ga0255049_10001429_pt1 | contig 13145 bp, 11 predicted proteins | sample JV7_2_3_MG_FD_183615 | JGI IMG/M metagenome (GOLD analysis project Ga0255049, IMG submission 183615) | Seawater microbial communities from Jervis Inlet, British Columbia, Canada - JV7_2_3 | ecosystem: Environmental > Aquatic > Marine > Inlet | place: Canada: British Columbia | collected 2016-10-06
CAGTACATCAGGCAGTCGAACGGGTGCTGCGCATGATCGACCTGCCCACTCGCGGCGACCTCGAAGCCCTCAACAAGAAGCTCGACCGCCTCACGCGCGCACTCGAATCCTTCGAGGCACAGCTGGCGCGGGACCACGACCACCCCAACTAGGAGGCCGACTCAAGAGTCGCCCTCCGCGCGCGCAGGCGAACCCCGCTGCGCGCACCGCTACGCGGTTCGCCGATAACGCGCTAAGCCCTCCGCGCGCGCAGGCGAACCCCGTTTCGCCGATAACGCGCTAAGGCTAGGACCGAAACACGCTCGAGCGGCGGTGAACCTCTTCTTCGAGCAGCGACTGGATCGTGTTGCGGATTTCGTCCCGCACCTGATTCACGTACAGGGCGTCGTTGGCCCTCCCCCGCATGAGGTCGTCGGCGCGCAGCGGCTGCCCGAACCGGATGCGCCACTGGCTCGGAAGGGGGACGAGGCCCAGCGGCCCCGCGAGCGGAAACGTCGGCGTGACCGGCAACGGAAAGCCGAGCAAACGACGCGGAAGGGTGGGATGGAACAACACGGGGTGCACTTCCTCCGCGCCCACCACCCCGACCGGAACAATCGTCGCGTCGAGACGTAATGCCAGCGAGACGAAGCCACCGCGTGCGAAGCGCTGGAGCCGGTAGCGCTCGCGGAAGGGCTTCAGCGCCCCCTTCTGCCCCTCCGGGAACGTGACCACCCAGTGTCCGCCCCGCAGCAGTCGCTCCGCGTTCTCCGGACACGCGCGTACTCCCCCGAGCCGGGCGAGCAGCGGCTGCGAAAAGGGCAGCGTCCCGATCCAGTCCGCCGCCAGGAAGCGGGGACGCTGGTGGCTCGGGTGCGAGCGCTCGACCGCATGCGCAATCATCAGTCCGTCGTAGGGGAGAACGCCGGAGCGATTGGCCACGAAAAGCACCCGCCCCTCTGCTGGCAGGTTCTCGGCTCCTGCGACCTTGACGCGCCACCAGCGATCGTACAAGAAATCGAGGAGCACCCGCGCCCGCTCGAGGTAGAAGGGGTCGAGTCCAAACTCGTCCACTTCAAGCGACCGCTGGTCCGTGCTGTAGGCCGAAAGCATGCGGCGGAGGCCCGAGTAAGCCCCGCTCACGCCGAGCTTGTCTAGCCCGGCGCGCAGACCCCGACTCAGAAGATCGGGCCGCACGCGCCCCGACTCCCTGCCATCTCGACGCACGCTGAAGCGCGTCTCAATCTCGGTCCGCAGCTCCGCCAGAGACTCGCGCAGCTCGGTCAGCTGTTCGCGGCTGAGTCCCCCGTTCTCGGCACCGGTGACGGTCTCGTTCACCGGTACCTCCGCAACCGACGGCTAACGACGAAACTCATCCACGCTTCCTTGGTCGTATAGTCCGGTCGAAATCCCAGCTCCCGCTTGGCACGGTCCGTGTCGACCACCCACAGGAAGCGTAGGTAATCATAGAACGCCTCGGGCGGGTCCCCCGTTCGTCCCACGGCCGGCAGATAGCCCAGCCGGTAGAGCAGCGGGTGCGGCCAGGGCCAGGTACGCTTCCCCGCAAGCCGGATCAAAGTGGAGAGTGGCAATACGCCATCGCCCGCCAGGTTGATGGGACCCGGCACATCACGCTCGAGGGCGAGTTCGACGGCGTCCAGCAGGTCCTCCTCGTGCAGAAACTGCATCAGGGGGTCGAAGCCGAGTAGCGTCGTCACCCGCGCGGACTCGAAATGACGGGTCACCGAGGAAGCATAGTTCGGCCCCATGACCCAGCACGGACGAAGCGAGGTGACGCTGATTTCCGGGTGCCGCCCAGCGAAGACGCCCAGCAGCCCCTCCATCTCAGCGCGGTCCCGGATGGCATGCGCCCGGGGAGGCGCGCGCAGAGGATGGCTCTCGGTAAGGAAGTTCGGGTTGTCGGGTTGTGGTCCATAGACCTGGGCCGTGCTGGTGACGACCAGCTTGCGCACGCCCGCCGCCGCGGCCGCGTTCATCACGTTCAGCGAGCCGATCACCTCGAGCTCGTGGGCGCATTCCTGCTGGGGCCGCGGATCCGTGAAGAAGGCCGCGTGAAGCACCGCATCGCAGCGCTCCTTGTCCAGAATCTCGGCCAGCATCGAATCAGCGGTGGGCTCTGTGAGATCCACCCGATGGAAGCGCAGCCGTCCGTCAAGCGAGCGGGGCACACTCAGATCGAACCCCACGAGGCGTGGCGCGGCGGGAGCATCGAGGAGGCGCTGTGCCATACGACCGCCCACGTAGGTCCCCAGCCCACTGATCGCCAGACATCGCGGCAGCCGCCCGGTCGACACGAAAGTGTTGTATCGGATAACCGGGCGAAGGTGTCAATCCGCTGCTACCGTGACCCTCGACGCTGATGAATGCTGCGCGCCCACTCGTCGTCCGCGATCCCCGCTTTCGCACACACGTCGCACCCGACGGACACCCTGAAGCGCCGGAGCGGCTCCAGGCGATCGATCGGGCCCTGGGCCCGCTCCTCGAGGGCGTCGAGGAGGTGACACCCCGGCCGGCCACCACGGACGAGATCCTGCGGGTCCACAGCACGGACCTGCTGGCCCTGCTGGGCAAGCTGGAGGGGCAGAGTGCGCGGCTGGACGCCGACACGTACAGCTCGCCGCGTTCGCTGGAGGTGGCGCGGCTGGCGGCCGGCAGCACGGTCGAGCTGGGCCTGCGGATCGCGCGCGGTGAGGCGCAGAGCGGGTTCGCGCTGATTCGACCCCCCGGGCATCACGCCGAGCGGGCACAGTCGATGGGCTTTTGCCTGATCAACAACGTGGCCGTCGCCGCGCGGGCGCTGCAGGCGGATGCCGGGATCGAGCGCATCGCAATCGTTGATTGGGACGTCCATCATGGCAACGGCACACAGCACATCTTCGAGGACGAGCGGGACGTGCTGTTTCTATCCCTGCACCAGTTCCCGTTCTATCCGGGCACCGGCGCGCTGCGCGAGCAGGGCAGCGGCGCGGGCGAGGGTGCGACGATGAACCTGCCGCTGCCGGCGGGGTGTGGCGACGCCGAGTACGCAGCGGCCTTTGAACAGCTCGTCGTACCAACGCTGCTCGAGTTTCGCCCCGAGATGCTGCTGGTCTCGGCAGGCTTCGATGCGCACGCGCAGGACCCCCTTGCGTCGATGCAGGTCAGCAGCGCGGGTTTTCGCGGCTTCGCAGCGACGCTGCGCGCGGTGGCGGAGCAAGCCTGCCAGGGGCGCTTGCTCCTCACGCTCGAGGGCGGCTACGACCTCGAGGCACTGGGTGAGTCGGTGGCGGAGGTGATTCGAAGCCTGAGCGAGAGCGAGGTGTGCCCCGAATCCGCCCCGCCACTTTGCGGAGTGGGAAACAAGCTCATGCGGGGATTGCGCGAAGCGCATGCCCCCCGGTGGCCGCGGCTACTCGGAAACGATCCTGGCTGAATCCAAAACCACCCTGGGTCTTGGGGCTGAGAGGGCCTCCTCACCCAACATGCAGGTATACGCGCTTCAGCTTGAACATTCCCGGAATTTCTATGTTTCAAGTGGGTTGACGAACCAATTTCGACCCAATACATTCGGAGCTAGTGGGATCGGGCGGTCTACGGACGTAGTGCTCAATAGGGGGGGAAGCACGGCGTCCGTAGGCCCCCCTTCCCACCGCCGCGCGCTGAGTCCGGGGGTGGGAACATGTTCTGGGGAAGTCATGACCACGTTCTGGACGAGAAGGGGCGCACCAGCCTTCCCAAGCCCTTCCGAGACGTCCTCCAGGGCCTGAAGGGCGACCCCTGGATCACGGCGCTCACTCCGTGCCTGACCATCTTCCCTCCGGCGGAGTTTGACGCCCTCCGCCAGAAGCTGACCGACGCCTCCAGTACCATTGAGTCGATTCAGCATCTGCAGCGTCTAATTCTAGGTAACGCCGCCCACGCCGCCATAGACCGTCAGGGCCGCATCTTCATCCCGCCCAGGCTGCGCAAATGGGCGGGCCTCGACCGCGAGATCGTCTTCGCCGGGGTCGGGCGGAGGATCGAGGTCTGGGACCGCGCTCGACTCGAGGCGGATCTCGAGCAGACCAGAATGAACTACTCGAGCTATACGGACACACTGAAGGGGTTTGGCCTTTGATGACAGCGGCCCACCTGCCTGTGATGGTGGAATCGGTCCTGCGTGTCCTCAGTCCTCGCCCCGGCGAGCACATTGTGGACGCGACCGTGGGGCTTGGCGGGCACGCGGAGGTGATCTTGCGCCACCTCGGCCCGCATGGCCGGCTGATCGGAATCGACCGCGATCGCCAGATGCTGCGCCGCGCCGAGCAGCACCTGCGCGGGTTCGGCCGCGCGGTCTCGTTGGTCCAGGCGCGGCTCTCCTATCTGGGCCAGGTGGTCGAGGGAGGCGGCGCAAAGCAGGTGGACGGAATCCTCATGGATCTCGGCGTGTGCTCCGCCCAGCTCGACGAGCGCGCACGTGGCTTCAGCTTCAGGGACGTAGATGAGCCGGTGCCGCTCGACATGCGCATGGACCAGGAGCGCGGAGAGACGGCTGCCGAGCTGTTAGCGCGGCTCGACGAGACGGAGCTCACTCAAGTGCTGCGGGACGGCGGCGTACCCGCGCCGAGACGCATCGCGCGCGCGCTTCACTCTCGCCTGCCGGTTCGCACCACGCGGGACCTGCGCGAAGCCCTGCGCGATACGAAGCTTCCCCGTCGACGCCACCACCCCGCGACGCTCGTGTTTCAGGCACTACGGATCGCCGTCAACGATGAGCTCAACGAGCTGGAGCAAGCGCTCGAGAACGCGGTGGAGCTGCTGGCGCCGGGCGGACGTCTAGCCGTGCTGAGCTATCACTCCGGCGAGGACCGTCGGGTCAAGACGTTTCTGGCGCGCGAGGAGCGCGGCTGCATCTGTCCGCCAGACATGCCGCGCTGTGGGTGCGGACGCTCTCCACGCCTCAAGCTCGTGGCGCGCGGGCTGCGTCCAGATCCCGACGAGATCCTGCGCAACCCGCGCTCGCGGAGCGCCCGTCTGAGAGGGGCGGTCCGTTGGTAAACCTGCGGCTACAACGCGCGGGTCCGCTGCTGCGGATCCTCCTGGCAACGGCCGTCGGAATCAGCATCGGATCCGGGGTGCTCGTCTGGACCCGCACCCGGGTGGTCTCCCTCCATTACCGCCTGACGCGCCTGGTCGACCTCAAGTCCCAGCTTCGAGAAGATGTCGAGAAGCTGCGGGTCGAGGCGGCCGCACTCGCCGCGCCTCGGCAGCTCGAGGCGAAAGCACGTGTTCTCGGCCTTCGCTACCCGGAATCCGGTCAGGTCATCCGCCTGCCCGCCGGCGACGTGGCGGCCGGAGCTCCTGAGTGAAGCGAGGCCGACGCGACACAAAGCAACGTCGGGCCGCGACCCAGCGGCGACGGCTCTTCCTGCTGGCGGGGCTGGGCGTGCTCGGCTACGCGGGACTGGGCCTGCGCGCCGTGCAGCTGCAGGCGCTCGATGCGGAGTGGCTCGCCGCACGCGCCCAGGCGCAACGTCAAGGCACAGTCCATCTGGATCCCCTGCGAGGCGAGATCCGCGATCGACACGGAATCCTGCTAGCCAGCTCTGCGAGCGTGGAATCCGTGGCGGCCTCTCCCCGGCGCATCCAGGACGAGCGTCCCACAGCCGCGGTGCTGGCCGGCACACTCGGCCTCGCTGAGAAGCCTCTGGGCAGGCGCCTGGGCTCCCAGCGCAGCTTCGTATGGGTCAAGCGCTGGGTCACGCCCGAGGAGGCCGATCGGGTTCGTCACCTGGGCCTCACCGGGGTGAGCCTGCATCCGGAGCGAAAGCGCTTCTACCCCAGCCGGGGGCTAGCCGCCCCGTATCTGGGCTTCGTGGGTCGCGACGGCGAAGGCCTCGCGGGTCTGGAGCTCGCCTTCGACGGCGCGCTACGGGGCGCATCTACCTCGCTGCCGCTGCTGCGCAGCGCGCGCGGCGGCAGGCTGATCCGTTGGGAGGCCGACCCACACGCACGTTCGGGTGCCCGCATCGTGGTCGCACTCGATGCCAGGCTCCAGCACTTCGCGGAGAACCTCCTGGAGCAAGCACTGCGTCAAACCCGTGCCAAGCACGTAACGCTGGTGGCGCTCGACCCCTGGAATGGCGACGTGCTAGCTCTGGCGGAGCGTCCGAGCTTTGATCCCAACCGCTTCTGGTTGGAGAAGCCGAACGCCTTTCGCGCGCGCGCTTTTGTCGACGCGTTCGAGCCCGGGAGCACGTTGAAGCCCTTCGCCGTGGCGGCTGCCCTCGAAGCGGGCGCAGTGCGTGCCAGCGATCGCTTCGACTGCGAGCAAGGGGCCTGGAGGGTGGCAGACCAGGTCATCCACGACTTCAAGCCCCACGGCGAGCTCAGCGTGCGGGAGATCGTCACGCTGTCCAGCAATATCGGCGCGGCCAAGGTCGCCGGCCGGCTCGGCTCGCAGCGACTCGTCGCCGGCCTGCGCAAGCTCGGCTTCGGCGAGCCGACCGGGAGCGGCTTCCCGGGTGAGAGCCCCGGGATCCTGCGCACGCTACGCGAGGCTCAGCCGGTGGAGCGCGCGAACCTCGCGTTCGGTCAGGGCATCGCGGTGACCGCCATTCAGCTCGCTGCCGCGGGGGCCACGCTCGCCAACGGTGGCCATCGCGTCTGGCCGCGGCTGATATTGCGACTCGAAAGCCTGGGCGGAACGGTCGAGTGGCCCAGCGGTCTCGGGGAGCGCGTTCTCTCCGACCGCACCGCCCGACTCATGCGGGAGATGCTGCGAGATGCGGTCGCACGGGGCACGGGCAAAGCGGCCGCGCTACCCCATTACGCTGTAGCGGGAAAGACCGGAACCGCACAGAAGGTGGTCGACGGCAGCTATTCGACGGACCGCTACGTTGCGTCCTTTCTGGGATTCGTTCCTGCGCACCACCCGAGCCTGGTGGTGGTCGTGGTGATCGACGAGCCGCAGGGCGCGCATACCGGCGGCCGGGTTGCGGCCCCTGTTTTTCGAGAACTGGCGGGCTTCGCGCTCGAGCAGCTGCCCCGGCGACCCGGGGGGGAGGTCTGAGCGTGCGTCTCGACGCACTACTGGAAGGCCTCGAGGTCCGACTCGCGGGCGACCCGCACACCGAGATCCGCGATATCGCGTACCACTCGCAGCAGGTTAAGCCCGGCGCGCTCTTCGTCGCGCTGCGCGGCGAGCGTACCGATGGACACAAGTTCGTGAGGCAAGCGGCCGAGGCCGGCGCCGCCGCGATACTCAGCGAGGAGAGTCTGCCGAATCTCGCGCTTCCCGTGGCCGTGGTCGGCAACGCGCGTGAGGCACTCGCTGACCTCGCGGCGCGATTCTTCGGAAATCCCGCCGAGGATCTGACTCTGATCGGTGTTACGGGAACCAACGGCAAAACCAGCACCGTGCGCATGATCGAATCGATCCTGGCGCACGCGCAGCAGCGCGTGGGCAGCATCGGGACGATCTCGGTGCGTCTACCAGGAGCCGAGGAGCCGGCGGGGCTGACCACGCCGGAGTCTCCGGATCTGCAGCGCACGCTCGCCCGCATGCGCCAGGCCGCGGTCGAGACGGTAGTACTCGAGGTCTCATCGCACAGCCTGGCGCTGCAACGCGTGCGCAGCCTGCGGTTCGCGGCCGCGGTCTTTACGAACCTCTCGCAGGATCATCTGGACTTCCATTCCGACATGGAGTCCTACGCATCCACGAAGGCGGATCTGTTCAGCTCCCGTTACCTCGAAGGACCGGCGATTCTGAAGGACGACGATCCCCTCACGCCACGCCTGGCGGAGCTCGCACGCAGCCACGGCCGCCGCGTTTGGACCTTCGGCCGGGGCGTGGACTCCGCTGCAGATGTGCGCACAGTCGAGGAGCACGCAAAGCTCGCGGGCTCGCGCATCACCATCGCTACGACTCAGGCTCGACACGAGATCCGGCTCTCCATGCCCGGTGATTTCCAGATCGAGAACGCACTCGCCGCCATTGCGACAGCGCGGGCGCTCGATGTGGGCTGGACTGCGATCGGGGATGGCCTCGCCGCCTGCGCGGCGATCCCCGGGCGCCTCGAGCGCGTGGCCGACGTGGAGCCGGTCGTGCTCGTTGACTACGCCCACACGCCAGACGCTCTCGAACGGGTGCTTAAATCCGTGAGGCCGCTCGCAGCGGGGAGGCTGCTCACCGTGTTCGGCTGCGGCGGCGACCGCGACCGAACCAAGCGTGCTCCCATGGCGCGCGCCGCGTGTCGACACAGCGACCACGTCATCGCGACCAGCGACAACCCACGCACGGAAGACCCCGAGGCCATCCTGCGCGAGGTGGCCGAGGGGCTCTCTGGCTCCTTCGAGGTGATCCTGGACCGGCGACGGGCCATCCGCCAGGCCATTGCCCTGGCCGCCAAAGAAGACGTGGTGCTAATTGCGGGCAAGGGGCACGAGGACTACCAGCTCGTGGGTCGGGAGCGGCTCCCCTTTGACGATCGTGCGGAGGCACGCGCGAGTCTGCGCCAACGGGGGATCCCCGCGTGAGGTGGAGCCTTGAAGAAGTCGCCCACGCCTGCGCGGGCCAGGTGCGCGGCGAGAGCGACGCAACCGTGGGCGGGATCTCCACGGACACGCGCACCCTTTGCCCGGGAGAGCTCTTCGTCGCGCTCCGGGGCGAGCACTTCGATGGGCACGGCTTTCTCGAGCAGGCGGTTGCGCGCGGCGCCGTCGCCGCGCTGGTCTCGCAGAACGGCCACGGCCCTGTTCCCGTGCCGACGATCCGTGTCGAAGACACCGTGCGCGCCCTGGGCGACCTCGCCAGCGTCCGGCGCCGTGCTTTCGGCGGGCCTGTGGTCGCGATCACCGGCTCCAACGGAAAGACCACGACCAAGGAGATGTGCGCGCAGATCCTCGCGGCGGGAGGTGTCCGAGTACGTCGCAGTCCCGGCAACCTCAACAACCACATCGGCCTCCCGCTCTCGATCCTCGCCCTCGAGGACAGCGATCAGGCTCTGGTCGTCGAGCTGGGTATGAACCATGCCGGCGAAATCGACGCATTGGCGCGCATCGCGTCGCCCGAAGTCGGCGCGATCGTCCAGGTTGCGCCCGCTCATCTCGGACCGCTCGGCTCGATCGACGCCATCGCGCGGGCGAAGGGGGAGCTCTTCGACCACATCCGACCCCACGGCACAGCAGTCATCAACGCTGACGACCCCAACGTCCAGGCCCAGAGCGCGCGTTTCAAGGGTCGGCACATCCTCTTCGGCTTGGCCCCACAGGCGGAAATCCGCGGTGAACTCGAGCCGGGAGAGGCCGCGCAGAGCGCGTTCCGCCTGCAGACCCCGGCGGGCGGGTGCCGGGTCAGCCTGCGCCTGCCCGGTCGACATCTGGTGGAAGATGCACTGTGCGCGGCCGCCGCGGCCTGGGCCTCGGGCCTGCTCGAGCATCCCCTCGATGCGATGCGCGCGGGGCTGGAGAGCTTCGACGCGTTGCCCGGGCGGGGGGCCGTGGTCGAGACCGCGGGTGGGCTCAAGCTGCTAGACGACAGCTACAACGCCAATCCGCGCTCCGTGGAGGCCGCGCTGCGCACGCTATGCGCACTGCGCTGGGGGGGACCGACGATCACCGTACTCGGCGATATGCTCGAGCTCGGACCCCAGGCGGAGAAATTCCACGCCGAGGTAGGAGAGCTCGCCGCGCAGCTCGGGGTCGACGTCGTGATCGGCGTGGGCCCGCTGGCCGCGCATGCCGTGCGCGCGGCACGGGAAGCCGGCGTGGCCGAGGCGCTCGAGGTTCCGGACACAGCTGCGGCGGCGGCCGAGGTGCGAAGGCTCGCCGCGCAGGGCGGCAGCGTGCTGGTCAAGGGGTCTCATTCCATGCACATGGAGCGCGTGGTGGCGGCGCTCGTGGAGAGCGCCTGATGTTGTACCACCTGCTCTTCCCGCTCTCGGAGCAAATCTCCGCGCTCAACGTTTTCCGCTACCTCACCTTCCGCTCGATCGGTGCGGCACTCACCGCACTGCTGATCGCCTTCATCCTGGGTCCGTACCTGATCGGCATGCTGGAGGACCGCCAGGTGGGGCAGACCGTGCGCGACGACCCGCCGGAACGGCATCAGACCAAGGCCGGGACCCCGACCATGGGAGGCGTGCTGATTCTCCTGGCCCTGATCACGAGCACTCTGCTCTGGGCGGAGTGGACCAATCCCTATGTGTGGATCGTGCTGGGCGTCACGCTCGCCTGCGGCGTGCTCGGGTTCTGCGACGACTACCGCAAGGCCGTGCACAAGAACCCTGCCGGGATTCGCGCGCGCACCAAGCTGCTGTGGCAGTTCGTGATCGCGAGCGCGGCGGCCGTAACCCTCTATCTGCTCCCAGCTTTCGACGCGGAGATCTCGCTTCCTCTCTTCAAAGACTTCCACCCCTCGATCGGGCTCTGGTACATGCCGATCACGGTACTTCTGGTCGTCGGCTTCTCCAACGCCGTCAACCTGACCGACGGCCTGGACGGCCTCGCGATCGGTCCCGCGTTGATCACCGCCGGGGTAATCGGGCTGTTCGCGTACGTCTGTGGCCACCGCGTGCTCGCCGACTACCTGGAGCTCAAGTACATTCCTGGAGCGGGAACCCTGGCGATCTTCTGTACCTCGATGTTGGGGGCCGGACTCGGCTTCCTCTGGTTCAACACCTACCCCGCGTCGCTCTTCATGGGCGACACGGGCTCCCTCGCGCTGGGCGGAGCCCTGGGCACGATGGCGGTCGTGATCCGCCAGGAGATCGTGCTCGTGATCGCGGGAGGCATCTTCATCATCGAGATGTTCTCGGTGATCGTGCAAGTCGCGTCGTTCAAGCTGCGCGGGCGACGGGTCTTTCGCATGGCACCCATCCACCACCACTACGAGCTCAAGGGTTGGCCCGAGCCGCAGATCATCGTGCGCTTCTGGATCATCTCGGTGATTCTGGGCCTGGTCGCGCTCTCGCTCTTGAAACTGCGATGAACTACACGGGGCAGCATGTTCTGGTTCTGGGGCTGGGACGCTCGGGCGTTGCGGCGGTGGAGCTGCTCCTGCGCCATGGGGCACGGGTCAGCGCTTACGATCGGGAGCCGATGCGTCTGGAGGCCCTCGGGCCCGAGGTAGCACGGCTGTCGGGCCAGGCGCCTCCGCCATTCGATCCATTCGATCTCGTGGTCGCGAGTCCGGGATTCCCCACTCCGCCGCACCCCAAGCTCGTGCCCGAGATCGATCTGGCCGCGCCCTACCTACGCGCGCCGCTCATCGGCGTGACCGGAACCAACGGGAAGAGCACGACCGTGGTGTTGATCGGAGAGATGCTGCGCCATAGCGGCCTCACGGTTCCGGTCGGGGGGAACCTGCGCGATCCCCTCTGCTCCCTCATCGACGAGCCCGCGGATCGCCTGGTGGCAGAGCTCTCGAGCTTCCAGCTCGAGCACGCACGCGCGCTGCGCGTACACGTGGGTTTGCTCCTGAACCTGGCACCCGACCATCTCGAGCGTCACGGAACACTCGAGGCATACGGCGCCGCCAAGGCAAAGCTCGCGACGCTGCAAACGTCGGACGACACGCTTGTCGTGAATCTGGACGATGCCTGGGCGCGCGGCGTCGGCGAGGGTGCCGTGGCGCAAACGCTCGGGTTCAGCGAGCGGGGCAAGCTCGCCGATGGCGCGAGCCTCGACGGCAAGGATCTCGTCCTTTGCAAAGACGGACGAGAGCTGCTGCGGCTCGCATCGGACACGCTGACCCCCGCCTGTCGCATCCCCGTCACGAACACGCTCGCCGCGCTGCTGGTCGCGCACGCGGCGGGCGCCAAGCCCGAGGCAATGCGTGCCGTCTGCGAGAGCTTCGAGGGTCTACCCCACCGGGCGCAGCTCGTCTGCACCCGCGCACGCGTGCGCTACGTGGACGACTCTAAGGCCACAAACCCGGCAGCCGCGGCGACAAGTCTCGCCACTCAGCCATCGCCCACGCTCTGGATCGCCGGCGGGCGCAACAAGGGATTGGACTTTGGTCCCCTTGCACGGGCCGTCGCGAACGTCCGGGCCGCCATTTTTTACGGCGAGGCCGCACCCGAGCTCGCCGCTGCCCTGGACCGCGTCACGCCGATCGAGCAGGTGGGGCCACTCGCTGAGGCCGTCGCGCTGGCCGCCGAACGCGCGCTTCCGGGCGACACCGTACTACTCGCACCCGCCTGCTCGAGCTTCGATCAGTTCGGGTCGTTCGAGGAGCGCGGTCAGCGCTTTGCAGCGCTGGCGCGGGCGCTGCCCGACGAGGTCGCATGCTGAACCGGATCGGGACACCGCACCTGCTGGTAAGCGCCACATTCCTCGCGGGCACCGGACTCGTGATGGTGTACAGCGCGAGCGCGCTGCGCGCGGAGATCGCGTTCGGCAGCTCCTCGATCTATTTCTGGCGCCAATCCATGGGACTCGTACTGGGGCTCGGCGCGGCCGCATTCGCGGCGCACCTCCCCCTCGCCACGATTCGCCGCGCGAGCTACGCGGTGTGGGTCGTCGCGCTGATCGCCTTGCTGGCTACGCTTACCCCATTAGGCGTAGAGGCAAACCACGCGCGGCGCTGGCTCGCCGTGGGAGACATCGTCTTCCAGCCACTTGAGCTGGCCAAGCTGGCGCTGATCCTGACCCTTGCCCGCTGGCTCAGCGAGCACGGTTCCCGGCTGCGAGACTACCGAGTCGCCGTCGGAGCTCCGCTGCTCCTGGCCGCTGTCCCCGCCGGGGTCCTGCTCATTCAACCCGACTTCGGGGGCGCGCTTTTGCTCGTGCTCTTCGCGGGCACGCTGTGCTTCCTGGCTGGCGCGAGACTCACGCATCTGGGCGTGACAGGACTGATCGCACTGCCCGGTCTGGCCGCGCTGGCTCTGGGAGCCGGCTACCGCGAGAGTCGGCTCCGCAGCTTTATCGATCCCTGGGCCGACCCGCTGGGTCACGGCTACCAGCTCGTGCAATCGCTGCTGGCATTCGGCGCCGGTGGGATTGTCGGCTCGGGCCTCGGCGCCGGACAGCAAAAGCTCGGCTACCTGCCCGAGGCGCACACCGACTTCATTCTGTCCGTGGTGGCCGAGGAAGTGGGCCTGCTCGGGGTGCTTGGGGTGCTCGCCTGTTTCGCGGTGCTCGGCATCTCCGCCCTTGCGATCGCCTCCCGGGCACGGGATCCCTTC
>Ga0255049_10001430_pt1 | contig 13134 bp, 4 predicted proteins | sample JV7_2_3_MG_FD_183615 | JGI IMG/M metagenome (GOLD analysis project Ga0255049, IMG submission 183615) | Seawater microbial communities from Jervis Inlet, British Columbia, Canada - JV7_2_3 | ecosystem: Environmental > Aquatic > Marine > Inlet | place: Canada: British Columbia | collected 2016-10-06
TATTTTGCAGTGAGTCCTGTAACCAGAGTATGCCGCCATCTTCCTTGAGAAACAGCTTCAGGATTTCAAACCATTCCTCTTCGAAGTCCTGTCCCTCGTCAACGATTAAGGTATCAAAATACCAGCTCTCCGGAATGTTGGCCGCGGTCACCCTTTCCAGTATTTCAGCCCAGAAACCGGGGTCATCGGCCTGTGAGAAATCAGGCTTGTCACCCAGGCTCTCAAGAAAATCACTGCAAAGCCCATGAAAGGTATTGATGTAGCCCCCGGGGCTGAGTCGGGCCTTCAAACGCTCAGCCAAACTCCGGTTAAAACACACCAGCGCAGGCCTGAGATTGGCTTTAACCTGGTTTTGATAGAAAGAGGTTGCGAACAAACTCTTACCACTGCCGGCAATGGCCGAAACCTTTAAGCGGTAAGGATTAATATCGAGATTATTCAAAACCTCGGTCAGGTAACCCGCCCTTCTTAAGAAATGACTGCGCTGCACATCGATTTGTGAATGAATGTCAGGAATCAGCTCATAAACATCCGAAAAGAATTCCATCAATATGTTGAACCGAAATTCATCGGTTTCGCCGACCGGAATCAGCTTCTCTATATACCTCGCAATCGAATCATAGGTCGCGCGATCGACAATATTGGAAGCTTCAATGCCCACGGACTTCAAATTTTTAACCTGGTACCCGGGCAGGCAAATCAAATAACCGGGATTCAGTGCCAGACCATTCGAGTGCTTTTCAAACTTTTTATGCACCAGTTCCAGCGAGCGATAAATTTGTTGTGCCACATCCTTTTTCTTGCCCGATCGATACTCCTTTACCAAAGCGCCTGGCAGCTCAACCATCGGCCCATCTTTCTGCTCTATAAACAGCACCTTGCCGGAACTGTTAACAATCACAAAATCAATTTCGCCAAAATCCGTGAACTTCGCGTTGCGTCTTGACCAATGCACACTGTGAAACACCCAGTACTGATCCGACAGGTCAGCCTGTAGTTTTAACAAGGTTTTGAGCTCGCCCTCATGCCCGCCATTGAGCTCGACATCACGAGTAGCATCCACTGGAATTATATGCGCCATATTTCTAGTGATTCTCCATTTTTACCATCGAGACCTGCCCGTTGCGCACCCAGTGAATGCCAACACCCAGAACCGGTTTATCCTGGTAACCATCGATAATCGTCTTATAGGCCATTAATTGCAGCATATGGACCGAAAACGAATCTTCCAGTCTCACCACTTGGTCAGATTTATGATCCATAATCCAGTAGCCCTCGTCTTCCTCGATGAGCAGGTCAACGATACCCGAAACGATTGCACCTTCTCCATTCTTGCCGTTGACAGGAATTTCGTACAACAAATTCGAAGCCGGGTATTGGGTGGTGATATAGGAATGAAAATCCCCCAGTCCCTTGTTGATTACTTGCCTGTCAGCCGCATTTAAAACAACACCCTTGTCAAAGCCAGGATCTAGTTCCTGGTCAGGTCGCGACATGAAAAGTTCCAAACAGCGATGCACAAAGTTGCCGTAGTCAGCCGCTGATAAATCAATATCGATGTCGATACCGGAGCCGTAATCGATTGACTCGATGTGATCGACCACCACCGCATCTTCTAGTTCAAACCCGGACGGCACGATGAAAGCGGGTGTCAACGGGCCATCGTATGAACCGCGCTCCAATGCCGCTCGCCCATACACCTTTATCTTAATTTCAAGATTATCTTCGCCCGAATTATAACTAGCAGGATAAAATTCATCGGTCTTCTTGATCCGACAGGGGTAACTATTGCCATTGACGTTAATACTAGTATCTTCGAGTTGAATAGCACCTGACTCTTTCAAAACTCGCCAGTAATGAGGCGATTCAGCCTTTGACGAACTCAACCTTGATGGCCATTCGAGGATTAGCTTTTCTCGCGGACGCGTTAGCGCAACATATAAAACACGCTTTGCTTCAACAATTGCCTGCTCTCTCAATGGCTCTTTAAATGCCGCACGGGTTTGCGGATCATCAAAATTGGGGGAGAATTCAAACTGTGCTTCGCTTAGGACCCGCGACAAATCAGCAAAAGAATGATAACCAATTAAAATATCGGGTAGTCCCGATTTTACCGCTTCAAATAAACCAGCGACGGCCACCACCGGCCATTCCAGGCCCTTTGCCGAGTGCCAGGTTTTCAACACCACAGCATCTTCATTGACGACCGAAGCGGAAGGTTGCTTGTCATCTTCTTCTACCCGACTCTTTAACCAGGCCAGAAAAGTTTGTGTGCCAGAACCGTAATAACTACCGCTCGCCAGAGTTTCTTTATGAATCATGACAAACTGGTAGGACTCTTCCTGGAACCGCAGTAGATTGGCACGTTCCTGATCGACATTGGGCCATTTCAGCACCCTGTCATACAAACCCAATTCATGAATCACTCGCCCAACGATGTCAGGAATGGACAAATCCTCAGTACCCATTCGACAGCCATCTAAACTTTTCAATAGAGGATCGTCGGGCATTTCATTTTGAATGAAACAATTCAAGGCATTCTCGAGAGAGAACGAGCCCATCGCAGTAACGGATAGATAAAGCGCCGCATGGCGATCGTTAGCATCCGCCAGATAAGACAATGCCGCGATCATGATCTGCACCACCTGGCCCTGGTACCAGCCTTGCTGTTCGATACTGGCGTTAATGCCATAAGCCGCGAGCACATCCCGGTAAATGGCAAGCACGGCATGCGTGGGTGCCAGCACGGCAATGTCATTCGCTTTAAGCGGTCGCATCGAGCCACTACGACGATCTTTAACCATTGACCCGCTGTCATCGAGTATTTCTTTTATGTGCTCAACCACATAAGAGGCATACCACTCTTTTTCCTGGATACCCTTACCCTTCTTGCCATCAAATTCAATAATATCCAGTGGAGTCAAGCTCGTGGCGTCGACCTGCGGTTCAAGCCGTTGGTACTCCGTTTCAAACAAGCCCGTACCGACTTCGTTCAAAAACTCCATTAATGGTTGCTGGGTACGCCAGTTTCTATCGAGCGGGTCCAGCGCGGACGGGTTTTGATCCCGCACTGACTCAAACAAGCGCGGGTCCGCCCCCTGGAACCCCATGATGGCCTGCTTCACATCGCCGACAATCAAGGTCGGAATTCCCGATGCGGTTAATAACCAGACCAATGAAAACTGCAATGGATTGGTATCCTGAAATTCATCGACGATGACACAGTCAACCCGGCTTTTCAGTACAGCGAAAACGTCATCGCGTTTCGACAGCAAGTCATTGGCCAGAGCGATCATATCGGTGTAATCAAGCAACGCGGCCCCGCGCTTAGACTCGCCATAGTCTTCCAGCACTTCTTCGGCCGCACCCAACAATCCATCGAGATGCTTTAATTCATGCTGCAGGGGTCCAGGGTGGACATGTAGCTGTTCAGCCGCCAGGATTACATCCCGGGCCAGGGCATCATATTCATCTGGTAATGGTGTTCCTCGCATGCTGACCCGTAATTCCTGCAAGCGTTTCCACAATCCCCAATCAGAATCCAGGTTTTCTATATCGGCCGCACGGTTAAGATCAACAAAGTTTTTACCAAAAGCAGTTTTAGCCGCATCACTGGTCCCATAGTCATCGACCAGGCTCTCCGGGAACTGGCCCAGTAGCGCCACCACAGATTCATGTAAACGTCTGGTTAAGCCTTTACCGTCTTTAACAACCCAGGGGCAGGCATCGGTTAGCCACTGCTTTGCCGAATCGACACAGGTCTCCTGCTCATCATTCCAGCCCAGTGAACGCAACAGAGTAACAATATGCATCAGAGATGATCTAAAACCCTCTTCGGCAGACAGCCAGTCGTTTCCTTTTGGCTTCGCCTTGTATCCGTAATCAGCTAAAGAAAGGGTGACATGCTCGGCTCGTCGGGTACCGGTAAGTGCTTTCTTGATCAGTTCTTTCTGTTCATCTTCGTTCAACAAACGTTGCCTTGGTGATCGGCCGGCATCAAAGGCGAATTCAGACAACAGGCGCAGGCCAAACCCGTGAATCGTCGAGATATATGCCTGGTCCAGGCGCCCGGCCTCCTCCAACCTGCCGTTCTCGATGAGTTCGGCACTAATGCGTTGCTTTAACTCTGCCGCCGCGGTTTCAGTAAAAGTTACCGCAACGATGTTCTCGGGTCGTATTTCGCCCTGGTCGATCCACTCGAATAACAGTTTCTGAATCGAATAAGTTTTTCCTGAACCCGCGCCCGCTGGGATCACTTTCAACAGCGGTAGACTCACGACGAAGCCTCCTGGTCTGGCTTCATAAAAAGCCTAACCAGTGGCGACTTATCGAGGGCATAAGGTTTCGTGCCAGCTTCTTTGGTATAGAAGCTTTCATCGCTGATATTGTTCAAGATAACCCTGCCCTTTCTAATTTGAGCAATGCGTTGTTTGATCAACGCCATTGCATTGACTGAAACATCATCCGCGATAGTGACCCAGCCGGGCACACCCGCACTGCCCACTACGGGATTTTCAGAAACTATCTTTTGACTGTTCATCATGTAATAGAGCACTTCGATATTGCCGACATCCAAATCCTGATGGGGCTCGGGCAAACCGGAGTTGAGCATCTCTCGGTACAAAGACACCTGGGAGTCATAACCTTTGCTCATTTGATCTTGCCGGGCTTTAATTCCGGCTTTTTTATAATCAACCACGGCAAGCTGTCCATTTGGCAACTTTAATATGCAATCGGCCTGGCCATGGATGGGGACCCCGGCATATTCACCTTTCAACCAAATTTCGTTGTCAACAATAGTCGCCCCTAAGCGGGTTAAGGCATCGCCCCATTCGACCGCGCTTTTACTGATATCATCCGCGAGCTTATAACGCTCTAAGGACCATTTTTGCGCGAGCATAAAAGGCGCAATTTTCTTTAGTTCCTGTTCCAGTAAATCGGGTACCTTTGCTTTAATGGTTGCGACCGCAGGGATAGGTTTGCCGGGTTTAAACAGATGTTCATAAACACCGTGGGCCAGGCTGCCCAGGATCAACACGTTCGGTTCCTCGGTTGCCCATTCCTTAAGCTCGATGCCAATCCAGGCCAGGAACCAGGCAAAAGGTGACACCATTAAATCACCCACGCGGCTTGGCGATAATGGCCTCAGCTCTTTGTCGCCTGACAGGGTTAACAAATCCATTTTGAAATCGAGATCAGCTACTTTAGGACGCCACGAAACCGATTTCCGGCTAGCTGAGATTATTTTTAAATGCCTGGCCTGGATTCGATCGCTTTCACTATCCAGGTTAAGGATGAGATCGTCAGCTTCACCGGGATCATCGAGTAAGTTATGCATGTACACCAGTGACTCGGAGGGATGGTTACGTGCGGCATCCGAATTCAAATGCGATAAAAAGAAAGTGCAACTGTCACTCGCACTGCGTAGCTGTCGTAAAAAGCGATGTCGATACTGTTCGTTTTGTTGATTCCTCGAGACCAGCGTTGAACCACATTGTGCCAACGCATTAACGTCATCATCAGAAAATATCGCCGAGCTACTCGATTGAGAGGGATACCGCCCTTTATTGAATCCCAGTACGATTAAGTGCTTGCCTGCATTCCAGGATTCCTTTAAATCTGAAAATATAGTCACCCCCTCTTGCACATAGTCACTGTTCGAGTCTTCGCGTAATGGCTCGGGTTTGATTAACCGTTTTAACGCAACCCAATCTACATTTGTCGAGCCATTCGACAGGGCTCCCAGCAACAACTCAATCGATTCCAGCGCCCTGTCAACATGGAAATTTGAAGCATTGGATAGCGTGGTAATGATCTTTTTAAACCGCTTTAGCGACTTCGTCAGCGCCAACACCGTTTCTGAATTATCCTGAATCAGTGCCAATGCCTGGCGTTCCAAAGGAGATGCGCTTGCTGGCAACTTTAGATCATACCTACCGCCCATTAAGGTGTCGGACAAGCTGATACCTATTTCCTTATTCCAGGGCAGGATGGGGGACACCAGGAATGCCGCCAGCGCCATCACCGGTGCAGGCTTTTGCTGACAAATTAAATAATTAAGCACCGCCTCATTACCATGATCACGGTAATAACTAACCAATGGCAGGCCCGATACCGGAATGGCGGCGTGTTTAAATACCGATGCCAGTGCATGGAGGTATTCATCAGCATGTGGGGTGAGTACGGAAAAATCTGAATAGCGAAGCGTTTCATCACTATCACACATGGTCTGAATCATTCCAGCCGCGGTTTCTACTTCCTGAAGATAGTCGCGTACCCTCAACCACTGGACGCTGTCGTCGGGCGCTACTTTGCTCGCCTTGCTAAACAAATTCTTCTGCAAATATGCCAATGTTGATTGCGCCGTATTCGAAACAGCGTTAACGCAAGATTCAAGAATTTCCGCATAAACAGAAGAATGCATGCCCGCTGCACCAGCATTGAGCGCGCCCACAAAACTTGACTGCCACACATTTATGGGCGGGTAATCAGCATGATGATAAACATGGATTTTACGTAACGCCGAGTGCTTGCCAGTACAAACTTGTTGCATCACCGATAGATCGACCGGCAGGCAATTGATATTCGAATGTAACTCGAAGAAGTCGGTCACGATCTTGCGGGTGCGTTCGCTTTTTATCTGGCTCAATTCGATCGCTGAAATATCCGTAGTTATATCAAATGAACAAATGAAATTAATCAGTGCAGTTTCAACAATACTAAAACTTTCTTCCGCAGCAACCTGGTAACTCTCAGCAAAGAAAGCATCTGGCATAGACTCCATCGCAGCCTGCAATGACTCACGCCATGCATCCTGCTCAATAACCAGACGGTAATCATTCTCCACCTGGCTAATCAGTTCCTGCCAGGTACCGACAATGACCCCGATGCTGCTGCCATGCTCTAGCAATTTCGTCAAAACTAAACGGCGTGCATTAGCATCTGGAACGAGTAGGAAATGAATTCTATTTTCAATCATTATTCTTTTCCCTTAATGGGTAACCGCTAGTCTAGGCATCAATTGATTAGGACTATTGTTCATGGGCTCAAATCAATCTTTAACCGCCCGACCAAATCCTCCAACTGATCTGCCGGGATATGTTGCTGCAGGTACTCGATCAGATCATCTTGCCGAGGTTGCCCAAACACCAATCTGTAAACCGCCAACGATTTTCGCAGTGCTACGAGTAATTGTCGGTCGTGTGTCAATGGCAGTGAGGGCACGTATCTTTCGATGCGTGCGCCATCCTCGATCGGATAAACCCAGTAAGGCACAAGATCATTTTCACCTTTTGGTCTCGCTTTAGCGGCCGCGCTCAGCATACCTTGCCAGGGGTCTTTATCCTTAGAATTCAGGGCCTGTTGGCCGTAACGAGATGCAATGTTCTTGCGCACCGCATGCCCCTTATAGCGATGTACTCGTCCTTCGCGTTGCTCTAGATCCACTGGGTTTGAGGGCAAGTTCCAATGCACGATGGCATGACAGTACCAGTGAAAGTCGAGACCCTCCTGGCCAATGGATGTCGAGGTGACAACAAAGGGCCAAAAAGGTGAATTGAATGCCTCGCGAACCTTCTGCGCCCGTGACGCACCGGTATCACCGCTTTCATCATCGCGCCCCTGGCCAAAAGGCATCGCAAACCGCGACGGGAGGCGATGCGTATTGACGGTTACACCTCCATTTTCTGGACGAATATCGTCTACCGCCAGCGCTGCAGCACGAACCGTAAGCGCTACCTGAATAGCTTCGGCAATATCCACCACCATTGCCCCCGTCGTTTCACCGACAAGGCCGAGTGAATCCTTGAGGATGTGGACATATTCATCCAAAACCGCCTGCAAGCACCCCTCCGACCCATACTCAAGTACGCGACGCCAGTAGGGTTCGGTTTGCTTTAAGCCCCGCAATAGTGCAGTGACCTCAACCCGATTGTAGAGACTACGAAATGCCCAACCAATCCTTCCCGCCGCATTGCGGGCAACGACACCGCTTGCCAGATTTGACACAGTGAAACGATCCAACGCACGCAGCGCACAGTTAGCTGGCCCGCCCAGGGCGAATAAAGTCAACACTTCCGCAAGATCGTCGGGTTGTTTACCCAGGAGCAGCTCACCATCCAGCAATTTTCTCGCCCGGTCGAGGTGCGCTACCCAGGCAGCCTCACCTCTACTCTCTTCGAGTGCCCATTGCTGTTCGAGGTCAGGTTGATCGAACCATTCCCGGGTCGCCTCGGGATAATGATAATTATCTAAAAGAATCGGAGCAGCCCAGTACCATTGCTCATCCTCGCGGGTTTCATCGGTTTCAGTTGAAATTGCCTCGAGACATTGCGCAATATCTGCTCTGGTAATCCCTTGCAACTGCTTCAACGTCAGCGGCGCTCCATTACCGTGCTTCCGCGCGAGTTCCAGCGGGTCGTAGTGCCGAGCCAACGCGATTGACGGATACATTAGCGCCAGCACGGGCATACCGCTTAGTCGCCCTTTAGATACAGCGATACGTAACAGCAGAGTATGGCCTCGTCTTTCGCGTGCTGCTTGCGTGTTTTGTGCTCGAGGTTGGAACAATTTTACAGCGTGCCGCTCGGCCTCATAGCTCAAGATCGTTGAAACAACTTTGGGCACGACGCGCCAACTCGAAAAAATCAACCGCTTGGTAAGCCTGGTGCGGGAATGATTCCTGAAGGGACCTTCCAGATCGTAATATGACAGTGCAGGTGGCAACCACAACAACTGCCACATGTCTGTATCAATGACCTGTTTGATCAGGCCTCTTAGCCGCGCGTTACGTGGGTCCAATGCCCGATATTTTTCGATCTCCTGCCACGAAAGCAACAGGTGCCGGGCTTTGGCAAGCCCACCTGCTAAAACCTGCTTTTTATCACCATGCTCGAGCGCATCATGTAAAACCTGCTTCAACTTGTAATCCTCCATGAAGTTGAGCAGGTAAGACGAGGACTTCCAGTATTCGATCGTGTTTGGCATGCCCAGCTCACGCGCAATCGACTGCAGCTCGACGTAAGCAAGCAGATCACCTGGCAACAGTTCGACATCTTCTGGTCCCATCTGGGTCAGCATGCCGGCACGGTCGTCGGTCACTGCCAGACGCTCGGTGCGGGCCATAACCTTGCGCAGTGCCTGCTGAATATCAGTTTTCAGGGTCTCGAGCTTCTGCGGCGACTGCTCATTGAATCGCAGTAATTCGTAGCGGAACTCCTGGAGTTGATTGGCAAACCTGGAAACTTTCTTTTGATTGCGAAATAGAAAATCCAGCGTATCGATAAAATCCCGGTAATGATCGTCGTCACCACTTTCGTCCGAAAGCGTATACATCTTGTAGGGAGTAGCCGAAAGCAGCAGTACTCGAACTGCATTCAAATCACTTGCGTATTCAAATAACTGGCGCGCCAGTACGCTCGCGTCATCTTCTCCATTGAGGAGATGTTTAAATCGCTGGAATTCATCCAGGATAATCAAATCCGGTTCGAGCATCTCCACGCAAGTCCTGGCCAGCATGTTTCGCAGCTCGCCGACGAATGCAGATCTTTCCTGCCAGGCTTCATGCGAAACCCTGGCGTTGGAACGCTGATACGCTTTGCATAGCCACTTGAAGCGCTGCCGCAAAGTCCAGTCCCCTTTTGCTTTCGCTTCGCGCGTATGATCCCGCATCGCAATCTTGAATTGCTTTGCCAACGCCCGGTCAATATGATGATACTCCGCAAAGAACTTTAATCCGGGCCTGAAGTTCTTCGCCGCTGACGTACCCTGGAATACGTTCATCGGCGCCACCCCATCGAAGCGCCAGATTCCTTTCAACAACCAGTAAAGCAGCATCCGTTCCTTGGCGATACCGAGGTTACTTTTCAGATCAAACGAAGTACCGGGCGTGAACGAAATAAAATTAATACGGCTCTTGTTCAGATCCTGCATCACTATCGGCAGCAGCGTAATCCGGGTGGGTAGCGTTTTACCGTCGTCTCCCAGCACATTGAGCCGCTTAACATTCTGGCGGGCAATATCCGCGTTAGAACAGATATAAACAATATCGATCCGATCGACCTTGTCCCACAGGTGATGCAGGGACTGTGCAATCACTGATCTCGCGATGAGTGTTTTTCCAAGCCCGACTTCATCAGCAACCAGAAACCGGTGTGAAGAATGTGCCTGCTTATACAGCCGACGAAATGCCGCCCGTGCTGTGCGGTTTTGAAAATCTTTCAAACCACGTTCGATTTGCCTTAGATCCGGTAACTGGTTATCGCTAGCGGCCATGTTTCACTAACGCCTTTCGGGCTTGCCATAACGGTTGCCAAATCTGATCGAATTCCTCTGGCAGTAATGCTCGTCCTTCCTCGGTGCTCGAGAGTTCGGTGACCAAACGTTCAACGTGATCCAGCTTCTCGGGGTTACTCTCAAGCGCCCTGACCAGAGCCTCAAGCATCGGCAGATCAGCGTGGTAGCCTTCATTCGTACTGGTTGAACTACCAGTGTTGCCTGGCATTTCGGTGAAATCGGCCAGGGAAAAAGACCCGTCTTCGCTTAACAACAGAAACAGGTAACGCATCACCTGTTGACGATCTTTCAACAAGTGACCGAGCAGGCGCTGACGCCGGTCTTGAGGAAATCCAGTGGACGGTAGGTTGAGCATGAAACGGCAAGTGTCTGACTTACCATCAACGATAACGCGTCCTTCGAAAGCGAAAAACGTGGTCAGGCTTTCAAACGATGTTGACGAGAATACGGCCTGCCAGTCACTAGCCGTTGATATTATTTTCGCATCGACCGCCTGCTGCAGCGACAGCGGCCAACATCGAAGTTCAATTTCCACTTCGGGCAGCTTCGGGAATTTTGTGGGTAGCACTTTGAGGTCGAAGAGATCCGCATCAACCAGTTCGGCCTGTACCTCCATTTCCAGATCAACTACATACTGGAGTAGTTGCCTAAGCGCCTGGTCCAGGATGCGCTTGCCCGGGTCAACATCAGCTTCCGAAGGGGGTGTATAAGGCTCCAGTAAATCTTGTAAAACACTAACACCTTGCAATTGGGGCGCGAGAATCGCTTCCACCCCCATGTTTTTGCTTTTGCCCCGTAACTCGACAAGAAACTCGACATTGAGGCCAAACGCCGAACCGGTAGCATTGGCTGAACCCGTCCACACTTGTCCAACACCGGCAGTATCATAAGCGAACAACTTAGCATGCAGGCCTGAGAGCTCGGTGTTCAAGCCTGCTTCCTCATCGGATTCGGCACCCTCTTCCTGCTCTAAGTCAGCCCCCCCGCTCAGGGTGAAAATATCGTAATCCTCCATCGAGCCTGGATCGAGTGAGTCCATTTCTTCGCCACGTGAAACCAGGGTCTGTTCGCCAGCAATATTGAGTCGTTTGAGCGTTTTTTCGGTAACGAAAGGCGCAATCACCAGGCCACGATCTGCCTGCTTCGGGAACGGCCACACATCTTTTACACCAGCCAGACCGAGTGGCCAGAATTCAAAATCATCAACATGTTCCGGCAGTTCGAAGACCACGTGGTCGAGCTCGTTGGCCAGGTCAACCAATGTACTTTTTGTTTTAGCCGGCAAGGCATGTACCGTCATCTCCTGCAAGGAACTTATAAACCGGGAAAGTTTCTTATTTTTCTTAGTCGCTCGAGTTCCTGCTACTCCATCCAGTATCAAAACCGTGTCCCACGAACGATCAAAGGTCAGGTTACGTGAAGCACAGAGCATTCGGTATTTATTGGGGCCGGCGTCGGTCACATAGCGAACCAGCCAGACTTTCGGATGAAAAATACCCCCTTCCCTCATAGCCCTCACTTCATGAACACTGGTCTCCAGGTAACTGAACAACATTCGATTGGCACCAGGCACTGCGATGTGGCCTGCCTGGCAGAATACGTGGAAGCGATCAGCATGGCGGCGGATAGCTTCCAACAGAGCGTTTGGGTTCCTGGTCGGTTCGCCATTATCCTGCTCCCAGTCAAAATAGGTAAAGGCAAGGGGTGCAACCAGCATTGCCATCAGGTTAAGCGTGAAGGTCGTCGATACCGCGGTATCCAACCGATATCCGGGTGGCGGGCGTAGTGATTCCAGCAACAGGATTCGATCCTTTGGCGCTAGCACTATCGCGGCTCTTTTCCCAGGCCCAGCAGGATATCCCACAAGATGGTCTGTACCTGCGCCCAGCGATACGATAATCGACCTGTACCCGCGGCACCGCTCCATAACTCCAGCGCGCGGGGGCTGATTAGACGGGCCATTTTTCGTTTCAATCTCAACTCACGATTACGAACGAGGTCCCTGGCAGCGCGTGAATCAATAAGGACATCGATTCGATCGAACCCTAAAGCAAGGTCAATCCATGTATCAATAAATTGAACCGTTGGAATCGGTATGCGTTGATTAATGTTACCTACCAGGGCCCAAAACTCGGGACGTGCATCCACCCATTGCGCTAGCTCACGGCGCCGATTTCCAATCTCCTCATACCATTCACCTAGCTCGCTACGATAATGACCAACAAGACGCCCAGGCCCGCCTGTTCCCTCGGTGTGACCGGACTCGCGCAGTTCTGCCAGCATCAGGTTATAGAGCAGTACCACCCCTGACATGACTAACGAGAATAGTTCTGCATGATGCAGATGCGACTTTACCTGGCTCGAACATTCGCCGACCTGGGGGTGATGCCATGGCAGGCTAACCGTGTCCCACCACTCGGCCTGATCGACCAGGAATGCGAAAAGAGTACCGGGGACATTGGTCATTATTTGCTGGCGCAGATACCCGGCCTCGTTTTTGGTCAGTTTTAGCGTGGCGCTCTTCGGAAAAGCATCAGGAACTGGTGGAATGCCTTCATGCCAGTTAGTCCGTGGTTTGCCCATCTCGACAATCCCATCCTCAGCGTCGGCATGCTGTTGACGCCGACCGCGATAGAAGCTGTCGAGGGAACGATGATATTGGTACTGTGCCCCTTGAAATCGACGGATACCAAGAACACCGAGGCCTGACCAATACACTGAACTCGGGAGCCTCTGCAAGTTTGCTTTTGCATCCCTGCCAATAACACCAATGGCATTATCCGCAGCAAGCAGCGGATAGATTAGTTCGATTTCATGGTAGCGTGCCAGACCTTCAATATC
>Ga0255049_10001431_pt1 | contig 13123 bp, 11 predicted proteins | sample JV7_2_3_MG_FD_183615 | JGI IMG/M metagenome (GOLD analysis project Ga0255049, IMG submission 183615) | Seawater microbial communities from Jervis Inlet, British Columbia, Canada - JV7_2_3 | ecosystem: Environmental > Aquatic > Marine > Inlet | place: Canada: British Columbia | collected 2016-10-06
CGTAGCTGTTCCTGAGACCTGCTACCAACACGCTTAGTAGTGAGTCGAGATCGTCGGCCTGCAAGAGTTGCAGCTCACGCTGTTGCGTACGCCGCATCTTGTCATCATTGCGAGCAACCTCGTCAGTTAGCTCGTCCAGCCGGCGGCGAGCAGCATCAAGCTGCTCCCTTAGTTCTGCGGCTGACTTATCCTCTTTTGATCGCATGAGCCGCCTCTCCCTAGCATCTCATTGTCTCTGTATTTCATTGCCGTAGCGCAAGGTAATCACGGCCCTTTTGCATAAGCTCGACGAATGCCTCTTCATCGCCGCCCACGACAGACTCGCGTATTCTCCCCGCGGCTTCGCACAATGCATCGAGCGGTCCCAGACCGAACTTGTTCAAATTCTGAATTTCAAAATACAGATGTGGATTGTCCTGCGCAACAGCCTCAGACACAAGCAACTGCGAATCGAACGTCGTCGATGACATTTTCGCAAGTTTCGGTGCCGCCTCTCCGCTTTCCGCCAGGGCGGTAAAGAAAGCGATATTTAACGCATGTGACAAACCCAGCACATAAGCGATCAAACGATCATGATCTTCAAGGCCCATATCGAGCTGATCGACCATCGTAGCGGCAAACAGCTCTTTCGCAGCTGCCGTCGCCTCCGGATCGCCGACATCGCAGAAGATCAGATGCCGCCCTGACAGCAGCCGCGTGTCCGGACCATACATCGGATGCAATGACGTAACGCGACAACCGGCCGACTGCAGTTCTTTGAGCCCATCGATAAGCGGTGACTTCAACGAGCCAATATCAAATACGAGACCCTTGGGCTTCAGTACAGCCAACTGCGCGAGAATCCTGCCCGAAACAGCCAGCGGTGCCGCGACGACAATGACGTCGTGATCTACACCGGCGTCAGTCCACGTAGCAAAAAAGCCAGGCCCATCTTCTACGGTCGGGTCAGCAACGATCGTCGAAAATCCTTGCGACAGGAAGAAATCTGCGAACCAACGACCCATCTTGCCCGCACCACCGATGACCAGTGCGCTTCTGCCATCGCCCTTGCCTTCAGCAATAACGCGATCACGCTCCTGGCTCTCAAGCGAAGTCCGAATCAGCATCTCCAGAAGGCTCTCGACCAGGTCTGGGTCGACACCCATTTCTGCAGCCTGCTTGCGGCCCATGTCGAGCACGTCTTTCTCACGCGCATAGTCACGGGTGCCGGTGCCGGCGGATTGCTTGGTCTTGCCGATATCCGCAACGATACGTTGCCGTTCGGCGATCATCTCGACCAAACTGCGATCAACAGCGGACAGATTTTTGCGAAGTTCATCGAGGCTCATTTGCAACCCTTTTACAGGAGTGCTGAGCACAGTGAAAGCCGGCCCGAATGTTTTCGGGCCGGCAGTCCTGATTAAGCGGCCTGGTTACGCCCGCTAGTGTTCGTAATGCCGATAATAGGTGTGTTCCCAACGATAAATATCGAACAGTTCATTCCATGACAGTCGCTGATTCTTTCGCAAGCGCGAATGCTTGATCCAGTGACGAAATGACTTGTTTCGTTTCAACCGTCGTGGCATTTCCTTGGCACGATTGTGGCGGGATCCATAATAGTCACGCCTGTAGTCGCCACGATAGCGATCGCGATATCCTTCGCGGCGATACGAATCGCGGCGGTAGGAATCGGAATTCTCGTATCGGTGTGAACGATACTGGCTGTCCCTGTCCTCATGAGCCGCGGCCTCGGGAGCATCCAGGAGCAACATGCCACAGGCGATTACGGTTGATAAGATTGCTTTGTTCATGATTGTCCTCCGGTTTGTCTTGGTACGGTTGCAGAGTAGCCCCCCGATGATGAACTCATACTGAATACAACTCTTTGTTTTTATTGCTTTTATGAACACAGGATGAACAAGCGCGGCAATCGTGAGAACATGCCGTTCACGACAAACTCTGGACAATTTGGGAATACGAAAGATGAAGACACGCGCCGCCGTCGCCTGGGAAGCAGGTAAACCGCTTGAGATCGAAACGCTGGACCTTGAAGGCCCCAAAGCGGGAGAGGTTCTGGTTCGAAACGTGGCATCCGGTGTGTGCCATACCGACGCTTTTACTTTGTCAGGCGAAGACCCGGAGGGTATTTTTCCAGCGGTCCTCGGTCATGAAGGCGGTGCCATTGTCGAAGAAATCGGTGCCGGCGTATCTTCTGTCAGCGTCGGTGACCACGTGATCCCGTTGTATACACCCGAGTGCGGTGAATGCAGCTTTTGTACGTCCGGCAAGACAAACCTGTGCCAGGCAATTCGCGCCACCCAGGGTCAGGGCCTGATGCCCGATGGCACATCGCGCTTCTCCCTCGACGGCAAACCAATCTTCCATTACATGGGCACTTCAACCTTCAGTGAGTATACCGTGTTACCGGAAATCGCGGTTGCAAAGATCAGCAAGGAAGCACCACTGGAAAAGGTCTGTCTCCTCGGCTGTGGCATCACGACAGGTATTGGCGCCGTTCTTAATACCGCCAAGGTTCGCTCTGGCGACACAGTCGCTGTCTTTGGTCTGGGCGGTGTTGGCCTGAGTGCTATCCAGGGGGCCACGATCGCAAACGCCGGTCGTATCGTCGCGATTGATATCAATGAAGACAAGTTTGAACTGGCCAAGCAGTTCGGTGCGACAGATTGCATCAACCCAAAAAACTACGACGACCCCATTCAGGACGTCATCGTCGAACTCACGGGCGGTGGCGTCGACTTCTCGTTTGAATGCGTCGGTAATACCAACCTGATGCGTTCAGCGCTGGAGTGCTGCCATAAGGGCTGGGGTGAATCAGTCATTGTTGGTGTTGCAGGCGCCGGTCAGGAAATATCCACCCGGCCATTCCAGCTGGTGACGGGCCGGGTCTGGCGCGGTACGGCATTTGGTGGTTGCAAAGGTCGTTCGCAATTACCGGGCATGGTTGATCAGTACATGGATGGCGATATCAAGATCGACGAGTTCATCACCTACACGATGCCACTTGAGGACATCAACAGAGCATTTGACCTGATGCACGAAGGCAAAAGCATTCGCTCGGTGATACATTTCTAGAATACGTTTTCGATGAGCAATGTTGCAGTAGCTACGACCTCTCTGCTGGCCGCTGATGCGGCGCGCGAGCTTGCCGCCGCTGGCGGTAACGCGGTCGACTGTGCATTAGCCGCAGCGCTTCTGACGATAAACACCGAGCCCGGTGTTTGCGCACTGGCGGGAAGTTCGTTCATTACCATTTGGCAGGAAGGTGGCGACCCGATCACGATCGACGGCAACGTCACCGTTCCCGGTGCCGGCCTCGCCCCTGCAGAGCGTGGTCTTGGTGCCGTTAGCATATCGATAGATTACGGCGGCGGGATAGAAACATTAGTGGGCCCGGGATCAGTATCGGTGCCCGGCTCGCTTGCCGCGATCGAGAGCGCCTGGAAAAAGTTCGGCGCGGCGAGTTGGGAGGCTATATTCGCCCCCACCATTAGAGCAACTCGTGATGGCTTTCCGCTTTCGGCCGCTTGCCATTATTACCTCGGCTATTCCGGGGACTGTATTTTTGACCGCAGCGCCGATGGGCACAACGCATTACACCACGCTGACGGTTCGCTGCGAGATGCTGGCAGCACCATTGTGATTCCACATTTGAGCGATACGCTCGAGGCCATATCGAGGGAAGGCGCACGACTCTTCTATGAAGGTGAACTGGGCGCCACGATCGCAGATCACTGTCGTAACGGCGATGGCATGCTGACTCGCGAGGACCTCGCCTCGTACAGAGCCATTGAAAGACAGTCTCTGGTCGCCGATATCGGTGACTGGTCTATCGCGACTAATCCAGCTCCCGCGGTTGGCGGTTCGGTTCTTGCCGCGATGCTGCTCTCTTGTTCCGGGTTGCAACCGTATACCTGGAATAGTGAAACACTCAGTCAACTGATTCAGACGCAACGAGCGTGCCTGGACTTTCGTATGCAGAACCTCGACCTCGCCGAAGACGTCGGCTCTGAAGCGGCCCGTTTAATCGAGTCTGCCCGCAGCGGGCGACTACTAAGTCGTTGGACATCGGCGTCGACTGTGCACACGTCAGTGGTGGACAGTAACGGAACGGGATGTGCGATCACAGCTTCATCCGGATATGGTTCCGGCGAAATGCCGGACGGTTCCGGCCTGTGGTTGAACAACTGCCTGGGTGAAATCGAATTGAATCGGCGCGGACTTGATGCCGGCCCTGTCGGCTCGCGACTGCCGTCGAACATGGCACCGAGTGTCGCACGCCGAGACGGCGCAGTGCTCGCAGTCGGATCACCCGGCGCTGACCGCATCACCACGGCGCTGCAGCAGTTTCTTATTAACTATCTCCTGTTCGAGATGCCGCTTGAGGAGGCGATCGCCCACCCGCGCATTCACATTGATACCAGTGGCGAGGTCGTTCGCCTGATGGCAGAGGCGGGACTTGAGCTTCCGGATACCGACTTGCCCATCAGTGAATTTCTGAAGCCCTCGATGTATTTCGGTGGTGTAGGTGCTGCCGTTTACGACAGTGCAACAGGATTGGCTTGCGGCGCAGATCCACGACGTGAAGGTGGAACGTGCATTTACGAGCACTAGTCTTAGTCGTATTTGGTCTGCTGCATACCGCCTCGGCTGACGCGCAGATCACCATCACCCGTGGTGCCGGCCTTTCGGTGGACGCGACAAAAGATGGTCGACTCGCGATCGACCTGCGCGGTGATATCTGGATCGTACCTGGCACCGGTGGGGACGCACGGCAGCTCACGGAGAACCTCAAGTCGGTGCAGAGACCACGTTGGTCAGCCAATGGAGAGCGGCTCGTTTATCAAGCGGTCATCGACGGGCAGCAGGGCATCTGGTTGTACGAATTCAGTACGGGCGGTATGCAAAAGCTCAACACGAAATCCAGTTTTGTCATGCATCCCACATGGCACCCGGATGGTGAACGGGTACTGTATTCATCCGATGTCAGTGGTGCCGGCTTTGATCTGTGGGAGATCGATGTACCGACCGGTTTGAGTTGGCGTGTCAGTGACCGACCGGGTGACGAAACTGAGGCCGCCTGGTCGTCCGATGGGCGCGACCTGGTCTATGTGCATCACACTGGCAAGCAGTGGTCGCTCATCCTGCGGCGTCACTCCCAGCCTGAGGAAATACTGCTCACCACAGCGGACAAGCTCGCCGCACCGACGTGGCGGCCCGACAATAGTCTGATCACGTTCTTCCAGACCGGCAGCAGTGACACTGCGATCAATATGATTATTTTATCGAGCCCGCGTTTGATTCGGTCATACGCGACTGACGAGCAGTTCGTCGTCACACCGGTGACCTGGCTGGATCGCCACCGCATGTACTACTCAGCTAACGGCCAGATCCGGCAACGCCTGTTCAATTCCCGCGACTCAAGTCCGCTTCAGTTTCGTGCAACCATTCAACCTGAGGTACAGCCGACGATCCATCGCGAGCGCATTGCGCTCCCCTGGCTCGGCGAACCCGCCGGGCAGCTCATTATCCATGCATCACGATTATTCGACGGTATCGGCGCTGGCTACCAACACAACAAAGACATCCTTATTGATGGCGGCCGGATTACGGCCGTTGAAGACCACAGGGACCGTTCTGGATTCATTGTTATCGACATGGGTGACCTGACTATCCTCCCCGGTTTGGTAGACGCCGATGCCCGGCTACCTGGACAGCTCGCGCCTGCTCACGGCCCGGATTTGCTGACAAAGGGTGTGACTACTATTGTCGGTGGCCATCCGGATGCCGAACATCTCAACGAACTTTGGTCGGGCAAGGAAATACCCGGCCCGCGACTGCTTAACAGCGATCAATGGAGTACAGGGCCAACATCCAGGCCCGAACTCGACGTTACAGCCGCCATCGTCACCAGTCGTTCCACAGGCCTGTCAACGGGCCAGGCATTGGCCACACAACTTCGTGCCATGCAGATCGCGGGGCTGACGCCTGAGCAAACCATGCGCGGCATGGGGGTGAATGCCGCTGCCGCGATGCTCGCCGATCCCTATCTCGGTCGTATCGCGACGGGCGCAGCTGCCGACCTCGTTTTCGTGGATGGCGATCCACTGGCTGACATCAATGACGTGCTAAATGTGGTCGCTGTGGTCCGAAACGGCCGCTTTTACAGTGTCTCGGGCTTGATTGATCGTGCTAAAAGCGCGGAAAGTGTCGAATAATTTAACAAAACGCGTCAAAATATCGATTATTTTCAACCCTGGCCATCAATTAGACATAATCTGACTCGTTGTATCCGCATGGATGCTGCCCGGATCAAATTCATTGACCTAAAACCGTCGGTTTTCTTTACATATTCACCTTGCGTTGCAGAAACGATTCGATTGAGCGATCGCTAAATCATTGAATTAGCGGCGCGGCTAGATCAGTTGGCACAGCTCTTGCTTTTAATACCCTGCCCAAGCGAAGCGTAACTGCGCTTGATAACAAAACGGTCAGACACGGGATTTAGACGCCAGAAGAATAATAATTATAAAAATAATAAGATCCAAATCCAATAATAATAATAAGAAAGACACCGTCGCCGGTTATCGAATTAGCAGTTACCTCTTTTGAAAAAAAGAGAAATTCAGGCCCCACTGCTAACGCCGTGGGGCTTTTTCTTGCCCGCGATTTGCGACTGCACTTTGCCCTTTTGCGCTGGTCCGAATAGGATCAGATCACGTAAAAGGGGACAAGAATGAAAAGAACCACAAGACTTCAAGCGCTGGGTTCGTTGCTGGCCTTCACTATCATTTCCGGCTGTGGAGAAAAAACATCGGAGCCACCCGCTACGGAACCCGAGGCTGCCGCTGCCAAAGCGGTGATTTCAGTTTACGAGGCGGCCGTTGCCAGTGAGGCCAGGCCGGATGCCGATCGTGCTCGGGACGCCGGACGCAAACCAGCCGAAATCCTGGAATTCATGGCCATCAAACCCGGTATGACCGTGCTCGACATGTTCACGGGCGGAGGCTACTACGCAGAAATCATTGCTGGAGTGGTCGGTGGGCAAGGCAAGGTAATCGCACAATCCAATCAGGCCTATCTCGGCTTTGTCGGTGAGGCGTTCGAAGAACGTTTCGGCAGCGGCCGTCTGACGAACGTCGAAGTACTCATGGCTGAGAACAACGAGTTGTCGCTCGAAGCCGATACTCTCGACGCTGTGATGCTGGTGCTGTCGTTTCACGACCTGTATCACTCGGACGCAGAAAACGGCTGGCCAAAAATTGATGGGCCGGCGTTTCTTGCTGAACTGAAGAAGGGACTCAAGCCTGGTGGTGTTGTCGCAATCATTGATCACTACGCGGCAGCCGGATCACCATCTGATACCGGAACCACAGTGCACCGCATCGACCCTGCTATCGTACTGGCTGACATGGAAGCTGCGGGCTTTGTCTGTGAAGAAACCAGTGACATGCTTCGCAACCCGGATGATGACTATAGCAAGATGGTTTTTGCCGAAGGCATTCGCGGCAAGACCGATCGCTTCGTCATGCGCTTCAGAAATCCTGAGTGATGCGCAACCTTCTCAGCGCACTGCTGATTCTCACGCTCGCTGCCTGCACGGGTGGCGAGCGCGATTATTCTGAGGCCGATATCGCCACCCTGCATGACCACATGCAACGCGGCGAGTTGAGTTCTGAAGAACTCGTTGCCTGGTACATCGACCGAATCAATACGATCGATCATGCCGGCCCAACATTGAGCTCGGTCATAGAGATCAATCCGGATGCGCTGAGCATCGCCAGATCACTTGACGAAGAATGGAAGATCTCCGGCCCACGTGGCCCTCTGCACGGCATTCCGGTCATCCTCAAGGCAAATATCGATACGGCGGATCAGATGTATACGAGTGCCGGGTCTCTGGCGCTTGCGGAGCACGTTCCAGCCGAAGATGCTTTTGTCGCGCAACGACTGCGCGACGCCGGTGCCGTCATTCTTGGCAAGGGTAACCTCAGCGAGTGGGCGAATTTTCGATCTACCAAGTCATCCAGTGGCTGGAGCAGCGTCGGTGGGCAGACGCTGAACCCCTACAATACAAAACGTTCGCCCTGCGGATCTTCGAGTGGCCCTGCCGTCGCCGTCGCAGCAAATTTGACCTCGGTTTCTATTGGTACAGAGACGGATGGCTCGGTAGTTTGTCCCGCCGGAATTACCGGCATCGTCGGCATCAAGCCAACGCTCGGCCTCGTCAGCCGCAGTGGAATTATTCCGATCGCTCACAGCCAGGATACAGCCGGCCCGATGGCCCGAACCGTCCGTGATGCGGCTATCCTGTTAACAGCGATGACGGGAACCGATCCCAATGATATTGCAACTTCAAGTGCCGAAACCCACCATGATTATTCCGCCAACCTCACTGCGGATGCTCTCAATGGCAAGCGTATTGGCGTTATTCGTTCCTGGTATGGCGCAGGCACCGACCAGAGAGTTGACGATATTTATACGGCCAGCATCGAAAAGCTGCAGGAAGCCGGCGCAGTAATAATTGATGACATTAACATTGAGGCCGGCGATATGTACGACGCCGAGTATGAGGTGCTGCTGTATGAGTTCCGCGCGGATCTGAACACTTATCTGCAAGACTCCGGCGCACCCGTGCAAAGCCTTGCGGAGGTGATTGTTTACAACAACGCAAACGCGGAAGTAGTTATGCCGATTTTTGGTCAGGAGATTCTTATTGAATCAGACGCCAAAGGACCGCTGACTGATGAGGCCTACCTGACGGCTCTCGAGACCAGCAAGAACATCTCGCAATCGGCCATTGACGAACTTCTCGCAGAGCACAAGCTGGATGCTCTGATTTCCCCAACTAACGGGCCGGCCTGGCTGATCGATCACATTAATGGCGATTCGTTCGGAATCGGCAGCTCGTCCCTCGCCGCCATCTCGGGTTATCCAGGCATTACAGTACCCGCCGGCTTCGTATCGGGATTGCCGATCGGGCTGACGTTCGTTGCAAAGCCCTGGAATGAGAAACAGCTCATAGAGATCGCGTACGCATTTGAGCAGACTACGGGTGTCCGTAAGCCACCCGAACTCTAAATCAATGTTCAAAGCTGTCCGTATTTCGATATTGCTGTTTATTCTGCTGTTTGTCGGCCTAAGCGCTATTTTGACGCAGGCGAGAAGCACGGACTGGAACAACAGTCTGTGGATCAAGGTATATCCGATTAATGCAGACGGCAGCGCCGAGGCGGAAAAATACATCGAGGGGCTGAAAACCTCCGATTTCGAGGGTATCGAGACCTTTCTCGCACGGGAAACGGAGCGGTACTCGGTCAACATCAAGCGTCCGGTCCGTATAGAACTCGGTAGCGAGATCGATGAACAACCGCCCGAACTCGACAAACAACCCAACGCATTATCCGTCATGTTGTGGTCACTGAAGATGCGTTGGTGGTCTGGCAGTGCAACGAGTGATCAGGACCGTATCGACCCGGACGTACGCATCTTCGTGCGCTATCACATACCAGATCTGGCTATAGTTCTGGAGAACTCGGTCGGTCTGCAAAAGGGTATGGTCGGCATCGTGAATGGTTACGCCAGTCGCCGTCATCGCGGTACTAACAACGTCATAATCGCGCACGAGTTTCTGCACACACTCGGGGCAACCGACAAGTACAGCCCGTTCAACGGACAACCGATCGGACCCGATGGCCTGGGTGAGCCCAACCTGCAACCGCTGTTCCCGCAGCGCTATGCCGAGATCATGGGCGGACGCATCGCTTTGGCAGAAGACGACTCAGTCATACCCAAGAGCCTGAAGTACGCCGTCATCGGCGCACTGACAGCCAGCGAGATAAATCTGTCTGAGTAGGCTACGCTCCTGTAATGCCTGAGGACGCGCCAGCCATTTTTTCCTGTGAGAACCTCACCGTCGAAGTCGCCGGGCGAACGCTTGTGTCTGCGCTGGAAATGGAGATCGCCCGTGGCGAGTTAGTTGCGGTGCTGGGCCAGAACGGCGCAGGGAAATCTCTCACCTTGCACACACTCGCCGGTCTGCGCCCCGCACATTCGGGGTCGATCAACCTGCTCGACGCCGACGTTGCCAGCAGCAGGCGCCAGGATCTGTCGAGACACCTCGCGCTTTTGCCGCAACACGTCGACGATATTTTTCCGGCAACCGTTATCGATACAGCGTTGATAGGACGGCATCCGCACATCGGCCGCCTGAGCTGGGAATCACCTGCAGACATTGAGGTCGCGAAAGCGGCACTAGCCTCCGTTGATCTCGATGATTTAGCCGCTCGCGACGTGCTAACACTTTCCGGAGGAGAGCGCCGACGACTGGCGATCGCGCAAGTACTAACGCAAACACCCGATCTCTATCTACTCGACGAACCAACCAATCATCTGGACCCGCAACACCAGCTGGATGCCTTGAGACTATTCCGTGAGAAAGCAGATGACGGTGCGGCCGTTATCGCGAGTCTGCATGACGTCAACCTGGCGGTACGATTCGCAGATCGCTGCCTGCTGCTCTACGGGGATGGTCGTTGGGATCTCGGTTCGACGGCCGGGACTCTTGACTCCGACCGCCTGAGTGAACTCTATTCCACACCGATGGAATCGATCGCCTGGCGGAATCGTGAGTTGTTTATCGCGTCAGGCGACGTGGCCCTTTAGCTGACTCAGATACTTTTCGTGTAACGACGGATTGGCAGCCAGCACCGAGCGAATTTCGAGGTCCGGCTTTTCGCCGTTCAGGTTCGTGAATATGCCTCCGGCTTCCGTCACAATCACGGACAGCGCCGCAACATCCAAGATGTTCACGTCCGACTCGATAACCGCTTCGATCTTACCGGCCGCAAGCAGATGGTAATGATAGAAATCACCGTAGCCACGAATTCGATCGGCACACTTCACAATATTGCCAAGCGCCGACCAGCCATCGCTTTCAGCCAGTGATTTCAGGTTGCCTGTTGAGACAGCAGCCCGGTCCGGATCATAGACACCGCTGACTTGTAGCTGTTGGCCGTTCAACCAGGCACCTTGCCCTTTTTCCGCCCAGGCGAGTTCATCCATCATCGTGCCGCTGGACACACCCAGTATGAGTTCACCGTGGTGCATGAGAGCGATTTGTGTTGAGAAAAACGGGTACTGACGAACGAACCCTTTCGTTCCGTCTATCGGGTCGACCAGCCAGAGGAACTCGGCATCCGCCTGCGTCTGGCCCGTTTCCTCACCGTAGAAACCGTGCTCTGGAAATGCGCTGAGGATAATTTCGCGAATCGCGTGTTCGCATTCGACATCGGCCTGTGTCACCGGCGTCATATCCGCTTTCGTCGTTACGGTGAAATTGCCAGCGTAGTAACTGCGGCTGATTTCAGCAGCTTTGTCAGCCGCGGCCAACGCTACCTTGAGGTAGTCGGACGCATTTTCCGCATTATAGCTTTCCACCTGTGTTCTGCATCCTGATTTGATCGTAGACGGCGCAACTATGGCTGCTGCTGCGACGAGAAACAAGCGCCCGATCTTGACAGCTCCGGAGCGCCTGCCTATCGTCTCCGCATGGGAAATCGACTTAGCAAGATATACACGCGCACCGGCGATGACGGCACTACAGGACTTGGCGACGGCAGTAGAGTCGCGAAGGATTCTGTCCGCGTTGAGGCCTACGGAACAGTTGACGAGGTCAACTCGGCGATCGGTATCATTCTGGCCATAAAATCCGTGCCCGATGATGTTCGAACATGCCTTACCGAAGTGCAGCACGATTTGTTCGAGCTCGGCGGTGAGCTCTGCATCCCGGGACATAGTGCGGTCACTCAGGATTTTATCGACAGACTTGAGTCAGACCTCGACGGCTTCAACAAAGACCTGCCGATGCTCAAGGAATTTATCCTGCCAGGTGGCGGGCCCGCGGCAGCGACCTGTCATTTCGCGCGCACTATCGTGAGACGAGCGGAACGACGCGTAGGAACGCTGGCAGGAATCGAAGACGTCCGACCCGAGGCTGGAAAATATCTGAATCGTTTGTCCGACCTGTTGTTTGTTATCGCACGAGTTTTGGCGCGCGCTGAATCCGGCCAGGAAGTTCTGTGGAATCGTGATCGGTAGAGTGAACAGTGAACTCGTCGCGATAATCACGGGCGGCAGTCGAGGTATCGGTGCAGCGACAGCCAAACTACTGGCGAATAAAGGCTATCAGATCTGCGTTAACTACCGCAGCGACGAGGTGGCTGCCAATGCGGTGGTAAACGAGCTGACGTCTTACGGAACGACAGCAATCGCTGTGCAAGCGGATATCGGCAAGGAAGAACACGCCATCCGCCTGTTTGAGGTTGTGGATCAGGAGCTGGGGCCAATTACTGCGCTTGTGAACAATGCCGGAATCCTGCTACCTCAAATGCGAGTGGAGGATATGACGGCTAGCCGCATAAAGCAGATTTTCGAAACAAATGTGACAGGGGCGTTTCTGTGTTGCAGGGAAGCCGTCAAAAGGATGTCGACCAGGCATGGTGGACGCGGCGGTTCGATCGTAAACGTGTCCTCTGCGGCTTCTCGTCTTGGGGCCGCCGGAGAATATGTCGACTACGCGGCGTCCAAAGGCGCGATCGATACACTTACACGAGGCCTTGCCCTGGAAGTAGCTGCTGAGGGTATCCGGGTGAACGGTGTCAGACCTGGTTTCATCCACACCCAGATGCATGCTGATGGCGGAGAGCCCGACCGTGTTGCTCGCGTAGCGGACAGCATTCCCCTAAAACGAGGAGGTATGCCCGACGAGATAGCCAACGCAATCTACTGGCTGCTCTCCGATGCGGCGTCGTACTCAACAGGCTCCTTCATCGATCTGGCCGGTGGCCGATAGCTGGTGGGCAGAACGTTTCGATACTTAATATTGCGCTGCTACGTATGGAACAGACCGGATCGTCGCCCGCAACACAGGTATAAACTGTAATGCTGAAATTTATCCTTGTCGTCGCTGCCTGTTACGGTCTGCTCGTCATCGTCGTGTATTTCATGCAAGGTCGCATGCTCTATCTTGCAGATGTACCAGGTCGAACGCTGATCATGACGCCGACCGATGTTGGCATGGACTATCAAGATGTCTCCATCGAGACTACTGACGGGGTGACCTTGC
>Ga0255049_10001433_pt1 | contig 13117 bp, 14 predicted proteins | sample JV7_2_3_MG_FD_183615 | JGI IMG/M metagenome (GOLD analysis project Ga0255049, IMG submission 183615) | Seawater microbial communities from Jervis Inlet, British Columbia, Canada - JV7_2_3 | ecosystem: Environmental > Aquatic > Marine > Inlet | place: Canada: British Columbia | collected 2016-10-06
GGATCGGTCCGGGCGATGTCCGAGATGCTTGCCAATGCGGAGTTCGACCCTCCGTCTCCGGGTGCCTCTACGACAAGCCTGGACATTGCCGAGGCCCTGGTGTCAAGAGGAGTGCCGTTCCGTTCAGCCCACGAGACGGTCGGACGGCTGATCTCTGCTCTCGAGGCTGATGGCAGGTCTCTCGATGATGCGACCGCCGAGGACCTGGCCGATGTCAGTGATCTCTTCGAGGAAGCCGACCTCGAGTTGATCGATCCCGCCCGCTCACTTGAGCGGAGACAGACGGCCGGATCCGGCAACGCCGAATCGGTGAGATCACAGATCGAGGAGATCCGGAAAATTGCCGAGATCTAGGCCCGTAGGCTTGCCCCATGTTCCGTAAAGGATTCAATCCCACCAAGAAGAAGTATCACAACGTCCTCGGGGTGCCAATGGCGTATGTCGAGCACGGCGAGGGCGATCCGATCGTGCTCGTCCACGGCAACCCGACCTCCTCCTTTCTCTGGCGTGAGGTCATTGGCCAGTTGGCGAGCGTCGGGAGATGCATCGCTCCGGATCTGATCGGAATGGGTGATTCGGCAAAGATCTCGAAGGGGCCCAACACGTACCGGTTCTTGGATCATCAGGAATACCTCGAGGCCTTCCTGGATGTGATGGATGTCCAGGAGAACGTCACCCTCGTGGGCCATGACTGGGGAGGGCCTCTGGCCTTCGATTGGGGCAGGCGTCATCCCGACGCGGTCAAAGGCGTGGCCTATATGGAAACCATCGTGACCCCGCTGACCTGGGATGACTGGCCGGAGGTGGCCACGTCGATCTTCCAGGCGATGCGATCCGAAGCGGGTGAGGAGATCATCCTCCACAAGAACGTGTTCGTGGACAGGATCCTCCCCGGTTCGATCATTCGCGATCTCTCGGACGATGAGATGGACGTTTATCGGAAGCCCTATCTCGAAGTCGGTGAATCGCGACGTCCGACGCTGACCTGGCCTCGAGAAGTTCCGATCGACGGCGAACCGGCCGACGTGGTGGCCATCGTTGAAGCCAATGAGCGTTGGATGGCAGACCGCGCTATCCCGAAGCTGTTCATCAATGCCGACCCTGGTTCGATCCTGGTGGGCCGCCAGCGTGAGGTTTGCCGGGCCTGGGAGAACCAGGAGGAGGTGACAGTGCCGGGAATTCACTTCATCCAGGAGGATTCTGGCGCAGAGATCGGGAGAGCGATCTCCACCTGGCTCAACTCACTCTGAGGCATCTCCCTACCCTGTTCTAGTGGTCGTTGTCGTCATTCCGGCCGTCGCGCTGGCGGCTCTGAGTCTGGCCTCTTTTGCCGGCCAGTGGGTCTGGTGGCTCGACGTTCTGGCCAATTTCCGGGCGCAGTTCGCTGTTGACCTCGTTATTTTCGGGCTCTTCCTTTTGATATCCCGGTGGAAGAAGGTTGCTATCGGCGTCCTGGTTGTCGCCGGGGTGAACCTGTTCTTTGTGGCTCCGCTCTATGTCGGATCCCCCGGGGACTCCGATCCGTCGGCGCCGGCGCTTCGAATTGTCAACTTCAACCTCCTGTCTGACAACGAGTCCTATGCCGAGGTCATCGATTTCATCAGGACGACAGAGCCCGATCTGGTCTTCCTCCACGAGGCAAGCAGACCGTGGGAGGTTGCCTTGGGCTCGTCGAACCTCAACTACGAGGTGATCCGGGCCAGATCCGACGACCTGATATTTGGCACCCTCATCCTGGCTCGCGACGAGGTCGAGGCAGTTTCCTATGGCTACGGAATCACACAGCCTCGGGCCGTTTCGATGAACTATCACCCTGATGATTGGCCGGTCGAGGTCAAGATCCTGACAACCCATCCGTTGGCTCCGACGACCGAGGAGCGTGCTGGCCTACGGGATGCTCAACTCGACTTTGCGGCCGGCTGGGCGGCGGACCAGCAGGGGCACTACCTCGTTGTCGGCGATTTCAACGCAACCCCGTGGTCCTGGCCGTTCCGGAATCTGGTCGCCTCAGGGGATCTGAGGAACTCCCAACTCGGGTTCGGTCTTCAACCGACCTTCTCGACGATGTCCAATACCATTCTCCGCGTCCCCATCGACCATCTGCTTCACAGCGACGGCTTGAGAATCCGTGATCGGCGACTGGGCCCGTCACTCGGCTCTGACCACTTCCCCCTGATCGTCGACCTGGAGTACCTCCCCGCGCCGTAATTGGGTTCAAAACGCGTCACATCCGACGCGATTTCGTCTCAATTTCGGGCAAGGGCGGCAGCGACGGTGTCTAGTACCCAGTCTCCGCCCGCGTACACATCCCAATATGTGAACCGCAGAACGGTCCAACCCTGGAGAACCACCCGGTTCTGGCGCTGACGGTCATACCGGAAAGTCTCGGGGTCGCTGTGATACGCAGCTCCGTCCAGCTCGATTGCGAGGTGGTGGTCCCGGTATGCGAAGTCAACTTTGGCAACGTAAGTGCCACTGTCATTCAGGATCAGGTATTGCCCTACCGGCCTCGGCAGGTTCGCCCTTTGGAGCAAACGAAGGAAGCGATCCTCGAGTTGTGAGTCGGTGACTTGATCCCACTTGAGACGCTCTTCGAGGATACGTCGCGCCGGACCAACTCCGTTTCTCCCCTTCCAAGCCACCGAGTGGAGAAGCTCAGCAACTTCGCTCAGGTCGACTTCACCCAGACGCCGCGCCTCGTCTATGCATCTCGCAGTGGTGCCGATTCCGTGGGGGACCCCGACGTCGATGATTGTTCGAGCGATTGTTGTGGTCCTGATCTGGTTCAGAACGGTGATGTGATCCGCGAGGAGATCGGTCGACTGGTGGAGGATGTAACCAGGTCGCCTTCGGCCACCTCGAGGAGCGACCACCTCGATCGCGTCGGGGCGTTTCACAAAACCATGGAGGTGCGCGGCGGTGAGATGCGAGGCAGCGGCCAACGGGCCCGACGCCGCTACCGCAGCAGACACCTTCATTTCCCAAGTGCGGGGAGCACTCGCAAAGACAAAGACGCCACTTCCGATACGTTCGAGTACGCCCGCGTCGACCCGTCGTCGGATCATTGCCCTGGACGTGCCCAATTCGGCAGCCTGCTCTCGACTGAATACACCGTGTTGTTCACTTGCCAGGTCCGCTAGCCCGGCATCAAGACCCCGATTCACTCCTCTACCTCTACGCCAAAGTGGGCCATGGGCGCAAGACCCCCCGTAATTGGGTTCCAAACGCGTCACTTCCGCACCGTTTCCGTCTCAATTACGGGGGCAAGTACCCTCCAACCTCATGTCCGACCGCTACGCAGAACGCAGACAGAGGCTGGCCAAACTGGTGGGAGACGACGGTATTGCAGTAATACCGTCAGCTGTCGAGCAGATGCGAAACGACGACGTCCCTCATGACTTCCGTCAGGACTCACACTTCACCTACCTGACGGGATTTCCTGAACAGGATGCCGTGGCGGTGCTGGCCCCTAGTCATCCCGACGGGGACTACACACTCTTTGTCCGGCCCCGCGACCCGTTGATGGAGTCGTGGAACGGATACCGGGCCGGTGTGGAAGGTGCCAAGAAGAAGTTTGGCGCAGACTCAGCGTACGAAATCGGCGAACTCGACGAGGTGCTCGCTCGCTACATGATCGGCCGTGAAGTGCTCTGGTACGCGCTCGGCAATGACCTACAGGATTCCCGGATGTCCACACTGGTCCTCAAGGCTCGGGCGCATCGTGACCGGTTTGGGGGTGCCGTCCCGTCGACGGTCAAGGACCTGTCGGTTCCCCTCGGTGAGATGCGTCTCATCAAAGCCCCGGATGAGTACGAGAGCGTCAAAGCGGTCTCCGAGCTTTCGGCACAAGGGCATATGGAGGCGATGCGCTTTGCACGGCCAGGGCTGTACGAATACCAGGTTCAGGCGGCTCTCGAGTACTTCTGGCGCCTACGTGGGGCGAGACACAACGGCTACGGCCCGATCGTCGCGTCGGGTGCGAACGCGTGCATTCTGCATTACGTCGAGAACGACGCCCGGATCGGGGATGACGACCTGATCCTCATCGACGCCTCGGGCGAGCTTGACGGCTACACCGCGGACATCACCCGCACGTTCCCTGCCAACGGCCGGTTCACCGGCCCGCAACGAGCGATTTACGAGGTTGTGCTCGCCGCCGAACAGCGTGGGATTGAGCTTTCGGTGCCGGGAAGCTCGATGAGAGCGATTCATGATGGCGCTACGGAGGTGTTGACCGACGGGCTTGTCGAACTCGGTCTTCTCCCGAAGTCGTCGGAGGAGTCACTTGCGATGCATCACTACAACGAGTTCTACTTTCACGGAACCGGGCACTGGCTGGGCATGGACGTCCACGACAGGGGTGCCTACCGCATATCGGGCGATCCCCGTCCGCTCGAGCCCGGCATGTTCTTCACCGTCGAGCCGGGGCTCTACGTCGAACCCGAGAAGGCGGAGATTGAGCTGAACCTCCTCGAATATGACCTCGACGAATGGGCGCGGCGTCGCATCGAGGAAGGCCCGACCGTAGCTGCGGCTAAGGAGACAGAGGAGAAAGAGGCCGCTGAGAAGATCACACACACCGTTCCCGAGGAGTTTCTCGGAATCGGGGTGCGAATCGAAGATGACATCTTCATCACCGCAGATGGGGTGAAGAACCTCACCTCATCGGTGCCGGTCACCGTTGAAGAAGTCGAGGCCGTCTGTGCGGAGAGCTCGGCTCTGCCCGGGCCCTAGACCGTCGCCGGAATGGCGTAGATGAAGATGGCGGCGAAATGAAATGAGCTGCCGGCAATCACGAGCACGTGAAACAACTCGTGATAGGAGAAGCTCCTCGGGAACAGCCTGGGTCGTTTTGACGTGAAGATGACGACGCCGACGGTGTAGCAGATGCCGCCAAGGGCGATCAGCACAACTGCCCCGACTCCGAGCTCGTTCCAGATCCAGGGCATCCAAACCAGCGCCGTCCAACCCATGACCATCTGCAGGGTCACCGTCACCGACGTCCGCAGGTTGGGGCGAATCGCCTTCAGAACGATTCCGGTCAGCGCGATCGACCAGATGATTCCCAGGGCCAGGGCAAGAGCCAACCCATCGAGGCCAGCGATTGCTATCGGAGTGAAGGTCCCGGCCACGACAAGGAAGATCATTGAATGGTCGAGCGTCCGGAACCGGACCTTCCACTTCTGGCCCCATGGGATCGAGTGGTAGAGGGAGGAGATCGTGTACATGACCAAGAGGGCCACGCCAAAGACCAGCGCCCCCGTGACCGCGAGCCCTCGGCCCCAGGCGCGATAGAGGAGAAAAGCCACACCGACTGCGGTGGCAACAGCGGCGAAGCCATGGAGAAAGCCCCGGATGGGGTTTTGCATTTTTCCGAGGGTCACTCGATCCATGGGCCATAGGTTATATGGCGACAGGTCCAACGCTTCATTGTTTGTCCCGGCGTGATCGGTACGATCAGCTCTCGTCATGGTTCTCGGTCCCGTATACAAGCTCTACGAGCGGAGTCTTGTCAGCGCTCTCGACGCCGATCGTCTTCCCCGTCACATCGGCATCGTCCTCGATGGCCATCGCCGACACGCCCGTGACGAGGGAATGGCGTCCTACACAGACTCCTACCGCGTCGGAATGCGTCGGTTTGAGGAGTTTCTTGGCTGGGCCCATGAGCTTGACATCCCGGCCGTCACGGGATGGGTCCTGTCCCGTGAGAACCTGTCCAGACCCGCCGATGAGCTTGACCCCTACTTCGATGTGCTCGTCGAGTTGTTTGAACGTCTCCCTGAGCTCTGCGAGCAATACGACATGGGGATCAAGTTCATTGGAAGTCTCGACGTGCTTCCCGATCGTCTTGTCTCCGCAGCCAAAGCAGCCGAGCAAGCGCATCCTGACGGCACGAAGAGACTCAACATCGCCATGGGGTACGGGGGACGCCAGGAGATCGTCGACGCCGCGAAGGATCTGGTGTCCGAGCTTGTTGAAGAAGGTGTCCCGCCCGGCGACATCCCTTCCCACATCGACGCCGCCGCACTCGCCGGCCACATGTACTCGAACGATCTTCCCGATCCCGACCTGCTGATCAGGACCTCGGGTGAATCGCGACTCTCAGGGTTCCTCCTCTGGCAGTCTGCCTACGCCGAGTTCGTCTTCGTCGACGTCAATTGGCCGGCTTTCCGCCACGTCGACTTCCTCAGAGCCCTGCGCGATTTCGCAGGCAGGAACCGTCGCTTCGGCAAGTAGGCGGTCTCTTCTACGCGGTCACCATTCCGGGGTGGAGATGGGCGACATCGCCCAACTGACGCAACGAGAACCCCCAACCGGTGCTGATCCGGGTCATTGTGAGACGTGACACTCCTGTGTGTGGCTGGCGGAACCGTTCCCACTCCCATGGAACGGGGTCGAGACCGAGGAGATGCCCGAGGACGACGGCGTTCGTCCCGGCATGAGCAACGATGACGACCCGCTTGTCGGGGTCGTCGAGTGTCCAAAGATGACGATGTTCGGATTGCATCGGGTGAACTCCATGGGAGTCGAGCGTTTGTTGGAGCCCGCTGACAACCCGATGGTGGAAGTCGCGAAAGCTCTCCCCGCCAGGCCAGCCGTCCCACATCTCCTCCATCGACCGCAACGTCGACTCCTCGAGGATCCGATCGATCTCCTCGACCGGGCTGCCCTCCCAATCCGACGGGTTGTTGATCTCCTGAAGCCAGTCGTGTGTTTCGAGGTCCTGGGAAAGCTCGACCGAGATCGGCTGCGCCGTCTGCCGTGCCCGGTTCATCGGCGAACCCCACAACTGGTCGACACGGTCAAGAGATACAAGCCGATGTGCGACCCGGAGAGCCTGCTCACGTCCGAGTTCGGTGAGGTCGGGATTGTTGCGTGCGGTCCGGTCCGGCGCCCAGTCGGGCTGTCCGTGACGGACGAGGAAGAGGTCCATGCACAACAACCTACATACCATGGCGCCGTGTCCCGAAAAGCACTGATCGAACATTTGCGCAAGCATGCGCTCCGGACCGACGGACCGTTCACGCTCCGCTCCGGTGCCGTTTCGTCCTGGTATCTCGATGCGCGCCAGACGACCTTCAGCGGCGAGGGCGGGTCGCTGGTTGGCGCGGCAGTGCTCGAGGTCCTCGACCCCGGAGCAGAGGCCGTTGGGGGAATGACGATCGGGGCCGACCCAATCGCAATGGCGACAGCGATGACGGCTGCTCGCACCGGGCGGGATCTCCAGGCGTTCTCCATCAGGAAGGAAACGAAGGATCACGGGACCGGAGGCCGTCTGGTCGGCCCGGTCGGGCCGGGGACCAAGGCCGTGATTCTCGATGACACGACCTCAACCGGCACTGCGGCGATCGAGGCTGCCGAAGCCGCCGGTGCTGAGGGTCTCGAAGTCATTCAGGCCATAGCCCTGGTGGATAGGTCCGATGGAAAGGCGGCGGCCAACTTCGCCGAACGCGGCATCCCCTACGTGGCTCTCATAACCCCGGACGATCTTGGAGTAGCCGGATGACCGTTGTGGTGCGCCGATCAGCGGTGAAAATGTGGCTTCTGGCGATCGGGTCGATCCCTTTGCTTGTCATTTCGATCGACGTCGTCACCAAGCGGCGAATCACAGACTGGCTGCGGGGAATTGTCTTTGCTCCGGCCGACACCCAGATTTACGAGCCCCGGGATGTCATCTGGGCGTACGCACTCCTGATCTTCTCAACTGTGATCGTTCTGTGGGGACTCAAGGAACTTTTCCTGCCCACCAAGGTCATCGAGTGTCTCGACCGGGGTCTGGCTCTCAAGTTGCGAGGGCCGTTTCGTCCGACAGACGTAGTCCCGTGGTCTGATGTCGTCAACGTCCGGAGCGGACGGATCGAGGACGATGGGGAGAGGTTGCCAGTTCTCATGGTGACAGTTCTGGACCGTGGGGGACTGCCAGAGCATCCCTGGGGGGCGAGATGGGTCGAAGGCAGGGTTCTTGGTGTGCTCGCCCAGGATTGGTCTCAGAACCCTAAGCATGTGGCCGATCGAATCTCCGAGTTTTCCACGGAGGTGTCTGTTCGCAAGAGGAGCGAGAGTCTGGAGACCGAGCAGTGAGCCTGGTCGGAGCCCACGTCCCTTCTGAGAGGCCGCTGGTCGAGGCCGAGGCGCGCAACGCCGACCTGGTTCAGATCTTCCTTTCCAATCCGCAGTCGTGGAAGAAGCCGCTGCCACGTGAAGACGCCGAGGAGCTTCGATCTTCACCGATTCCCGTCTATGTGCACGCCCCGTATTTGATAAACGTCTGCGCCGACAACAACCGGGTCCGCATCCCCAGCCGCAAGATCCTTCAGGACACCTGTGACGCGGCTGCGGACATCGCAGCTGCCGCCGTGGTGGTTCACGGTGGGCACGTCACCGGGGACGGTCCCCAGGAAGAAGGCATCATCAGGTGGCGAAAGGCCCTGAAACCGCTGGAAACGGACGTGCAGGTGTTGATCGAGAACACCGCCGGCGGGGACAAGGCACTTGCTCGAAGAGTGGAATGGATCGATCGCCTTTTCGATGAGATCGGCGAGTTCGACGTGGGATTGGTCCTCGACACCTGTCACTCTTGGGCCGGCGGTGAGACGTTCGAAGATCTTGTGCCCCGGATAATGGCGGCAACAGGCCGCATCGATCTGGTGCATGCCAACGACTCCAAGGATCCTTTCGACTCGCGCCGCGACCGCCATCAGAACCTGGGTCATGGCGAGATTCCGATTGAGGGCCTGGCCGGGACGCTGTCCGCCGCCGGTGCCCCGATCGTTGTGGAGACGCCGGGCGGCGCCGCCGAGCAAGGCGCCGACATCGAGTGGGTCAGAGGGATCCTCTAGGACCAGATACCAAGTAGCAAATACCAGGTACCCTCCCTGATATGACTGACAAAGTCACCGCACCGCAGATCCTGGGTCGCAAGGGCGGTCCCAAGATCTCCATGATCACCGCTTATGACTATCCGTCCGCCGTGATCGCCGACCGCGCCGGAGTCGACATCATCCTGATCGGCGACTCGGTTGCGAATGTTGTCCACGGCATGGACACCACCCTGGAGATCGGGATGGACGAGATGGTGATGCACACAAGGGCCGTCAAGAGGGCCGAGCCCAAGGCTCTCGTTGTCTCCGACATGCCCTGGCTCAGTTTTCACCTATCTCCCGAAGACGCGGTTCGCAATGCCGGCCGCTTCGTCCGGGAGGGAGGTGCCGAGGCGGTGAAACTCGAGGGAGGACGGAAGCGTCTTCCTGCAATCGAGGCCATCCTTGATGCCGAAGTGCCGGTGATGGCCCACATTGGCCTTACTCCTCAATCGGTGCACGCGATGGGAGGCTTCAAGGTCCAGGGCAAGATGATCGAAGCCGCGGAGGAGATGATCGAGGACGCCAAGGCTCTATCCGATGCCGGGTGTTTTTCCATCGTTATCGAAGGTGTCCCGGACCTGTTGGGTGAGATAATCACCAAGGAGGTCAACGCCCCCACGATTGGGATTGGCGCCGGTCCCGGCACCGACGGCCAGGTTCTTGTCTTTCACGATGTCCTCGGTCTCGGCTCGGGCCGCTATCCGAAGTTCGTCAGGAGCTATGCGAATCTTGCCGACGAAGCTGTCTCGGCGCTGGAGCAGTATGTGGCCGACGTCGAGTCGGGCTCGTTCCCCTCGGAAGAGGAGAGCTATCACATCCCCGACCAGGTGGCGTCTGAACTTCTGAGGGGCCGCAAGTCCGAGTAGTCGCCCTCATCGGGGCCCTGGTCGTCTTCGCCTGTGCTGGCCAGAACCTCCTGGCGCTCCCTGACGAAACCATCTCCGTTGGGGATCAGGAGTTGTTCGTGGCGATTGCCGATGAGCCCGCCGAGCGGGGCAGCGGCCTGATGGAGGTGGAGGATCTTGGCGCTCTCGATGGAATGTTGTTCGTGTACGACACCGAGGCCCCGGCCACTTTCTGGACGCTGAACATGCAGATACCACTCGATATCTGGTGGTTCGACGGTGATGGCATTCTCATCGGAACCGCTGAGATGGATCCGTGCCCCTTTGAGCCTTGCGTGAGATACGGCTCGCCGGGACCGGTGAGATGGGTGCTGGAAACAACGCTCGGTGAGTTCGAATTCGAGAGAGGCTCGTTGCTCTCGACTGTGGAAAGCGGCTGAAGCCGTTTACCATCAGTTGCCGCGTCGACGTCACGCGCCGTCGATGCGCCAAACCCCTGCTCCGTCAAAAGGACGAAGCCTTCCAATCGGATGTCCACAGGAGGTCAAATGCGCGACTACGAAGTAATGACGATTCATCGTCCTGACCTGGCCGAAGACGAGATCGAGGCCAAGGTCGGCGAACTCGAATCGTTTATCTCCAGCCAGGGCGCCAGCATCGCCAAACGGGATCTGTGGGGAAAGCGCCGCCTTGCCTACGAGATCGAGCACATGTCAGAGGGCTACTACTCGGTGATTTCATTCCAGGCCGAGGGCCCTGCGATAGAGCCGGTCCATCGGATGCTCTCGCTGTCGGACGAGGTCGTTCGGCACAAGATTCACCGGCTCGGCGACTGACTGGAATCCGTCACACCACCCCGGCATGATCTGCGGTGGGGGACGGAATAGAGGAGATATCAAATGGAAAACACAGTCACACTTATTGGAAATCTCGTTGATGATCCCGAGCTTCGCTTCACACCCTCGGGCGTTGCCCTCGCCAAGATCCGGATGGCGGTGAACCGCCGCTGGCGTGGTCAGGACGGCGAGTGGCAGGAGGACACCAGCTTTTTCACCGGCACGCTCTGGCGTGAGCAGGCGGAGAGCGCAGCCGAGTCGCTTCAGAAGGGCACCCGCGTCATTGTCAACGGTCGGCTCGAGCAGCGCAGTTGGGAGACCGAGGGAGGCGACAAGCGCTCCGTCGTGGAGATCCAGGTCGACGAGATCGGCCCGTCACTGCGTTGGGCCACCGCGACGGTTAACAAGACGGCTCGCTCAGACAGCAACTTTGGCGGCAACCAGGCAGGCAGCCCACCCCCGGCCCCGGTAGCTCGTGAGAGCTACGGGCCCGACGAGGCGCCTTTCTAAAAGGAGTTAGAAAACCAAATGGGAGCAAGAAAGAGCACCAACAACCCGCGCAGCAAGCGGCGTCGTGCCCCCGACCTGCGTCGGGTTCGACAGAAGCCATGTTCCTTCTGCAAGGGGAAGGTCGACTACATCGATTGGAAAGACGTCGCGGTTCTCCGCAAGTACGTATCCGATCGGGCCAAGATCCGTCCCCGTCGCGTTACCGGCAACTGCCCCCGTCATCAGCGTGAGGTGGCCACAGCCGTCAAGAACGCGCGTGAGATGGCCCTGCTGCCCTATATCAGCACCCGATGAGGCTGATACTCACCGCGGACGTTGCCGACCTCGGCAACCGAGGCGACGTCGTGGACGTGGCTGAGGGCTATGCCCGCAACTACCTCCTTCCCCGCAAGAAGGCCATGAAGGCGAGCGAGTCTGCTCTCCAGCGAGCCGAGGCGGTTCGCGAAACGCGCATTGCCGAGGAGAAGAAGGCCAAGGAAGAAGCCGAAGCCATCGCCTCCCAACTTGTCGGGAGCCGTGTTGTTATTGCGGCGCCCGCCGGTGACGAGGGCCAGCTCTACGGTTCGGTCACAGTTGTTGATGTCGCCGAGGGGATCAAGCGTTTCACAGGCATCGAGTTGGACAAAGGCTCGATTGAGCTTGCGGAGCCGGTGAAGGCCATTGGTCTTCATGAGGTCAATGTGAAGCTCCATGCCGACGTCCAGTTCCCCCTAACTCTGGACGTCATCCCCGCCTAGCCCGTTGTGTGCAGTGGTGCGCGCTCAGCGCGCACCACTGCACACGAAGACGGCGATTTTCGCGACCTAGTGCCCTTTATCGCACTCTTTTCCAGTTTGCCTCGACCGCGAAAAACAAACAGCGGGTTGGGAAAATCAATCGTCGTCTGAGCTGGCCGATTCCGGCCCGGCTGCCTATGTTCGTGTGACTTCCCCCGCTGGATGCGGTTCAGGCTTCCCCGCCCCGGCGGGGTCTTGCGCGCCAGGACCCCGAAGAATCTGTCAGGGGCTCGTGGCAGTTTGTTGATGAGGACATAAATGGATGGTGTGACCGAACAAGGAGAGATGCGGCCCGGCTATCGGAACCCGCCAAACTCACGGGAAGCCGAGGAGTCGGTGATCGGCGCCATCCTCCTCTCCGAAGATGCTGTGAACGAAGTCATGGACCGGATCCACCCCGCGGACTTCTATGTCCCGGCGCATCAGGCGATCTACGAGGCGATGCGGGAGTTGTTCGATGGGAGCCAGCCCATCGACGCGGTCACGGTGTCCGAAGTTCTGAGACGAAGAGGTGAGCTCGAGAAGATCGGCGGTGTCACCTACCTGGCCAGGTTGGTCGACATCGTCCCTTCGACCTCAAACGTCGTCTACTACGCAGACATCGTCGAGGAGCATGCCAAGCGTCGTGAGCTGATCCGCGCCGGCTCCGCGGTCACCGATTTCGCTTTCAGCATCGACGATGAGATCGCGATCGTGATGGACAGGGCCGAGCAGGTGGTGCTTGGTGTCGCCGAGAAGCGAAGTGCTCAGACTCTTCTCGAAGTGGGCCCGATGTTCAGCGACGTACTCGAGCAGATCGAGGCGTTGGAGCAGATCGGATCCGACATGACCGGTCTGGCCACCGGATTCACCGACATCGACAGGAAGCTGGCCGGTCTCCAGTCGGCCAACCTGGTGGTCATTGCTGCACGCCCGGCCATGGGAAAATGCCTGGAAAAAGATGGAAGAATATTGGATCCCGAGACTGGAGCTCTGACCAGGATTGGCGATCTGGGCCATGGGGTCGGGTCGTCAGTCGCGGCGGTGGAGGAGGACACTCTCGACCTTGTTCCAAGGAGGATTACGGATTGGCTAGATCAGGGTATTCAGGAGACCTTCAAGCTGACGACTCGGCTCGGTAGGACGATCACAGCCACATCCAATCATCCCCTGCTCACCATCACTGGATGGAGGGAACTCGCAGAGTTAGGACCCGGCGAGCCCGTAGCGGTACCAGGTCGAATAGATGTGAAGGACCAGCCTCCAATTCTGAGTGATGCAGAGGTGGCGATTATGGGTTACCTCAT
>Ga0255049_10001437_pt1 | contig 13105 bp, 13 predicted proteins | sample JV7_2_3_MG_FD_183615 | JGI IMG/M metagenome (GOLD analysis project Ga0255049, IMG submission 183615) | Seawater microbial communities from Jervis Inlet, British Columbia, Canada - JV7_2_3 | ecosystem: Environmental > Aquatic > Marine > Inlet | place: Canada: British Columbia | collected 2016-10-06
CCTGAAGAAGATTATGATCGGATGCAACTTGATGTCGAATTCAGATTCAAATGACATTCATAAAACAAAACAGGTAGGCACATGACATTTCCTTCCCGACGAATTCTGAATACCGGCGGATTCCTGATCTGCTCGGGAATGATGGCGTTCGCGCTGTACGAGCAATATCAGTTGTATCTTGAACCCTGTCCGCTGTGCGTTTTTCAACGCATGGCGGTGATTGGCCTGGGCGTCTCGTTCCTGCTGCTGGCAATCCACAACCCGCAGCCCGGCTGGGCCCGCCGTATTTATCTCGGTTTGTTCAGTCTTTCGATGCTTGCCGGAATCACCGTCGCCGGCCGGCATGTCTGGTTGCAACACTTACCGCCCGACAAGGTCCCGTCATGCGGCCCCGGGCTTGGTTACATGCTCGACAACTTCCCGCTAGGGGATGCTCTCAAAATGGTCTTTACGGGTTCCGGAGAATGCGCAACCGTCGATTGGACGTTTCTCGGCCTGTCGATGCCAGCCTGGGTGCTGATTTCGGTCGTCACTCTGGGCGCCGCGGGCTTTTGGAATAATCTAAGAAACCAGTAGACGCTCCATGATGCGCCGATAAATGGCGGCTAGAGTAACGACGTCCTCGATACGAACGTGCTCATCCACTTTGTGAATTGAGGCATTGACTGGTCCGAGTTCGACCACATCAGTTCCGGCCGGAGAAATAAACCGGCCGTCCGACGTGCCGCCGCCTGTGGACAGTTCCGGTGCGGAGCCTGTGAATTCACTAACCGAAACAGACACAGCATCCGTCAACTTGCCGGTTTGGGTCAGGAAAGGCTCGCCGGAAAGGTGCCAATCGAGTTCATAGTCGATGTCGTGTGCATCAAATATTTCCTGCACACGTTTCTTGAGCGATTCGTGATCCCACACCGTGGAATAGCGAAAATTGAAGCGCGCCGTGAGTTCGCCGGGCGTAACGTTTGGAAATCCGATGCCGGCACGAAGATCGACGACCTGGAAACTCGTCGGCGGAAAATACTCGTTACCCTGATCCCACTCGATTGCGTGCAGTTCGGCCAGAATGGGCGCAAACCTGCGAATCGGATTGTCGGCAAGCTGTGGATAGGCGACATGGCCCTGCACGCCGCGAACGGTCAGCATGCCGCTGAGTGAGCCCCGGCGACCCACGCGCACGATGTCACCGAGTGAATTTTCACTGGATGGCTCGCCCAGGACACACCAGTCAATGTGCTCGCCGCGCGCCTGTAATGCTGCAACAACCTTGAGCGTGCCATCACGAGCGTCGCCTTCTTCGTCGCTCGTTATCAACATTGCCAGGCTGCCGTCGTGATCGGCGTGTTCCGCGATAAATTTCTCAAGAGCCACGATCATCGCGGCCAAACCACTCTTCATGTCGGCCGAGCCGCGGCCATAGAGGAGGCCGTCGCGCGTCACTGGTTCAAACGGGTCACTGCTCCAGTCTTCGTCGGCACCCGGCGGAACGACGTCGGTATGTCCGGCAAAACACAGTATCGGTCCGGAGTCGCCACGCCGTGCGTACAGATTACTCACATCGCCAAACGGCATGGACTCGCATTTAAAGCCAAGCTGGCTCAATCTCTCGGCCAGAATATCCTGGCAGCCGGCGTCGTCGGGTGAGACGGAGCGGCATCGAACAAGCTGTTCGAGTAACGCGATTTCTGCGGGTGCCTTGTTCGCCATTTACAAATTCTTCAAAAATTCTGCGAAACGTTTCTCGGAGAAGCCGACGGCAATGAAATTGTCGGCTTCGAGAACGGGTCGCTTGATGAGGGTGGGTCGTTCGATCATTGCCGCCAGCGCCTTGTCGCGTGACATGGCATTGCGATCGACCTCGGGGATCTTTCGCCAGGTCAGGCTTTTCTTGTTCAGCAGCCGTTCCCAGCCAAGCCGATCCACCCAGCGTTCCAGCATTTGAATATCGAGCCCGTCGTCACGAAGATCGTGGAAGCGATGTTCGATCTCCTTTTCGGTCAGAAACTTTTTGGCGTTTTTGCACGTATCGCAGCTCTTGATGCCGTAAATCGTTAGCACTGTGACAACCTTCAGTCTACGTTGCGCAACAGGTCGTTAAGACTTGTCTTCGAACGCGTCCTCTCATCAACATGCTTGACGATGACTGCACAATACAATGAGTATTTTCCGTCGGCCGAGGGCAGGTTTCCGGAAACAACGACGGAACCGGCAGGAATGCGGCCGTAGCTGACCTCGCCGGTTGCCCGATCGTAAATCCTGGTGCTCTGACCGATGTATACGCCCATCGAAATGACGGAGCCTTTCTCGACGACAACGCCCTCGACGATTTCGGAGCGCGCACCGATAAAGCAATCGTCTTCGATGATCGTTGGGCCGGCCTGCACGGGCTCAAGTACGCCACCGATGCCGACGCCACCAGACAGGTGTACGTTTTTACCTATTTGCGCGCAGCTGCCGACAGTGGTCCACGTATCCACCATCGTCCCGGTGTCGACAAAAGCGCCGATATTCACGTAGCTCGGCATCAATACAACATCGTTGGCGACAAAGGCGCCACGCCGAACGATCGCGTCCGGTACGACCCGAACACCGTCTCGTTTGAAATCGTCTTCTGAGTAGTCGGCATATTTCAGCGGCACCTTGTCGAAAAATTTGCTGTGTGTGCCGGGCATCACGGTGTTGTCGGACAGCCGGAAACTCAGCAGGACGGCCTTCTTGAGCCATTGATTGACCTGCCAACCGTCCTCGCGTGGCTCCGCAACGCGGCAGGTTCCCGCATCCAGCAGCGCGATAGCCGCTTGGACTGCGTCGTGCAGTCGCCCGGTCTCGGCTGCATCGGCCATCTTGCCGCCGCGCTCAAAGCCGTTCTCAATTATGTCGATCAGTTCTTGCATTAGTCGTCCAGTTTAGCGATTAAGTTGTCGCGCAGTCGTACTCTCGCCGCATCGTCCAGCGGCGCGCCGGCTTCGTCGCTAATATAGAAGACATCTTCAGCGCGCTCGCCGATCGTCATGATCTTGGCAGCCTCGATGTCGATACCCAGCTCGATGAACGCCTGGCCGACTTTGCTGAGCAATCCCGGCCGGTCAGCGGCGATCAGCTCCATCACTGTACGCCCATTCGGCGTGTCGTCACCAAAATCCACGCTCGCCCTGGTCGTGAACATCCGAACCCGCCTTGGAACCGCGCGCGTAACGGCCGCTGCGCTATCGTCCCCCGAAGTCAGGATGCGCGTCAACGATCGTCGAATCTTGTTCAGCCTGGACGCGTCGATATCCATACGCTTGTCGAGTTCCATAAAGATATAGGTGTCGATGCTGTAACCATTCACGAGCGGCACGATGCGGGCGTCGACAATCGTTATGCTCAACTCGTCGAGAACCGCGGTGGCGTGCGCAAAAGTACGCTGCGCCCGCGGCGTATACAGCACTGCCTCCACGCCGTCGGCATTGGGCTGCAGACGAACGTCGACGAGCCCGATTTCGGAATGCGTATCCGAATCCGCCAGCCACTCGGTATGCCAGACAATTTCGTCAGTGCGATGACGCAGGAAATAGCTGTCATCGAACAAGGCCCAGACAGCGTCAATGTCATTGCCGGCAATATTTATTTCGGCCAGCAACTCCCTGGCGGCGGATTTCTTCTCGATGATCAATTGCACGCGATCGGTTGGGTTTTCGAGGCCGCGCCGCAAGGCATGCTGGGCCAGTTCGTATAGATCGCCGAATAACCGGGCTTTCCATGAGTTCCACAGCTTGGGGTTGGTGCCACGGACGTCAGCAACAGTCAGTACGTACAGGTAGTCGAGGTGTAACGGATCGCGAACCAGGGATGCGAACCCGTTGATGACATCCGGATCGCCGATGTCTTTCTTCTGCGCCGTTGTCGACAAAACCAGGTGATTTCGAACGAGCCAGGCGACTGTGCGGGCGTCGCTCTTGCTCATGCCATGTTCGAGACAGAATGATTCTGCGTCGACGGCACCGAGTTCAGAATGATCGCCGCCGCGGCCTTTCGCGATGTCGTGAAACAGGCCGCCCAGGTAGGCGATTTCGGGTTTCTCGAGGGCCTGCATGATGCGGCTGCAAAGCGGGTATTCATCGTCGAAGCGGGATAGTGCAAAGCGACGCAGATTGCTGACGACGAACAGTGAGTGCTCGTCGACCGTGTAGGCATGGAACAGGTCGTACTGCATGCGGCCGACAATGCGGCCAAACGCTGGAATGTACAGGCCGAGGACGCCGTACAGATTCATGCGTCGCAGTTCGTGGGTTACGCCCTCGGGTGCGCGCAGGATGGCCAGGAAAAGGCGGTGATTGCGTGGATTTTGCCTGAATTCCTCATCGATCAAATGCAGATTGCGCTTAATGAGTCCGATCGTATAGGCGCTGACGCCGCGAATTTCGGGATATTGCTGCAACAACAGGAATAACTCGAGCAGGGCAGACGGGTCGCGGACGAAGACCTGGTCATCGATCGTCTGCAGGAAGCCGTTTTTGACCTGGAAGCGCTCATTTAGCGGTTCAGGTGGCGCGGTCGGGTCCATCAGAATCGCTTCTTCGAACAATTGCAGCAACATTTCATTGAGGCGGCTGAGGTCCATCACCGTTCGGTAATAGCGCTGCATCAGCTGCTCGACGGCGAGCGTATAGCTGGCGTCCTCGTAGCCGAGCATCCTGGCCAGGTTGATCTGGTGATCGAACAACAGCCGGTCTTCGCGTCGTCCGGTCAGCGTGTGCAGGCCGAAGCGAACGCGCCACAGAAACTCCTGACCGTCATTGAGTCGCTGCACTTGTCCGGGAGTCAAAAACTTGTGCGGTACGAGTTCTTCAAAGGTTTCGACGTCGAAGTAACGCTTGGCGACCCAGGCAACCATCTGGATGTCGCGCAGGCCGCCCGGACTGCCCTTGACGTTGGGCTCGAGGTTGTAAGCCGAATCATCATAGCGGTGGTGCCGCGCGATTTGCTCTTTGCGTTTCTCGGCGAAAAACTCGGTGGGCGGCCAAATCTTGTCAGGCGCGATAACGGCCTGCATATCCGCATACAAATCGTCAGGGCCATCGATCAGGCGCGACTCGATCATGGATGTCGCAACGGTCAGGTCAGCTTTGGCCTCTTTTTGACACTGCTTGACCGTGCGTACGCTGTGGCCGATTTCCAGTCCGACGTCCCAGAGTGCTGTGACAAAGTCACCGAGTTGGGATTTGCGGCCAGGCGATAGTTTCTTCGGCAGCAGGACCATGATGTCGACGTCGGAGCCCGGGTGAAGTTCCGCCCGGCCGTAGCCGCCGACGGCCACCAGCGCCGCGACGCCCACGCAGTCCGGCGCGAGCTCCTGCCAGAGATGCGTGAGCAAAGAATCAACCAGCTCCGAGCGTGCGTGCACGAGTGTGATGACCGATTCGCCGGCGAGAAAGCGGTCGCGAATATCGTCGCTGGCTGCTTCGAGCCCAGCCCGATTGGTAGCCACATAACTCATTGAATTATTTTAGAAAAATTAACGATCACCAGCCCCGAGGGTTAAGACCTCGAAACCAGTTTCGGTGATCAATACAGTATGTTCCCACTGTGCCGACAGGCTGTGGTCTTTGGTCACGACGGTCCAACCGTCGGGCAATAACTTCACGTTCGCCTTACCGGCATTCACCATTGGCTCTACAGTCAGGGTCATGCCAGCCTTGAATTCAAGCCCGGTGCCGGCTGTGCCGTAGTGCAATACCTGTGGATCCTCGTGAAATACCCGGCCGATGCCGTGTCCGCAGTATTCCTTGACGATCGTAAAACGATTTTTTTCGACATGCGTCTGTACGGCCGCACCGACGTCACCGAGGTGCTTGCCAGCGGCCAGTTCTTCGATGCCCAGCCACATTCCCTCGTAGGCTATTTGCGAGAGCCGCTGGGCCTGGACGCCTGGTTTGCCAACGAAAAACATCCGGCTCGTGTCACCGTGAAAGCCATCTTTGATGACCGTGATATCGATGTTCAGCGCGTCGCCCGTCTTGAGCTTGCGGTCGCCAGGAATGCCGTGGCAGACGACGTGATTCACCGATGTGCAGATGGATTTCGGGAAGCCGCGATAGTTGAGCGGCGCCGGAATCGCGTCCTGCACTTCCGTGATGTACTTGTGGCACATGGCGTCGAGCTGCTCGGTCGTGATGCCCGGCCGGACATGCTCGCTAATCATGTCCAGCACGTCCGCAGCCAGTCGGCCAGCGACCCGCATTCTGTCTTGCTCTTCAGCGTTCTTAATCGTTACATTCATATAAGTTGTGCGGGACAGTTTACTCTGATGCCCCAAATCGGTGCATCGGTGCACCAATTTGGGGCATCAGAATAAACTGTCCCCGGATCTCCTGAGCGTGCACCAATTTGGGGCATCAGAGTAAACTGTCCCCGGTTTGTGAATAGGCCATTGTTGGCCGCGACCGGCTATGGTATAAAGCGCGCGCCCTTGAGGCAATTAATCCACACGAACACCGTCACATCACGCTGGGTGCCCCACCTGAAAAGGGGTTGCGAGATGGGGTGTTCGGAGGCCTAACCCGGAGAATTATCATGGCAGACGTATCCATGCGCCAGATGCTAGAGGCTGGCGTGCATTTTGGTCACCAGACCCGTTACTGGAACCCGAAGATGGCACCCTACATCTTTGGCGAACGTAACAAAATCCACATCATCAATCTCGAGAAGAGCCTGCCGCTGGCTCGCGAGGCTTGCGCCTTCGTCAAGGCCACTATTTCTGACGGCGGCAAGGTACTGTTTGTCGGTACCAAGCGCGCGGCACGAGAGTCGATGCGGACCCACGCAACCCGCTCAGGTATGCCATTCGTCAGCTATCGCTGGCTCGGCGGCATGCTAACCAACTACAAGACCATTCGCCAGTCAGTCAAACGCCTGATGAACCTCGAGAAAATGGCCGAGGAAGGCGGTTTTGACGGCCTGACGAAGAAAGAAGTGCTTGGCCTGAGCCGCGAGCAGGAAAAACTCGAACGCAGCCTGGGCGGTATTAAAGAAATGACGTCATTACCAGATGTGCTGTTCGTGGTCGATGTGGACCATGAAGATATCGCTGTGCGCGAAGCGCGCAAGCTGCGAATTCCAGTTGTCGCGATCGTCGATACCAATTGCTCGCCTGACGGTGTTGATTATGTGATCCCGGGCAATGATGACGCGATGCGCGCCATCGAATTGTACGCAGGCATGGTTGCGGACGCCGTGCTGGACGGTAAGTCGTCGTTACCAGAAGTTGCGCTGGGCGAAGATGAATTCGTCGAACTGGACGCCGAAGGCAATGTTAAGAAGTCGTCCGGGCGCAGAAAGAAGAAAACCGGCAAGAAAGCGGCCGTGAAGAAGAAGGCAACCGTGAAGGTTGGCAAGCCCAAAGCTAAGGAAGCCAAGGCCGAAGAGGAGGCTAAGGCTGAAGAGGCAGCTCCTGCTGAGGAGCCCAAGGCCGAAAAGGCAGCGCCTGCTGAGGAGGCTAAGGCTGAGGAGCCCAAGGCCGAAAAGGCAGCGCCTTCTGAGGGGCCAAGGCTGAAGAGCCCAAGGCCGAAGCGGCAGCGCCTGCTGAGGAGGCTAAGGCTGAAGAGGCAGCTCCTGCTGAGGAGCCCAAGGCCGAAAAGGCAGCGCCTGCTGAGGAGGCTAAAGCTGAAGAGCCCAAGGCCGAAGAGGCAGCTCCTGCTGAGGAGGCTAAAGCTGAGGATGCGCCTGCCGAGAAAAAGGTAGCGAAGAAAACAGCCAAGAAGGCGGCCAAGAAAACCGCCAAGAAAGCGGCCAAGAAAACCGCCAAAAAGGCAGCCAAGAAAGCAGCAAAAACAGCAGAAGAGTCCGGCGATGACGATTAGTGCATCCATGGTAAAAGAGCTCCGCGAGCGCACCGGCGCGGGCATGATGGAATGCAAGAAGGCGCTGGTCGAAGTCGATGGCGATCTTGATGCCGCTGCTGAAGTCCTGCGCGTATCGGGCCAGGCGAAGGCTGACAAGAAAGCCAGTCGGGTTGCGGCTGATGGTCGCGTGGTCGTTGCCCAGAACGGCAGCAAGGCAGTAATTGTCGAAATTAACTCCGAAACAGACTTTGTCGCCAAGGACGAAAATTTCCTCGCGTTTTCCGATGCCGTCGCGGCGGCAGCGATGGAGTCGGGTATGACCGACGTTGCAGAGTTTGCGGCGCAAAAGCTGGCCGACGGCCGCACGGTCGAAGAAGGGCGTACCGAACTGATCGCCAAGGTCGGCGAGAAGATCAGCGTACGACGTATCGAGCAGATCGAGTCTGACGGTGTGATCGCCAGTTACACTCACGGCGCCCGCATTGGCGCTGTGGTGGCGCTTGACGGTGGTGACGCGGCATTGGCACGCGATGTTGCCATGCATGTTGCTGCGACCAATCCGACCTGCATCGACGAGTCGGGAGTGTCCGCCGAAACGCTTGAGAATGAGCGCCGCATCGAGACCGAAAAAGCGCAGAGCTCCGGCAAGCCTGACGAGATCATCGAAAAGATGGTCACCGGACGCATCAACAAGTACCTCAAGGAAATAACACTGGTCGGTCAGCCTTTCGTCAAGGATCCGGATATCAGTGTTGGCAAACTCCTGAGCAACGCAAATGCGACAGTGACCGGATTTGTACGCTTTGAGGTCGGCGAGGGTATTGAGAAGAAAGAAGAGAATTTCGCCGATGAGGTCATGAAGCAAATCGAAGACGCCAGGAAAAAGGGTGATGAAGAGTCTTAATTAGGCGCTTAACCCATTGATTTGATAGAATCTACGGTTGCCCGGCGACTCCAAAAAAATCGCCGGTCAGCCGTCTCGACAACACATAGGCATGCTGATGAGTGATTCCCCGGTCCAATACCGTCGTGTCCTGCTAAAGCTTAGCGGTGAGGCGTTGATGGGCGACCTGGACTACGGCATCGAGCCCGCCGTTATTCAACGCATGGCCGCTGAAATCGCCGCGGCTCAGAAAACCGGTGTAGAGATTGCCATCGTCATTGGTGGCGGCAACATTTTTCGTGGCGCTGGTTTGGCTCGAGCGGGTATGGATCGTGTCACGGGCGACTACATGGGTATGCTCGCGACAGTGATGAATGCGCTCGCGATCCAGGACGCACTCGAATCTTTGGGCGTATTCGCCCGCGTCATGTCCGCACTGCAGATCAACGAGGTCTGCGAAGACTATATTCGTCGTCGCGCTGTGCGGCACCTGGAAAAAGGGCGCGTCGTTATACTCGCTGCAGGTACTGGCAACCCATTTTTCACAACCGATACGGCCGCAAGTTTGCGGGCGATCGAGATCGGCGCAGACGTTTTACTCAAGGCGACCAAGGTCGACGGCGTTTACGATGCTGATCCGGTTGGCAATCCGGACGCAAAGCGCTATGACACCGTTTCCTTCGACAAAGTGCTGACAGACAAGCTGACAGTGATGGATGCGACCGCTATCGTCATGTGCCGGGACAACGAATTACCGTTACGCGTGTTTGATTTGACGCGCGCTAACGCGCTGGTGCAGGCGATGTCAGGTGAAAAAATTGGCACCCTGGTGACGGCCTGATTCAGCAGGCGAAAACAAGCAGAGGCAAGAATTGTGTTGGATGAAATTAAAAAAGACGCTGCCGATCGTATGGCCAAGAGTGTTGCGGCACTCAAGCAGGAGCTGACCAAGTTACGTACCGGCCGGGCACATACCAGTCTGCTCGATCACATTTCTGTGGATTACTACGGTACCCAGACGCCGCTGAACCAGGTTTCCAATGTTGGCGTTGAGGATTCCAGGACCTTGACGGTGACACCGTGGGAGAAGGTTATGGTGCCCGTGATCGAGAAGGCGATCATGAATTCCGACCTCGGCCTCAATCCGGCATCGGCTGGCACCGTGATCCGGGTTCCGTTGCCAGCGCTGACTGAGGAACGCCGCAAGGACATGATTCGTGTGGTTCGTAGTGAGGCAGAAGGCGGCCGCATCGCCGTGCGCAACATTCGCCGCGACGCGTTGGGTGATATTAAGGATTTGCTGAAGGAAAAAATGATCGGCGAGGATGATGAGCACCGCGGTCACGATGAAATCCAGACCATTACCGACAAATACGTGGCCGAGATCGACCAGGTGCTGGCCGATAAAGAAGCCGAGTTACTCGAAATCTAGGAGTAGCCCTGAGCTTACTAACCACGATGACAACGGATTCTCACATACCCACGCACGTTGCCGTCATCATGGATGGAAATGGGCGCTGGGCGCGAAAGCGAGCTTTGCCAAGGCACCTGGGGCATCGTTCTGGAGTTCGCGCCGTTCGAAAAATCGTCGAGATCGCTGCGCAGCGCGGCGTCAGCTACCTGACCCTGTTCGCATTCAGTAGTGAAAACTGGAATCGGCCGCGAGAAGAAGTCAGCAAGCTGATGGGCCTGTTTGTCGAAGCGTTGCAACGAGAAGTCGATGACCTGCATCGTAATAATGTAAGGCTCGAATTTATTGGCGCCCGTGACCTGCTGCAAACGAAGTTGCGCGACATGATCAGCGCGGTCGAGAGTCAGACCGAGGATAACTCCGGGCTGCGGCTGCAGGTTGCTGTGGCTTACGGCGGTCGCTGGGACATCGTGCGGGCAGCGCAAAAGCTCGCCAATCGGGTTGCTGCGGGGGATATGGAGGCAGGCGACATAGACGATAAGGCTATATCGGACGAGTTGGCGCTGGCAGGGGTTCCTGATCCGGATTTGCTGATCCGCACCGGCGGCGAGCAGCGCATCAGCAATTTCCTGTTATGGAATCTTGCGTATGCCGAACTGTGGTTTTGCGACACATTGTGGCCCGATTTTGACGAGCAGCAATTCGATAAGGCGTTGCAATTTTTTGCAAATCGTCAACGCCGCTATGGACACACTGGTGAACAGGTGGAGGCGGTCAGTTGATGAAGCAGCGCATCGTAACAGCGATCATCGCGTTGGCGGCATTGGGGATTCTGCTATTTGTCACGCCGCCTATCTACGCTCTCATCGCACTTGGGCTGCTGATACTCGCCGGTGCGTGGGAATGGTCTGGATTTCTCGGTCAAAGCGGCACAGCGGCGCGCGCTACGTATGTTGCCCTGATCGCTGCGCTGTTGATCGGTATGACCCTGTACGGCGCGGACTACACCGGACAGATTTTGCTGATCAGCCTTGTGTGGTGGGCGATTGCGCTGGTTTGGATATTTTTCTTTCCCACACCGATTCCGCTGCCGATTCGGTGGTTGGTCGGTGTTCTGGTGCTCGTGCCGCTGCATGTCGCGCTCATGCTCCTGTATTCCGCTGATCCGATGATTCTGCTATTCGCACTATTGATTGTCTGGGTAGCGGATAGCGGTGCCTACCTGGCCGGAAAGACCCTGGGCCGCGTCAAGCTGGCACCGCAAATCAGCCCGGGCAAGACCTGGGAGGGCGTGATTGGCGGGCTGCTGGCGGTTGTGCTGCTGGTTTTGCTACGTTCGGTCAGGGTGGAAACGGATCTGGCCGTGCTGCTACCGTTTTGCCTGGCGGTTGCTGTCCTCTCAATTGTGGGTGACCTGACAGTGAGCATGTTTAAGCGCACAGCGGGCGTAAAAGACAGCGGCAAGTTATTTCCAGGGCATGGCGGCGTGCTGGATCGTATCGACAGCGTGGCTGCTGCTGCACCCCTTTTTGCGCTGGGGCTAAGCTGGGTGAGCTTGTAATGATCATTCGTTCAGTTGCGATTCAGACCACTGGGTTTATGCTTCCCGAGTTGCGACGGGAACTGCCAGAAGCCAACGCAGTCAACAACTACTGTAATTTACTGAGGGTATCGAAAGCGTATGGGTGAGTTCCTCACAAACCTGCTGGCCTTCATCGTCGCGATCAGCATTCTGGTCGCAATTCACGAATTCGGGCACTACATTGTTGGTCGCTGGACCGGCATGAAGGTACTGCGTTTTTCGGTCGGTTTCGGCAAGCCACTTGCCACCTGGGTACGAGGCAAGGACCAGACTGAGTACTGCCTGTCAGCGATTCCACTGGGCGGTTATGTGCGCTTCCTGGACAGCCGGGAGGGTGCCGTTGCCCCGGAAGACGAGGGCCGCGCCTTCGATCACCGGCCTATTGCAGCCCGTATCGCCGTGTTGCTGGCCGGACCTGCGTTTAATTTTCTGTTTGCGGTAGTTGCTTATTGGGTGATTTTCGTCAGCGGTGTACCGACGCTGATGCCTGCCGTGGGCGAGGTCGAATCAGGGTCTTACGCGGCCAGAGCCGGGCTCGTGTCCGGCGACCGGATTGTTGCGGTCGGAGAGGCGGAGACGGCTGACTGGGAATCTGCGTTGGTTGCGATGCTTGATCAGATGATCGCTGCTGGCGAGGTGCCGCTGACATTGGAAAATGCCGATGGCCGACAGCGCCGCGCAACCATTATTGTTGGCGATGACGCATCACGATTGACCGAACCTGGCCTGCTGTTCGAAGGCCTGGGCTTCGCGCCGTGGCGGCCGCCGGCAGTTATCGGTGCGATATCCGAGGGCGGTGCTGCAAGTACTGTCGACCTGGCAGCCGGTGACCGGATTACTTCCGTGGCCGGTCAGACGGTGCGTACCTCAAGCGATCTGATCGCTGAAGTCTCCGCTCGACCAGGAGAGACGGTGACCCTTGAGTATTATCGTGGTGACAGCTTGCGCTCGGTTGCTATCGTTATCGGCTCTGAGACAATAGAAGAGCAGGTTATCGGACGGATCGGCGTCAGCGTTGCGAACGACTTTGGCAACTTCGCCTATATGAGAAAATTCGGCCCCTTGGACTCCGTTGGTGAGTCCGTGCAAAAGACCTGGGCGACGATGGCGTTTACGGTTCGCATGCTGGGCCGTATGGCAACCGGCGATGTTTCGATCAAAAACATCAGCGGACCGATCAATATTGCCCAGTTCGCCGGCGAATCGGCGGGCCGGGGCATTAACGAATTTTTGACGTTTCTGGCGCTGGTCAGCATCAGCCTCGGCGTACTCAATTTATTGCCGGTGCCGGTACTTGATGGCGGGCAGATCGTGTACCAGACTGTGGAGTTGCTCAAGGGCAGCCCGATGTCGGAGCGATCGCAAATCATCGGCCAGCAATTCGGCATCCTGGCGTTGATATTATTGAT
>Ga0255049_10001439_pt1 | contig 13100 bp, 11 predicted proteins | sample JV7_2_3_MG_FD_183615 | JGI IMG/M metagenome (GOLD analysis project Ga0255049, IMG submission 183615) | Seawater microbial communities from Jervis Inlet, British Columbia, Canada - JV7_2_3 | ecosystem: Environmental > Aquatic > Marine > Inlet | place: Canada: British Columbia | collected 2016-10-06
CAAGGACGGCACTCTCGACCGCATCGAACTGGGCCGGATCGTGTTCGACAGCGAGACGGAACGTCGGGCGCTGGAAGCGATCCTCCACCCCATCATCCGCGACGAGAGCCAGCGCCGTTTCACCGATCATGCCGGCGACGCGGTCCTCGGCGTTTACGAGGCCTCGTTACTGGTCGAAACCGGGACCCACAAGGACTTCGACTGCTTGATCGTGGCTGCATGCCGGCCCGAAACACAACTCTCCCGCCTCGTCGAGCGCGACGGCCTGACCCAGGAAGACGCCGGGAAGCGACTGGCCGCACAGTTCCCGCTCGCGAAAAAGGTCGAACTGGCCGACCACGTGATCGACACCGATGGAACTCTGGAGGAAACCCGGGCGCAAGCGCGCGCGGTATGGGAAACGCTGACCGGCGCCGGCCGCTAACCGACGACGCGAACGCCGGCCTGCTCGGCGTTCTTGATTCCTTTGATGCGATTGCCCTCGCCGACGAGCACGACCTGCGGCTGGTGGTTCGCTACATCCTCGTCCTCGATCTAGCAGTACGAAGCCAGGATCAGCTTGTCACCCATGCCGACGAGCCGCGCTGCCGCCCCGTTGACGCAGCATTCTCCGCTGCCCGGACGACCCTGGATCAGGTACGTCGAGAAACGATTGGCGTTGTCCACATCGTAAACGTCGATGCGTTCGTACGGGACCATGCCGGCCTCGCGCATGAAATGGGGATCCAGCGTCAAACTTCCCTCGTACTCGACGTCGCACTCGGTGACGGCGATACGGTGGATCTTGGAACGCAACATCTGACGGTTCATCTCGATTCTCCTTGCCGGTAGTTCAAAATCATGCGTGCCCCTCGGAGGGAGATAACAGAACGTTGTCGAGCAGACGCGTTGTTCCGCAATGAATCGCCAGCAGGAGCAACGCTTCCTTCTCCAACAGATCGACGGATACAAAGAGGTTGCGATCCACGAGTTCGACGTAGTCGACGCGCAACAACGGTTCGCTCTCGATCACCGTGCGGGCCGCTTCGACGATCTTTTCGGCATCGGTCTCGCCTTTCTCGACGCGGCGCTGGGCCGCCTCGAGCGCACGGGGGATCGCCCCTGCAGCGGTTCGTTCTTCCTCGGACAGGAGCCGGTTTCGGCTGGAGAGCGCGAGACCGTCCTCCTCGCGGATGGTCGGGTGGACCTCCACCTCGACGTCGAGGAAGAGATCCGCGACCATTCGCTGAACGACCGCCGCCTGCTGCGCGTCCTTCTGTCCGAACGCGACAACGTGGGGTCCGAGAATGTTGAGCAGCTTGGCCACCACCGTGGCGACGCCCTGGAAGTGCCCCGGCCTGCTTGCGCCTTCGAGGCGGTCGGACAACTCGTTGACCCGCACGTGGGTCGCTGCGCCCGGAGGGTAGATCTCTTCGGCGTCGGGAAGGAACAGGTAGTCCACGTCCTCGGCGACGCACGCGTCGACGTCGGCGGCCTGATCCCGCGGGTAGGAGTCCAGATCCTCGTCGGGCCCGAACTGGGCCGGGTTGACGAACACCGAGACGACGCTGACGTCGGTGCCCTCATTGATCGCGCGAATCAGGCTGCGGTGCCCCTCGTGCAGGGCGCCCATCGTCGGGACGAATCCGACGCGTAGCCCGGACTCGCGCGCGCGGCGCACGATATCCCGGATCGCCTGGGCTCGACGAACGATATCCAAGGCTAGTAGGTCTCGTCGGAGCCGGGAAACGCCCCATCGCGGACATCCGTGGCCCAGTGGCGGATCGCGTCGACGGACGCATCGAACAGTTCGGCGTAGCGGCGGACGAATTTGGGGGATTTTCCGGGCGCGAGGCCCAGCAAATCGTGGTAAACGAGCACCTGGCCGTCACACGCGTGGCCGGCGCCGATCCCGATCGTCGGCACCGCGACGGCATCGGTCACCCGGCGGGCGACGTCGACGGGAATACCCTCGAGCACCATCGAGAACACACCGGCGTCGGAAAGTGCCCGTGCATCCTCGACGATCCGATCGGCCTGTTTCTTGCTGCGCCCTTGCACCTTGAAGCCACCCATCGCAAGCACGGACTGGGGCGTCAACCCGACGTGTCCCATCACGGGAATCTCACAATCGAGGATCGCTCGGATCGCGTCGACTCGATTCGTCCCGCCCTCCAGTTTGACGGCGTCGGCGCCACCCTCGCCGACCAACCGCGCGGCGTTGCTCGCGGCCTCGGTCGGAGTCAGGTGGTAACTCATCCACGGCATGTCGGCGATCAGCAAGGCGCGCTCGCGCACACGAGAGACGGCACGGGTGTGGTGCACCATATCGTCGACGGTCACGCGAAGCGTGTCGCGCTGGCCGAGGATAACGTTGCCGAGGGAATCGCCAACGAGAAGCGCGTCGACTCCGGCAGCCTCTGCAGCCTGCGCGGTCGGGGCATCGTAGGCGGTGAGGACCACCAGCGGGGGGCCGCCGGATTTGCGTTGAGCGAACCTTGGTACCGTGACCATGCGTCCGGCCTCCTTTCTCTCCCCGCCGTAGCGCCCCGCGTCGCGGAAACGCCCCAAGGGTCGAGGGATGGGGAAGTCGTTCTCCGAATCGAAGTTAAGCATACCGAATCGGACGCACCGTCTTCCAGTCGGCGTCTTTTCCGGGGGTTTTGAGGGAGATTCCGGGTCCACGGAGCCCGCGCGGGCGGGCCTAGAGCTTCATTCCGAGCGGCCGGTAGTACTGCACGCCGCGGTCCATTTTTTCGATTTGCTCGATCAACTCGTCGAGATGTTCCTCGTGATGCACGAAATCGATCTCGGTGGTGTCGATGACCAGCAGCGGCGTTTGCGTGTAGTGGAAGAAGTAGTAGTTGTACGCCTTGTTCACTTCGTCGATATAGGCCTCGGAGATGCCTGTCTCGTAGGGACGCGAGCGGTGCTTGATACGCTCGACCAGCGTGCGCGTCTCCGCTTGCAGGAAGATCACCATATCGGGAAGCGGCGTTTGTTCCTCGAGCATCGCGTACAGCTTGTCGTAGATCAGCAACTCGCTGTCGTCGAGATTGAGGTAGGCGAAGATCTTGTCCTTCGGAAAGATGTAGTCACAAACCGTGATCTGGTGGAACAGATCGCGTTGGTTCAAGTCCTGGAGTTGACGAAAACGCGACATCAGGAAAAACAGCTGTGTCTGGAAAGCCGCGCCGGGCCTGTCTTCGTAGAAATTGGAGAGGAATGGGTTGCCGATCTCCTCGAGAACCTTATGGGCATCGAACTTCCGCACCAGCAGTTCGACGAACGAAGTCTTTCCCACGCCGATCGGGCCTTCCACAGCGATCGATCTGAACTTCATGCGCGGGCGAACTCCCAATGTGGCTCGGCGACCCTGGTGCTTTCTCGCGAGAGCCCGTCGATTATAAGAGGACCGTTGGACAGCGATCAAGCACGCCGATGTTGCGAACGGCGGTGGGTCGCGCGATTCGCGCGAGTTCATCGGCCACGGACAAGCCGCTGCGCGGATTCCGAAGTCGGGGGGCGATCTCGGCGAGGGGGGCCAGCACGAAACTCCGCTTCCACATCCGCGGATGGGGAAGCTGGAGTCGCTCGTCGACGACGGAAAGGTCGCCCAACATCAACAAATCCAGGTCCAGCGTGCGCGAACCGTTGGATCCGTTCCGCTCGCGGCCAGCCGTGTGCTCGATGCGCATCAACGCGTCCAGTACCCGGTGGGGCGGTTCTCCGGTCTCGATCTCGGCCACCATGTTCCAGAAAAAACGCGGATCCGAGACCCCGACCGGCTCGGTCGCCCAGACGGAAGAGATCCGGGCCGGGCACAGCCCGGCTTGGCCCAGACCGTCCAGCCCGGCCTGGAGGTGGGCGCCGCGGTCTCCCAGATTGCCACCCAGTGCGATGTATCCCGTCATCAAGCGTCTATTGTAGCGCGGTTGAATCCCCCGAACGTGACCGCTATCATGAGCCGCCTCTTTGGTTTAAAGAGGTTTCAACCTTTTCTAAGCGGATTCGACAATCCCAGGCTCCGTAGGCGCCCCGTCGCGACTCGAAGGCGCCCTGGTGGAGGCAAATCGAAATGACGACAAAGACCGACAACGGATTGCAAAAGTACGAACAGGCCCTGACCACGTTCGGCGCCGGCGTCGAACTCGTTCAGCAAGGCAACTATGCGAAAGCCAAGGAAGCCTTCAACGAGGTCCTCGACTCAGTCAAGGACGAGCCCGTGTTGGCCGAACGATCGCGGATGTACCTGGAGATCTGCGAGAAACGCATGACACCGGTGACCGAACCGGGCTCCTCGCCCGACGACCTGTACTACCGCGCGGTCCTGGAATCCAATGACGGCAACACGGTGGAGGCCATCCGGCTCCTCGATCAAGCAATGCAGCAAACTCCCAATTCGGCGAAGTTGCTTTACGCCCGATCCTCCGCGTGGGCCCTGTCCGTGAATGCGGATGCCGCGGTCAGCGATCTGCGCCAGGCGATCGCGCTGGATCCGACGCTCCGTTTCCAGGCTGTCAACGATTCCGATTTCGAGCGCATCCGCGAGGAACCGGGCTTCATCGACATCATCGAACCGACATCGGCGGGGGCCTGACCCTTGCCCGCAAAACGCCTCAGCGTTCTCGTGCTGGCCGCCGGCAAGGGAACGCGAATGCGTTCCAAGACAATCAAGTTGCTGCACGCCGTCGCAGGGCGACCGATGGTCGGCTGGGTGCTCGACGCAGCGCAGGCGCTGAAGCCCGCGCGCACGATCACGATCGTCGGCTACCAGGCCGAGCAGGTCAAGGCGGCACTGGCCGATTCCGGCAGCACCTTCGTGCTTCAAAAAGAGCAACGTGGGACCGGACATGCGGTGTTGCAGGCCTCACGCGCGATCGGCTCGAAGCCCGGAATCCTGCTGATCGTCAACGGCGATCTGCCCGCGCTGCGTAGCGCCACACTACGCAAGCTCGTCAACGGTCACCGGCGTAGTGGGGCGGCGCTGACCGTGTTGACCGCCGAACCGGACGATGCGACCGGTTATGGCCGGATCCTCCGTGACCGAGCGGGCAAGGTTCATCGGATCGTCGAGCATCGCGACACATCGGCCGAACAGCGCCGTGTGAAGGAGATCAACACCGGCGTCTTCGTCGCCGATCCGAGCAAGTTGATGCGCGTGCTGCGCCGGCTCAAGCCCGACAACGACCAGGGGGAGTACTACGTCACCGATGCCGTGCACGAATTGCTCGACCGAAGTGAAAAGGTCGCCGCGGTGTGTCATTCCAATGCCCGGGAAGTTCTCGGCGTCAACACTCGGCAAGAACTGGCCCAGGCCTCCCACATGCTCTTCGAGCGCCAGGCCGAGCGTTTGCAAGACCGCGGCGTGACGCTGCTGGACGCTTCGCGCACCTGGATCGACCCGCGTGCGACGGTCGGACGGGATACCGTGATCTATCCCGGGGTGATCGTCGAGGGTGCGTGCGAGATCGGTGCGGACTGCGTGATCCGGCCGGGCTGCCGAATCGTCGATTCCAAGATCGGTGTGGGTACCGAGATCAAGGACCACAGCGTTGTGCTGGACAGCCGCGTGGCGCGCAATGCGGCCGTCGGCCCATTTGCCCACCTGCGCCCCGGCTCGATCCTCGAGAACGGTGCCAAGGTCGGAAACTTCGTCGAGATGAAAAAGTCCCGCCTGGGCCGTGGTAGCAAGGCCAGCCACCTGACGTACCTCGGCGATGCGACGATCGGCGACGGGTGCAACATCGGTGCCGGCACGATCACCTGTAATTACGACGGCACGAACAAGAATCCCACGGTGCTGGCCGCGGGCGTGTTCATCGGAAGCAACTCCCAACTCGTAGCGCCCGTCAGGATCGGCAAGGGGGCCTACGTTGCCGCCGGATCGACCGTGACTCGGGACGTCCCCGGGGGATCGCTGGCGATTGGACGTAGCCGGCAAAAGAACATCGAGGGTTGGGCCGCGAAGCAGTCCAAGAAGCGCAAGAAAAAAAAGAACCGGACCTAGCCGGACGGATTGGCGCCCGAACGAATGGGGGCCATATATTGGGGCCGAGGGAGAACCGTCGCATGTGCGGGATTGTCGGTTACATCGGGCCCCAGGATCCGGTCGAGGTCATCGTCGAGGGGCTGCGGCGCCTGGAATACCGCGGATACGACTCCGCGGGGGTCGCCGTCGTCGGCGAAGACGGCCAACTCGCGATCCGCCGAGCCCCGGGCAAGTTGCGTGACCTGGAGAAGGTCATTGCAGCCAATCCGCTCAGTGGCTCCTACGGGCTGGGCCACACCCGCTGGGCCACGCATGGCCGGCCGTCGGAAGAAAACGCCCACCCGCATCGCGACTGCAGCGGCCGCCTGGTGGTGATCCACAACGGCATCATCGAGAACTACCTCGACCTGAAACGCCACCTCGAATCCAAAGGACACGAGTTCGTGACCGAGACGGACACCGAAGTCGTTGCCCACGCCATTGAAGAATCCTACAAGAACGGAGCAACCGACCTGCCCGAGGCCTTCCGGCGGGTGCTTCCAAAGCTGAACGGCATCTACTCGCTCGTCGCGTTGCACACCAACGACCCGCAATTGCTCGTCGCTGCGCGCCAGGGACCGCCGCTGGTCGTGGGCATCGGCGAGAACGAGACGTTCGTCGCCTCGGACATCCCGGCGATCCTGATGCACACCAAGAACATGGTGTTCATGGAAGACGGCGAGGTTGTCGTGATCGGCCCCGAGGGGCCGCAGTTCACCGACATGAAGGGCACGCCGATCGAGAAGACACCGACGCGGATCCCGTGGGACCCGATCATGGTTGAAAAGGGCGGCTACAAGCACTTCATGCTCAAGGAGATCCACGAACAACCGCGGGCGGCGCGCGACACGTTGCTCGGCCGGGTTTCGCTGGACTCCGCCCGCGTACTGATGGGCGACGAGATGGCGCTGACAGACGACGATTTGCGCGGCGTCGAGCGTGCCTGCATCGTCGCCTGCGGCACATCCTGGCACTCCGGGCTGGTCGGAAAGTTCCTCATCGAGCAACTCGCGGGCCTGCCGGTCGAGATAGACTACGCCTCGGAATTCCGTTACCGCAAACCGCTCGTCGACGACAAGACGCTTGCGATCTACATCAGCCAATCGGGCGAAACCGCCGATACGCTGGCAGCGCTGCGCGAAGCGAAGTCCAAGGGCGCCAGGACGCTGTGCATCTGCAACGTCCAGGGCTCGATGATGACTCGCGAGGCCAACGGCACGGTCTACACGCACGCGGGGCCCGAGATCGGTGTCGCCTCGACCAAAGCGTTCACCAGCCAGTTGGTCGCGATCACGCTGCTGGCGCTGAAGTTGAGCCAGACGCGCGGGCGGATGCCCGACAACGAACTGCTCGAGTTCGTGCAGGCGCTGTACCACGTCCCGGCCCAGATGGAGCACTACCTCAACGACGACGGCCGGCTGATCGATCTGGCCAAGACGTTCCAGCACCACCGCGATTTCCTGTTCCTCGGCCGTGGGGTGAACTACCCGATCGCGCTCGAGGGAGCGCTAAAGCTCAAGGAGATCTCGTACATTCATGCCGAGGGCTACCCGGCGGGCGAGATGAAGCACGGTCCGATCGCGCTGATCGACGAGGAGATGCCCGTCGTCGCCCTGATCCCGCACGACGGTGTCTACGAGAAGATGCTCTCCAACATCGAAGAGGTGAAGGCGCGCTCGGGGATCGTCATCGCGGTCACCGACCGCAAGGACCAAGACCTCGAAGACAAGGCCGACTCGGTGATCGTCGTCCCGGCGACCCACGAGTTGCTCTCGCCGCTGCTGATGGTCTTGCCGTTGCAGTTGCTCTCGTACCACATCGCCAACCTGCGTGGTTGCGACGTGGATCAACCGCGTAACCTGGCCAAAAGCGTGACCGTGGAATAGCGCCCGTTCATGCTCTCGTCGGCCCGAACATCCTGGACGCAGGTTTCCTCGACCTTCCGAGATCCTCGGTTGCGGCGTCGCGGTCGCTGGATCCTGTTGTCGACTCTGATCGGCGTCGTCTCCGGTGTCGGCGCGATTCTCTTCGACCTGCTGTTTCACTTCTCGCAGTGGGCCCTACTGGGGAGGATCGGTCGCTTCAGCCCGCCGGGCGCGCCGCTGGAGCACGTCGAAACGTTTGGGCCGGACAACCCCTGGATGCTTCCCGTTTCACTGGCCGCCGGCGGGCTGGTCTCGGGCTTGCTCGTGTACTTCCTAGCGCCGGAAGCCGAAGGGCACGGCACCGATACGGTCATCAATTCGTTCCACCACCGGTTGGGCAAGATGCGCAAGCGCGTCGCCCCGATCAAGGCAATCAGTTCGGCGATCACGATCGGCGCGGGAGGCTCGGCCGGCCGCGAGGGCCCGATCGCGCAGATTGGCGCCAGTTTTGGTTCGTTCCTCGGCAACTTGCTCAAGCTGACGCACCACGACCGGCGGATCCTGATGATGGCCGGCATGGCGGGCGGTATCGGCAGTATCTTCCGCGCGCCGCTGGGCGCCTCGTTCTTTTCGGCCGAGGTGCTCTACAGCAAGCCGGAGTTCGAGTACGAGGTGCTGCTGCCCGGATTGATCTCGGCAATCACGGGCTATTCGATCTTTTCGTCGTACGCCGGTTGGGGCTTTCTCTTCGACGTCCCGGAGATCTCGTTCCACGAACCGAAACACCTGGCGCTCTACGCGGTGCTCGGCGTCGCGTGTGCCCTGGTCGGGGTGATCTACCCCAAGTTCTTCTATTTCGTGCGCGATCAGATCTTCAAGCCGATGCCGCTTCCCGGCTGGGCCAAACCGGCGCTCGGCATGACGGCGCTGGGCCTGATCGCCGTCGTCTTCCCGCAGGCGCTCGGCATGGGCTACGGCTATATCCAGCAGGCCATCGACGGCAGCCTGACGATCCAGTTCCTGTTGTTGTTCGCGGCGATCAAGATCGTGGCCACCTCGCTGACGGTTTCGTCGGGAGGAAGCGGCGGTGTCTTCGGTCCGTCCCTGGTCATTGGAGGCGCGCTGGGCGCTGCCTGCGGCCTGGGCTTCACCGAGTGGATCCCGGGCTGGGCACCGGAACCGGCGGCCTGCGTGATGGTCGGCATGGGCGGCTTTTTCGCCGGCGTGGCCAAGACACCGTTCGCCGCCGTGATCATGGTGATGGAGATGACGGGCTCGTACGGGCTGCTGGTGCCCAGCCTGCTGGTGGCCGCGATCGCCTACCTGTGCCTGCCGCTGGCCGTGCGTCTTTACGAGAACCAGGTGCCGGCGAGACCGGACTCCCCCGCCCATACGGGTTCGTTCGCGACCGACATCCTGCGCAACCTGACGGTGAAGGATTGCCTCGACGAGTCAGAACCTCATGGGCGGACGATCAGCGTCGACACGCCGTTCGACCAGCTGATCAAGTTAACGGCGTCGGGTAAGCAGACGGTGTTTCCGGTCGTCGCCGACGACGACGAGCTGCTCGGCGAGCTGTCCCTCGAGGACATCCGCCGCGTGTTGCTCGAAGCCGACGAGAAACGGCCCGAGACCGCCGGCGATCTGATGCACTCGGCGGTCGGCCCGCTGACCCCCGGCGACAACCTGACGCTTGCAGCGCGCCTGCTCGCCGGGCGTCAGAGCGACACCGTCATCGTCGTCGACGACATCCACAGAAAGCACGTCGTGGCCCTGCTCAGCCGCCGCGAGCTGATCCTGACGTACGGCGGCGAGATGGCCAGGCTGAAGGAGACCGACCATCGGGACGGCGCCTCCGAGGACGAGCCTATCTAGGATTTGCGCCCCCCCGCTCGCGCTAGAATGACGTGGGTCGATTCTAACGGGAGAGCAAGTGGAACCACCGGAGCACACGAAACGATCGTTGTTCACGCCCGAGGCCGCGAGCGACGCGGACCTGCTCGCGGCGCTCAACGATCGGCAACGCGAGGCAGTGACCCACGGCGACGGGCCCGTGCTGGTGCTGGCCGGCGCGGGGTCGGGCAAGACGCGGGTCATCACCAGCCGCATCGCCTGGCTGGTGCGCGAACGCGATGTGCCCCCCGAGCGCATCGTCGCGGTCACGTTCACCAACAAGGCCGCCGCGGAGATGCGCGAGCGCGTTCAGGGCCTGCTGGGGTCGGTCTCGTTTGACGCTTGGATCGGCACGTTTCACGCGTTGTGCCTGCGTATCCTGCGCCGCGACGGCGGTCGCATCGGCCTGAAGCCGGGGTTCAATATCTACGACACCGACGACCAGCTGGCGCTGGTCAAACGGATCATCAAATCGGAGGGCCTCGACGACGGCAGCGGCACGCCGCGATCGTTTCTGTCGCGTATCTCCCGCTGCAAGAATGCGATGCAACGGCCCGACGAGGTCGCCGCGCATGCGTACAACCCCGAGGCTCAGGCGTTGGCCCAGGTGTTCCAGCGCTACGAGGACGGTCTGCGCCGCGCCAATGCGGTTGACTTCGATGATTTGCTGGTGCGCACCCTGGAGCTATTCAGGCGTGAACCGAAAATGGCCGAGGCTTACTCGGCGCGTTGCGAGCACCTGCTGGTCGACGAGTACCAGGATACGAACCGCCCGCAGTACCTGCTGGTCAAGACGCTCTCGAACGTCCACCGGAACATCTTCGTCGTCGGCGACGAGGACCAGAGCATCTATCGTTTTCGCGGCGCCGACATCAAAAATATCCTCGACTTCGAGCACGATCACGATGCCACGGAAGTGATCCGCCTGGAGCAAAACTACCGTTCCACCGGCACGATCATCCAGGCCGCGAGCGTGGTGATCGCCAACAACAAGTACCGTAAGGGTAAGACGCTGTGGACGCAAAACCCCGAGGGCGAAAAAATCGAGGTCTACTGCGCGCCGGATGACCGCGCGGAGGCGGTCTGGGTCGCGCAGCGGTTGCGCAGAATGGAGGACAGCGTCCCCTTCGACGAGTGTGCCGTGCTGTACCGCACGAACGCGCAGTCGAGGCAGATGGAAGAGATCTTCCGGCGTGACAGAATCCCTTACCAGATCGTCGGTTCGGTGCAGTTCTACGACCGCAAGGAAATCAAGGATCTGCTCGCGTACCTGAAACTCGCGGCCAATCCCTCGGACGACGTCTCGTTCCGCCGCGTGGTCAACACGCCGCCGCGTGGCATCGGCGGCACCACGATCCGGCGCATCGAAGACGTCTCACGCACGATCGGCTTGCCGCTGATCGAATCCGCGAAACACGCGCTGCGGGATGGCGTCCTTCCGACACGATCGGCAAGACAACTTGGCGAATTCCTGGAACTGGCGGCAGGGATGCAACGCCGGGCCGAAGAACAACCCGTCGCGGCACTGCTCGATCATCTGATCGACAAGTTGGGCTATTCCGACTACCTGGAGAAGCGCTACGCCGGGCAGGGCGCCGAGCGGATGGAAAACGTCGAGGCGTTGATCTCCGCGGCGGTGGAGTACGCGGAGGAAGAGGGTCTCGGCGAGGACGAGGGCGGCCTGGTGGGCTTCCTCGATCGCTCGGCCCTCGTCTCCGACGCCGACGACGTCGGAAAACAACCTGGCGTCACGCTGATGACCGTCCACTGCGCCAAGGGCCTCGAGTACCCGGTGGTCTTCATCGTCGGCCTGGAGGAGAACCTGTTCCCGCACGCGATGTCCGTGGGAGACGAGGAGGACGTCGAGGAAGAGCGCCGGCTGTGCTACGTAGCGATGACCCGGGCCCGGCAACGATTGTTCCTGACCCACGCGCAGTACCGCCGGATGCACGGGGCGTTCCTACCCGGCCGGCCCTCGCGCTTCCTGGAGGAAACGCCCGAGGAACTGACCGAGGAGGTGTTCTCGACCGCGGAAGGGTTCTTCGGCGGCGGCCGGAGCCACGGCGTGCGCACCCCGGACCGGGGTTATGGCGCGGGATCCTCGGCGGCCCGGGCCGCCCGGCGGCGCCCCGAGACGGCCCCGAAAGTGATCCGGCAGGAAGACCCCGGCGACGGTTTTCCCGTCGGGGCCCGGGTAATGCACCCGCGCTTCGGAGGCGGTAGAATCCTCGACCGCGAGGGCAAGGGCAAGAGCCTCAAATTGACGATTCACTTTTCGGACCACGGACCCAAGAAAATTCTTCCGTCCTACACCAAGCTGAGTGTCGAGAACTGAGCGCGACGGAAACCGCAGAGGAAAGCATGAAGGCAACGCAGATTCGCAAAGGCAACATCGTTCGCATCGACGGTAGGCTCTACAAGATCATGAACATGGATCACGTCACCCCCGGCAAGGGGCGCGCGCACATCCAGACCAAGCTACGCAACCTGCTCGAGGGAACGCAAACGGAAAAGCGTTTTCGCAGTGACGAAGACATCGAGAAGGTCGTGATCGAGACCAAGCAGATGCAGTACCTGTACAGCGACGGGGACGGGTACCATTTCATGGACACCACGACCTACGATCAGGTGGCGTTGACGAAGGACACGCTGGGCAACGCCGTGCAATACCTGATCCCGGAGTCGACGCTCAACCTCGAGTGGTTCGAGGGCAACGCGATCGGCGTCGATCTTCCTCCGGTGGTCGAACTCAAGGTCGTCGAGACGCCCCCCGGTGTGAAGGACGCCACCGCATCGGCGCAGCGCAAACCGGCCAAGATGGAAACAGGGTTGGTCGTGCAGGTACCCTCGTTCATCAACGAGGGTGAAGTTATCCGAGTCAATACGACCGATGCGAGCTATTCCGAGCGGGCCAAGTAGCCGTCGACCCTCAGTAGTTCTCGGCCTGCGACTGCGCATCGGACGCACTCGCGTCTTGATGCGAGTACAGCGTCTCCTCGACACACTCCACCGGGCGCACGGTCCATTTCCTTGCGTGGTCCAGCAACCAGCGCGTCTGCGCCCGCCGGGCCGCGTTCATCCGTGCGCCGTTGTTTGGCGCACCGATAAAGAAGTTCACGTCGCCACGGTCGGTGGAGAGCGAGCCTGCGAGGGTGACCACCCCTCCATCGGTCTGCACCAGGGTCCCCGTCTTGCCCACGAGGCTTCCGGCCGGGAGATCGGTTAGCAACCCGCGATAATTGCGTAACGTATTACGCCCGCAATCGAGCGCCGGCAAGAGATCGGCCAGACCCAGACCGTGCGCCGCGGCAGCGGTCTTCAATTCGCCGATC
>Ga0255049_10001440_pt1 | contig 13096 bp, 15 predicted proteins | sample JV7_2_3_MG_FD_183615 | JGI IMG/M metagenome (GOLD analysis project Ga0255049, IMG submission 183615) | Seawater microbial communities from Jervis Inlet, British Columbia, Canada - JV7_2_3 | ecosystem: Environmental > Aquatic > Marine > Inlet | place: Canada: British Columbia | collected 2016-10-06
CCCGAGCCGACAGCGCATCGCAAAGCTGCCGCCTTCCGTCTCGCTGAAGCTATACCCGGCATAATCCGCGCAACGTCGATTGAGCTTGTCGATGAAAGCCGCGCGGTAGTCGCCGTCGCCCTGCACATCGATCCTGCTATCCTCTAGCAGGCGCGCCATATCCCCGACCAGGCAGGAAATAAACTCGTTGCGTTGATCCTCGTCGGCGCGGGAGTATATCCAGCGATCGCAGTAGTGCACCAGGTAGCAGGCCAGTTCCTCGAGCAGGTCGACGCGCTGGCCCTGGGTCGCGGTTTCAAAATTATCGTTTTCGAGACTGAGCACGACGTCGGCGGCAAGCTTCCACAGCGTCGCACTGACCGCATTCGCCATCTGCAGCAGCGAGCGCGGCGCCGCGTTCTGATTCCAGCGATTTTTGACTCGTACCATCAGGCTTTTTTAACCATCAATCAGTTTGCATGCGCCTGCATGATACGCTTTTACGGTATTTCGCACTCTACCCAATTTGGGTATGCATATGGCCAACCGACTAGCCCGTAGATCACACCGATTTCCCGCTGCCGACACCCTCCTGGGGAGGTTCTCGCAGAGGCGCGGAGACGCAGGGAGCGCGGAGGAACTAAGGAGGTTGTCCAGATTTGAATCAGGGATATCCAGGCGCCCCTTTGCAAAACACCCTCAGCGTTCTCTGCACCTCAGCGCCTCTGCGAGAACCAAATACAGTAGATCGCTCAATTACTGGTTATTCGCTGAGGAATTCGTTGGCCTGGATTTCGCCATCCGTGTTGATGCGAATTTTGCGGGTGTCGGGCTTGTAATGCAGAATGTAGGCAGCCATCAGTAACGCGAATTCACTATTGTCCTGCTGCATGGCCGTCAACAGCTTGTCGGCGACGATCTGGCAACGCTGGTTTTGATCGGGATCAGGCACCCACCAACGGCTCATCTGCCAGCCGCAATTCATGTCCTTGTCCATTTTTTCGAAGAACTCGGCGGCCTCGAGCGCCAGCGCTTCTGGCACATTCAGAACATAACTCTTATCATCGATCTCTACGCTGACATTCATACGGCATTCCCAAAAACCGTGGTTGTTACAATCACCAACCTGTTCCGCATGTGGGCCGACGCCTGGCCGACGAACTCAGCGTTTCGAGCCTTTTTCCGCGTGCGCGAGGTCTACCAGCTTTGTCGCCAGTTCCTCGAAACTGCGTTTGTGCCGCGCCAGTTCGGAATCTCCCTCGGAGTCGTAATACTCCTCGGCTGAAAAATCGCCCCTGTGCTCGAGATCGATGAACTTGTGCTGCAACTCCATCATTTGCTTGATGATTTCCTGTTTTTCGCTCATAAGATTTTCCTCAATAAATTCGTTTTTCCTGGCATTCTCTAGTAGCCGCCTTTGCGGCGACTCTCCGGCAATCCCGCAATTCTACCACCCTGTTTGCTGGGATCGCCCGGAAACAGATCGTAAAGCGTCTTCGCGTTCACCGACTTGTCATCCCAGGCCCGGCTCATGGCCTTTACCAGGGTTCGCGTATTTGGCTGGTTGGCGCCGTTGTTGACATACTCGTCGCGCAGATAATTGATGACGTCCCAGTGCCGCTCGCTGAGTTCCAGTTGCTCTTCGAGCGCAATCATGGCAGCAAGCTCCAGCGACCAGTCTTCCAGGTTTGCCAGAAACCCGCTGGCCGTTGTTTCGATTTCTTTTCCATCTACCGTAAAACTCATTTTAGCCTTACTCCTGCTTCATTGATGTAGCGGACTATTCCTGCATGTTGTAAACCGCATCGATCCCCCTGTGCGGCACGAACAATCCGCAGCCCAGCAAACGCTCATCGCCAAGCCCGCGCTGTTGCAGCGCCACCGATTCCTCGGGGCTGAGGTCGGCCACCAGCAGCGCGCGCGTGAACAGCGATCCGTCGTTTCCGCGAATCTCGCCGCTGCGCCCGCAAATCATCTTCGCAACATCGATACCGAGCCCGCGCAACGAATCCGCCACTTGCGCCAGAAAGTCCGACTCCGACTGCTCGCGATCACAGCAGACGGCGCGCGCGTACAGGCAGCCGAGACTGGATAACTTGCGAATCGAGCTGTCGCCAAGGCGCAACTGCTGCTCGCCCAGTTGCAGGCTTTGTTGCGAAAGGCTGGCGACTTCCTCGTGGTCATCGCGATGCACTCGAATCGCCAGCCGCGTACGCCTCGACAACGGTAGTTCGGCATCGCTCTGCTCGGATCGATTCCAGCCGTTGCCGGAACCGGCCATGTGCACACCGTGGACCCCGATACGTTGACAGGTTTCCGCTTTCAGCCGGCATCGCAGCGCCTCGGCGAGCGCATGGGCATGGTCGATCTGCAGGCGGCTGCCGCGCAGGCTGAAAACCAGGTCATACACCTCCGCGGGTATCTCGAACTCGGGTTTGGAGTTATCGTCTTCGCGCCAGTACATATCGGCCACGCTCAGGCCGGCGCCTCGGGTGCAAGACCTTGCTCGAGGTCTATGGCGTCGTAGTAGCGCGCACGGTAAATCAGCCGGCCTGGCTGACCTGGCGCATCGTGAAATGCCTGGCGTCCGTGCAGAATGTTGTTACAGACCATGCCCTGACCTCTTTGCAGACGTATCTCGGTCATGGCGTCGCCGTCCATCAGGATTTCACGCACCAGGTTGAGTGCGCGTTCGCTGCGTTTATCAGACTTCCAGACGATATTGTGCGGACGCGAGGTGTAGCGCATATCAAGCGCGCAGGAAATCGGCCGTAGCGAAAATACCGGCCCGCTCTCCTCGGCTCGAATGACGCGATTTCCCTGCACGTTGGCGGGAATGCGCATCAGGTCATCACACATCAGGGCCTGTAACAGATCAGGGGATTGATCGCGTATCCGCATATACATCATTTCATGGTCGAACAGGTAGTTGCTGCCGCCGCGTCCGGCCTGGTGTACGCAGTAGAGCGCAAACGCAGCAATGCGTCGTCCGCTCGGGTAGTAATAACCATCGGTGTGCCAGTTCATGGCGCGGTTGCTATAGGGAATGTACTGCGCGCGTCGGTCCGTCGCCTCGACGACCCGCAGCGCGGTCACCTTGTCTTCTTCGGCGCCCAGATTCATATCCAGTTCGTGCAATCCGAACTGTCGATTCAGCGCCAGGAATTCGGTCGTATCGAATTCACTGCAACGGGCTTCGTCTACACATTCGAAAATAACAACATTGAACGCGCGCACCTGCCGTTGCAGCGCCGCCAGCAGCGACGCTGTGATCTGCCCCTGCTGATTCAACGTAAACACCCGAGTCGGTAATAAACCGAGGCGTTCATCGAGTTTATGCGCACGCCACGCCTGGTAGGCCGTTTCGTTTTCAAGCAGATACGGAGAATTTTCGTCGCAGTTGTTGAGCACGTTAGTCATTTGGTCTAATGTTGCGTTCAATTACGGTCCGCCTGGTTTCAGTTCAGGGGTTGAATAGTAATCGATTTTATTACAGTCAGGAGTCGATTGGAGCATCCCATCGGTAGGAGTATCAAGGTCATTCGGGCTGCCCGGCCAACTATTTGATTTTTTTGGTTTTTTTTCGAATCGGCAGGCGCCTTATCGAGGCACTGCACGGGCCCATAAAAAGTACCTATCTCGTTAGGGATAAGTTTCATTTTTACTGCACCCCAACCGGGAGATAGCCGATCAGCGCATATTCAAACAAACTAGCGCCTATGCCAACGTATGGTCGGGTGCGCGAATGTATGCGCCCTGGTCTTAAATCTGATTTTCTGATCGCCGATTCCGGAAATCGTTCAAACAGATATTGTTCAAACAGATAGGCAGGAACACCACTATGGCTAAAAAAGTACACGTCACACCGATGCTCGATGAACTCGAGAATGGTCCCTGGCCGAGTTTCATCTCCGGTATCAAGCGCCTGCGCGATGATCACAGCGACGATCGCATCAATGGCATGGCCAATTCCCTGCTCGGGCAACTCGAGCATTCCTACGAAACCCGCAAGGGTTACTGGAAAGGTGGCACGGTCAGCGTCTATGGTTACGGCAGCGGGATCATCCCGCGCTTCTCCGAAGTGGCACAGGCTTTCGAGGAGTCGAAGGAATTTCACACCCTGCGGGTACAACCTCCCGCCGGCAACTACTACACCACCGACATGCTGCGCCAGCTCGGCGACAGCTGGGAAAAATACGGCTCCGGCCTGGTTACCTTCCATGGGCAGACCGGCAACATCATGTTCATCGGCACCTCGACCGCAAATACCCAGCATTTCTTTAACGAGATCAACGAGTACGGCTGGGACCTGGGCGGCGCCGGACCTTGCGTGCGCACCGGCATGTCCTGCGTGGGCTCGGCCCGCTGCGAACAGTCCTGTGTCGACGAAATGCGCGTCCACAGGACCCTGCTGAACAATTTTACCGACGACGTACATCGACCCGCCCTGCCTTACAAATTCAAGTTCAAGGTCTCCGGCTGCGGCAACGATTGCATGAGCTCGATCGAACGTTCCGACTTCGCCATCATCGGCACCTGGCGCGATGACATAAAAGTCGATCAGGACGCTTTCAAGGAATACGTCGCCAACAAAGGACGCCAGCACACCATCGACAACATCATCACGCGCTGCCCGACCAATGCGCTGTCGCTGAACGACGATGACAGCCTCGAAGTCGATAATCGCAACTGCGTGCGTTGCATGCATTGCCTCAACGTCGTGCCGAAGGCGCTCTCGCCTGGCGATGACAAGGGCGTCACGATCCTCATGGGCGGTAAACGCACTCTCAAGATCGGCGACCTGATGGGTACCGTAATCGTTCCTTTCATGAAGCTCGAGGATGACGATGACTACGAAGCCCTGACCGAACTCGCCGAGGAAGTCATCGACTACTGGGCCGAGAACGGGCTCGAGCACGAACGCTGCGGTGAAATGGTCGAACGCATCGGCCTGGTCAACTTTCTCGAAGGCATCGGTGTCGAAGTCGACCCCAACATGATCGCCGAAACCCGCACCAGTTCCTATGTGCGCATGGACGACTGGGATATCGAAGCCAGGAAATGGTTCAAGCGCAAGGCCGAACAGAAGCAAGCCTCGTGAACGCCAGGCATATGACAACGACAGACATGAATGCAGGAGCCCGATAATGCTAGAAGGCCAACGTACCCCGATCGAATCCGGATGCCCCGACGGTTTTCAGTACATGCACCCGCTGATGCGCAAAAACTACGGCAACTGGGCTTACCACGAAGACCCGCGACCCGGCGTGCTGAAACATACCGCGCACGGCGGAGAAGCGATTTACACGGTGCGCGCCGGCACCCAGCGCATTCTCGATGTATTCACGCTGCGCAAGCTCTGCGATATCGGTGATCAGTACGCCGATGGCTATGTACGTTTTACCATTCGCAGCAATATCGAGTACATGGTCGCCGACGGCAGCAAGGTCGAAGCGCTGATCGCGGCGCTCGAAAAAGAAGGCTTCGTGGTTGGTGGCACCAAGAACTCGGTCGCAATGATTTCGCACACCCAGGGCTGGTTACACTGCGATATTCCCGGCACCGACGCCTCGGGCGTGGTCAAGTCGATGATGGACGAACTGATCGACGAGTTCAAAAACTGGAACATGCCCAACCGGGTTCATATCACAACCTCCTGCTGCCAGATCAATTGCGGCGGCCAGGGTGATATCGCCATCAACATACAGCACACCAAACCGCCTAAAATAAATCACGACCTGGTCGCCAATATCTGCGAACGACCGTCGGTGGTAGCGCGCTGCCCGGTCGCGGCGATTCGCCCGGCACTGGTCAACGGCAAGCCATCGCTGGAAGTGGATGAAAAGAAATGCATCTGCTGCGGCGCCTGTTACCCGCCCTGCACGCCGATGCAAATCAACGACCCCGAGCACACCAAGCTGGCGATCTGGGTCGGCGGCAATCACTCCAATGCACGTAGCAAACCCACCTTCCAGAAACTTGTCGCCGCCGGCATACCCAACAATCCACCGCGCTGGCCCGAAGCGACCGCGATCGTGAAGAAGATCCTGCAGACCTACAAGGATAACGCACGCGACTGGGAACGCCTCAACGACTGGATCGAACGCATCGGCTGGCCGCAATTCTTCGAGCTGACCGAATTGCCGTTCACCAAATTTCATGTCGATAACTGGCGCGGTGCGCGGCGTTCGCTCAACGCTTCCACTCATATTCGTTTCTAGCGGTAGCCGCACATGAAATTCAGCATCCTCATCAACGAAGGCCCTTACACGCACCAGGCGTCGGACAGCGCCTATCACTTCACCGCGGCCGCGCTGCGCGCCGACCACGAGATCGTGCGCGTCTTTTTTTACCATGACGGCGTCTACAACGGCACCCGCCTCAGCGTTCCGCCACAGGACGACCGCAACGTCAGCGAGCGCTGGTCGGCGCTCGGACAGGAGCACTCGCTGGATTTGATCCTGTGTGTCGCTGCCGCACAAAGGCGCGGCATACTCGACGAGGATGAGGCCAGGCGCGCCGGCAAGGATAGCAACAACATCGCGCCGGGTTTCGAGATATCGGGACTCGGACAATTGATCGACGCCGGAATTCAGGCGGATCGACTGATCGTGTTTGGTGATTAGGGGAAGAAATACTAATGGCGACGAAAAAATTTCTCTATGTAAACCGAAAACCGCCGCATGGCAGCATATATGCGCTGGAATCACTCGAGGTGGTATTGATCGGGGCGGCCTTCGAACAGGACGTAACGCTCGCTTTCATCGACGACGGGGTCTACCAGCTGTTACAAAACCAGGACAGCAGCGCCATCGGCACCAAGAACTTTGCGCCGACCTTTCGCGCACTCGGCGACTATGACGTCAACAAGATTTACGTCGAACGCGAATCGCTGGAATTGCGCGGGCTGAGCAAGGAAGACCTGATGCCTTTGACCTGGGAAGACGAAGACGAAGACTGGGCGGAAAAAGATTCCATCCATATCGTCAGCAGCGCCGAACTGGCCGAGATTATCGAACAACAGGACGTACTCCTGAATTTTTAGCGGAAACCATAATGTCTGTCTTGCACATCATCAACAAATCCCCATTCGACAGGAACTAGCTGGATACCTGCCTGCGCATGGCGCGACCCAGCAGTGCGATACTGCTGATCGAAGATGGCGTTTACGCGCTACAGGGGAATTCCGCTGCCGCCACCAGGCTGCAGCAGGCCATGGAGAACCACCCGGTATACGCTTTACAACCCGATCTCCAGGCCCGGGGTATCAGCGAGGAGAACATGCTCGACGGGGTCGAGATGGTCGACTACGACGGCTTCGTCAAACTGACCACCGAATACGAAAAATCGCAGTCATGGCTGTGATTACGCAACACATCACTTGAAACACTAGAGGTAGAAATGGCTATTGATCTAAACGGAACATCCTACGAGACCGACGAAGAGGGATACCTCATCAACCTGAGCGACTGGAACGACCAACTCGCGGCCGAAATGGCCAAGGCCGACGGCGCCACGCTCGACACCAATCACTGGGAAGTTATCAATTTTCTGCGTGATTACTACGAAGAGTACCAGATTGCACCCGCGGTTCGCGTCCTCACCAAGGCGATTGGCAAGAAACTGGGCAAGGACAAGGGCACCAGCAAGTATCTTTACGAGCTGTTTCCCTACGGCCCCGCCAAGCAAGCCTGTAAATACGCGGGCCTGCCGAAGCCTACCGGTTGCGTCTAGCCTGCATTATGCAGGTTCGCCTGACGCAGCAGCCGGTTGCGTGATGCCCGCGGCCGGGAGATGAAGTACTCATGTCATTACTGACGATCATATTCGCACTGCTGTTCTACTTCGCGGCAGCGGTCATCGTTATCGGCCTGGTCTATCGCATCCGGCTTTACGCAAGCACGCCGACGCCGTTACGGATTCCGATCATGCCGGCGCCGACGACCAGTGCCGGCGTGTGGCGGCGTATGTTCTTCGAAGTCACACTGTTCAACAGCCTGTTCAAGTCGAACAAGTGGATATGGCTGTTTGGCTGGGTTTTTCACGCGGCGTTGCTGCTGGTGCTGCTGCGCCACCTGCGCTATTTCACCGACCCGGTGTGGAGCTGGGTCGCCCTGCTGCAGCCGCTCGGCGCCTACGCCGCATTTGCCATGATCGCCGGACTCGTGGGCCTGTGGGCGCGGCGTATGCTGGTCGATCGGGTACGCTATATTTCTTCGCCCTCGGATCACCTGATGCTGGCGTTGCTGATCGCGATCGGCATCACCGGCCTCGGCATGAAATACGTCGCCGCAACCGACATCGTCGCCGTCAAGGCATTTTTTCTCGGCCTGATGTATTTCGACTGGCAACCACTGCCGGCCGACCCGGTGCTCATACTGCACCTGCTGCTGGTCGCGCTGCTGATGATCATCTTCCCGTTCAGCAAGCTGCTGCATGCGCCGGGCGTGTTCTTCTGCCCGACACGCAACCAGGTCGACAACGCGCGCGAAAAAAGGCATATGCCGACCAGCGCGAACCCGTCGTTAAAGCAGGCGGGCTGAGATAGCAATTCGTCATGGCCGATTTCGACACACCCGCACTCAAGCCCTACCCCGAGATCCCGCCGATCGAAATCGGCGTCATGGCGCACAGCAAACCCTATGTCGCCAAACCCGATCTGCAGGAGAAAATCGGTTTTCCGGGAGAACTCATCGATAACTGGAAACAGGTCGCCATCGACAAGATGGGCGAACTGGTGAACAACTCCAGGGCGCTGCGCGTATTCCTCGACAGTTGCGTGAAATGCGGGGCCTGCACCGACAAGTGCCACTACTACCTCGGCAGCTCCGATCCCAACAACATGCCGGTCGCGCGCCAGGACCTGTTTCGCTCGGTTTACCGGCGCTATTACAGCTTCGCGGGTAAGTACTTTCCCGCACTGGTCGGCGCGCGCGAGCTGGACCAGGGTGTAATCGACGAATGGTATAGCTACTTTCACCAGTGCTCGCAATGCCGCCGTTGCTCGGTGTATTGTCCCTACGGCATCGATACCGCGGAAATTTCGATGGCGGCGCGTGAAATCATGGATTGCATCGGCGTCGGCCAGAAATACTGCAATGAAATCATCGGCAAGGCGCAAACCATCGGCAACAACCTCGGCCTGCCGGAGCCGGCGCTGGCCAACACGCTGGAAGGCCTGGAAGAAGATATCGAGGAAGAAACCGGCGTCACGGTGCGACTGCCGCTGAACCAGAAAGGCGCCGATATTCTGCTGGTGACCCCCTCGGCCGATTTTTTCGCCGAACCCCACGTCGATGGTCTGATCGGTTACGCCAAGGTATTTCACCAGGCGGGCCTGTCCTGGACGGTTTCCAGCTACGCCAGCGAGGCCGCCAATTTCGGCATGTTTATCGGTTCCTACGAAAACATGCAGGTGCTGGCACAGCGCATACGCGAGGCGGCGCTCGAGCTTGGCGTCAAGCGAATCGTCTTCGGCGAATGTGGGCACGCCTGGCGCGTCGCCTACAATTTTCTCAATACGCTGGCAGGCCCGTTCGATTTTCTCGACCCCGCTTACCCGATGCCGCAACACATCTGCGAGGTTACCTACGATCTGTTGCAGCGCAATGCATTGAAAATGGACAAGTCCGCCAATGACGACATGGTGCTGACCTTCCACGATTCCTGCAATATCGCGCGCGCTTCGCGCATGGGTAATTTCGAAGGTGGGCAATTCGTCATTCCGCGCGAAGTTATCAAGGCAAGCTGTAACCATTTTTACGACATGCCGGCCGATACCGTCAAGGAAGCCACCTTCTGCTGCGGTGGCGGCGGCGGCCTGTTGACCGATGACCTGGTAGAACTGCGCGTCAAGGGTTCGCTACCCCGCATGGAAGCACTACAGCAGGTCGTCAACGATCACGGCGTAACCCACATGGCCGCGATCTGCGCGATTTGCAAGAGCCAGTTCAGCAAGATCCTGCCCTACTATGGATTCGAGATGGACCAGGTCGTCAGCATTCACCAGCTGGTCAGCAACGCTATTCAACTGGGTGGCGAGCATTAACATGAAAGTAATATAAGGAGAAGCCAATGGCAGCGTCTAAAGACGAAGTGAAGCAGAAGCTCACCTTCAGAATGTATGAGGATGGCGTGCATCGCTGGCGTTCGCAGGGTGAAAATATCTTCAACGAGGACACTACCTACAAGTGCCCCACCTACGTACACCGCACCCCACCCTGCCAGGGCAGCTGTCCTTCCGGCGAGGACGTCCGCGGCTGGCTCAATATCGTGCGCGGTATCGAACTTCCGCCCGAGGGCGTGAGCATGCAGGAGTATGCCTTTCGTCGCTCCACCGACGCCAACCCGTTCCCGTCGATGATGGGACGCGTTTGTCCGGCTCCCTGCGAACAGGGCTGTAACCGCAACAATGTCGATGACTTCGTCGGCATCAACTCGGTCGAACAATACATCGGCGACTCGGCGAAAAGCGGAGATTTCAAATTCGGTGATGTCCCCGCCATCGGCAAACACCGCGTCGCCATCATCGGCGGTGGTCCGGCGGGACTCGCGGCTGCCTACCAGCTGCGCCGCAAGGGCATCGCCAGCACCATCTTCGATGAACACGACGATCTCGGCGGCATGTTCCGTTACGGCATCCCGGGTTACCGCACCCCGCGTGAATTTCTCGATCACGAAATCGATCGCATACTCGAAATGGGTGGCATCGATACGCGCATGGCGACGCGCGTCGGACGCGATGTCAGCGTCGACGACCTGGAACAGGAGTACGACGCACTGCTGTGGGCAATTGGATGCCAGTCCGGCCTCGGCCTGCCGCTGGAGCACGGTGACGCAGCCAATTGCATTTCTGGAGTTGCTTTCCTCGAGGCATTCAATCGCGGCGCCCTGCAGGTAACCGCCGAGCGCGTGGTTTGCGTGGGTGGCGGCGATACCTCGATCGACGTGGTCTCGGTCGCGCGCCGCCTCGGCAAGATCGATTCGCTGCCACAGGACCAGCTGACCGAGTATGTCGTCGGCGGATTCACCGCGCATGATTCGGCCTATGCCGCATCGCGCCAGGGCGCCGAGGTAACGCTGACTTCCCTGTTCCCAAAGGCCGACATGACCGCGACCGAGCACGAGGTCGAGGACGCGCTGCGTGAGGGCGTGCGTATTCTCGATGGCGTCATGCCGATCGAAATCGTCGTCAATGACGAGGGCCGCGCGACCGCGTTGAAACTCGCCAAATGCAGCATAGTCGACGGCCAGCCAACGCCGCAGGAAGGCACTGAATTCGAGATCGAATGCGACCTGATAGTTTCCGCGATCGGTCAGGGCGGTGACTTGCGCGGGCTCGAAGAACTCGGTAACGAACGCAACCTGATGGATGCGGACAAGTTTTTTCAGCACCCGGACAAGCCGGGCCACTTCGTCGCCGGCGATATCATCAACCCGCACCTGTTGACGACCGCAATCGGGCATGCGGCCATTGCCGCGGACAGCATCGAGCGTTACCTCGGCGGCGCCGACTTCGGCAAGCGACCAAAGGTCGACGTGCATCATTTCAACCTGCTCAACAAGCTCAAGGAAACCAACCTGGAACCCACCGAGTTCGAACACGTTGGTACCCTGGGTACCGACGATGCGGATTTCGCGGTGCATAACTACGAGGATCGCGGTGCCAACGAAATCATTTCCTCCGAACGACTATACCTGTCGCATTTTAATTACCAAGCGCGCCACCTGCGCGAAGTCCACGGCCCCGACTCGGAGCACGTACTCGGTGATTTCGATGAAAGAAGCAAGTGCCTGAGTGAAGAGGAAGCCGTCGAGGAAGCCGGCCGCTGCATGTCCTGCGGCATGTGCTTTGAATGCGACAATTGCGTCATTTACTGCCCGCAGGACGCGGTCTACCGGGTCAAGAAAGACAGCAAGACCATGGGGCGTTACGTCGCTACCGACTACACTCGCTGTATCGGCTGTCACATCTGCGCGGACGTGTGTCCGAGCGGTTACATCGACATGGCGCTCGGCGATCACTAACGGCCAGTATCGTGTCGCACCGCCTGCAAGCTTTACCCCTCCTGACGATCGCCCTGCTCGCCTGGCTGTCATGCGCTGTTTCCGCGGCCGACGAGACTTCCGGCTTTGGCAAAATCGCCATTCCGCAGCCGGCTAAACCGGATAACGCCAGCGAATGCGTCGAGCCGGTCGAGGTCATGCGACGCGAGCACATGAAGTTCCTGCTGCACCAGCGCGATGCGACGGTACTGGAGGGTAAACGTGACAGCAAGTACAGCCTGACCGGCTGCATGGATTGCCACAACCCGACGCAAGCCGATGGAGAAGTGGTGCGTTATCCGGATCCGCAGCATTTCTGCGCCGACTGTCACCGCTACGCCAGCGTCAAGATCGACTGTTTCGAGTGTCATGCCGATCGTGGCCTCGCCCGCTCACAACAAAGCCGCCTGATCCCGAAGCTGAATACAGGGCTAGTATCATCGCAGACTTTTCGCCACCAGCTGGAGCGATCCGGTGAAGACTGAACTCGACAACATCGAACTACGACCGGCGCGGCGCCGCTTTCTGCAAGGCGCGGCGGCGCTCGCGACGACGTTGATTGTACCCGGGGTGTTTCTGTATAAAAGCGGCCACGCAACAGATGCCGGCACCAGGACACCACGTTGGGGCCTGCTGATCGATACCAACGCCATGAGCGAAGCCGACGTCGACGCCTGCGTGCAGGCCTGTCAGCGCGAACACGGCTGGCACAGCGCCGCGGGTTCCACAACCGATGCACAGTGGATCCGCAAGGTCGCTCTAAGCGACCCGCAAAGCGGGCATAAGCGCTTCCTGCCGATGATGTGCCAGCATTGCGAAAATCCGCCCTGCGTCGACGTCTGCCCCACCGGCGCCTCGTTCAAGCGCGCCGACGGCATCGTGCTGGTCAACAAGCATACCTGTATCGGTTGCCGCTACTGCATGATGGCCTGCCCCTACAAGGCACGCTCGTTTATCCATGAACCCTTGCAGGACCAGTTGCCGGTGGCGCCGCGCGGCAAGGGTACGGTCGAATCCTGCACCCTGTGCGTACACCGCATCGATCGAGACGGTGCGAACGCGGTGCCGGCCT
>Ga0255049_10001441_pt1 | contig 13091 bp, 9 predicted proteins | sample JV7_2_3_MG_FD_183615 | JGI IMG/M metagenome (GOLD analysis project Ga0255049, IMG submission 183615) | Seawater microbial communities from Jervis Inlet, British Columbia, Canada - JV7_2_3 | ecosystem: Environmental > Aquatic > Marine > Inlet | place: Canada: British Columbia | collected 2016-10-06
AGATACGTGCCCATGACAGGGTGCAACGTCACGTCCCGGAGGAGGTCTCGGAAATTGCCGAACGAGTGCTCCAGCAGCATGTCGTAGTAATTGGCCGTGCCGAGAACGTTGTCGTCGACCGCGGCGACGTTGTCCGAAACGACGTAAATCTCGCTGAGTGCGAGCGCGACGCGTTGGCGAAGCGCGTCGGGAGATTCCATCACTTGCTGCCACCAGATCGCTCGGCGCGTCGACGAATCCAGGACGACACCGCCGTTCTCGAGGGCTCTCAGGTAAGGTTCGTGGTGTCCGACCGGCTGCTGGAACTGGTCATCGAGCCAATTCTCGAGACCGAGCTCGGTCGCACGATCGATCGCTTCCCGGTCGGCGCCGAGGGTGGCCTGCGCCAGGAAGCGCGATGCCCTGCGCGGGGTCAGCGGCTCTTGAGCCTGCGCGAACACGACCCCGTGAAACGCCAGAGTGACCAGAAACGCAACAACTGCGAGACATGCTTGTTTGGTGAACGTCCCGAACATGGCGCCCTGATTCGCAAACGATGTGCCAGCGCCGACAAGACGAAAACTCCGGACATCGCTTCGCCCGCAAATCGGGATCATTCAGTTCGGTTATCACGAGTACCCAAAACGCAGTCCCGTCCGCCGTAATCGGTGTCGTGTCAAGCGCCACGATTGAAGGTTTTGTGCACACATGGGAAGGTGATAGGCTCCGCGACACGGGTTACGAAACGGTATTCAAAAAGGGTTTACAAGTTTTACGACCGCAAACCAGTAGCCGTTGACCTTCGCGAGGATGTCCTCGTCGGGCTGAGCCTGTCGCAAAAGCGCGTCTCGTCGAAATATCTTTACGACGAGGGCGGCTCCACACTCTTTGAAGCGATCACCGAACTTCCCGAGTATTACGTCACTCGCACCGAGTTGGCGCTGCTGGAAACACGCCGCGATGAGATCGCCACCCGCGTCGGCCCGGGAGTGTGTCTCATCGAATACGGCAGCGGTACAAGCCGTAAGATCCGCCTGTTGCTCGAGCGGTTGAAGCCGGAAAGCTACGTCCCGGTGGACATCTCAAGGCAACCGCTCGAAACCGCGGCGCGTCTTCTCTCGAGAGACTATCCGTGGCTCAACGTGTACCCCGTCTGCGCCGACTACACGAGCGAGTTCTCACTCCCTTCGGAGATCGGGCCGGCGCCACGCGTGGTGTTCTTTCCCGGCTCGAGCATCGGCAATTTCGAGCCGGAGGCCGCGGTGGGCTTCCTCGGACGTATCGCGGCGCTCGTGGGTCCGGGCGGCCGGCTACTGATCGGGGTCGACCGCAAGAAAGACCGCGCCATCCTCGAGGCTGCCTATGACGATGCTGCGGGCGTGACCGCCGAATTCAACCGCAACATGTTAAAACACCTCAACGCCACCTTCGACGCTGACTTCGACCCGACGAAGTTTTCGCATGTGGCGCTCTACAACGAGACGCTCGGTTGCATCCAGATGTTCCTCCAGAGCACGGTAGAGCAGTCGATCAGGATCGCGGGGACGTCGATCGAGTTCCGCGCCGGAGAGCGCATCCACACGGAGAGCTCGTACAAGTACGACCCCGGTGAGTTTGCGGTGCTGGCGGAGCGGGCCGGTCTCAGGCGCGAGACCTGGTGGACGGACGAGCGCAAACGTTTCGCGATCTTCTTGTTCGCTGCAGCCTGACCCTACCGACCGGAACCGGGGGCGTGTCGAACGCCATCGAAGTAGTTCTTCAGGAGCGGTGAAACGTGGGCTCCTTCCGGCGGTAGCCAGTACGTATGGCTAAACGTGGCGGCGACCCCGACAGGCTCGCCATCGCGCGTTGCGGGCTCATACCGGGTGCCCATCTGGGCCTCGACGGAGGCTTCCTCAAAACCGACGTTCGCCGGATACACACCCACGACGCAGACGTCCACGATCCGTCCGCTCCTGTCCAGCACAAAGCTTCCCATCACCGCGCCGGCGGTTCGTTGGACCCGAGCTTGTTCCGGAAAATCTGGATGGACCTGTTCCCTGGCCGTCGGCGGTAGAACGTCGGTGGTCTTGGTCCACCAGGTTACGTCGTATCCCGCGTGACATCCCGGATACGAATCCGGCCAATTCACGGTGATCGCACCAGAGATTTCATCGAACTGGATTTCGAGGGGGGTCCCGCCGTGGAGCGCGTACATCACACGCGCAGTCCCGCTCCCTTTTCTCCACGGAGCTTCATCCCACCGAACGAGCTTGGCCAGGGATCCTCTTCGAACGGCTTTGCGCCAGAGTTTCCTGATCGTCTTGAACGACTCCCCCGTAGTTGCGCAGTCAACGACGACATGGTCCTCGAACTCCCGTGTGCGCGAGTCGGGACAGGCGACGGCTTCCGCGCCCAGTGCCTCGAAAATGCTGGCGGACGGTGGGCGAAAGCCGAGAGGTTCCTTCGCCCCGGCACCGATGGCGCCGGTCATGAGGGTGATGAACAAACCGACTGCAACGCGTCTCATCGTGCCAGAGCCTCCCTTACCCTGGATTGTAACCGCGGGACGAGACGTTCCTCGAACCACGGATTCTTGCGCAACCACAGGTTGTTGCGCGGGCTAGGGTGCGGAAGCGGGATCGTGTGTTCCCCGTAGCTCTCCGATGCTCGCACGGTTTCGGTCAACGTCTTCTTGCATCGTCCGGCCAGGTAGTGTGCCTGTGCGTAACTCCCGGCGAGGATCTTCAGCCGCAGGTCCGGAAGGTTGTCGAGGATGCGCTCGTGCCATAGCGGCGCGCATTCGGGACGCGGGGGCAGATCCCCGCTCTTGCCTTTCCCCGGATAGCAAAAGCCCATCGGCACGATGGCGAATCGCCGCGGATCGTAGAACGCCTCACGGTCCACACGCATCCACGATCGGAGACGGTCTCCGCTGGGATCGTTCCACGGGATCCCGGTTTCGTGCACACGTGTTCCCGGCGCCTGCCCGACGATCAGGACGCGCGCCGACCGGGCCGCGGCGAGAACGGGTCGCGGTCCCAGCGGAAGGCCCGCACAGACGGTGCACGCCCGAACCTCGTTCAATAGCCTGGTGAGGGACATCGGGCATGAGCATACCCCCGCCCGAGACCGGGTGCGGCCGGCGTGACGCACGGGATAGAATGACCGGAGTTGGGGGCCCAACTCGTAGGAGATCGAACATGTCCGAGAAACCATGGGTGGCGGGGATCACGGTAGTCTTGCTGGCGGTTGCGGTCGCGTGCAACGGCTCGTCGGACGATACCGGCGGAGGGACGGGCGACCCGGCAGCGCCGCCCCCGACGACGACGGAGCCTTCCAGCGGCCCCGGAGCGACCGGAACTGCCTCGATTTCGGGCAGTGTCCGCTATGAGGGAGCCGTCCCCAACCTGCGTCCGGTGCAGATGGAAGGCGACCCCGGCTGTGCAAAAAAGCACGCCACGGACGTCATGCCGGAGGTCCTCGTGCTCGGCGACGACAACGCACTGGCCAACGTCATGGTCTACGTGGCCGGCGGTCTTGCGGCGGGCTCGTACGCCTTTCCGTCCGACGCGGCCGTGCTCGACCAGGTCGGTTGCCGCTACATGCCGCACGTGATCTCGGTGCAAACCGGGCAACCGTTCAAGATCCTCAATTCCGACGGTTTGCTGCATAACGTCCACGGGCTGCCAAAAGTCAACACGGCGTTCAACAAGGCGATGCCCGCCGCGGTCACCGAGGCGGAATACATGTTCGACAAGGAAGAAATCTTCAAGATCAAATGTGACGTCCATCCCTGGATGGGCGCCTGGGTCGGTGTGTTCGGCCACCCGTTCCACGGGGTCACGGGGACCGGCGGCGCCTTTTCTCTCGAGGGTCTCCCGGCGGGCACCTACGACATCGAGGCGCACCACGAACGCCTGGGCACGCTCACGGCTCAGGTGACCGTGGCCGACGGCGAAACCGCGGCCAACGATTTCGTATTCGTGAAAGAATAAGCGCGCAAGACCGGCATGAAAGTCGGTTACAACACGGAAACGCAGTGCCGGCGGGTGTCACCGGCGAGTGTTACTTGTTTCGACGGCCCCGGGCTATCATCTTTGTGTGGGGTCCAACCCTGAGTAAAAGGAGCAGACGATGAGAACCTTCGGCACCGTCATGCTGTGCATCTTTCTGGCCGTTTCCACGGCCGCGATCGCGCAGGAAGAACCCGTCAAGATTGACAAGAAGGCCTTGAAACGCGACGCCATCGACCAGATGGCGCGGGAAACCCTACAACAACTGCTAAGCGAGGACGCCGCGGCGAGTTCGCTCGCCGATAGCGCGGTCGGTTTTGCCGTGTTCGACAGCTTCAAGGTCGCGCTTCTGCTTTCCGGAGGCGGTGGAGTCGGCGTGGCCGTCAACAGCGCAACCGCCCAGCGGACCTACATGAAGATGGGCACCGGCGGAATCGGTGTGGGCCTCGGTGGCCAGTCCTATCAGATCGTCTTCTTCTTCGAGAACCAGAAGGCGTTTGATCGATTCGTCGAGAAGGGCTGGCAGGCGGACGCCAGTGCCAACGCCGCCGCGGGCACCAAGGGCGCCAACGAAACCGCTTCGTTCAACAACGGCGTGGCTATCTTCCAGCTGACCAACAAGGGGTTGATGGCCCAGGCCGATGTTTCCGGCACAAAGTACTGGAAGAACAAGAAGCTGAATCGGCAATAGAGACCGCAAAATCCCAAAAAAACGGCCGGCCCGGGCACTACCCTCGTTGCCCGGGCCGGCCACCTTGGGGGGGCGAGTTAGTGGGGTCTCGCCATCATCACGATCAGGAGATCGTCATTCTTCTTGGTCGCCCGTGCCAGGCGATGGTCCACCTTGGGTGGAGAGTCTTGCTGTTGAAAGCTCACGGTCATGCTGCGGCCCTGGTAGGTTCGCGCATAACCGACGAGTTCGAGCCGGCCGCTCGAGTCTGAACGGAAGAACACTTCATCCGGCTCCATCAGGCTGCGTTCGGTGGTGGTGCGTTTGCCCATCAACATCTGGATGGGTCGCCCGTCCATGTAACTCCGGTGGATTTGCGCGACGGGTGTGAAGGCCTTCCAGTCGCATAGCGTCAGTTGACCTGCCACGTGCTCGCTACCGTCGGGGAACACGACCGGCCGGCCCAGATCTACGGTCAAGCAGGGCGCCTGCGCAAACGCTTGTCCAAGGACAATCGCGGTAAGGATGACTCCAGCAATCAGTGCCCACCGAAGCTCTGTCTGTGTTGCACGCATGGGGTCCTCCTCCCGAACGTTGCCGACTTGCGCTCCATAACCATCGCAACTTCCGGGCCGACCTGGTCAAGGGTCCGACCAGGGGTGCCAAGATCCTCTTTTTCAACGGTTTAGACCGTGGCATGGACAATCCTGGTAAGGGTGAAGCAGGTGTGTCGGATATGAGACACCCCGCGGTCATTGAAACGTTTTTTGCAAGGCTCGACGGCGTTTCTCAGCGCCCACGTCCACTGAAACAATATGTCTCATAAACGAGGCATCCCATTAGTCAACTGCCTCAACCATGAGTCACTTATAATGCGCGTCATGGATCGAGCGGAACTGGCAGACGATCGATACGTCCGGCGCGAGGTTCTCGGTGAGGGCGGCGCCGGTCGTGTCTGGTTGGTGGAGGATCGCCTGCGCCCCGGCATCCCGTTGGCGCTGAAGGAACTGGCCGCTCCCTCCGAAAGGGACTCGAGCGCCTCGGATGAAAGCCTTCGGCGAGAGTTCGCCATGCTGTACTCGCTGCGGCACCCGGGTCTCGCCGAGGCCTACGAACTGGACCTCGATCCCGCAACGTCCCGGCCTCGGTTCAGCCAGGAGTGGATCGAGGGACGCACGCTCCTCGATGCGCTCGCCCACGAGGGCCCGGCGGGGCTGCCCGGGTTTGCGGTGGAAGCCTTACGGACGTTGCGACTCGTTCACGATTTCGGGCTGACGCACCGCGACATCAAACCCGCCAACCTGCTGGTCCGCGAACAACCCAAGCTGGGCTACCGCCTGGTGCTGGTCGATTTCGGGTTGGCCACCGGCCCGGCCTCCGAACCGCTCGAAGCGTTGCAGCTCCGCGGCACGTTGCCCTACCTCGCTCCCGAACTGTTCGACAACCAGCCCGCCGGGCCGGCGAGCGATCTTTACGGGCTGGGCACGGTGCTCTACGAGGCCATCCACGGTCATCCACCCTTCGTACCGGACCCGCTCCACCTCGAGCGCTTCATCATCGCCGCCCGGGAAGGCCGCCGTTCAAGGCCTCCACTCCCGGTCGGGTTCGAGCCCGGTCTCGCCGAATGGCTCGAGGCGATGCTGGAGCCGGACCCCGCGAACCGGCCATCGACAGCGGCCGAGGCACTCGACCGGCTCAACGCCTGCTGCGGCACACGCCATCCGCTCGACACACCCGAGGATCGCTCCGCGCGCCTGCTGTCCGGCCCTCCCGCCGGGCGCGAGGAAATCATTGACGAGCTTCGCCGCGAGTTGAACGATCCATGTGGCGCACGGCTGATTTTTCTGTTCGGCGAGGCCGGCTACGGTAAGAGACGGCTCCTGCACTGGCTCTACACCGAGGCGATCCAACGTGGCTGGCCGGTGCGACGCGACCCCGGCGATTCGGGAACCGAGGAACTACGACTGGTTGAAGACGGTCGCGGGTTGAGCGAGCAAGATGCGCGTACGATCGAGCAGCTGGCATGGACACGGGACGGTTCCGCACGCGCGCTTGTCGCCGCCGATCCGAACGTCGGGATGCATCCTCGGTTAGCCGCCGTCGCGGAACGCGCCGCGGGCGCGCCGGGGATTCGCCAAATCCATCTGGGTCCGCTGGACGTTCCGGAGCTTCGACGGCTGGCCGAGCGCGCCAATGCAGGACCGGTCTCGGGGGAACGCGTCCGGCGTCTTGCCGAGCGAAGCGCGGGACGTCCTGACGTTGCCGAATCTCTGCTCATCGATGCGGATTGGGATTCGAGCCGGAGCGCCACGGTGGCCGACGTCGGGCGCCGTATCGAGTTGCTGTCGAAACCGACACGCGAATGGCTCGAAGCACTTGCGGTGTTGGGCGACGATGTTTCCGACGATCGACTTGCCCGCCTCGCCGGACTGAGCGCGACCGCCGGAACGCTTGCCGCGCAGGAGGCGCTGTGCGCGGGGGTCGCCTGGCGACAACCCTCGGGATGGCGCATGACGCCATCGCTACGCGAATGGGTTCGACGGCGGCAGACGCGGGAACGGTCGCGGCAATTACACGCCGCCGCGCTCGATGGGTTCGATCTCGCCGGCGATGATGCGCGGGAATGCGCACGCGCCGCGCGGTTGCAGGCCGGTGCGGGCAACCGCCGAGAGGCGGTCGAGTTGGCCGTGCGTGCCGCCGAGGCACTCGAGACCGGCGGCGAACCGACCGCTGCGGCGCGGCAATGGGGCCAGGCTTTGCGGTTCCACGGCCGCGAGCGATCGGGCCGGGGAGATCTACGTCTGCGCCAGGCCGAAGCATGGCTCACGGCGGGTCAGGCCACCGCCGCGGTGCGCGCGTTCTCCGCGGCGCAGCGCTGGGCGGAGCAACCCGCCGATCGATTGCGTGCCGCCGCGCGCCGCGCGCTCGCCCGCGTCCGTGCAGGTCAGTTCGAGATCGCGCTGGACGAGGCCGAAAAGATCGCCCATCGAGCGCTCGCCGGTGGCGCCCCCGAGCAACTTGCGCTGGCGCGCCGGGTCGCCGGGATCGCACTCGCTCGCAGCGGCAGGGAGGAGCAGGCGCTGCCGCTGCTCGACGACGCGCAGGAGATGCTCGAGCGGCTGGGCGACCGCGGTGGTCAGGCGGCGATCGTGTACGCGCGCGCCAATTGCCGGCTCCGGCTCGGCCGTGACGATGCCGAACAGGACTTCCTCGAGGCCCTCGCGCTGTACGCCGAGGCCCGCGAGCAGGGCAAACCGGACGAGGCCGCCGAGTTGAAGACGCGCATTGGACTGGCCGTCGTCCAGCTGCGCGGCGGCCGCCTGGATGAGGCGGACGCGACGCTGGCGCAGGCCGGCGAGGACGCGGCGGCCGGCGGCCACCTGGACCTTCAACAGGTTGCACTCTCCCGGCGGGCGGTCGTTGCGCTGGAACGCGGCACGTACGATCGTGCGATCAAACTCGCCGGCGAGGCCGCGGATCTCTCGGCCCTGCTCGGCGACGTCGATCGGGTACTCGTCAATCGGTGCCACGGTGCCGATGCGCGAATTCGCTGCGGGCGCGCCGCCGGCGCGGTGACCGAGCTGCGCGAGCTGCTGGACGGTTCGCTCGACCGGGCGGAGCCGCAAAACGTCGACTACGCGCGGATGGTCCTGGCCGACGCGATGATGCGCAGCGAGCGCGGCGGCGACGCCGCGGTGCGCGATCTGCTGGACGGTTGCCGCAGACGCGCGCGCCGCCGCGGGCTCGCGCGTCCGTACTTGTTCTCGATCGTGCTGGAGTTGGAGCGTCGCGCGCGTCCCGGCTGCGTGGATGCCTTCGATGCCGCATGGCACGAGTACGAGAGCGTGGCCCGCGAGGCCGGCGACGGTGCGGACGCCGAGATCGTCGCCCGCGCGCTGCTCGCCCGCTGTGCGTGGTCGTTGCGCAACGGCGGCTACGAGGTCGCGGCGATCGCTTCAAAGGAGGTGTTGCGACGTTCGACGGGCTCCGCCGGGGAGGTTTTCCAGGCGCGAGCCTACGCGATGCGCGCTCAGGCGCTGGACCGGCTCGGCCGTGAATCCGAGTCCAAGCAAGCGCTGGCCGATGGACGCAACCGGCTAGAGGCCATCCTCGAACGCATCGACGACGACGAGGTGCGGCGCGACTTCGCGGCACAGGCCGACTGGGCGCCGCTCGCCGAGGAGAGTTTCCTGACCTCGCGTGACAATCACGCCCGGTTGCTCGCGCTGTACGACATGCTCCGTGTGCTCAATTCGTCGACCGATCCGGATACGTTGCTCGAGTCGATCCTCGACCTGGCGCTCAAGGCGCTCGGTGCCGAACGTGGGATGGTCCTTCTCAAGCAACGCCACGATCGAGACGATGAGGCGTTCGCCGTGTACCTCGCGCGCAACCTCGACGCGGATACGATGGAAGACGTGCGGAGCTACAGCAAGCGGATCGTCGCTGCAGCGGCCAAGGGACAGTCGCTGCTGGCGCTGGACGCGGCGACGGACGAACGTTTCCAGGACTATCGCAGCGTCAGCCGCTATGGGATCCGCTCACTGATCTGCGTTCCGCTGCGCTCGCGAGATCGCATCATCGGCACCGTGTACCTGGACAGCCGCAGCGACGGCAGGTTGTTCACCCAGGATGACCTCCGTTTCCTCGAGGCGTTCGCGGATCAGGCCGCGCTGGCGCTGGGCAACGTGATCGAACGCGTCGAGTTGGAACAACGCAACCGCCAGTTGCAAGCGCTGGCGGAAACCCGCACGAGTTACCACAACCTGATCGGGCGTTGTCCCGAGATGCAACGGGTCTTCGATACGATCGAAAAATTCGCGGCCACGGACCTACCGGTGTTGATCCGCGGGGAGAGCGGCACCGGGAAGGAGATCGTCGCGCAAGCGATTCATTTCAACGGTCCGCGGCGCAAGCGGCCGTTTATCTCGGAGAACTGCGCGGCACTTCCCGAGACACTCCTGGAGAGCGAGCTCTTCGGTCATGTACGCGGGGCGTTCACGGGTGCCGAACGCGACCACCCGGGTCTGTTCGAACAGGCACACCGGGGCACATTGTTCCTCGATGAGATCGGCGACATGTCCGCCGCGATGCAGGCACGACTGTTACGCATCCTGGAGGAGGGCTGCGTGCGGCGTGTGGGCGGCGAGAAATCGATCGAGATCGATGTCCGCGTGCTAGCGGCCACACACTGCGATCTGAAGGCGGAGGTCGAGGCGGGTAACTTCCGCCAGGATCTGTTCTACCGCTTGCAGGTGTTGCAGGTGGCGCTCCCGGCGCTTCGTGAGAGGCCCGGCGACGTCGACCTGCTGTGCGACCACTTCACCGAGCGCATCGCCGCCGAGCGCGAACTCCCGCCGCTGCGTGTCGCAGCCGACGTGAGGACGATGTTGCAGCGCCATGCCTGGCCCGGCAACGTGCGCGAACTGGAGAACACGCTACAGCGGCTGGTCGTCCTGGCCGGGGGCGAGACGATCGATGCGAGTGTCGTGGCCTCCGATCCCGACCTGCTGGCGAGATTCGGCAGCCCCGGGCCCCCGTCGGGCGGAAGCGGCTTCTCGCTCAAGGCCGGCGAGAAGGATCAGGTGAGGAGGGCCCTCGAGGCGGCGGGGGGCAACCGATCCGCTGCAGCCCGGCTGCTCAACGTGTCGAGGGCCACCTTCTACCGAAAACTCCGCCGGCACGACCTCTAGCAGGGCCGCGAAAAAGACCGAAATCTTGAACAATTCTCGATTCTCGGGACCTTCCTTGCTTTTTCATCTCTCAGATATAAGTTTCTTAGTACATGAATATATACGAGAGGAATAACGCCTAGTTATTTTATTGACCGAACGATCCACAGGAGGTGTCCCATGCGAGCCATTGCTCTCGCGACCACGTTCCTCATCGTCCTGGCGATGAGCGCAACCCAACCTACCCTGGCAGCGGATCGGACGGTTCCAACTCTCGAAGAAGGCCGCGAGCGGGCCGTGCTGACCGCCTGGGTCGCCGAAATCCAGCAAACCTGGGTCGCGCTCGTCCTGCCCGGCGCCGGTCCGCTGGTCGCGTGGACCCCGATCCTCCTCCCGGCCGATCAAGAAACCCGTGAAACCGCGGAGTTGACCGACGATGCAGGCAGCACCGGCGTGATCCTGGAGGACGGAGCTCCGTTCTAGCCCTGTCCTAGATCAGGCTCGCATCGGCAACGATCTCGACGAGTGCAGGCCCGGGATGATCGAGCGCCTCGCGTATCGCGTCGTCGAGTCGGGACGCCTCGGTCACGCGAATCCCCTTCGCGCCGCACAGCGTCGCAAACTGCGCGAAATCGGGATTGTGCAGGGAGGTTTGCCAGACGTCCCAGTTCCCCGCACGTTGTTCTTTGCTGATCTTCCCGAGCTCCGAGTTGTTGAGCAGGATGTGCGTGATGTCCATGTCGTACTTGACGGCGGTCGTGATCTCGGCGAGGTATTGCCCCAACCCACCGTCGCCGCTGACGGAGACAACCTTGCGCCCTTCGAACAACGGATCCTCTTCCTGGGTAGCAGCCCATGCGCCCATCGCGCCGGGCAACGCAAAACCGATCGAGCCGAGGTAGCCGGACATCAACACGGCCTGGCGCATGCACTCGAAGTAACGCCCGAACGAGTATGTGTTGTTCCCGACATCCACGGAGATGATCGCGTCCTCGGGGACCTGGCGACTCATCGCCGCGAAGATCGAAGCCGAATCGACGCCCTGGCCACGGGTTTCCTTTTCTCGACGCAGCTTTTCTTCACGCCAGATAGCCCATCGCTGCGCAACCTCGTCGCGTTGATCGAGTGTACCGACGTCGTTGCCAAGCCGCTCGATCAGCGACTTTGCGGTCGTGCCGATCTCACCCCACACGGGGCAATCGATCGCGTGGAAACGGCCCAACGCGAGCGCGTCCAGGTCGATCTGGATCGTCGGCTTTTTCGGTGTGATCCCGGTGTGGTTCGAGAAGCTGGCGCCGATCACGAGTAACGTGTCGCACTCGTTCATGAACCAGCTTGCGATCGGAGTACCGCTGCGCCCCAGCACGCCGCAACCCAGCGGATGGGTGTCGGAGATCAAGCCCTTGCCCTTGAAGGTCGTCAGGACCGGCGCGTTGAGCTTGTCGGCCAGTTCGATCACGGCCGGCATGTCGAACCGCGCCCCGTGACCGACGATGATCACCGGCCGTTTCGCCGCCTTCAACATCTTGGTGGCCTGATCGAGAGCCGCGGCCGGCGGCCTGATCTCGCGCGCTGCGACGCGGCCATCGGGCTTGCCCGGCTTGGCGTTTTCGGGCGCTTCCAGGATCTGCACCTCGTCGGGGAAGACGAGGTGCGAAACACCGCGATTGAGGATCGAGCTCTTGACCGCGAGGTTGACCAACTCGGCGTGGCGGCTGGAATGCAGCACGGTCTGGCCCCACTGCGCGACCTTCCCGAACGCCGCCTGAAGATCGACTTCCTGAAACGCGCCGGGCCCCAGCACCTGTGTGTCGACCTGGCCGGTCAACGCGATCACCGGGGATCGATCGACGTTGGCGTCCCAAAGACCGGTCAGGAGGTTCGTCGCTCCGGGGCCGGCGATCGAGAAACACGACGCCGGGCGGCCGGTCAGTTTTCCGTAGGCCGATGCCGCAAACGACGCGGCACCCTCGTGGCGGATGCCGATGAAACGCATGCTGCCCGCCTGTTCCTGGCGTCGCAGTGCGTTGGCCAGTCCCAGGTTAGAATGCCCGACCATGCCGAAGACCCAGCGGATGCCCCAGTTCGTCAGGGTTTGGGCCATCACGTCCGACGTGGTCTCTACGTGAACGCTTTCCTTGGGGAAGCCGACGTAGATGCCGTCGTCGCGAACCTCGACGGGAAACGTGTCGATTCCGTCGTCGTGCGCGCCCGGCGAGCGCCCCGTGGTCGGGTGGAAGTCCCAGCCGTGCCACGGACAGCGTAGCCAACCGTTCTCGATCGAACCCTCGCCGAGCGGGCCCTTCTGGTGCGGGCACTCGTTGTCGAGCGCGGCGTAGGTGCCCTCATGGCGTGTCAGGCAGACCGTCATGCGGTGGCAGGTCACCGGTTTGACGCGGCCCTCGGCCAGTTCGTCGATCTCGAGCGCCTTTTCCCAGACCAGGTCTTGTTTTGCTTCTGCCATACCTTTACTCCGCGCCCCGCAACGGCACGACGCCGCCGTAGGGCACGCCCGTGAGGTAAGCGATGTCGCGCTTCCACGTCGTGAGATCGCTCATCTTGAAATCGGACAGTTTCTCGTGCCCGCAGGCACGGGCGAGGATCTTCATCAGGTCGACCGTCGCCTCGAAATAGTTCTTCAACTGCTTGGCCGATTCCTGGACGAGCAGGCGCGAACGCAGCGAGGACTTCTGCGTGGCGATCCCCACGGGACAATTGTTGGTGTGGCAGGCACGCATGCCCAGGCAACCGATCGCCTGTAACGCCGAGTTCGAG
>Ga0255049_10001444_pt1 | contig 13076 bp, 13 predicted proteins | sample JV7_2_3_MG_FD_183615 | JGI IMG/M metagenome (GOLD analysis project Ga0255049, IMG submission 183615) | Seawater microbial communities from Jervis Inlet, British Columbia, Canada - JV7_2_3 | ecosystem: Environmental > Aquatic > Marine > Inlet | place: Canada: British Columbia | collected 2016-10-06
AGCGCACGGCGCGCCCGGTCGCGACGTTTTTCGTGGTCAGCAGACTTTCAAATCCGGTTCTAGTCCGGTCCCGCGTAGCCCGCGTAGTAATTGACCAGCGCCTCAATACCCTCCGAGTCTAGTTGTTGCAGCTTTTCACCCATTCGATCCAGCAGGTTCTCGCGGCGGCCATCCATATAGGATTGCAGGGCGTACCGCAGATACACACTGCGCTGTCCGTGCAGCGGGATACCGAGTGCGTCAGCCACTTCTGGGTCGTCCGGCGCTACATGACAGTTGCCGCATAGCCTGGAATGAATCTGCGCGCCTTTAGTCGCCAGGCCCTGATCAAATGTCTCGTCTGAGGACTTGCGCGTCTGCTCGGCGTAGTGCTCGGCGAGATCAGCAATACGCTCGTCACTGGTATGCAGCACCGTTTCACACATCAAAGGTTCATACCGACATTGTCGCGCGCCGTCCCTGTACGCATAGATCGCTTCCTCGATATGCGCGGCCGGCATGCCGGCGATGACTGGGGCATCAAGGTTTTCTGTAGCGAGTCCGTCAACGCCATGGCAATCCGCACAGCCGGATGTAAACGGTGGTTCGATTGCTGCCCAGGCAGGCAACGCGCAATAAAGCAAACTCAGGGCCATCACGGTAACAGTCGGTTGCAAAACAAATGGGTAGCGCATGGCGTTGATACTCCATTCAAAGGTAGGCGTTTGTACCTACACGGACGTTGCTAATCAGGATCAAAGAATCGATACACCCTTAGTATATTAAGCCCACGTTGTACACAACTACGGAGTACCCGTATGTGCCTCGCAGTGCCGATGCGAATAATCAAAATTAACGGCTTCCAGTGTACCTGCGAGGCTAAGGGCATTGAACGGGAGGTGAGCCTGTTCATGCTGCAACACGAAGCGGTCGAGCCGGGTGACCATATCCTGGTACACGTCGGCTATGCCATACAAAAAGTGTCAGAACAGGATGCGGCCGATTCGTGGGCATTGTTCGACGAAATCCTGGCTGCAGAGATCTGACGTTCGTCTAGCGACCAAACGAGGACAATTCGATGTGTGATACCTGTGGCTGCAACATCACCCCTGGTAACGAACATCTCATTGCGGCAGGCGGTCACCTGGCAACGACGTCGGGCGGCGTTGAATCCGTCGAGGTTCTCAAAGGTCTGCTCGATGCCAACGATCATCAGGCCGCGCACAATCGTGAACATTTCGAACGTCACAATGTACTGGTGGTCAATCTCATGTCGTCGCCGGGTGCCGGCAAGACCGCGTTGCTGGAGGCCACCATTGAAGCTGTTGGTGACGGGCTCAAAGTGGCGGTGGTCGAAGGGGACCTCGAGACCGAAAACGACGCTGAACGAATTCGGAAGAAGGGCGTACCGGCAGTACAAATCAGTACAGGTAGTGCCTGCCATCTTGACGCGCACATGGTGCATTCTGCGCTGCACGAGCTGAGCCTCGATGACGTCGACATCGTCTTTATCGAGAACGTCGGCAATCTGGTTTGTCCGGCGAGTTTCGATTTGGGCCAACACCTGAACATCACGTTGCTTTCGACGCCCGAAGGCCACGATAAGCCTGCCAAGTACCCCGTAATGTTCCGTGCGGCCGATCTCGTCGTTATTACAAAATCGGACTTGCTGCAGGTGCTCGATGATTTCGATCCTGAATACGCGACGTCGTGTCTGCGTCAGCTCGCGAGTTTGGCGCCGGTTATGCAGGTTTCGGCGAAAACAGGCGCAGGTGTCGGTTTGTGGCTGGACTGGATTCGCGATGAGCTCGCGCGGGTCAGGCGCGATTCACAACCTACCAGGAAAGTGGGCGGAGACAGCGTATGAGTCGTAGTGCCGAAGACTGGTTGGAGGCGATGCAAAGGCTGGATAACAGTCGACCAGTGCGCATCATGAATGTCTGCGGCGGGCACGAGCGATCGATTTCGGTGGCGGGTTTGCGAAGTGTCATTCCGCGTAATGTCGAACTGGTGCCGGGCCCCGGCTGCCCCGTTTGTATCTGTCCCGAAGAAGATGTTTATGAGGCGATTCAACTCGCTCTCCGGGAAGATATTACGTTGGTTGCATTTGGTGACATGTTGCGCGTTCCTGTCAATGTGCCGAAACGCGAACCTCGCTCGCTGGAACAGGCGAAAGCAGCCGGTGCCGATATTCGTCCCATTGCGTCACCCATTGACGCGGTGCGAATCGCTCGCGAAGATCCCGCGCGGCTTGTCGTTTTTTTCGCGGCGGGCTTTGAAACGACGACCGCTCCGGTTGCGGCGATGCTGGCCGAAGGCGTACCCGAGAACTTGCTTGTGTTGTTGTCTGGGCGCCTCACCTGGCCGGCTGTGGCGTTGTTATTGGAGTCCGACACGCCAGGATTCGATGCGTTGATCGCGCCGGGTCATGTCTCCACGATCATGGGACCGGAGGAGTGGCAATTTGTCGTGGATAAACACGACATTCCGGCGGCCGTTGCCGGGTTTACGTCGAAATCGCTGCTCGCCGCCATGTACTCGGTGCTGCGGCAACTGAGCGACAAGCGCCACTTCCTCGATAACTGCTACCCGGAAGTCGTGCGACCTCATGGCAATCTCGAAGCACGCCGACATCTCGATAAGGTCATGAATGTCGTTGATGCGAACTGGCGCGGCATTGGTGTGATTCCGCGGTCCGGCTTTGCTCTTCGCGAGGAATATGCGGCACATGATGCTCGCATACAGTTTCAGTCCTACGCGGACGAGTCGCGCAAACGCGTCGGCGAGATGCCGCCGGGTTGTGACTGCGCGAAGGTTGTCCTGGGCAAGATATATCCGAATCAGTGTCGCTTGTATGGCGCAGCTTGTACGCCGAGGAAGCCCATCGGCCCGTGCATGGTTTCGGACGAAGGCGCCTGCAGGATCTGGTGGTCGGCCGGGTATCGCGACAATCAGTGGGAAGGCCGAAAGAAAAGTGGCGCCGTTGGCTGACCTGGCACAGCAACTTTCCAACGACATAGCGGCTGTCCGGATTACGCTCGCGGGGCACGTGCAGGGTGTTGGTTTTCGCCCTTTCGTTTACAGGTTGGCGCATCGTCTTGGTGTACTGGGTAGCGTGCAGAACCGGCTGGGTGAAGTTGAGGTATTTGCAGTTGGGTCCGCCGATATGTTGGATCAGTTGCAACGGGAGATCATTACGCAGGCGCCGCCGTTGTCACGGCCGTCAATCACCGAAGTCGAGTCCGTCGACATACCAATCGTTGATCGTTTCGAGATCGTAGAAAGTTCGGCGCGAGCGGACGCCCAGGTATTCGTGCCGCCGGACTACTTCATGTGCGACGATTGCCGTCGCGAGTTGCACGATCCTCGCGATCGCCGCTACCAATACCCTTTTATCAACTGTACTCAATGTGGCCCGCGGTACACGTTGATCGAGTCTCTGCCGTATGACCGGCCCAACACCAGCATGGCAGAGTTTCCGCTTTGCACCGAGTGTGAGAGGGAATATCGGGATCCGGCCGATCGTCGCTTCCACGCAGAACCGGTGGCCTGTCCACAATGTGGCCCACAACTGACATTCGAGGTTCATGGTCGAGCAACCGTCGATGAATCTCGCGCTGCATTGGCGTCGGCCGTTGAGGCGATACGCAACGGCGAGGTCGTCGTGGTCAAGGGTATCGGTGGATATCACCTTATCTGTGACGCCCACGACGCCGTGGCGGTCGAGCGTCTGCGTCAGAGCAAGCATCGTCCCGATAAACCGCTGGCCGTGATGTTTCCTGTAACAGGAAGCGACGGGCTTGAATGCGTGCGGCACTACGTGACTTTGCAGCGTATTGAAGCAGAACTCGTTGCGGGTCCGATTCGACCGATTGTGCTTGCGACGAAAAAGCCTGATTGCACACTAGCCGAAAACGTCGCACCGGGCCTCAACGAAATCGGTGTGTTTCTGCCATACAGTCCATTGCATCAGTTGCTGCTCGATGAGTTCGGCGGCCCCGTCGTCGCCACCTCTGGCAACATCAGCGGCGAGCCGGTGCTGACCGACAATGCCGAGGCTTCTCGTCGGCTAAAGAAAATCGCCGACGGCTTCTTGCAGCACAATCGGCCTATCGTACGACCCGCGGACGACCCCGTGTATCGTCGCATCGCCGAGACAATGCGGCCGCTCAGAATTGGTCGTGGCTGCGCGCCGCGCGAGCTCGATTTGCCCTGGCCACAGCAGCCGCCTTTGCTTGCTGTAGGTGGGCACATGAAGGGCACCGTCGCGTTGAGCTGGGACAGGCGCGTCGTCGTCTCGCCGCATATCGGTGAAATGGACAGCCCACGCAGTCTCGCCGTGTTCGAGCAAGTCGCCGCCGACTTGCAGACGCTTTATGGCGTGCAGGCGAAACGCATCGTGTGCGACGCACACCCGGGTTACACCACGCATCGCTGGGCTCGGCAACAGAGTCGTGTCCCGGTGGAGACAATCTGGCATCACCAGGCACATGCCAGCGCGGTCGCTGCCGAGCTTAACAGGCCCGGACAATGGCTCATGTTCGCGTGGGACGGTGTTGGACTTGGCGAAGATGAATCTCTATGGGGTGGCGAGGCTTTGCTCGGTACGCCGGGGCATTGGCTGCGAGTCGCCAGCTTGCGAACCTTCAGATTACCGGGCGGCGAGCGGGCTGGGCGGGAACCCTGGCGGAGCGCGGCGGCATTACATTGGGAGTGTGGCCAGAGGTGGCCTGACTGCCCGGATCCTGACGGCCTGGCTGCAGCCGGCTGGCGTAATCACCTCAATTGTCCGGAGACCAGCGCTGCTGGCCGGCTTTTCGATGCCGCGGCCGCAATCGTGTGCGGTCTGCCGGTCACGAGTTTCGAAGCACAGGGACCAATGGTGCTCGAGTCTCTGTGTCGTGGTTCTGCGCCTGCCATCGAGTTGCCGCTGAACGAAGACGCGAGCGGTTTGTTGCGCAGCGACTGGGAGCCGTTACTCGAAATGCTCGCGGATGAAAAGGTTCATCGCGAAAAGAGGGCGGAGATTTTTCACTCGAGTATCGCCACCGCGATCTTGCAACAGGCCCGGTTTGTTCGGGAGCGGTACACGGTAGACCAGGTGGGCTTGTGTGGTGGCGTCTTTCAGAACCGCGTGTTGACGGAGCAGGCGATTGCCCTTCTGCTGCAATATGGATTTCAGGTGTATTTGCCGGAAGCGTTGCCGTGCAATGACGCTGCGTTGAGTTTCGGCCAGGCTGCCGAGATCGCAGCGCGCGATGCTCGCTCACAAACAATGGACATCGAATAGTGGAAGACGATCGAATTTCACTGGCTCACGGCAACGGTGGCCGTTTCATGCGCGAGCTTATCGAAGAGGTGTTCGCGCGCCGGCTTGCGGCCAGCCAACTCGATGTTCAGGCTGACGCCGTCGCAATCGATTTAGGTGACGGGGAGGTCATGATTACGACGGATGGATTTACGGTCCAGCCGCTGGAATTTCCGGGCGGCGACATCGGCTCGCTCGCGGTTCATGGCACAACAAACGATCTCGCGGTTTCCGGTGCGCGCGCTATGTACCTGACGTTGAACGCATTTATCGAGGAGGGCTTCGAGATATCCCGCCTTGAACGCATCATTGCGAGCCTCAACCAGGCGGCGAGCGATGCCGGCGTCAAGATCAGTGCGGGCGATACTAAAGTTTTGCGGCGCGGCGAGGGCGGCGGTATTTACCTCGCAACAACGGGCGTTGGCGTTCGATTGCCCGGTGTGCGGCCGGCAATGCATCTTATCCAGGATGGCGATGTCATGATTGTCAGCGGGCCGGTCGGCGACCATGGCACCGCTGTCATGCTTGCGCGCGAAGAATTCGGTTTGCGCGGCGATCTTGTGTCTGACGCCGGCCCGGTCATGGCGCTGACGGAGCCGCTACTCGCACTGGATGGGCTGCGTTTCATGCGAGACCCAACGCGCGGCGGAATTGCTTCGATAGGCCACGAGATCGTTAAGGCCACAGGCATGGGTGTTCGCTTCGAGGCGACCATTCCCGTGCGCGAACCCGTGCAGTCAGTCTGTGAAATGCTCGGCTACGATCCCTACTACCTCGCCTGCGAAGGGCGTGTCGTCGCTGTTGTTGACCCCGGCGAGGCAGAAGCCGCGCTCAAGATATGGAAACAAATCCCCGCTGGTAAGGAAGCGGCGAGAATCGGACGCATCATGGCCAGCGAAAAGCGCGTGATCCTCGAGACGCCATTAGGTGGTGAGCGTTTTCTCGAAGAACTCGAGGACGATCCCTTACCGCGCATTTGTTAAGCGACGATTTCGACGAGTTCGATAGCGAACGTGAGCGCTTGTCCTGACAAGGGATGATTGGCGTCCAGCGTGATCGATTCTTCCTCGACCTCGACGACAACGAGGTTCATGACTTGTCCATCAGGGCTTTGGCTTTGCAGTCGAAGCCTGGTATCACCTGGCCGCCGCCCAGTGCAAACTCCAGCGGCTCGCGCCGGCTGAGCTGTCAAACTCAGTGCCGTCGTCCAGTGTACCCGTGTAGTGAATTCGAACCGTGTCGCCCGATCGAGCCTGACTCATTCAGTATGCTCCTTTGTTTCGGCGACTATATCAGACTCGCTTGGCTACGCTTCGTCGTATGACTGCTGGAATAGGGCCATTTACCTATTGGTTAACATGATTTTAGGTATAAGCTGAAAACTGGGAGTCAGCTTGCAGCAGGTGCAGCTATGAACAAGTCTTCCGGCAAAAACAACGTCGTCGAAATCGATAGCACAGTGCCGATATGGGACCAGTTTTTTACTGTAGCGCCGCTGGTATTGATCGGTACGAAGGATGCAGATGGCTCACTGGATTTGGCGCCCAAACACATGGTGACGCCAATGGGTTGGCAGAACTACTTCGGATTCGTTTGCACTCCGCGCCACGCGACCTGCAGCAACATCAAGCGCACGGGTGTTTTTACAGTCAGTTACCCAAAACCGTCGCAAGTGCTTCTTACCAGTCTTGCCGCCTCGCCCCGGTTGCATAGGGGCTGCAAACCGATAATAGACTACCTGAGCACATTTCCGGCGAAGCAAATCGACGGTCAGTTTATTGAAGATGCGTATCTGTTTTTCGAGTGTCAGCACTACAAGACAATCAGTGGTTTTGGCGAGAACTGCCTGATTACAGGCGAAATCATCGCCGCGTACGCCGACGACGAATTTTTGCGTCACGCTGAAGCCGACGATCAGGAAACCATTCATGAATCACCTTTGTTCGCTTACCTTGCGCCTGGCAGATTCGCGACAATCGACCGCTCGAACGCATTTCCGTTCCCGGAGTCAATGAAAAAGTAATAAACGTATGTGTGCATCAACCGCGGCCAGAATTCTCGACTATGTCAACGGACAGTCGTCGACGCTGACAGATTTGACCAAGAAACTGGTCGACGCGGAATCTCCCTCGTCGCACCCGGAGACTCACGACAACGTGCGCCGCGTACTTCGATTGGCGCTGGCGAGCGTTGGTTACGACTCGCGGGAATCGGGCGTGCCCGACAAACCACGGCACGTATTCGCGACGCCAGCCGGCCGGCCCAGAGGTCGGCCGTCGCAATTGCTACTCGGCCATTTCGACACGGTATGGCCCGTAGGCACACTGCGAGAACGACCGTTCGTCTTGAATGGAAACACAATTCACGGGCCAGGCTCGTTTGACATGAAAGGCGGGCTTGCACAAATCGTTATAGCACTTGCAGCTATCCGCGATCTTGAGTTGGAAACGCCGGTCGTGCCGATCGTGTTCGTAAATGCCGACGAAGAGATCGGCAGTCACACGTCGACACGCTATATTCGCTGGCTGGCAGAGCACGCGAACCGGGCGCTGGTCATGGAGCCGGCACTGGGAGACCGCGGAGACATCAAGACACAGCGCAAGGGCATCGGTCGCTTTACGATTGCGGTGCATGGCAAGGCCGCGCACGCGGGTCTGGATCCCGAGGGCGGGGCCAGTGCAATTCTCGAGCTGTCACACGTTATCCAGGCTCTGTTTGCGCTCAATGACGTCGAGCGCGGTATTACCGTGAATGTTGGTACCGTCGATGGTGGTATCCAGCCGAACGTAATCGCGCCACACAGCAAGGCAGTGGTCGACGTTAGGGTGCCGACTGGCGAGGCTGGCGAAGAGATCGAGCGCGTCATCCACGCACTTGAACCGCAAACGCCGAATGTGCGTTTGCATATTGAAGGCCGCATTGGGCGGCCGTCGATGGAGTCGACGCCCCGTAACCGAAAACTCTGGAATCTGGCTAAGCGGGCAGGTGCGGAACTCGGGCTGAACTTGCATGAGACGCGTGCCGGCGGCGGTTCGGACGGTAATACGACGAGTCAATTTACAGCCACTCTCGATGGCTTGGGTCCGGTCGGGGATGGCGCACATGCTGTGCATGAACACCTGCTAATCGACAAGACACTCGAGCGCGCGGCTTTGTTGACGATGCTGCTGATAGCACCACCCATGGAGGGCTAACCGGAGGCGGCCACCATGAGCACCAGAATGTACGGGTCGCTGGCACGAATTGCCGATTTCAACAACAGCAATTTCGACCTCAAAGTGTTGGAGCGTTCCGAATGGGCCACGGGCGACTACGTTGAGGGCGAGGTCAGTGGCATGCCAACCGCTCTATATCGCATCGAAGACCGAACCGGACATATGGTGCAGGTTGAGCCTGGCGACTGGGTGGTCGGCGCGCTGGGTGATCGTGCGGCAACTCTCGAAGGCGTCGGTGGCTGGGCCGATATTACAGCGGACGGCGACATGCACGCGCTTACAAGCGCCGCGCTAATCGGAAGGTACACCTCGTTTTCGACGCTTTTCCCGGACCCGATGGAGCTGATCTATCGGGGCCACCTTTGTCGCGACGGCCAAAAGGTATGCATGCGCGACTTCGCCATGCGTTCGGAATCGCATGCGTTCTCTGTGCCAACGCTGTTGTTGTTCGGTTCCTCGATGTCCGCCGGCAAAACCACGACCGGTCGTCGGGTATGCAAGGAGCTGGATCGTGCAGGAACGCATGTTATCGGCGCCAAGTTGACCGGCGCCGGCCGTTATCGTGACATTCTCAGTTACCTGAAAAACGGCGCCCGCGAGATTTACGATTTCGTCGATGTGGGCTTGCCGTCGACCATCGTCCCCAAGAGCGACTATCGCGAGGCGATTCGGCCCCTCTTGAATCACATTAACAATCGTAAGCCGGACCTGTTGGTCGTCGAAGCCGGTGCATCACCTTTGGAGCCCTACAACGGAGAGGCGCTGGTAAATGAATTGGGAGACAACATTGTCTGCGCGATTCTCTGCGCGTCGGATCCGTATTCTGTGGTCGGCGTTCAGAATGCGTTTGGATTGACACCCGACCTCGTGACGGGTCCCGCAACGACAACGTCGGCAGCGGTGGACCTCGTAAAGAAACTCACCGGCCTGCGGGGCATCAACATCCTCGATCCTGCCGCGAAGTCGGCGTTTCGAAAATTCCTGTTCGAAAAGCTCGGCCTCGATTGACGCCTAATCAGCAAGTGCGATGTCGCCGCCGCCGAAGCGATAACGTATGCCGATCCCCAGTGCCCACACGTCGTAGTCATAGGGCGCCGCGCCCAGCGTCAGAACAGTGGGCAGCGTTGCGGGTGACACAAGTGCATAATCGTCGAGCGTAAATTTCTCGTACTGCACGTCAAAGGTTGCGTCCAGGCGTTCGCTCCAGCGGTAAGTGGCTTCGATACTGGCGGAATCGAGCGTTGACTCGAGATCGGGCAGGCTACTCTGGCCGCCGCTCACGCTAAACACGTCAATGCTGGTCTTGCCGTCGCCGCGATTGTAATCGAAGCGCAGGTCATACTTGCCTTCCGCTTGCTGCCAGTGAAAGCCTGCGCCAATGTGATCGAAGCTGTCGTCATGATTCGCGCTCCAGTCCCAGACATCAAACTGCTCGCTACCAAGTTGCAGGGCCTCTATGGCTTCGTGGCCAACCATCAGGTAAACGGACGATGCGTCGGAAACCGCCCAGCTGAGGTCGGCGGTGGCGCGAACTTCCTCGCTATCGGTCATGCCCAGCTGCGACTTGTTGTAGCGGTCGTCGGCATACAATACAGTCGTGCTAAAGGAAACGGGTGATTCAAGCGGAGTTATTGACGCGATCAACTCGCCGTAACTGCGATATCGATAGGCGAGGTTGTACTTACGCATCAGTGGGTTCTGACCGAGGCTGATAGCAACGGTTTCATCGTAGCGATCGATATCGCGTTCCTCGGCGCCACCCTTCACACGCAAATCAAGCCAGGCCAGTGGGCGCCAGCGAACCTGTCCCCAGCCAGCGTCGACGGTGTGTTCGGCGACCTCCTGAAAGTCACGATCCAGTTCTTTGCGATCGTAACCACCGGAAACCCGGATGTCTTTCCATACGACGAGCTCGCCACTCAGGCTGATCGTTGTTCGCTCAAAGCTGTACGGGATGTTCTGTTCTGTCTCGCCAGTTTGAAACAGGTCTGTGACGACGCGGTTCCAGTCCGATTGCAGTGTCTTGTTGTCGCGCTCGTCGAACCGATAAGAAAATTTGATTCGCCCTTTCGGCAGTGGCCGGGACGTAATCGTCAGCGCGTAGTTGGACGTATCGACGTCACCATCGAGTGAGTTCCGCGGCAACGCGCTGGCGTTGACGTTCGGATTTATCGTGTAAGGCAGAAACGCCTCGTCTTGCTCTCCGCTACCCGACGCGATGGTAAACGCGACGACCGTGTCCCACATTGATGCCCGATAGGCGCCCGAAAGCGAGACCTGTTGAAACTCGTTGCCGGGCGCCATCGCCATGCGCAGCTGTTCTGTGCCCGGCGAAGCCGTAAATGGCGTGTCCCAGGTCAACGACGGGTTGTTATTGGTAAAGTCGGAGCCGAAATACGCCAGCGTCACGCTGGCACGATTCGTGTGGTACTGAATACCGGCGTCAATCTGGTCTGTTTCGTAGTCGATCCAGCGAGGCAGTAGCGACGCTTGAGTAAAGCTCGAGCCGCCGGTGATATCGATGCCATCGCGATTCAGGCGACGAAAGTCGGCGTACAGACGAAACCCTGCTCCCGGTTTCCAGTCAGCGCCGACATCGATAATCTCTCTGTCACTTCCAATATTCTGTGTTCGCAGAGACGACGATAGTTGGGTCATCGCCGTCGTCGTACCGGCGGGCGCCCATCCCCCCGGTAACGTGATGGTGTCCGAAGACGAGGGGTTAAATACGGTCCGTGTCGTGTCGAACCGCCGGTAAGGTAGCTCGCGGTACCCGACACGGACACCGAAGGTACCTTGCCGACCGCCGTCCAATTCGAAAACACGAGAGTCCAGGCCCAGATCTTCCAGATACCAGTCGAGCTGGTAGCCATCGCTCACATAACGCCCCTGGCCGTCTACATTGGCATAGCCGCCTTTGTCGTCATAGCCAGTCGCGTTGCCGAATCGGATCGCCCCATCCTCACCGACGTAGGTGGCGCCTGCGTCGACTTCAGCACGGTAGCCTTCGTCAAATGGGCAGGACTCACACTTCCAGTTACTGGTATCGGCCTGGGCCAAAACTATGGCCGGCGCAAGCAAAACGAGCGGGGCAATGAGTGTGCGGGAGATTCTTGTTTGTTGCTTAACCATCGCTGCAAGCTCCTAGCGCATCAGCTTCGAGCCCGACGGGTGATTCGAACCATGCACCTGGTCGTGGCAGTTCATGCATGTCTGACCCAACAGGTATTGGGACGGCGTGTTTTGCGGCAAGCCGCGTTCGTCTTGAGGCAGGCTTGGATGACCGGCCTGGGAGTGACAACTCTGACAAAGTGTCGGAGCACGCATGCTGAGCATGCCCGGATAATTGGAACCATGCGGGTCGTGGCAGTTGCCGCAGTCCTCGGCGACCGGTGCGTGCTCCCAAAGATACGGCCCACGATTTTCAGCGTGGCAGTCATAGCATGTGTCGTTGGTCGTTGCTCGGGCAAGCAAGCGGTCGGTCGTTTCGCCGTGTGTGTTGTGGCAGCCGCTGCAATCCATCTTTCCTTGCCGGACCGGATGGGCGTACGGTTTCATTGACTGTGTGCGCTGCTGCTGGTGGCAGTCGAAGCAAACTTCGGCCTGAGTCGCGGTAGCAAGCACCGGGTCTCGTTCGATGTGGCTCGTGTGACAGTCAGCACAGGCGACAGTGTTCTCGTCGTGTCCGCTGCCGTGCCAGGCGAAGCCTGTATCGGTCAGGTGGCAATCGACACAATAGGCGTTCTGCTCGGCAACGGGCGTGCCGGAATCGGAGCCGAACAAAACGACTGGCGGACGCTCCTGGCCGCGTCTTACACGCCCGGCGTGATCACCACCCGGGCCGTGGCAGGCTTCGCACTGCAGCTGTCCGTGACCGAATGGGGAGCTCGGATCACTGGGAACCGCATGTTTGGTACGAAATACCGCCAGGACCGCCTGGTCGTCGTGGCACTGGAAACAGGTGTCGGCGCCTTTGCGACTGTAGTTGGGTGGTTCGACTTGGCTATCGGAGTCCTGCGCCGCCACAACCGCCGGCGCCGAGATGGCCATAAGGGCCATCATCAGCAGCGGGAGGCCGAGCTGACGGCGACGTATCGACATTGCCGGCATCAGTTGGACTCAAAGGTATCAATGCTGTGTACGTCAACGACATCGGCCGAACGCCCTTCACCGTGGCAAAGGGCACAAGTCTCAACGCCGGACGAGATCAGCGTGCTGTCCGCGGCCTTGGTCGCATTGAAGTCACCACCATTCTGGATCATGTGGTTGGCAGCCAGCTCACTCGTATGACAAGCGGAACAAACCGATGAGTTCGGCGAAACAACGACATCGTCGGTCGGCGTTGCGGGATTCGCACCCGTATCAACGGTTGTGCCGAGTACCTTGGCCGGATCGACGGGATAGTAACCGCCTGTCACGTGGCAGCCCTCACAATTGTTCAGCTTGCCCGGATACACGAAATCGAAGACATGCGTTGAGTTGCCGAAGCCGCAGACCTCGAACGGAACCCCTGTAAAACCGGAGGCATGCAGCCGGTGGATCATGTATTTCATGTCAACGGACGTATCATCAAG
>Ga0255049_10001447_pt1 | contig 13070 bp, 10 predicted proteins | sample JV7_2_3_MG_FD_183615 | JGI IMG/M metagenome (GOLD analysis project Ga0255049, IMG submission 183615) | Seawater microbial communities from Jervis Inlet, British Columbia, Canada - JV7_2_3 | ecosystem: Environmental > Aquatic > Marine > Inlet | place: Canada: British Columbia | collected 2016-10-06
GGCAGCAAGAAGCAGACCCAGCGCACGGCCGAGACGGCGCTGACCGCGGTATTTCAGGTCCCGAAGAAAGCGGGCAAGCGGCAGCCCATAGACGTAAGGTGAGCGAATGGCATCGATGTGCCAGTCTCGGAGCGACCCGGGGCAGGGCCCGCATGGTAATGGCAGGCCACATCGGGGGCATGCAGATTCGATGCGAGGAAAGTCCAAACGACAGTCGCCGCAGAAGCCGAGGTCTGATTCGAAGCCGCAGCGCGGACAGGACTCCGGACAGAGTCGTCGAAGCGATGCACACAAGGCTCTGAGCATGACAGGATTGACAGGTCGGAAACGGCTTCTACACTTTCGATATTGGCAGGTTTGATTGGCTGGAGGCAGCTTGAGTATGTTGACAGAATTCAAACAAACGGAACCCGGGACGGATTCCACGGATACCCGAAACGATTGGCAGCGCTCTGAAGTGGCCGCTCTTTTCGCATTGCCGTTTAACGATTTGCTCTTCGCCGCGCAAACGGTTCACCGGCACCGATTCGACCCGAATCAGGTACAGGTCTCCACGCTGTTGTCGATCAAGACCGGCCGGTGTCCGGAAGATTGTGCTTATTGCCCGCAGAGTGTGCGCTACGATACGGGACTTGCCGATCATCCACTGGTACCACTGGAGGCGGTGCGCGAGGCGGCCCGTCGTGCAAAAGAAGCCGGGGCCACACGTTTTTGCATGGGTGCGTCATTGCGTGGCCCAAAAGACAAGGATCTTGATCCGATCATTGAGATGATCGAGGAGGTCAAGCGCCTTGGACTGGAGACCTGTGTGACGCTTGGCATGCTCCACGACGGTCAGGCGGAGCGCCTGAAGGAAGCAGGTCTTGATTACTACAACCACAACCTCGATACCTCCGAAGCCTACTACCCGGAAATCGTCACAACGCGCACCTATGCTGATCGGTTAGAGACGCTCGCACAGGTGCGTGATGCCGGAGTCAAAGTGTGTTGCGGCGGCATTCTCGGTCTCGGCGAGTCCCGCGATGACCGGATCGATTTTCTGCATACGCTGGCGACATTCCCTCAGCATCCTGACAGCGTCCCGATCAATCGTCTCGTTGCCATTCCGGGTACGCCGCTGGAGATTGCACCCGATCTCGATGCGTTCGAGTTCGTCCGAACGATCGCGGTGGCAAGAGTTCTGATGCCGGAATCGGAGCTCAGGCTCTCGGCCGGGCGCACCGAATTGACTGATGAGCTGCAGGCACTTTGTTTTCTGGCCGGGGCCAACTCCATTTTCTACGGCGACAAGCTGTTGACGACGGACAATCCGGGAGTAAACGAGGACGAAGCCCTATTCACCCGCCTCGGGCTCGCAGCATCGCCGGCACCAGATCAGGCCGGGCGTTCCGCAGGCTGAGGAGCCAGGCCATGGGCCGCCCCGCCGCACAGTTCGCTTTGCCCGAAACCTCGAGCAGCCGCCTCCGGTTTGACCGGGCGGCCCCCAGTTTCTTAAGTGCGAGCTTCATTCATGATGAGGCCCGGCGCCGGCTTCTCGAACGCGTCGATTGCCTCAAAGTCGGGCCGGGAACCTTTATCGATCTCGGTTCGGCACTTGGCCAAAGCGCCGCGGAGCTCACGAAGCAGTTCCCCGATGCGCGTGTCGTTGCTCTCGATTCGAGCTGGAAGATGCTCCAGCGATCTGTCGCCGGAGAGTTCGCGAGGCTAGCGGGAGACGCCGAGCGCCTACCCCTTCCCGATCGATCTGTTGAGCTGCTGTTCGCCAATATGGTTTTGCCGTGGTCGCGGCCCGAAGCGCTGTTCGCCGAGGCAAGACGCGTACTGACGGAGACGGGTGTTCTCGTGTTCTCGACGCTTGGACCCGATTCCCTCAAGGAACTCAGGCGCGCCTGGGCGAGTGCGGACGACGCCGTTCACGTCCATGCGTTTTTTGACGTGGAGACGCTCGGCAATCTGGTACTCAGCGCCGGGCTTGAAGAGCCCGTGCTGGACGTTGACCGGCTTCGGGTCAGTTATGCCGAGCTCAGCGGGGCAATCCGGGATCTGCGTGCCTGCGGTGCGACGAACACAGCAGGTGGCCGGCGCCGCGGCTTGACCGGACGAGGCCGCTGGTATCGTTTTGTCGAAGCGCTGTGGCGGGACCAGGGAGAAGGGCGCGAGGGGCGTCTCAGTCTGACCGTTGAGCTGATCTTCGGTCAGGCCTTCGGCGTCAATCTCCGATGCAAGGCTGGGAAGAACGGCGAGGTCATCGTGCCACTCGAGGCGCTTAGGCCCGGGCCAAAGCCGGGTATCTGATCGGAGAAAATCTGCGGATGTCATTCGCGGGCGAGCTGGTAGAATGCCCGCCGTCCGGCCGACCCGGTAGGCTGGCTTTTTCCTGCACTGGCGGGAGAAACAGGGACGCTTCTCAATTAAGCTGATGGAAAAGTGGTTTATCAATCTGGCACGTGTTGGGGTCGTTTTGGCGCTCGTCGTCGTGACGATGGGCGCATGGGTTCGTCTGACTGACGCCGGACTCGGTTGCCCTGACTGGCCAGGTTGCTACGGTCGGCTGGTCGTCTCCGAGGCAATTGCGACGGATCCCGCGGCCGCCGAGCTGACGGCAGAGCGACCGCTCGAGGCCGGCAAGGCCTGGCGCGAGATGATTCATCGTTATTTTGCAACCGGGGTTGGATTCATCTGCCTGGTACTCGCCGGCATCGCAATCGCACGCCGCAGGGAGCCGGGGCAGCCGGTGGTCCTGCCCCTGGTTTTGCTCGGCCTTGTGATACTGCAGGGCCTTCTCGGCATGTGGACGGTCACGTTGCAGCTGTTGCCGCTGGTTGTCGTTCTGCATTTGCTCGGCGGCATGAGTGTTGCGGCCTGTTTGCTCTGGCTTGCGGTTGCCAGGCCGAGCCCGATTCAGGGCAAGCTGAGCCTCAGAGTGCTTGGTCTGGCGGCTGCGGTGGTGCTCGCCGCGCAGATCTTTCTCGGCGGTTGGACGAGCGCCAACTATGCTGTGCTTGCTTGCCCGGATTTCCCGACCTGCCAGACGCAATGGTGGCCGGAACTTGCTGATTTTGGGGCGGGCTTTGATCTGGTCCAGCCTGTCGGGCCAGATTACGAAGGCGGTCTGCTGGACCATCCGGCCCGTGTCGCCATCCACTTCGCCCATCGGCTCGGCGCTATCATGGCGACGATACTGCTGGGGCTTCTGGCCTGGCGTCTGTGGGTGAATCCTGACGGCCGGCCGGTCGGGGCTGCAGTACTTTCGGCGCTCGTGGTACAGCTTGGGCTGGGAATCAGTGTGGTGCTTTTCGGCGTGCCCTTGGCGGTCGCCGCTGCCCACAACGGAATCGCAGCAATCCTGCTGCTGACGGTGATTAATGCTAACCAAAGAATTTGGCAAAGAGGCTGAATCCAGTCGTGCGAGCTGGCGCGACTACTACACGCTGACCAAGCCGGGCGTCGTTCAGATGCTCGTCTTCACAGCTGTCATCGGCATGTTTCTGTCCGCACCCGGTATGGTGTCATGGGATGTGCTCATTTTTGCGAGCCTCGGAATCGGTCTTGCGGCGGCATCCGGTGCTGCTGTTAATCACGTACTCGACCGCCGCTTCGATGAGGCGATGGCGAGAACGCGTGGGCGCCCGTTGCCGATGGGGCGCATCAGCGAGCGTGATGCGATGGCTTTTGCGCTGGCGCTCGGGCTCATCGGCATCGGCATGCTGGCTCTTTTGGTCAACGCATTAACTGCCGTTCTGACGTTTCTTGCGCTCATCGGTTACGCTGTGATCTATACCGTCTACCTGAAGCACACGACGCCACAGAATATCGTTATCGGCGGTGCTGCCGGTGCCGCACCTCCTGTGCTCGGTTGGGTCGCCGCACAGAACGAGGTCCATGGTTATGCGCTGTTGTTGTTTCTGATCATTTTTCTGTGGACACCGCCGCATTTCTGGGCACTGGCGATAGCGCGCAAGTCCGACTATGAGAAGGCCGAGATTCCAATGCTCCCGGTGACGCATGGAGTCGCGGTAACTAAGCGCTTCGTTTTCTACTATACGATCCTTCTCGTGTTGGCCACCTTGCTGCCTTATGTGACCGGTATGAGTGGGCTGCTCTATTTGGCGGCTGCTATGCTTCTGGGAGCAGGTTTTCTGTTTTACGCGACTGTTTTGAGAAAGACTGATGACAATCGTATCGCGCTGAAGACGTTTCATTACTCGATCAGCTATCTGGCCGCGCTGTTCTCGTTTCTCTTGCTGGATCACTACATTCTTGTGCTCTGGCCCATGTGAAGACACCAGGATTGGGCCAATGCGCGCACTCAGATTTCACTTTTCCCGCTTCACGATTGTCTTGACGGCCGCCATGCTTGCTGATTCTTCTCCGGCTCAGGAAGACCCATACCTCTGGCTGGAGGAAGTCGAGAGTGAGCGTGCATTGACCTGGGCGCGCGAGAATAACGAGCGGACATTGGCTCAGCTGGAAGCGCATCCGCTGTTCGGGTTAATCCACGAACAGAATCTCGACATTCTGAACTCGGACGACCGCATCGCGATGCCATCACAGATGGCCGGCTTCATCTACAACTTCTGGCGCGACGCCACGCATGTGAGAGGGCTCTGGCGTCGCACAAGTGTCGAGTCCTATCGAGAGGATGAGCCGTCCTGGGAAACCGTCATCGACCTCGACGAACTTGCAGCCGAAGAAGGTGAGAACTGGGTATGGGGCGGTGCCCGCTGCCGTTATCCAGACTACGATCGTTGTCTCGTTGCGCTATCGCGTGGTGGTGCCGATGCGATAGTTGTGCGCGAGTTTGATCTGCACGAACGCCGTTTCGTCGAAAATGGCTTTTCGCTGGCAGAAGCCAAGAGTGACTTCGGCTGGCGAGATCGTGACAGCATTTTTGTCGGCACGGACTTCGGTGAACGCAGCCTGACCGATTCGGGCTATCCAAGGATCGTCAAGATCTGGCATCGTGGTGCCTCATTGGCCGATGCTGAAACCGTGTTCGAAGGCGCTGTAGCCGACGTCGCGGCTGACGGCTATCGCCTGTGGGATGGTCGGGATTATTACGACATCGTCAGGCAGGCGACGAGCTTTTATTCCTTCAAGTATTTTCTGCTGCGTGACGGGGAGCTGAGCCGTTTCAATTTTCCCGAAGATGCCGAGATCGTTGGTTTGATCGACGGTCAGGTTCTCATTGCGCTCAAGTCTGACTGGCAGCGTAGCCAGCAGACGTTTCTGCAGGGCTCTCTGGTCGCCACAGCGATCGGTGCGCTTGTCGCGGGCGATGGGGATATTGACGTCCTCTTCGAACCGACGGCAACGGCTTCAATCGATAGTGTTAGTCGCGCCGGGAGCACCATCGTGCTTAACGTGCTCGACGATGTCGTCAGCCGGCTGCTCGTGCTTCATCGCGACGAATCCGGCTGGCGGCGGGAACCCATGGGCCTGCCGGGGCCCGGGGCAGCCCGTATCGTCAGCCAGGAACCCGAGAGCGACCAGTTCTACTTCAGCTACACGGGGTTCTTGACGCCACCTGCCCTCTTCGAGGCCAACGCTGTGAACGGGACGAGCACGGAAATCAAGAGCCAGCCTGCCTTCTTCGATGCCCAGGGGATGAGCGTCGAGCAGCTTAGGGTGACTTCCGCCGATGGCACCAGGATTCCGTATTTTGTCGTCAAGCCGCGCGATTTTGTGGCGGACGGTCGGAATCCGACGCTGCTTTATGGCTATGGAGGATTCGAGATCAGCGAGACACCATCCTATTCGGCTACGGTGGGAACAGCGTGGCTCGCACGCGGCGGTGTCTTCGTGGTCGCCAATATTCGCGGCGGCGGCGAGTTCGGTCCGAGTTGGCACCAGTCTGCCCTCAGGGAGAACCGGCAGCGTGCCTATGACGATTTCATTGCCGTCGCCGAAGACCTGATCGCCCGCGAAATTACGTCGCCGCAGTTTCTCGGTATCCGAGGCGGCAGCAACGGTGGCCTGCTCGTTGGCGCTGTCTTCGTCCAGCGCCCGGATCTTTTCAATGCCGTCGTCTGTACGGTGCCTCTGCTCGACATGCGACGCTACCATCGGCTATTGGCCGGGGCGAGCTGGGTAGCCGAGTACGGCAATCCGGACGATCCGGACGACTGGGCCTACATCAGTGAGTATTCGCCGTACCAAAACGTTTCTCCGGATGCAGATTACCCTCAGGTTTATTTCTTTACTTCGACGCGAGACGACCGCGTGCATCCGGCGCACGCGCGCAAGATGGTCGCGCGGATGCAGAATCAGGGCCACGATGTGCTCTACTACGAGAACATCGAGGGCGGTCACGGCGGTGCCGCTAACCTGAACCAGTCGGCGCTGAATCAGGCTTTGATTTACGCTTACTTGCACGACAGGCTGAATCCCGCCGCCCGGGAGCGCTAGCGACGCTGCAGCCAATCCAGGCGCAGTAGAATATCGATAGTTAAACGCCCCCCAGGCCCATGGACGTTACAGAAATCCTCGATTCCCTGAACGATGCACAGCGCTCAGCCGTTTCCGCCGAGCCGTGTCCGACGCTGGTTCTGGCCGGGGCCGGCAGCGGCAAGACCCGTGTTCTCGTGCATCGCGTGGTCTGGTTGATCCGCGTTGAGAACGTTGCGCCGCAAGAGGTTATGGCGGTCACGTTCACCAACAAGGCGGCCAACGAGATGCGCCACAGGATTGAGGCGCTACTTGGCATGCCGACACGGCACCTCTGGATCGGGACGTTTCACGGACTCGCGCATCGGATGTTGCGCCGGCACTGGCGTGAAGCCGGTCTTGCCGAGGGCTTTCAGATCATGGATTCGGACGATCAGCAGCGACTGCTCCGAAGGCTTCTGAAATCACTTGGGCTCGAAGACGGGCAGTGGACACCAAAGGAGCTGCAGTGGTTCATTAATGCGCAGAAGGATGAGGGTCTCCGAGCGCAGGACGTTGCCGATGACGGCAATGTGACACGGCGGCAGATGATCGACCTCTACCGGCGTTATGAGGAGATTTGTGAGCAGTCTTCCCTGGTTGATTTCGGTGAATTGCTGCTGCGCGTACTCGAGCTCATGCGCAATAATGCCGAAATCCGCGATCTCTACCAGCGCCGATTCCGGCATCTGCTGGTCGACGAATTCCAGGATACGAACGCCATTCAGTATATGTGGTTGCGGTTGCTCGTTGGTGGCGGTGGGGTGCCCTTCGTCGTCGGCGATGACGATCAGTCGATATATCGTTGGCGCGGTGCGCGCGTTGAGAATCTGCTTCAGTTCGAGAAAGATTTCCCCGGCACACAGATTCAAAGGCTGGAGCAAAACTATCGTTCAACGGCCAATATTCTGAACGCTGCCAATGCCGTTATCGCCAATAACGGTGCACGAATGGGCAAGAATCTATGGACCGATGTTGCTGCAGGTGAACTGATCAAGCTTTACGGCGCATTTAATGAGCGTGATGAGGCTGAATTCGTTATCAGCCGGATTCAGGATTTTGTCGGAGCAGGAAACAAGCGATCCGAAGCAGCCGTGCTTTATCGGTCGAACGCCCAATCGCGAGTCTTTGAGGAGGCACTATTGGCGGCCGGCATTCCGTATCGTGTCTATGGGGGCCAGAGATTCTTCGAGCGCGCCGAAATCAAGAATGCGCTGGCCTATCTGAGGATGATAGCCAATCGCGACGATGATCCGTCGTTTGAGCGTGTCGTCAACACACCGACGCGCGGCGTCGGGGCGCGTACGGTCGATGTCGTTCGCGAACACGCCAGGCACACAGGTGTCAGCCTTTGGCGTGCAGCAATCGAAGTCATCTCCGAGAGCAGGTTGCCAAAGCGTTCAGCAAACGCACTTGGGACGTTCTTGAAGCTCATTGACGATCTCGACGCGGGCACTCGCTCGTTGCCGCTCCATGAACAGGTCGAGCATGTCGTCGCACAGAGCGGCCTGATTCCACACCATCTCAGGGACACGACAACGAACGGAGAGGCGCGGGTTGAGAATTTACAGGAGCTTGTCAGTGCTGCCCGGGATTCATTGGTTTCTGAGGATTCTGAGCTGCCGCCATTGATGGAATTTCTTTCTTATGCCGTCCTCGAATCGGGCGAAGTACAGGCCGGTGAGTTTGAGGATGGCGTACAGCTCATGACTTTGCATTCGGCTAAGGGTCTTGAGTTTCCGCTTCTGTTTCTTTGCGGCATGGAAGACGGGCTTTTCCCGCATCAGCGATCCCTGAACGATGCGAACGGCCTCGAAGAGGAGCGTCGATTATGCTACGTGGGACTGACGCGGGCACGACAGCAACTGTACCTGAGTTATGCTGAGCAGCGCCGACTGCATGGAATGGATAATTATTCGACGCCGTCACGGTTTCTGCGCGAGATTCCACCGGAGCTTATCGAGGAGATCAGGCCTCAGATGCAAGTCGCCCGCCCGGTTGCCCATGCGACGCGGGCCGTACGGGAAACGATCAAGGGTGTTTCGCTGGGGCGCCGGGTGCGGCACCGAAAGTTTGGCGAAGGCGTCGTTCTCAACAGTGAGGGCAGTGGGACGCATGCGCGCGTCCAGGTTAATTTCGAAGGCGTCGGAACGAAGTGGTTGGTTATGGCCTACGCCAACCTGGAACTGATGTAACATAGCGGCGCGGCAAGTTGCCTTAAGCTTCATGAATATTCTGATATTGGGTGCGGGGCAAGTCGGTACAACGGCTGCCTATAGCCTTGCGCGCGAAGAGGCCAATGAGGTCACGATAATCGACCTCAATCCCGAGGTTCTTCGCGAACTACAGGATCGGCTCGACGTGCGAACGGTCGTCGGTGGTGCCGCCTACCCCGAAGTTCTCGAGCGTGCGAACGCCAAGGACGCCGACATGATCATCGCTTTGACCAACAGCGATGAAAGCAACATGCTGGCTTGCCAGATTGCCCACACGCTGTTTTCGATTCCAACGAAAATTGCTCGAATCAGGGCGAGTGCCTACGCCGATCGGCCTGAGCTGTTTCATGATGAAGGGATTCCGGTCGACGTTGCCGTGAGCCCGGAGGCGTTGGTCACGCAGCACATTGAGCAACTGGTTCATTTCCCGGGTGCCCTGCAGGTGCTTGAATTTGCGCAAGGGCGAGTTCGCCTTGTGGCGACGCGGGCAGATCGTGATGGGGCCCTGATCGGACATCCGCTCAGCGAATTACCCCACCACATTCCGAACGTGGATTGCCGGGTCGTCGCCATCTACCGTGGTGGAAGCGGCATCATTCCTGATGGCGATACCGTTGTCGAAGAAGGCGATGAGGTGTTTTTTATCGCCGCACGCAAGGACATCCGAACGATTCTGAGCGAGATGCGCAAGCTCGATGATCCGGTGCGTCGAGTCGTTATTGCCGGCGGCGGTAATATCGGCTTTCGTCTGGCTCAAGTGCTCGAGAAGACAAACCAGGTCAAGTTGATCGAGAGGGGATTCGAGCAGGCGCGACGGATTTCGGAGGACCTCGATCAGACTATTGTTCTGCATGGTGATGCGGCCGATGAAGAGTTGCTGCTCGATGAGAGCATTGACAGCGCCGACGTTTTTGTCGCCGTAACTAACGCTGAAGAGGCCAATATCCTTTCGGCAATGCTGGCCAAGCGCCTTGGCGCCCGCAAGGTGCTCGCACTGATCAATCGTCCTGCTTATGCGGAACTCGTCGAAGCCGGTACGATCGACATCGCAATCTCGCCGAAGGAGATCACGCTGGGGACACTCCTGGCTCATGTCAGGCGCGGCGACGTCGTCAAGGTCCACTCGCTCAGGCGCGGCGCCGCGGAGGCCATCGAGGCCGTCGCTCATGGCGATTCGCTGCACTCAGAAGTGGTCGGCCGCACGATCGAGGAGATTCGGCTGCCGCGGGGGGCGGCAATCAATGCGATCGTGCGAGGCGATCAGGTCATGATGGCTCATCACGACACGCTGATCGAAGAGGACGACCACGTAATTCTTTTCGTTGCCGACCGACGGCAGATCGACGAGGTCGAACGTCTGTTTGAGGTAGATAGCGGGTCGGCTTAGGCCAGACGCATGGCGGATTCACCGATCCAGCGGGTACTCGGGCTGCTGCTGACAATTTTCAGTCTCAGCATGCTGCCGCCAATTATCGCCTCGCTAATCTATCGCGACGGCACCGTGCTGGTATTCATTGAGTCGTTTCTCATCGTCGCCGCCATCGGCCTCATGCTCTGGTTTCCGGCTCGACACAGCAAGCGGGAACTCAGATTGCGTGATGGCTTTTTGATCGTCGCATCGTTTTGGGTTGTGCTCGGCGCTTTTGGATCGGTACCGTTTCTTTTAGCTGATGCGCCGGACATCGGATTCAGCGACGCAGTTTTTGAATCCATATCCGGGCTGACGACGACCGGTGCCACCGTGCTTTCCGGTCTCAGTGAGTTACCCGAGGCGATTCTCTATTATCGCCAGCAACTGCAATGGTTTGGTGGCCTGGGAATTATCGTCCTGGCGGTTGCGGTGCTGCCGATGCTCGGTGTGGGTGGAATGCAGCTCTATCGGGCTGAATTGCCCGGGCCCGTCAAGGACGCAAAGCTGACGCCAAAAATTGCGAAGACGGCGAAAGCACTGTTGTCTGTCTATGTGGGCATCACCGTGGTTTGCTGTCTTGCGTATTGGGCGGCCGGCATGAGCTTTTTTGAAGCGATTTGTCACAGTTTCAGCACCGTGGCAATAGGCGGATTTTCGATCTATGACGACAACATTGCTGCGTTCAATAATCCGTTGATCGAGGTGATCGCGATCCTTTTCATGTTAGTGGCCGGGGTGAACTTTGCGCTGCACTTTCTCGCATGGCGCGATAGGAGCGTTCGGCATTACGTCTCCGATCCGGAGTTCTTGGCTTATGTTCGCATTCTTGTCGTGCTGTGTGTTGTCGTTGTCACTTTTCGTGTCTGGCAGGAACACCTCACGACAGTTGATGACACAGATGCGATTGTGGAGATAGTTGCCGAGACAGAGGCAAAGACTCTCCCAAGAACGATATTGAAAGGGTTGTTTCAAACCGTTTCGATTGCAACGACGACGGGCTTTACGACTGACGACTTCGCGATGTGGCCCGGAGCGATCCCCGTGATCTTGATATTTTCGAGTTTCATTGGGGGCTGCGCCGGCTCAACGGCCGGTGGGATGAAGGTCGTGCGTTGGACGCTGATGTACCGGCAGGGAATACGCGAGTTTCAGCGACTCGTGCATCCGAGCGCCGAGATTCCGGTCAAGCTCGGCACGAAGGCCGTCAATCCCCGCGTTGTCGATGCAGTGTGGGGGTTCTGTGCCGTGTACGTTGCCGTATTCGTGGTCTTGTTGTTGATCATGATGATGACAGGCATGGACCAGTCAACCGCGTTCTCGGCCGTGGCAGCGACACTCAATAACCTGGGCCCGGGTCTCGGTGGCGTTGCCGACGGTTTCGGCGGCGTTTCCGTGATCGCCAAATGGGCAGCTGTCTGTTCAATGTTGCTCGGGCGACTCGAGATATTCACGCTGCTGATCCTCATAACGCCGATGTTCTGGCGTAGATAGCCTGGCTTGAACGAACAGCTTGAAGCGCTTCTGGCCAGCGGGGTCGATGCACCGACCTTGAGGCATACGTTGGCTAAACACTATCTCGACGCAGGTGAGGCCGAAAAGGCGGTCGCGCACGCCGAAGTTGCTGTTGAACTCGACGCCGACTATTCTGCCGGCTGGCGGTTGCTGGGCCAGGCGCAGGTTGCGGCCGGGAGGCCGGGCGACGCCGCCAAGAGCTTTGAGCGCGGCATCGAAGTCGCTTCCAGGAGCGGGGATCGCCAAGTTGAAAAAGAAATGCGCGTCTTTCTGAGACGTCTGCGCAACCGATAAAGCCCGGAATCAAGCCCCATGATTTGGTCGGAACGACTCAAGCGCGTTAGCGATTGGACCGGGCGCGGCATTGCTTGGGTGACCTTGCCAATGGTTGCCGTACAGTTCGTCGTCGTCGCGTTGCGCTATGTATTCGATCTCGGCTGGATCTGGATGCAGGAGAGCGTGCTCTGGATGCATGCCTCCGTCTTCATGCTTGCAGCGGCATACACGCTGAATCACGATGATCACGTCCGCGTAGATATCTTCTATCGCAAGCTTTCTCGCCGCGGCCGGGCGTGGGTCGATATTGGCGGGACTCTATTTCTCTTATTGCCGATGATGGTTTTTCTGATTATTACCAGCTGGGAATACGTATCGGATTCGTGGTCGATTCAGGAGCGGTCACGTGAAGCCGGCGGCCTGGGTTATCCCTTCGTGCCCCTGCTAAAGAGTCTGATTCCGCTGACAGCCGGCCTCATGTTGCTGCAGGGCACTGCCAATCTGCTCAGCGGTCTTGGCGTTCTCCTGAGCCCGGATGACAGTGCCGGCGACGAAGCCGACGGACCTTAAGGCTCGCTATGGAGTGGATTTCCTTGGTCATGTTCGCCGCGGTCGTCATCGTGCTGCTGACGGGCTTTCCGGTGGCGTTTTGTCTCGGTGGTGTTGCTTTGATCTTCGCTCTCGGGGGCATCATCGGCGGAGTCTTCGACGCGGCCTTCTTGGGGCTGATGCCAAATCGGCTTTTCGGCAGCATCATGACTAACCAGACGCTCCTCGCTGTGCCGTTGTTCGTTTTCATGGGGGTGACACTGGAGCGCGCCAGAATTGCCGAAAATCTGCTTGATAATCTGAGCACGCTCTTCGGTTCCTTGCGTGGGGGACTGGGCATTTCCGTCACGCTCGTCGGGATGCTGCTCGCTGCCAGTACAGGCATCGTCGGCGCCACCGTCGTGACCATGGGTTTGTTGTCACTGCCAACGATGCTGCGGCGAGGCTATAGCCCCAGGATTGCAAGCGGGACGATCTGCGCCGCCGGAACTCTGGGCCAAATCATTCCTCCGTCCATCGTTCTGGTTCTGCTTGGCGACGTGCTTTCCTCGGCTTACAGTCAGGCTCAGCTCGCGCAGAATAATTTCAATCCCGATACCGTATCGGTCGGCGATCTCTTCGCCGGTGCACTGATCCCGGGTTTGCTGCTGGTTGGGCTCTACATCGCCTATCTGATCGTT
>Ga0255049_10001448_pt1 | contig 13068 bp, 8 predicted proteins | sample JV7_2_3_MG_FD_183615 | JGI IMG/M metagenome (GOLD analysis project Ga0255049, IMG submission 183615) | Seawater microbial communities from Jervis Inlet, British Columbia, Canada - JV7_2_3 | ecosystem: Environmental > Aquatic > Marine > Inlet | place: Canada: British Columbia | collected 2016-10-06
AAGTCGAGCATATAGCGCCGCAGCACGATGTCTCTGCGGAATCCGATCCAGGTGGTACTGCGCGGGAACAGTCCCTCGGCATCTACCGCCGTCAAGTCCTTCTGATCGTCGCAGCCTTCAGCCATGCTGGCGACGATACCCACGCCGAGCCCCATGCGAACGTAGGTCTTGATAACGTCCGCGTCTCTTGCCGTAAATACGACGTCGGGTTCGAGACCTTGATCGGAAAATGCGCGTTTCAGCGATGATTGTCCGCCGAAGCTGAAGACATACGTCACCAGCGGATGCATGGCAAGATCTGTAAGTGTCAATTTGCGCCCAAGCGCCGCGAGCTCATGTTCTTTCGGGACAATTATTTTGCGATCCCAGTGGTAGCTCGGTACGAGCAGCAGATCACCAAACAATTCGTGTGAGCCAGTCGCTATGGCAAAGTCTATTTCGTTTGCCTTGACCATATCGGCAATCTGCTCGGACGTGCCCTGATGCAGGTTCAGGCTGACTCTGGGGTAGCGATTGCGGAATTCGCGTATGACCTCCGGCAACACATAGCGTGCCTGAGTGTGGGTCGTCGCAATCGACAAGGATCCTTCTTCTTCCTGGTAGTAATCCGACGCCAGGCTGCGGATGTTTTCAACTTCCTGCATGATTGTCCGCGCGCGATCGATCACCTTTCGGCCCGCATCGGTGACTCCGCCAAGGCTCTTTCCCTTGCGCACAAAAAGCTGCAACCCGAGTTCTTCCTCGAGCAGTTTCAGTTGTTTGCTCACCCCTGGCTGGGACGTATACAGCTTTTCAGCGGCTGCTGTAATGTTCAGCCCGTTGTCGACGATCGCAAGCAAATATTTCAGTTGTTGTAGCTTCATTCTGAACGTTGCGTCGTTGTGTCTTCATATGTGACCGCCGTCGTGAGCGATCGTTTCACCGGCCTCGAAAATAGGCTGTACATATAACACATGGTTATGTCTAAGGTTAGATGCGCGAAACGGCAATTTGGTTGTGGGGTCGCGTAGCAGTGGACAACCCGATCCGGGGGCATCGGCGAATGAGGTGGCTCCCGAACTCCGGGTCATCCGTGGTAGCCTCGGTGATGACTGAATCTCTCATAGAAAAGACAGCGTACAAACAATAAGAGGATTGACAGATGATTTACGACAATATTTTGCAAACAATCGGTAATACGCCGGTTGTGCGTCTCAACCGCATGGGCCCCGACCATGTGGAGATTTACGTCAAGATTGAGTCGTTCAATCCGGTGGCGTCAGTCAAAGACCGTCTCGCCTTCGCGATTGTCAACGATGCCGAGCAAAAAGGGACTTTGAAGCCGGGCCAGACGGTTATTGAGGCGACATCAGGCAACACCGGTATCGCGCTTGCGATGGTATGCGCGGCGACAGGGCATCAGTTCGTCGCAACCATGGCCGATTCATTCTCGGTGGAACGTCGCCAGGTCATGCGCGGCATGGGGGCGAAAGTGATTTTGACGCCGGCAGCCGAACGCGGTACGGGCATGGTCAAAAAGGCAGAGGAGCTTGCCGAGAAACATGGATGGTTCCTGGCGAGCCAGTTCGAGAATCCAGCTAATCCGGATTTTCATGCCAATACAACGGGCCCGGAGATTCTGCGAGATTTCGCCGGCAGGCGCCTCGACTACTGGGTCACCGGATATGGCACAGGTGGCACGATGAGCGGCGCGGGAAGGACACTCAAGGCTGCCCGGCCCGATCTGACGATCGTCGCGACTGAGCCAGCGGCTGCATCGTTACTGGCTGGTGCTGAGTGGGCGCCGCACAAAATCCAGGGCTGGACTCCGGATTTTATTCCGGAGGTGCTGGATCGTGATATTTACGACCAATTGTTATCCGTAGACGATGATCGCGCGATCGAGGTGGCGCGTGAGCTGGCATACCAGGAAGGCATTTTCACCGGTATTTCATCAGGCGCCACGCTCGCGACGGCTCTTGACGTGGCCGAGAGCGCTGCCGAGGGATCGGTCATTCTCGCGATGCTGCCTGATACCGGTGAACGCTACCTGTCGACGCCGCTTTTCGAAGGTGTCAATGAAGGATCGGACGACGACTGGCTCGAAACTCAGTAGCAATATTCGGCGGCAATGCAGCAAAGGACGCCCATCGCTTGCGGTGGGCGTCTTAGTTTTTATACCGTGTGCACCAATATCGAGTGGATAAAGCAGCTAATTCGCTGAATTTTGAGGCGAAAACGGGTTCACTTGAGACGCAAGTCACAGCCAGATTTATCGACAGCTGGCATCGTGGTCGATTCAGGCGAATGCCAGTTCGATCGGAGCCCACGTTGGCGGCAGATCTGCACAACCTGCAAACAAGAAAAAACATCGGCAAGGCGAAGGGCCTGCTGCACTCGCTCGTGCCGCGCGCGCAGTGTTTCTGTTTTTATGACGACGTACGTCAATGCGTCTGGAGCAGCGATGGCGCGGACGACTACGAGGTCGACAATTTCATCGCCGAGCTCCCCGACGAGGTCGTCGCCGAGGCGGACGTAGATAGCGGCAGCATCAGACGAACGCTGACCTCGGGCCGCACTTTGCTCGTACTCTCGGTACGTGGCGATGAGGATTCCAGACTGGGCCTGTTGGTCGCGGTTTTTTCACGCAATGCCGGCAAGTCGTCATCGTTCAATCCAAAGCTGTTAGCCAATATTCTCGCGCCGGCCGTCGCCCTTATCGGCGAAAGCTTGTTGCTGGGACAGCAACTTCATGACGTCGTGCAACGCAGTAACGATGTGGAAAAAGAACTGACGCTGGTCTACGAGGTCGACGAAAAGATTCATGGCACGTCACGGAGTCATGCGGGACTCGCACAACTCGTCGGCCAGAGCGGCCGCTTCCTCAGTATTGCCTACAGCGTACTGTTGATTCCGGGCAAACGCATCCGCGTCAGTGCGACACATTCGAGTTGGAAGAATGTCAATCGCAAAGTGCTCGATCGCTACCTGATAGATCACATGATGCCCAAGCTCGAAGGCAAGCGCTGGCCGGCCGTATTCGAAATTCCCGGCATCGAGGGCGCACAGAACATACCCGATCAGGGTTTTCAGACTCTGTTGTGTCCGTTACGGGACAGTCACGGCAATCTCGAGGGCGTGCTGGCGCAGCTCGGGCGCGTCAATGTGGGAGAATTCACCAAGCCAGAACGGCGTTTCATGGCGCACATCGTGCGCAAAGTCGAATACGTTATTGAGCAGTCGTTTGACGCGATGACCGGACTCATGAATCGATCTGGTTTCGAGGCCCAACTGCACGAATCAGCCAAATCGCTGGCAAGCTCCGACGAGGCACACCAACTCATTTACTTCGACCTCGACAACCTGCAGCTGGTGAACGATACCTTTGACAGGACGGCTGGCGATGCGGTCATAGTGCGCTTCGCACGGCTGCTGGAGGACGACCTGTCGCGCCACGCGGTCGTATCGCGACTGACCGGCGACGACTTTTGCATACTCCTGACTCATGCCGATACCGATAAGGCCATGGAACTCGCGCAGCAAATACGCGATAAGGGTCACGCACTGCGTTACCTCGAGGGTGACAAGTCCTTGCAGGTAACGATGAGTATCGGCATCGCGGAATATGGCGCCCAGACAAGTGACCCTGGACGCGCGCTGACCACTGCAAGAATGGCCTGCGAAGCTGCCAAGGACCACGGTCGTGACCGTATTGAAGTGTACGACGACCAGAATCTGAGCATCATTCGCCGCCACGACGACATGCAGCTGATAACACGAATTCAGCAGGCGCTCGATGGTGATGAATTCGAATTGCTGGCGCAGCCGATTACGAGCCTCAAGAGCGATACCTCACCTCCGCATTTTGAAGTGTTGCTGCGCATGAAAGACAGCGATGGTAACTATGTTCCTGCGAGTGCCCTGTTCTCGGCGGCCGAGCGCTACAAGCTGATGCCGCAGATCGATCGCTGGGTCCTTTCCTCGACTATCGCAGCTCTGGCCACGAACTCCGAGTTGATCGAATCTCTGCAGGCGAATTTCTCAGTCAATCTATCGGGTCAGTCGCTCAGCGATGACGATATTCTTGAGTTCATTGAGGAAGAACTCAGGGAGAGCGGATTGCGGGCCGAGGCGTTGTGCTTTGAAGTCACCGAATCAGCGGCTGTGTCAAATCTCGAAAAAGCACAGGCATTCATCGACGCGCTGCGGAAGCACGGATGCAAGATATCGCTGGACGATTTCGGCGCCGGGCTAAGTTCGTTCGCTTATCTCAAGAATTTCAACGTCGATACATTGAAGATTGATGGCAGCTTCATTCGCGACATCACCGATAATCGTATTTCCGAGTCAATGGTCGCGGCGATCACTCAGGTTGCGAAGGTGATGGAACTCGAGACGGTCGCCGAGTATGTAGAGAGCGAAGAGACTCGAAAGCTGATCACCGATCTCGGCGTTGACTATGCGCAAGGGCATTCGGTCGGCAAGCCGATTCCGCTGCAGGAGGCACTTTCAGCTTTATCGCAAGAAGCAGAGAAGTCGACCGCCTAGATCACGCCTGACAGACTGATAGACTCGTTGCCATGGAGTCTTCCCGGAAAAAGGCAGTTGCCGCGGCGATCCAGGCGCTTCCAGCCGAACTCAGACATGTCGCCTCGCGCTGGTTTGACCGACTCAGCGTAGAGCGGCCAAACGAGGCGCTGGAAATCGATGCAATACCGGCGCTGGCCAAGCTTGTCGCGTGCAGTGACTTTGCCGCCAGCACATTGCTGCGGGAGTGGCAATGGTTTGTCGGCCTGGGGAAAGCGAAAAACGCTGTCCCCGATGTGACCGGGCTGGCGCGATTCGTCGATCAAATCAGGCGCAGCGACGAGGACATCGAGCTTGTAAAGGAACAGCTGCGCCGCTTCCGGCATCGTTGCATGCTGCACATCCTGTACCGGGAGATCACAGGCGCCGCAACGCTTAGCGAAACCCTGTCGTCGCTTTCAGATCTCGCGGACGGCCTGCTTGATGCAGCGGCCGGTTTTTCCGAGTGCCTGGTACGTCAGCGACATGGTGAGGTGCGCGGTGATGATGGCAAGCCCGTTTCGATCGTAATTCTCGCAATGGGAAAGCTCGGAGGCAGGGAACTCAACTTCTCGTCTGACATCGATCTGATCTTTCTGATTCCTTCGGGGGAATCGAGTGGCGGGTACGAGAGTGACGGGCAAAAAAGACTGAGTGCGCCAGAATATTTCTCCCGGGTGACGCGTCACATTGTCGCATTGCTCGATGAAGTCACGGCAGACGGCTTCGCATTTCGCATCGATACGCGCTTACGGCCGTTTGGCGAAAGCGGACCACCCGTCGTCAGCTTTGCAGCGCTGGAGTCGTACTTGCTGCAGCACGGACGCGATTGGGAGCGATATGCCTATGTCAAAGCGAGAATCGCAGGTCCGCATCCGCCCGATCACGTAGTCGATGAATTAACGAAACACCTCATCGCGCCTTTCGTGTATCGGCGCTATCTGGATTTCGGCGTGTTCGAGTCATTGCGGGAAATGCAGGGGCTGATCGCTGCCGAGGTCAAGCGGCGGGAGATGGCGGATAACATCAAGCTGGGCCCCGGTGGTATTCGCGAGATCGAATTCATCGTGCAGTCGCTGCAACTCGTGCGCGGCGGCAGTCGAACAGAATTTCAGCAAACCGGACTTCTGGACGTTCTGCCGAGACTCGTGGGGCGACAGGGGCTGGGCGAGAGTGACGCTGACTCCCTGAGAGATGCTTACCATTTTCTGCGCCGGCTCGAGAATTTCATTCAGGCGATCCGAGATCGCCAGACCCACGATTTGCCGACTGACACAGAAGACCAGGCGCGCCTGTGCCTGGCAATGGGGCACACGGATTGGGCGGCGCTGCTTGCCGATCTGGACCGGCACCGCGACATCGTGACGCAGCAATTCGATGCGATCGCTTTTCGCGGCGACAGCAGTGGTCCGGATGAGCGCCTGCAAAAAAGTCTGGCCGACACGTGGGAGAGCGGCGCGGAACACGCCGTCTGGCTACAGCTGCTCGACGAGGAAGGTTTTGCTCAGGCCGATGCAATTGCTACTCGTCTTGTGGCGTTTTTGAACGCACCCGCAACGAGGCAGATCGATTCAATCGCACGGCGCCGCCTGCAGAAGTTCATACCGCTTCTGTTACGGCTCTTGACGGAGAGCGCGCGACCGCTAACTGCACTGGAACGGGTCATCGCGTTACTTGAAAAGGTACTTCGGCGCAGTGCGTACCTGGCATTGCTGAACGAGAACAGGCAGGTGATGGCTCGCCTGGTCGAGTTGTGCGAACGCAGCACATACATCGCGCAGCAGATAGAGCGATTCCCGGTGCTGCTCGACGAATTACTGGACCCGAGTAATTACTCAACGCACATGACGCAAGACGAGTTGCTGGTCGAGCTTGAGCAACGGCTCGCATCTGCCTCAGCCGGGGATAGCGAGGCACAAATGGCTGTGTTGGGTCAGTTCCAGCGCGCCAATCTGTTTCGCATTGCTGTCGCTGACTTTACGGGCAAGCTACCGATCATGAAGGTCAGCGACGGCCTGACCGAGTTGGCGGAAACTGTCCTCAGGCACGCACTGCGCGTTGCCTGGCAGGACTTGACCGACAAACACGGTGCGCCCGGGTACCTGCTGCATGGGAAGCGACGCGAGGCCGGTTTTGGGGTCATCGCCTACGGCAAGCTCGGCGGCCTCGAGATGTCTTATGGCTCGGACCTGGACCTTGTCTTTCTGCATGATTCGCAAGGCGCCGAACAACTTACCGATGGCGACAAGCCGCTCGACAACGCAATGTTCTTCACTCGCCTGGTGCGCCGTCTGGCTCACTTTCTAACGACGCAAACCGGCTCCGGCATGTTGTACGAGGTTGATATGCGACTGCGACCGGACGGCCAGTCGGGCTTGCTGGTCAGCAGTGTCGAGGCCTTCGAGCGTTATCAGGAAGAAAACGCCTGGACCTGGGAGCATCAGGCATTGCTGCGCGCCCGGCCGGTCGCAGGCAGCAGCGAAATTGCGAAGGAATTTAGCAGGATTCGTGCTGATACTCTGTCTACGAGGGTACGCTTGCCAAGCCTGCGCGAAGATGTGGTCGCGATGCGAGGTCGCATGCGCGCCAGGCTGGACACGAGCGATGCACAACTGTTTGACCTGAAACAGGGTATTGGTGGCATCGCCGACATCGAGTTCATTGTGCAATATCGGGTACTCGCAAACGCTGGAGTGCATGCGTCGGTCTTCTTTTACTCTGACAACATCCGCCAGCTCGAGGCGCTTGCCAAGATGGGCTGTATCAGCGAAACGACTTCTTTACACCTTCAGGAGGTCTACAAAACCTACCGCCTGCGTCTGCATCACCTGGTGCTCGATGAACAGAAGCCCCTGGTGTCACAGAGCGAATTCGTAACTGAACGCAATGATGTCGCGGAGCTCTGGGAACAGACATTCGTCACGGCTGCCTCATAGCCGTCGGCCGGGCCTTCGGCTTATAATTCGCCATCTTATCCAGGGACACGACAGGAAGAGCGGTGGCGAACAAAGCAGGTACCGTTGACGAGGTTCTGATTCCGGCAAACTCGCAGCATCGTTATCAGGTTCGACGGCAGGATTTGCCCCTGTCGTGCCCGATGCCGGGCATGTACTTGTGGAATTCGCATCCGAAAGTGTATTTGCCCGTCGAGGAGACCGGTGAGGCGAAATGCCCTTACTGTGGTGCCCAATACGATCTGGGCGAAGATTGAGGCCCTATTTACACCGATCTTGGCGACAAATGCAGCTAAAATCGCTGAATGCCTCGTTACCTCCTGTGCATAATGTTTCAGATTGGATCAGCTTAGATACTCGTAAAAGCGCTTAAAATATAGCAAAACTGGTTAAAAATGCGTCAAAATCTAAAAAAATGCAGTTATAGCGAATCCACAAGCGATGTTGATTATCGCTACAGACTGTCCGTTCGCTTACTTGACCCGATTAGCGAGTACAAAAATCCGTTAAAAAACACCGTTTCGGCAGTAAAATACGTTAACTTCGATAAAAATAGGATAAATTGGCGAAAGTTTTTGTTAAAAGTTTCGAGCTCCTGGCGAGGCCGGTTTATGACGTCGAAGCTCTTCAAGATTCTGAAAAGATCTTAAAAAAACACCGAAACATGCCGCGAAAATCATCGAAAATCAGTATTAGTATCACTATCAAGCCAGCATTTGGGTAACCCGATTGACCGAGACCGTCGAGAAAACAGCAACCGGCGCCATTCTGTACGACAGGCAGGTAATCAGCGAGATCAGCAAGGAGCGTTTTGAGGCTGCCGGCTGGTTGCATTCCGAGCCTGTCTCAGGCGAGTTGCGATCATCGGGCCGTGGCAGCACGTTGTACGTTGGCAATGTCCCACGACAATTCGTGCTGCGGCACTACATGCGCGGCGGCATGATCGGCAAGCTTGTGCGCGAATCGTATCTTTGGACAGGCGCGGATAGCTCACGCCCATTCGCCGAGTGGCGCATGCTGGCCAAGATGGCCGATCGTGGACTGCGCGTGCCCCGGCCGGCAGCCGCGCGCTACTGCAGGAGCGGTATTTTCTATTCGGCGGACATCATTACGGTGCGCATTCCCAATGTTGTCGCGCTATCCCAATACATTGCGGCAAGGCCGTTGCCGGCGGAGTTCTGGGAGTCGCTCGGAGCGGCCGTGCGGGGCTTTCATCAAAATGGTGTCTTCCACGCGGACATGAACGCCTACAACCTGCAGATCGACAAGGAGGGCGATCTGTGGATGCTCGATTTTGATCGCGGCAAATTACTGCCGCCCGGACCCTGGCAACAAAAGACACTGAGCAGATTGCATCGCTCGTTGCAGAAGATTGTTGCTCTAAATCCGAAACTGCACTTTCGACGAGGGAATTGGGAGCAGTTTCTGGAGGGCTATTTCAACGCGTCGAGGTCTGCGTAGTAGTCCGGGTATTTTTCGGGCAAGTCCTTGAACTTGCGATGTACCCAGAGGTATTGCTCAGGACAGCGACGCACCTGTTCCTCGAGCACGCGATTGTACTGTTTAGTATCTGCGACCGGATCGCCGCTCGGAAAATCATCGAGCGGTGGCAGGATTCTCAGGTGATATCGTCCATCCGGCAGGCGTTCGGGAAAATACGGAATCGTTACCGCCTTGCCCAGGCGCGCGAGTGTCGATGTTGCTGTTGTATGCATGCTCGGCACATCAAAAAATGGTATGACTTCTGCGCCTTTGCGATTGTAGCTTTGATCCGCCGCGTACCAGACGATGCCGCCTTTGCGCAGGCTCCTCACCATCGACTTGATGTCTCGCTTCTCGATCGTTCTCGACGCCGAACGCTCCCGGCCGGTACGCAACACCTCGGTTATGAATGGGCTGCGGTTTCTGCGATACACAGCGTCAAACGGCGGGATATTGAGCCTCAGCACCCGGCCACTCAATTCCAGCATCGTAAAGTGGGCGCTAAGCAGGATCACGCCCTTACCCTTATTGACGGCCTGTAGCACGTGATTGACGCCTTCAATCGTTGTTATCGAAGTAAGGTGTTCGTCGGAGGCCCAACGCCCCAAACCCATTTCGATAAGCGACATACCCAGTGCCGCGAAGTGGCGACGCGCAAGATCATCGCGCTCGCCGGCGTTGAGGTCGGGGAAGCAAAGCTCGATATTGCGGCGCACGATCGCACGGCGCTCACTGCCGACCAGGTGGGCCAGGCGGCCAAGAATCCGGCCAATGGCGAGCGCTACCGAGTGCGGCAGCCAGCAGAGGATGCGCAACATCCCGAGCCCGACCCAGGTTGGCCAGGTCAGCGGGGAGAGGTGCAAATAAAGCGGTTTACGATTAGCAGCCATCGCCAGTGCAGCTTATGAACAGCAACGGATCGAGTCCAGTAGTTTCGCTGAACTAGTTGAATGCCTTATTCGGACATTCCGTCGACATAGTCGTCGCTGCTATTGTTGGCATCGCTGTCAGGCGTATCGACGCTTTCTTCGACGGGCGCCTCGTCAGTCTGGATACCCACGTGGAAGGCGGCAAAACCGGGCATCACAACCTGGTTGCGCGCCATGCCAATGATACGACCGGCGTATGGCGAACGCAGTTCGGTTCTCGCGTTATTCATTGGGTCGGTGATCGAGCCAAGTAAATCGCCCTTGCGAACTGTGCTGCCGAGGCTGACATCTGATAACAAAATGCCGCCGTTGTCGGCGCGTACCCATGACGAGCGGTAGTAGACAGGCTCCGGTTCACCCCACAGGCGCCTCTTCCTGACCATACCCAGCGTGTTGATCAAAGTCTCGATACCTTTTACACCTAGCTTCACTTCGTTGAGTTCAAGCTGCGACGGCCCACCCGCTTCGAGAGTAACCGCCGGGATGCCCGCAAGCGTCGCCGCATGGCGCAGTGTTCCGACAGCCGGCGTGCTGTGCAGAATGACCATTGAGCCAAATCCCTGCGTCAAGGTCATGACATCCGGATTGCGCAGGTCTGCGCGAATCTGCGGCAGGTTGGCACGCTCGAACGAACCGGTGTGCAAGTCAATCAGTGCATCACAGTGGGTGACGATATTGTTAAAGAATGAGTAGGCAATGCGAGCGGCGGCGCTACCGTTCGGATTGCCCGGAAAATAGCGATTCAGGTCGCGGCGGTCCGGAAGATATCGCGATCCGCGGCGAAAGCCCTGTACGTTGACGATGGGAATACCGATGACAGCGCCCGATACCTTGGAGGGTTCGAGGTCATGCATGACCCGCCGGACCATCTCTATTCCATTGAGTTCGTCGCCATGCACGGCGGCCATAAGGCACAATATCGGCCCGGGCCATGCGCCGTTAACGACGAGTACCGGAGTCGAAACCGGTACGCCCTCAAAAAGTTCGGTCGCCGACCAGGACAAGCGAATTGATGTGCTTGGCGGCACCTCAGTGTCCAGGACCGTAATAGGAGCGGCTGCGCCGGCTGCTGCCGTTACGGCATCTGCGAGCGGTATCGCGGGTTGACCTGTGGTTTCCGCGGTGGCCGTCGGATCAAGCAGTTTTTCGGCGGCGACGGCTACTTCGCTGGAACGCGAATCGGCATCTTCGGTCGTATCTTCTATGACATCGGTGCCATTGTCTCCAGGATCAACGGACACCTCACCAGCCAGCGCTGAACCGATGCCAAGCACCAGTAACATTATGGTAAGTTTACAGGTTCGGTACATGGCCCAATTTAGATTAATTGCGTGCATTTTTCTGTGAAGTAATCAAGAATTTACGATTGAAACTTGAAATGAGTTAAATGACAAGAAAAAGTCCGGTTTGCTTGCTTTTGATACTGCTCTTGAGCGGTGCCACCCATGCACAAGAGTTGTTTCCGCTGCCGCCGGAATTGCAACGCGACGTCGACTTCTGGGTCGACATTTTCGCGCGCTATCGCACCGATCAGGGCGTGTTGCATGACAATCGCAATCTCGCGGTTGTGTACGAACGCATCGACTTGCCAGCCAACATGGGCCGGCGCGAACGTCAGCGGCGGGTCGCCAGGCAGCGTGAGCAACTACAGGCGATTTTGCGCAGCCTCGCGGGTGGCAAGCGCGACAATCTCAGTGAAGAAGAAGCGCGCGTGCTCGCGCTATGGCCTGCCGACGTCAGTAACGAAACGCTACGCGCTGCGACCAAACGCATACGCTATCAACAGGGACTGAGAGACCGGTTTCGGCAGGGGCTGATTCGTGCCGGTCGCTGGCGGGGCTACATCGAGAAAGAGTTTGCCGCCCTGGGTGTGCCATTCGAGCTTGCAGCGCTGCCGCACGTTGAATCGTCCTACAATCCGGACGCGCGGTCGCACGTCGGCGCATCGGGAATTTGGCAGTTTACTCGCAGCACGGGGAGGCGCTTCATGCGCATCGATCATGTAATCGATGAGCGCAACGACCCGTTTGCCGCGACACGGGCAGCTGGAAAACTGCTCGCTTACAATTATTCGATCACCGGCAATTGGCCGATGGCGATCACTGCATACAATCACGGGCTCGCCGGTGTGCGCCGCGCTATGCGGCAATTCGGTGACAACGCAACCGCCAGGATATTCCGAGACTATAACGGCCGCACGTTCGGCTTCGCCTCGCGAAATTTCTACCTGGCATTCCTTGCCGCCAAACAAGTGGATCAGAATCCGCAGAAGTATTTTCCGGGCATCACGGTGGATCGCGCGACCGACTACGCAACTATCAGTTTGCCTGCATACATTCCGGTCGGCGATTTCACTGCGGCACTGGGCGTTACCGCAGCGCAACTTGCAGCGCACAACATGTCAATACAAGCAACGGTGTGGCAGGGCAGCAAACATTTGCCAAAGAACTTCGACATTCGATTGCCAAACAGTTTGCTCGACGCGCCCATGGCAAGTCTCGTATCGAATGTCGCCGCTGATCACTGGCAGGAATCTCAGCTACCCGACATGTTCCACAAGATCGCGCGTGGTGACACCTTGTCGCAAATTGCGGAGATCTATCACACGCGCGTATCGACGCTCGTTGCACTCAATAATCTCGGCAGTTCAAACCGGATTCGCGCCGGGCAGCAATTGCGGCTGCCGGCCGCCGGTCCGGCACCCGGTGGAAAGGCTGCTGCAACACCGGCACCCAGCGCCGCGGCGGTTGTGGTTGCAAGTGCCGATGTGCCGGCAATCGAGGATGCTGTGATTGTTGCGGAGCAAACGCCGGCAGCGATGGCTGGCGATCTTGCGGCAAGCCTGCTCGGTACGATACAGACTGCGCTGCTATCAGACCCCAGTGACTATGGCGTTGCGGGCGACAAGACGATTGAGGTTCATCCGCTGGAGACTCTTGGTCACTATGCCGACTGGCTGGGAATTCGCACGCAACGGCTTCGCGATATCAATGGGCTTTCATTCCGCACGCCGGTTGAAGTCGGCAAGCGCATTAAACTCGACGTCGCTGGCGTCGATACAAAAACCTTCGAGAATCGCAGAATCGCATTTCACCGGGCGCAACAAGACAGCTTCTTCCGCGAGAACATCATCTCGGGTGTCACCGAACATATCATTG
>Ga0255049_10001450_pt1 | contig 13067 bp, 13 predicted proteins | sample JV7_2_3_MG_FD_183615 | JGI IMG/M metagenome (GOLD analysis project Ga0255049, IMG submission 183615) | Seawater microbial communities from Jervis Inlet, British Columbia, Canada - JV7_2_3 | ecosystem: Environmental > Aquatic > Marine > Inlet | place: Canada: British Columbia | collected 2016-10-06
ACCGTGCCAAATATTGATCCGTTTAGAAAGCGCGTGTACTTTTACGATCCCGATGGTAACGACTGGGAGTTCGTGCAGTACTTCACAGACGATCCTGCCAAGCGTAACGACTACGAGATCGCCGACGCCGAATAGCTTAAAGATCTGCCGACCGCTTCCTTGTCGTCCTGCATCGGGGCGATACACTCGGCGACATTATGAGCGCCGCGGACAACAAGCTGGTTTTTGAGCGCATTGTGCGCCCTCACTTCGACCGCCTTTTCCGGCTGGCGTGGCGCCTCGCCGGCAGCAAGGCCGACGCCGAAGATCTATTCCAGGAATTGTTGATCCGGGCGTACGATTTGCTCGACGATTTGGTGAGTATCGACCAGCCGGGCCCATGGCTTTGCCGTGTCATGTACAACATGTTCGTCGATGAACGGCGCCGCTTCGCACGGCAACGCATGCATACCGTGGAAGAAGGTTGCCTTGCCGGCGAAGGGCTCGCAGGACTACCTGGCCCGGATGATCCGGATTATGACAACCAGCGTATCGAGACTTTGCAACGACTCGACAGGGCCCTCGACCAACTCAGTGATGAGCACCGCCTGGTTGTAATGCTACACGATACTGAGGGCTACAAACTCACCGAAATTCAAGATCTTACGGGATTGCCCGTAGGCACGATCAAGTCCCGGCTGCATCGTGCCCGGGCTCGCCTGCGGAGTATCTTGACCGCGGATGGAACCATTTCCTGAGAAATTACGTGTAAGAGACGAAGCAGGACTAAATCATGCATAACGACGATATGAATGAGCAGGATCAGGACGATCCACAGATCAGGGCACTGTTAAAGGACTATCCCATGCCACAAGCCGACGCAGGTTTTTACGATCAGGCATTCGCCAGGGCGACGCTGATAAGCTCGCGACGGCAACGTAGACAATGGTTGATGACGGGCTTTGGTTCGGCAGTTGCGGCGGGCCTTGCCGTATGGCTGATCGGCGCCCAGTTCATGACGGCGCCGAAGATGCCCGACGTCGACCCAACAATTCCCGGCGTGACGGTCGTTCTTGAAGAACCGCGAACGGTCAACCTGGTTTTTTCATCAGCGACACCGCTGGACTCGGCGACTTTGACAGTATCGCTTCCCGACGGCATCGAGCTTGCCGGGTTTCCGGGACAGCGGGAGATTAGCTGGGAGACAAGCTTGAAGGAAGGCCGCAATTTGCTGCCTTTGAAGCTCATCGCACTGACGCCTGTCGGCGGCGAATTGCTGGCCCGGCTCGAACATGACAACCGCAACCGCGTATTCCGCTTGCGGGTAGACGTATCTTGAATGATCGCCGGAATGGAGTTCCGGTGTACTTGAATGGAGTAAAGCCATGAAACAGATCAACGTATTTTTAGCAACTCTCTTACTGTCGTGTTTCGCACTCGTGCCAATAGCCGTCAGTGCTGACGGCCTGGATGATCTCGACGTCACGATGGACGTCGTCGACAACGTGGGCGACGTTGCAGATATCGTTTCTGAAATGGACGGACCGGATCATGGCGACGCAGGCGACGGGTTCGACTTTGACGATCACGAAGAAGGCGGCAGCGACAATGACGATGGCGTAAGCGACCACGAAGATCATGATGGTGACGGCTTCGAAAGTGACGAAGATTTCGATGAGGAAGATGACGGCTTCGATGAGGAACATGAATTCGAAGAAGGCGAAGATGTCGATGAAGACAGGCATGAAGAAGAGGACGACATGCATGACGAGATTGGCGACGACGGCATGCATGACGAGATTGGCGACGACATGGCCTTCGACGACGGTGAGACCGACGCGGTGGGCGACGACATGCATGACGAAGTCAACGACGACATAGTCGACTAAACAGGCGGTTTCTTCACCGAAGACCCCGAGACCCCCCGACGGCAAAGTTCTCGGGGGGTCTTTTTTATGCGCCACGTCATAGTTTTCGGTGGCCCGTTGTCGGTAATCTTGTAAACGGACTTAACGCGAACAGGGAGCTTGGGCCATTTTCGCGATACATGACAATAGAGAACGCAGACTTACAGCCGGCGCAGCAACGCTGCTGACTGTATTGCTGTGGGCCGCACCGATTAGCCAGGCCGGTGCTGTGAATGCCTATGATGCCTTCGCCGACGGCAATCGACTATTTCGCGACGACCTTTACTGGGCAGCCTTGCTGCGCTATCAGGAAGCGGCCGAAGCCGGCATGGACTCACCGCTGTTGTACTACAACATGGGCGTCGCTCACTACCGCGCCGATCAACACGAACGGGCGCGCGCCGCGTTTCTCATAGCCACGTATTCGCGGACCTTGCGTGAGGTTTCTCACTATAACCTCGGCCTTAACGCTTATGCTGCTGGCAATACCGACGAGGCACTGGATTGGTTTCGGCAAGCGCGTGACCAGGATCAAGATTTAAAGATACGCGAATTCGCGATCGTTGCGATTTCGAGGATTCAATCAGAGCGGCGGGAATCTGATGTCTTACTTACACGTATTGAAAGCCGGCGTGAAAAAGATTCGCCAACGAACTTCGATGTAACCGCATACCTCGGCTTCGGCAGCGTTGACAACGTCTTCCGTTCACCGAGCCAGCCATACGTCGACTTTGCCGACCCTAGCCTGCCGTTAGTGACCCCAGAAGTTGTTTCGGGCGCATTCATTCCGATTGATTTCAGGACCCGCTATTCGATCAACAGTCTCAAGTTCGAGTCATTCTACGGCGCTTATCGACTGTCCGGTCGTTACTACCAGGATAAGGAAATCGAAAATGCGAACGAGTTCAGCCACGAGTTCAGCTTCGGCAATTCGTATCGACGCAAAAAAGAGAATCGGGAGCGCCACATATTCAGCGCATTCACCTTTGCGCAGCATGACGAGACTTACTACGATCCTGACGACGGTACGGTACGCGAAGTTAACAATGAGTCCATCGACGATCGCATGAATTACGTTCGTTACGGACCTGAAATCGCCTGGATAGAATCGTTTGATCGGTTCGCGCTTGGCCTGCGATTGAAAGGGCAGCTCTGGAATTACGAAGACACCGTGCTTGTACCCGAGTATGACCATGAATACTTCGTGTTTGCCGCGCACGCCCAGTACCTCTTTACGCGAACGTCGCTGCTGCGCCTGACGATCGACAAGTACAGCCGTCGGTACAGCGACCGGCCTGCGTTCGACCTGAACGGCGATCAGCTGATTACTAATCCGAACTTGCGATATGACTATCTTGCGGTGGGACTAACTGCGCGTCAGCGAATCACCCAGAATATGTGGTTCGGTTTTCACCTTGAGCGCACCGACCGAGACGACCGTTTCGTGGGTTACAACGATTACACGCTTGACGAGTTCGGGGTCGACTACATTTGGTCGCCCACCCCGCGAATTACGCTTGAGCTTTCCGGCGACTATCGCATTTACGACTACCCGAATGCCTTCGCATTTCACAACCCCATCGCCGGGCCAAAAACACTTGAAGCAGTGCGCAGCAAGCTACTAACCAATTTTCGCATAACCCCAAGTCTGAGCATTGTCGCCGAGGCCGAATTTCGGGAGTCGGTATCGACTGACACTCGAATCGCTTACGATCGTACCTGGTTCTCGCTTGGAGTCACCTGGCGACATTGAGCAAGAAGCCGACGATCCGGATGTTTGTCTCCCTCATGGCTCGCTTCGCTGCGCTTTACTTCGGTCAACAATACATACGGATCGTCGGCAGCTTCTAGCCTCCGAAGGGAGCGCGGCCGGCATGTTTCCCATCGGAAATAAAGCGCAGCGAAGCGAGCCATTTCGATGGGAAACATGCCGGCCGTGCTCCGTTAGACTCTGCTAGAATTCGGCGCTCTCTTCGAGCGACCCTGTTACACCGATGGACGTCACCCCAATCCTCGATTCACTGAATGACGCACAGCGTCAGGCGGTGACCGCAGCTGCTGAACCCATGCTCGTCATTGCCGGTGCCGGCAGTGGCAAAACACGCGTGCTGGTACATCGTGCTGCATGGTTGATTTCGGTCCAAGGCATAAGCCCGCAAAGCCTGCTTGCCGTGACCTTTACGAACAAGGCTGCAGCCGAAATGCGCGGCCGCATAGAATCCCTGTTGGGCATTCCTGTTAGTCACCTGTGGATTGGCACTTTTCACGGGCTCGCTCACCGAATGCTGCGCCGGCATTGGCGCGAAGCGAACCTGCCGCGGAATTTTCAGATTATCGACTCGGACGATCAGATCAGGTTGATCAAGCGTCTGCTCAAGGGCCTCGAAGTCGATGACAGCGTTTGGGTTCCCCGCGAGATTCAGTATTTCATCAACGCACAAAAAGACGAGGGTTTGCGACCGAAACACCTCGCCGATGATGGTGACCTGAGCCGCCGACAGATGATCGCTTTTTACCAGGCGTACGAGGAAGTCTGTGAGCGAGGAGGCCTGGTCGACTTCGCTGAGCTGTTACTGCGCGCGCACGAACTATGGCGAGACAACGCCGATCTCCTGGCACACTATCAACGTCGTTTTTCGCACTTGCTCGTCGACGAATTTCAAGACACGAACGCGATTCAGTACGCGTGGCTACGAATGCTTGCCGGAAAAACTGGCATTCCCTTCGTCGTTGGCGACGACGATCAGTCAATTTATCGGTGGCGCGGCGCGCGCGTTGAACACATACACCGGTTTCAGAAGGATTTTCCAGGCACGGCAGTCGTCAAGCTCGAGCAAAACTACCGCTCGACCGCAACGATCCTTAACGCAGCCAATGCTGTCATTAAGAACAACAGCTCACGGCTCGGTAAAAATCTCTGGACGGACGGAGTCGATGGTGAAACGATCAAAGTCTACGCCGCATACAACGAACGCGATGAGTCCGATTTTGTAATCGGGCGACTGCGCGACTGGATCAATCAGGGGAATCTGCGCGCAGACGCCGCCGTCCTGTATCGCTCGAATGCCCAGTCCCGGGTGCTTGAAGAAGGGCTGATCAATGCCGGTATCCCGTACCGGGTTTACGGCGGTTTGCGATTCTTCGAACGCGCGGAAATCAAGGATGCGCTTGCCTATTTACGGCTAATCTCAAACCGCGACGATGACAGCGCCTTCGAACGTATCGTCAATCGGCCAACCCGGGGCATCGGCGCACGCACGGTCGAAAGCATGCGCGCTTATGCGCGCGCCAACAGCTGTTCGATGTGGCGCGCAGCAAGCAACGTGGCAAGTGAAGAGCTCAATGGCCGGGCTGCCAACTCCACACACGCGTTCATTGCCCTGATTGAGAAGCTATCAAATGACTCGACAGATCTCGGACTGGCTGAGCAGATTGACCATGTTATTCATGCTAGCGGCCTGATCGAATTTTTTAAGAAGGACAAAGGTGAAAAAAGCGAAACGCGCATTGAAAACCTGCTTGAGCTAATCAGTGCCGGTCGAAGTTTCGAGCCCGACCCGGCTGAGGAAATGTCGCCACTCGATGAATTCCTGTCGCACGCGGCCCTGGAAGCTGGAGAAGGTCAGGCCGACGCGTGGGAAGACTGTGTACAGCTTATGACCATGCACTCCGCCAAAGGCCTCGAGTTCCCGCTGGTTTTCATGTCCGGCATGGAGGACGGTCTTTTCCCGCATCAGCGATCGATTGCTGATCCAGACGGGCTCGAAGAGGAGCGGCGTCTTTGCTACGTTGGCATAACCCGCGCGATGCAGACCCTCTATGTCACTTATGCCGAACAACGTCGACTGTACGGTATGGACAATTTTTCACAGCCATCGCGGTTCATTGCCGAGATCCCCGCTGACTACATTGAGGAAATTCGACCGCGTATTCAGGTGTCGCGGCCGATACGCACACCGAGCAAGCGAAGAACGCCCATACGTCCCGGGAGCGAGATCGGCGTGCGGCTCGGGCAACATGTTCGGCATAATAAGTTCGGCGACGGCGTCATTCTCAATTGTGAAGGACAGGGCGCGCACGCCCGTGTCGAAGTCAACTTTGAAACAGCGGGCACAAAATGGCTCGTTCTGAGCTATGCAAATCTCGATCTGATGTAAACTATTCATAATGAAGATTCTCATTCTCGGCGCAGGTCAGGTTGGCTCTTCAGCAGCCGATCACCTGTCGCGTGAAGAGGCCAACGAGGTCACAGTCGTTGACACCCGGCCAGACATCCTGCGCGAACTTCAGGATCGACTCGATATCCGAACAGTCGTTGGCCACGCTGCACATCCGGAGGTGCTCGATCGTGCGGGCGCGGACGACGCCGACATCGTCGTGGCGCTGACCGACACGGACGAAACCAACATGGTTGCCTGCCAGATCGCGTACACGATGTTCCGCACACCGACCAAAATTGCCCGGATTCGCGCCGCCGAGTACATGAGAGCCAAAGACCTGTTCGCACAGGATGCGATTCCGATCGACGTTCGTATCAGCCCGGAACAATTGGTGTGCGAATACATCGAACAACTGATTCTGTATCCAGGCACCTCACAAGTGCTCGACTTTGCCGATGGCCGCGTTCGGCTCGTGGGCGCAAGGGCGGACCGTGACGGTCTTCTCGTTGGCCAGCGGATCGCAACACTCAAAGAACATATTCCAAATACCGAAGCGCGGATTGCTGCGATTTACCGCGACGGTAAAGCGCTGTTGCCCGAAGGCGATACCGTCATTCAGGAAGGCGACGAGATTTTCTTTATCGCGGACCGTAAGGACATCCGGGTTTTCATGAGTGAGATGCGGCGGCTCGAAGACCCGGTTCGTCGCGTCGTTATCGCGGGCGGCGGCAATATCGGCGTGCGCCTCGCCCTGGCTCTCGAGCAAACCAACCAGGTCAAGCTCATTGAGCGTGACCCCAAGCGAGCAAGACACATATCGGAACAATTGAACAAAGCGATCGTTCTTGTTGGCGATGCGGCTGACGAGGAACTGTTGCTGGAAGAAAACATCGACAATGTCGATGTTTTTTGCGGCCTGACGAACTCGGAAGAAGCGAACATTCTGAGCTCGATGCTCGCCAAGCGACTCGGCGCACACAAAGTCATGGCGCTGATCAATCGTGCTTCGTACGTTGACCTCGTCGAGGCGGGCAGCATCGACATAGCAATATCGCCGCAACAAGTCACGATAGGGTCGCTACTTGCCCATGTACGTCGCGGCGACGTGGTAAAAGTACACTCGCTCCGGCGCGGCGCCGCCGAGGCAATCGAAGCAGTCGCTCACGGCGAAAAAGAGAACTCGAAGGTTGTCGGTCGAGCAATAGAAGATATCGAGCTGCCGAAGGGCGCGGCTATTGTCGCGCTGGTTCGTGGCGACCAAGTCATTATTGCGCACCACGACACAGTCCTCGAAAGCGGTGATCACGTCATCCTGTTCCTGACGGATCGGCGCAAGATCGAAATCCTGGAGAAACTATTCCAGGTCGGCGTATCTTTTGTCTGACATCGACAATCGACAATGAACTGGGCGGCCGTACTGCGAATTCTCGGGTTGTTGCTCATGATGTTCAGCCTGACCATGCTGCCGCCCGTCGCCATCGGCCTCGTTTACGAGGAACAATCATGGCTGCCTTTTGTTCAGGGCTTCGGGCTTACGTTGCTTGCGGGACTTCTTGTCTGGCTCCCGGTGCACAAATCGCGTAAAGATCTGCGTTTACGCGATGGCTTCCTCGTCGTCGCAGCATTCTGGACCGTGCTCGGGACATTTGGCGCTGCACCGCTTTATTTTGCAGGCGACTTGTCGATGTCATTGACTGACGCGATCTTCGAGTCGATGTCGGGCCTGACGACGACTGGCGCCACCGTGCTGACCGGCCTTGACGAATTACCGCGGGCTATTCTTTATTATCGCCAGCAACTTCAATGGCTTGGCGGCATGGGCATCATTGTTCTCGCGGTTGCCGTACTGCCGATGCTGGGCATTGGCGGCATGCAGTTATATCGCGCCGAGACACCCGGCCCGGTCAAGGACACCAAACTAACGCCGCGTATTACCGAGACTGCCAAAGCACTCTGGTACGTTTACCTCGCATTTACGGTCGCCTGCGCCGCAAGTTACATGGCGGCCGGCATGGGTTGGTTTGACGCCTTGTGCCACGCGTTTTCCACTGTCGCAATCGGTGGGTTCTCCCCTCATGATTTGAGCATCGGCTATTTCGACAGCACAGCCATTGAGCTCGTTGCCATCGTTTTCATGTTCGCCGCGGGAATTAATTTCTCATTGCACTTTTTTGCGTGGCGATATGTTTCTGTCAAACATTACTCGCAGGATCCCGAGTTTCGCGGCTACACGTTAATCTTGCTCACCGTCTCAATACTCGTCATCGGGGGGCTAATTCGGCACGACGTGTTCGACTCTCTCAGCGAGACCGTAGTGACCGGGTTGTTTCAGGCCGTTTCGATTGCCACCACAACAGGCTTCACAACCGCGGAATACGCATCGTGGCCTGCCGCTGTCCCCGTCTTGCTGCTCTTCGCGAGCTTCATCGGTGGATCCGCCGGATCAACCGCGGGTGGAATCAAAGTTGTTCGCTGGTTGCTCATCTATAAGCAAGGGGTTCGTGAAATCGTCAGGTTGGTTCATCCGAGCGCCGAAATTCCCGTCAAACTCGGTAACAAGGCAGTGCCATTCAGGGTCGTCGACGCGGTTTGGGGATTTTTCTCAATTTATGTCGTGGTATTCAGCGTCATGCTCATCGCAATGATGGCGACCGGCCTGGACCAGGTCACGGCTTTTTCTGCGGTGGCGGCAACCCTTAACAATCTCGGCCCGGGACTCGGTGACGTTTCGTCTGGCTTCATGTCTCTGTCGAATCCCGCCAAATGGATCTCAATCGCTGGAATGCTACTCGGCCGCCTGGAAATTTTTACACTACTCGTGTTGATTACTCCGACTTTCTGGCGCCACTAGGAATCGCCATTTGAGCGATCCGCAAAATTTGATTGATCGCTTTAACCGTGCGACCGGCAACCTCGTTGCCTGGCTGACATTAATCATGGTTGTCGTCACGTGCATCATCGTCGTGATGCGCTACGTGTTTGACGCCGGCCTGATCTGGTTGCAGGAATCTGTCATCTGGATGCATGCGACCGTGTTCATGGTCGGTGCAGCGTATACCTTGTTGCACGAAGATCATGTACGAATCGACGTCTTTTACCGCGTGATGAGTGATCGTCGTCGTGCCTGGATTGATTTGATCGGCGTGATGGTCTTCCTGTTGCCGCTTTGCGGGCTGCTTGGCGTTACGTCGTATGAGTTCGCAGCCGTTTCATGGTCGATACATGAGGCATCGCGCGAGTCGGGCGGCTTGCCTTTTCCCTTCGTGCCGATTCTCAAATCCGTGCTTGTCGTCATGCCGCTCGCCGTTGGCCTCCAGGGAATCTCGATGCTGCTGCGGTCCGCCGCCACGATCCGTCGGGCATAGTCGTGGAGTGGGTCGCGCTACTGCTCTTTGTCTCGGTAATTCTTGTGCTGTTGGCAGGTTTTCCAGTCGCGTTCACCCTCGGTGGAACAGCCCTGATTTTTGCCGGAATCGGCGCTTTGACGGGTGACTTTAACGATGCATTATTGTCCAGCTTGCCGAATCGCGTTTTCGGCATAATGACCAATGAGTCCCTCGTTGCCGTACCCTTGTTTGTATTCATGGGCGTCACTCTCGAGCGCGCCAAGATCGCCGAAGAATTGCTGGATACCCTGGGCGGCTTGTTTGGTGCATTGCGCGGTGGTCTCGGAATTTCAGTCATGCTGGTCGGCATGTTGCTGGCTGCTAGCACCGGTATCGTCGGTGCGACCGTTGTAACAATGGGTCTTTTGGCCTTGCCGACGATGTTGCGGCGCGGCTACTCGCCAGAGATTGCAGCCGGAACGATTTGTGCGTCTGGAACGCTCGGCCAAATCATTCCGCCATCGATCATTCTCGTCATGCTTGGCGATGTTATGACCTCGGCCTACCAGCAGGCACAACTCACAATGGGTATTTACTCTCCCAAGACGGTCTCCGTTGGCGACTTGTTCGCGGGCGCGTTGCTTCCCGGCCTGCTGCTGGTGGGCCTGTACATTTCATATATTGTTGTCCTCGCACATTTTCGGCCGGCCGTGATGCCAGCACATGTTCGTGGAGTGGACGATCAAGTTTCCTACGTGCAGATTCTGAAAGCACTGCTGCCACCTATGGCCCTTATTTTCGCTGTGCTTGGATCTATTCTCGCCGGGCTCGCCACACCAACCGAGGCGGCTGGCGTTGGCGCAATGGGTGCTTTATTGCTGGCTGTGGCCCGGCAGCAACTCAACATCGATCGGCTGCGAGAGATTACACGCAGCACGCTGAAAATCAGCAGCATGGTATTCATGATTCTTATCGGGGCCTCGATTTTCTCGCTCGTGTTTCGCGGCTATGACGGTGACGTTGCTGTGCGCAATTTGCTCGAATCATTGCCGGGCGGTGTCATCGGCGCTGTCATGGTCGTCATGCTCATCATGTTCTTGCTGGGCTTCGTGCTCGACTTTATTGAAATTACTTTTGTCGTCGTACCGATCGTCGGTCCCGTGCTATTGGCGATGGGCCTCGACCCGGTCTGGCTCGGCATCATGATTGCAATCAACTTGCAGACATCATTCCTGACGCCGCCGTTTGGATTCGCGTTGTTCTACTTGCGCGGCGTGGCGCCACCAACGGTCTCGACCGGACAGATCTATCGCGGCGTTATTCCATTCGTCGGTATCCAAATCTTCGCGCTCATCATTCTCGCGATATTCCCGGAGATCGTTACGTGGTTACCGAATAAGATTTACGGGCAATGAACCACGGGATATCGCTGATCGATTAATACTACATGCACTCACAACGACATCCCGTGGCTCATTGCTACGTCATCATCCGCGAATGCAGGGCGGTGATCGCCGGGAGGCCGCGGCGAGCGCATGGTGTACTAAGTGAGCTGTGGACTCCCGGCGATTACCGCCTGGTTTCGAGATACGCCTGTTCGGTAACCCGCTGCCCGTACTCAGACTTCGCCAGAAATGCGTAGTACGACTTGGCGATTTTCGCGGCTACCGGATCCTCCGCAAGCCATTCTGCAACGACTTCATCCGTGAGCGATTTGAGGAGCTCGATAACCTCTTGCGGAAATTTTCGGAGCTCAACATTCGGATCATCAATCAGTTGTTGCAAGGCGTATGCGTTGCCGTGTGTGTACTCGGCGACCATGTCGGTCGTAATTGCCTGGCAGCTTATTTCGACAATGGCTTGCAGGTCCGACGGTAATGACGCCCACGCATCTTTGTTAATCATCGTCTCGAGGCCGGGACCCGGCTCGTGCCAGCCTGGGTAGTAGTAATACTTCGCTGCTTTATGCAACCCGAACGAAACGTCGTTGTACGCACCGACCCACTCGGTGGCGTCGATTGTGCCAGTTTGCAACGCCGTGAAAATCTCCGCCCCCGGCAACGTCACGGGCGTTCCGCCCGCGCGGCGAAGCACCTCACCGCCCAACCCCGGAATTCGCATCTTGAGGCCCCTGAGATCACCGATCGTACTGATTTCCTTGTTGAACCAGCCGCCCATTTGAACGCCGGTATTGCCGCACGGTATCGGCACTAAATTGAAGGGCGCATACAATTCTCGCCATAACTCGAGACCACCGCCATAGAACAGCCAGCCGTTGAGCTCCTGATAGTTCATACCGAACGGGATCGCTGTAAAAAACTGCGCGGCATCGACTTTGCCCTTGTGATAATAAGACGCGTCGTGGCCCATTTCGACTGCGCCACGACTGACCGCGTCGAAAACCTCGAACGCCGGTACAAGCTCCCCGCCACCATATACGTTGATCTTAAGTCTGCCGCCCGACGCCACATCGATTCGCGTTGCAAGGTTTTCCACGCCCATGCCCATACCCGGCAATTTGGGTGGCCATGACGTTACACACGACCACTCAAATTTCTCAGCTGACCGATCGGCAGTCACCTCACAATTTCCATCGTCCTTGCTACAGGCCGCTACGCTGGCCGCCGCGAGGCCGCCCACAAAATTTCGTCTTTTCATCCCGCCAAGTTTATTGACTGTGGCCTATGATGCCAATGGCCGGTTATCGTGCTGCCAGTCGGCTAATTCTTCCCACTTATTCTTCTTTTTTCCGATTTGTGGAGCTAATAATTCCCACTAGTAGATATGACTGTAATTTGTGGGTATTTCTATTAGATATTTTGCCGATTCCCGCTCGATGTGGAATCGTGGCTGATAAAAGGCCCCGATCCGAGGACCGGGACCCACTCCTTCCGTGGTCCGGCCGAGGCGGTCCGGCCGAGGGGCAAGAGCCCGAATCGACCATCCCTGGATTGATTCAGTGGTGCTTCACGCCATGAAATGCCGCGGAACCCCACCCGCCGACCGGTCCGCCCAGACTCGCAATATCGACATCCCACTATGGCTTTCGTATCTCGTTGATGCATTAATAAAGGCCTTGATTCCAGCAATTATTGGCGAAGCGCCCAGAAATGATCGGATTACTACAACGCGTTAGCAGCGCCAGCATTGCGGTCGATAACGAAGCTATCGCCGAAATTGGTCGCGGCCTGTTGGTCTTCGTGGCCGTGCATCGGGACGACAAGGAGCCAGACATTGCTCGCCTGGCCGAGCGCATCCTCACTTACCGGGTATTCCCGGATGCTGCAAATCGTATGAACCGCAGCGTGGTCGATGAGGATCTGGAGCTGTTGCTGGTGCCACAGTTCACATTGGCGGCTGACACCAGGAAAGGCACGCGGGCCAGCTTTACGCGCGCCGCAAAACCTGCAATTGGCGAAGCTTATTTCGAGCAGATTGTGGCGGCCTGCAGAATCAGACTAGGAACGGTTGCATCCGGCCGCTTTGGTGCCAATATGCAGGTTAGTCTGACTAATGACGGCCCCGTAACGTTCTGGCTGGAATCCTGACAGGCAAGATCGCGTGACCCCGGCACGGCATTGTCCGTCCCGGCGGGTTATCATCGAAATGCAGCATTTTTAAGGGGCGGCGCCCCAGGAGTTTTGAGATGTTATCAGGAATAAGCTGGCCGCAATTACTGATCGTGTTGGTCATTG
>Ga0255049_10001451_pt1 | contig 13051 bp, 11 predicted proteins | sample JV7_2_3_MG_FD_183615 | JGI IMG/M metagenome (GOLD analysis project Ga0255049, IMG submission 183615) | Seawater microbial communities from Jervis Inlet, British Columbia, Canada - JV7_2_3 | ecosystem: Environmental > Aquatic > Marine > Inlet | place: Canada: British Columbia | collected 2016-10-06
CGTGTGGACGCGACTCGTGTCGGGCGACATCATCCTCGACATCGAGGCGCCGACGGCGGCCGCGGTTTCAGCGACGTTTCGACTGAGCGGTCAGGGCGAGTTGGCCGTGCTGTTGGCGGACCTGCCCGGACAGCGACTCGAGCAGCTCGAGCTGCGCGTCGACGGGGAGAAAGTGACCTTCGTCGAGGAGCGGCGCAGCAGCGCTCTGCGCGCGGTACGCCCCCGCGCCGCGCCCGGCTTTGAAATTCTGGAGGTCTCGTACCGGGTGCAGAATGCGGCGTCGGCGCGCTATCGTTTCGCGCTGCCCGTGCCCGAGGCCACGCCAACCGGCGAGGAGCGCTCGGTTCGTCTGACCGTCCGCTTGCCGGATGACGCCAGGTTCGTGGGCAACTCCTTCCCACCGCTGCTTGCCGAGGGCGACGGGGAGTGGAGCGCCTCCACACTGGCAGTGCCGGCACAGGCACATGTGGTGTTTGGCGATGCGGGATTGTGGCTATGGGCGCATCGGATTCTGGAGTGGGCCGCGCTCGGAGCGGCGACCGCCCTGCTGCTTTCCGGCTGGTACTGGAGCCGGCGACGCGCCGCCAAGCTCGGTGCGGCGGCCCGATGAGCGACGGGTTCGGCTGGAACTTCTGGGGATTCTTCCTGGTTGCCGGCGCCTGGTGTGTCGCGTACTTCGTCTGGGCCGTCTGGGCCAATCGGAGGGACCGTGGCTAACGCGCCGACGGTGTTCTTCGTGGTGCTCGGGGCCTACGGCGCCGTGATCATGGGCATCGCCTGGTGGTCCTATCGGCAGACCCGTACCGAAGACGATTTTCTCGTGGCGGGACGATCGATCGGTGCCGTCGTCGGCGGCGCCACGCTGGCCGCGACGCAGCTGTCCTCGGGCACGGTCGTTGGGACGATCGGGTTCCACTACATGTCCGGGGTCTCCTGGGCATGGATCTGGCCGGGGATGTGGAGCGGGTGGATCGTCGCGGCGGTCTGGGTCGCACCGAAGCTGCGCGCGTTCGGTGGCGTGACGGTGCCCGACTACATCGCGGCGCGCTACAACTCCGAGCTGGCCCGGGTCGTGTCGGCCGTGCTCATCGTCGTTGCCTACACCGTCTATCTGTCGGCGCAATACACGGCTGGCGGGATCATCTTCCAGGCGCTCTTCCGCTGGCCGTTCTTTGCAGGGGTGCTGGTAGTGGCGCTGATGACGCTGGTGTACACCTGGATGGGCGGCATGCGGAGCAGCGTGTACACCGACTTCGCGCAGGCGCTCGTGATGGTGCTGGCGTTCTGCGTGGCGGTGCCGCTGTTGCTGTACCGGGTCGGTGGCTTCGACGTCATGGGGCGGCTGCTGACAGGTCTCGACATGCGCCTTACCGGCTGGTACTTCGGCTTCGGGGAGATCACGGTGTTCGCGCTCGCGTTCGCCTTGAGCGCGGCCACCGCGCCGTATCAGATCGCTCGTATCTACGCGATGCGCGATGTCGCGACCGTGCGCCTCGCCATCGGCATTGCCTTCGTCTTCCAGGCGATCATCGGTAGTGTGGCGCTCATAGCGGGACTCGGCATCCGCGCGCTCTTCCCGGTACTGCCGACACCGGACCTCGCCAGCAGCATCCTGGCGTTGCAGGTGCTGCCGCCCCTGGCCGGGTCGTTGTTGCTGGCCGGGGCGCTCTCCGCGATCATGAGCACGTGCGATTCGATCATGATCATCAGCGCCGCGGGGCTTTCTCATGATCTCTACGGCAAGCTCATTCGTCCCGCCGCGAGCGAGGCCGAGAAGCTGCGAGTCAATCGCTGGAGCGTGCTCGTAGTGGGGTTGATCCCGCTGGGACTCACCTTTGTCGAAATGGGCCTGATGCAGGAGATCGTCGTCGACTACGCCAAGATCATCGCGTCGTTCTTCTTCGTGCCGGTGTTGTTCGGTTTGAACTGGCGTGGCGGGACTACGGCCGGTGCCATCGCGTCGATGCTGGGCGGCTTCACGGCGTTCATGACGTGGTGGTGGCAGGGGCCGGCCTATCCCTGGGGGATCGATCCGATCTTCGCCGGGGTCCTGTCCAGCCTCATCCTCTTCGTAGGGGTCAGCCCGTTGACGCGGCCGGTGCCGGCGGCCGCGCTGGAACCCTTCTTCGGATCACCTGAGTGATGTCGGCCGGCGGCAGGCCGAGGTTCGTCCGATTCTGTTACGGCCCTGCTAGCCTGTGGTGATGAGGGATACGCAGCGGATCTGCTACTTCGTGCCGGGGGCGCTTTCCGCCCATCCAGGCGGTTTGCAGGAGGCGCGGCGGCGCCAGGCTTACCTGCAGGCGCACGCCGGGTCCGCGACGGCGGTGGAGATTCGTGACAACCCGGCCGGGCCCGCGTCGATCGAGTCGCCGGCCGAGGAGCAACAGGCCGCGGCCGGGCTGCTCGAGGTCCTGCCCGGAGCTGCCGCCGGCTTCGACGCGGTGATCATCGGCTGCTTCGGCGATCCCGGGTTGCGCGCCGCGCGGGATCTCGTGAACGTCCCCGTCATCGGACCGGCACAGGCCTCGATGCACCTCGCCGCCCAGATGGGTGATCGAATCGGCTTGCTCACCGTGGTCGACAGCGTGATCCCGGTCCTGCACGAGTTGGTGAAGGAGTACGGGTTGTCGGGATCGCTCGCTGCAGTGCGTGCGGTCGATGTGCCCGTTCTGGGACTGCGCGAGCGCCGAGACGAGGTGATCGGTCGGATGGTGACGGAAGGCCGCAAGTGCCTGGACGACGGTGTCGACACGCTGGTCCTCGGCTGCATGACGATGGGATTTCTCGACGCCGCCGAGACTCTGCAGGCGGAACTCCGGACGCCCGTCGTGAACCCTGTGCTCGCGGCGCTCCACACCGCCGAGTTGTTCCTTGGCCTGCTACGGGACAAATCCCTGACCAGAACGGGTTAATCGCCGCCGGCCCCCGTACGGCGGTCCGCGCCGCGCGCTATCCAGACAGGTGGCGTGCGGGGATCCTGCGATCCAGACACCGGCTCACGCCCTTCGCAGGGTCGTCGCCGCCAGACATTTCTCGCTATTGGCCCTGGCGCATTCCGGGGCCTTCCCTGCCGGACGCCCCCTCACGGTGTTGCTGCCTTCGCGAGGCGCCGGTTCGCCGGCCGCTGCCAGTGTGGATGATTTACCATCCGCACATGAAAGCGCCGACGACAATGACCCCCCGGTACCTCCGACTTCCTGGCAGCATCGCCAGCGTCGGCGGCGCTCCGGCAGGACTTTTCCTTGCAGCCGTCCTCTTCGCTGCCGGCTGCTCACCGTCGCTGGATCCGGTCCAACCGTCACCACAGGATCTCGCGGCGCCAGCGCTTCCCGATGCCTTCCACCGGGGCATGAACCTGCAGCCGATCGGTGGCTACGGCGGCCTTCTCGACGATGGCCAGATCGGCGGCGCCCTGGACAACCTTGTCGAAATCGGCGTTGGTCATGTGGCAGTCATTCCCAGTTTCTTCCAACGTCGCCTGGGCGACACGGAGTTCTACTGGGAGCCATCGCGCCAGGCGGTCGATTCGCAGACACGCGCGGTCGTGGACGCGGCGCATGCACGCGGTCTCGAGGTGCTGCTCAAGCCCCATCTGTGGTTGACCGAACGAACCGATGGCACCTGGCGCGGCGACATCGACCCGTCGGCGGCCCATTGGCCTGACTGGTCGCAGCGCTATAGCGCGGTGCTCCTGGAGTACGCGGGTCTCGCCGAGGAACTCGGCGTGGCCGGGATCTCTATCGGTTCCGAACTCACGGCGGTCGCCACGGGCCATCCGGAGTTCTGGCGGAGCCTCGCGGGGGCTGTGCGCGGGGAGTACTCGGGTTTTCTGACCTACGCGGCAAACTGGGACCGCGAGTTCGAGGCGGCGACCTGGTGGGAGGCGGTCGATTTCGTCGGCGTGGACGCCTTCTGGCCGCTGCTCGAGGATTCCCGGGAGATTCTGACGCCGGTTGCGTGCCGCGCGCGGCTGAGCGCTGTCCGTGGGCGTCTGGAAGCCGTCGCCGTGCGCTACGGTCGGCCAGTGCTGCTTACCGAGATTGGCTACAAGTCGGCCGTTGGCGGCGCCCACCAACCGTGGAAATGGCACGACCGGCAGGAGCCGGATCCCGAGGGGCAGGCGCTGATTTACCGCTGCATCCGCGACGTGTTCGGTGTTGACCCGGCGCCACACATCGCGGGCGTGTACTTCTGGCTCTGGTACACCGCGCCGGCGTGGGGTGGTCCCCGCAACAGCGACTTCACGCCACGCGGGAAACCCGCGGAGGGGATCCTCGCCGGCTGGTTCTCAGCCCGATGACAGGACGCCCAGACGGACCTCTGCCGCGCGCACGAGGTGGTCCAGCCCTTCGCGGCGCAGCGCGCTAACGGCGATTGCCTGGCGTCTGCTTGCCAGTGCTTGCAGCTGGTCGGCGTCGACCGCATCGGCCTTGTTCAGCACGCACAGCGTGGGCACGTCACCGAGGTCGAGTTCCGCCAGGAGTTCGTTGACGATGTCGATCTTGTCGTCGACATGTGGATCCGACGCATCCGCCACGTGCAGCAGCAAGCTGGCATCTTCGAGTTCCTCGAGTGTTGCCCGGAAGGCCGCGATGAGGTCCTCTGGGAGTTCGCAGATGAATCCGACGGTATCGGTGATTACCACTTCGCCCTCTCGCGGGAAACGCAGTCGCCGGCTCGTAGGGTCGAGCGTCATGAAGAGCTGGTCTGCGACCTCGATATCCGATGAAGTGAGCGCGTTGAGCAACGTGCTCTTGCCGGCGTTCGTGTAGCCGACAATCGACAGCACCGGCAGACCCTGGCGGCGCCGTCGCTGGCGACGCAATTGCCGCTGCTTGGACAGCTTCCCCACTTCCTTTTCCAGGCGCCGGATGCGGTCGCGAATCCGGCGCCGTCCGATCTCCATCACGGTCTCACCCGGGCCACGACCGCCAATGCCTCCCGTTAGCCGCGACAGCCCCGCGTCCTGGTCGGTCAGCCGCGGTAGCGAGTAGCGCAGTTGGGCGAGCTCGACCTGAAGTTTGCCGTCGCGGCTGTGGGCGCGCTGCGCGAAGATGTCGAGAATCAACTGGGTGCGATCGATGGCTTTCATCCCCGTGGCATCCTCGAACGCACGGGCCTGAGCGGGCTTGAGGTCGACGTCGAAGATCGCGACCTCGGCACTGCGACGCATGCCCTCCAGAATGATCTCCTGCAGCTTGCCTCGCCCGACAACTGTCCTCGGATGGACGCGTCGACGGCGCTGCCGCATGACGCCCGCCACGATGACGTTCGCGGATCGCACGAGTTCAAGGGTTTCTTCGAAGTGGCGATCCTCGATACGGACGCCTATCACCAGGGCGCGTTCGGCGTCGGTCGGACCACGGTCGGCCGCGATGACGCGGTCGAACTCGTCCTCCAGCGCGTTCATGGTCGCGACCAGATCGAGGTCGAGCGCGCGGGCGTCGGGCGCGCGAACGCGGACGAACGGCTCGACGTTTGCCGCATCGTCATCGTCAGCCAGCAGCGCCGGATCGAGGTAGGCGGCCTCGACGGCGCCGGCCCCGCCCGTCTCGGTGGCCTGGACAACAGCCACCATATCGAGTCGCAACAGTGCGAGATCGCTGAGGTCGTCGGTGGTCAGTGCCTCACCCCGTAGGTGCGTGTGTACCAGCCGCAGACCACGGAAGCGTCCGGCGCCGCCTCGGAGTCTGCCGATGTCGGGGAGCATGAGTTCATGGGCGTTGCCCACGATGACGTGACGGATGGCTCCTTCACGAGTTATCAGGACGCCGATCTGGCGTCCTGTCTCGCGCGAAATCGTGGCGAGATGTCGCGCCAGTTCGTTGGTGACGACGCGCTCGGGCGGAACGCGGCGCCGGAAGGTCCGGTCGAGGGCGCGCCGCTGCGAGGTCTGCAGGCCGCTCAGGTTGCCGGTAACGGGCTGTCGGGAGATGAGCTTTTCTCCGGAGTGGGGGTCTCGAACCCTAGGAGCCCGTGGTAGAAGTCTGATGGGCCTCGTTACGTCGAGTTGTGGGCAGATGCAAGGCAGCCTGACGAAGGCGATCCTTGGGGCATCGGAGAGGAAGGCTAACGCCGCAGATGCCCACAAGTCGCCGTAACCCTCCGGGCGACAGGGGGTTGCGGTCGCATGCTGCGTCGCTCCTCGTCAACGATAATCCCATCATCGCTTCCTCCTCGCTCCTTGCCTCCACCTCGCAAGACCCTGTCGCGAGGCCCATCAGACTTCTACCACGGGCTCCTAGTATGCGCCGTTTGGGGGTCGAACTCGCGCCGCCACCGGCCGGTGGACCGCTAGCCGAGCCACGCCCGGGCCAGGTTCGCCACCAGGAAGCCCGAGTAGTTGCCCACGGCGTACCCGAGCAACCCCACCGCGACCCCAGGCAGAACGCTGTCGGTGTAGCCCCGAGCGCCAGCCAGAGCGACCGCGGATGCTGGCCCTCCGACGTTTGCCTGCGACGCGACCGCCAGCGTGCCCGCGTCGATGCCGAAGAGCCTGCCGAGGCCGAAAATCCCGATGCCGTGCACGGTGATCGTAATGGCCGCGAACCAAAAGATCGCCGGCCCGACCCGGAAGATGTTAGCCAGCACGGACTGCGCACCATTGGCTGCCAGGAAGAGCAGCAACAGGTAGTTGCCCAGCAGCGCACCCCCTGCCAGCGTACGGATTCCCGGAATCTGCGCCAACAGCAGTGCGACGGTACTCAGCCACAGTACCTCCGGCAGGAAGGGCACCAAGGCGGCGAGCCGTCCGGCCAGCCACAGGGTGCCCACTGCGATCGCTACCAGCGCCGCCAGGTCCGCGATCGCCAGCGGTCGCAAACTGTTGGTGAGGGCCTGTGCGACGTCGCCCTCCGCCCGGGGGCGGTCGGCACGGGCAGCCGCGCCAGCTCTCGGGCGGCCCAGCAGCAAAGGCGCGATGAGGCAGGCCGCCATCCACATGGCGGTCAGGGCCACGTCTGCAGCGATTCCGGCCGTGAACAGATCGCTGCTCGTATCCAGGGCGCGGCCGAGTGCTGCGAAGTTCATTCCTCCGCCGGTGTACGTGCCGGTGAACTGGCCGGCGAGCTTCCAGGCCTCGGGTCCCACCGTGCGGCCGACCGCCAGGAATCCGACGACGGCGCCCACGGCCGTGGCCACGGCACCTATGACGAAGGCGCCGAGCATACGCGGGCCGGCGGACCGCACGGACGCGATGTCGACATTCAGCAGAATCAGCACCACCGCCAGGCTCACCCCCGTGCTGGCGAGCCATCCATATGTGGGCGAGGTCCCCGGCAGCACGCCGGTGTTCGACAGCAGCATCCCGAGCAGGATGCCCACCAGCGCGGGCCCCAGAGCCTTGCAGGCCGGCACGCGACGTTCCAGTTGGAGCGCGGTCCACACGATCCCTGCCAGGATCGCGGCGATGGCCATCGGGTTGGTGATCAGTGCTTCGTCTCTCCGCTGATGCAGAAAGGGCGCCAGACGCTGCTTGCGTCTGGCGCCCTAGAGCTGCTTTCCGCGAGCGCTGCCTAAAAGGCGACGCGATCCTTCAGGCCCTTGGCGGCCTTGAACGCGGCAACCGTGGTCGCCGCGATGTGGATCGTCGCGCCCGTGGCCGGGTTGCGGCCCATGCGTGCTGCGCGGTTGCGTGTTTCGAACTTGCCGAAGCCGGCGATCGCGACTTCGCGACGGGCGTCGAGCTCGATCGCGATGATGCCGTGACCAGCCTTGGTCGAGAAGATGCAATCGATGACCTCGGCGGCCTTCGCCTGAGACAGATCGCACTTCGCGGAGAGCTTGGTTGCCATTTCGGCCTTGGTCATAGATTCCCCCTTACCCAATATGTGAAACACAGCCCACCACAGGCTGACTCGTTCTTAAGGGATTGTCGACCCCCGCAGCGCTTTTTTCTCCATATGGCTCTAGGGAATTTTGGGGATCGGAGGTGCCGGACGCAGCGCATCGCCGGCGCTTCCGGACTACATTCGGGCCGAGTTCCACGAAGTCGTCGCCCGGACGCAAACATCTGGAGAAGCGCACATGGCAGCCATCGAAGTGTTCGGTTTCGAGACGGGAAACAACATGAAAGTCCGTATCGCATTGAATTATAAGGGTTTACCTTTTAGTTTCCGCACCATTGACCCACGAGATCGCGACCAGGTCGTAGCCCTCACCGGTCAACCGCTGACCCCGGTCTTACGCCACGGTGATGTCCTGCTATTCGACTCCGGGGCCATCCTCCGGTACCTCGATGCCAACCTTTCCGCTGCCCCACGGCTGTTTTGTGGCGATCGAAAAACCCTCGTTGCAATTGAGGGTTGGGAGACTTTTGGCCGTGCCAGACTGCTCGCACCGCTCGTACTGGTGGTGAACCACCGTCTGGAGGGCGGCAACGACCCGGCGGTATTCGATGCTGCGCAGGACGCGTTCAAGCGGGCGGTGGCGGAACTGGCACCGGCCCTGGAGGGCCGCAGCTGGCTGGTCGGCGATTCGATGACGGGGGCCGATGTGACGACGGCGCCAGTGGTGTTCCGCGGCGCCGGCTATGGATTCTGCGACCTTGACGAGCTGGACCCGCGGGTCACCGACTGGGTGGACCGCGTGATGGCCTACGATACGCCCCACTGAGGGTCGCGCGCCCTGTTCGCCGACGTGCGTTGCCCGCGACGTACGTCCAGAATAGACAACCATCATGAGAATCGCCTGTCCTCGCGCGCTGGTGGCGTCCGCCGCCATGATGATGCTCGCCGTGTCTGCTGGCGGCGCGGCGTCGGGCACGCCGAGCCGACAGGGCGCTGCTCTCAAGGCATCTCGCGAGAGCATCTTGGCGGCCATGCGCCCCGAGCGCGGCTATGACGCCGCTACGACCGCGAACAGTGGACGATTCCAGGCCAATGTGTACCTCCGCCTGGCGCGGCAGGTGCGCAGCACTTCGGACGCCCTGGTCGTCCTTGTTGACCACGAGGACTGGTACCACGCGTTCCTCGAATACTCCGGGTTGAGTGATGAAGAGGCGCCGGAGTTACTGCGCTTGATACGTGAACACGGGCAGGACGCGCTACTCGATCTGCGCCCTGGCGCCGTAATCGAGAAGATCAAGCAGGGACGTCGGCCCGAGCTGGCCATGAACGTACGGCTGGCCTTCGAGAAGCGCGATGATGCCGCCGACAGCTACAGATACGAAGACCGGCTCGCCGACCCGGCGGTGCTCGTTCACAACGACAGCGTGGTCACCTATCGCCTCATGGATTTCGGCGACCAGGTCTTCCACGACGACATACGTGGCTCGAAGGTGCGTCCGCTGACGGGGTCGCTTGGCGCCCTGTTCGCGGTGATCGGGCTGGCGGAGATTCGCAGTGTCCGCATGGCCGTGGCCGACGACGGCACGGCCGTGTCGATCGCCACGGCCCGCAAAGCAATCGTCAGCGTCCCGGCCGCGGTGACTACTTCGCCCTGGGGTCGCTCGGAGCGTGGGGTATCGCCGCTACGTGATGACCTGCTGGAGATCGAGCGACGGCTTCGGCAACCGCTCGAATTCGAATACGTCGATATGGACTGGGATCGTGTCGTGGCGACGAGCAGCCTGCTCGGCGGCGAGCCTCTGCCTATCGAAGTGGAGTTCATTGGCAACATGGCCATGCGCCTGAGTGACGGTCTCGACACGATGTTCACCGACTTCCCGTACCGCTCCGGCGCCTTCGGCTACATGGAGTACTCGAGCGCTGTGCTGGACGCGGTGGAACAGGGCGTCGGGTTGATCACCCACGAGCACGCGGATCATTGGGACGCACGGGAGTTCGGCAAGACCGAGCTGAAGCTGATCGCGCCCCCGGGTATTGCGGCCGGCGTCGAGCCCGATCGCGTCCTGCCGTGGGGGGACTCGATCCGTTACGGCGGGATCGAGGTACAGCCCATCACCACTCCTCACACCGATGCCCACGTTTCGTACCGTGTGTTGTGGAGTGGCCGGCGCCTCTACTTCAGCGGTGATACCGAAAGCACCGAAGAGATACTCGGGGAGCAGGACCTGGACGCGGCCTTCGTTTCACCGTGGCTGCTGCGAGCGGTGCTGGACGCTGGCCAGACCATCGACGCCGACCTGATCGTCGTCTATCACCATCTCGCGGGCGAAGATGTGCCGAATGGGCCCGGCATTCACGTGCCTACTCAGCGCGGTACCTTCGTCATCCGGTAGTTGGTTCCAGGCGGCGATCTGGCGCGTCGCAGGAGATCCCTGAGCGGCTCCGCCGTGAGTCTGGTACAAGGAAGCGCATGAACATCGCATCTCGGTTCGGCCGCCCACTCACCTTCTTCGCGCTCCTGGCGCTGTTGGGATCGGGCTGCTCGTCCGGCGAGCCGGCATCGGCACCAGAGCGTAACCCGCTGATCCTGATCTCACTCGACGGCTTCCGGTGGGACTATCCCGACCTGGCCGACACGCCCAATCTCGATCGGATCATTGCGGCCGGGGTGCGGGCCGAGGGGATGATTCCGGTGTTTCCGAGCAAGACTTTCCCATCGCACTACTCGATTGCCACCGGGCTCCACCCGGGACACCACGGCATCATCTCCAACAACATGCGCGACCCGCGCTGGCCGGAGCCATTCGGCCTGAGCGCGCGGGAGCAAGTGAACAACCCCCGCTGGTGGGGCGGCGAACCGATCTGGGTGACGGCGAAGAAGCAGGGATTGAGAACGGCCGTGTACTTCTGGCCAGGTTCGGAGGCGCCGGTACAGGGCATGCAACCGGACATCTGGTTCCCCTACGACGGTTCGGTGACCTGGGAGCATCGAGTAGACACCACGCTGGCCTGGCTCGAGCAGCCGGCGGGCGAACGTCCTGATTTCGTAGCGCTGTACTTCGAGGAGCCCAACACTGCCGGCCACACGTATGGCCCGGAGGCGGCAGAAGCGCTGGCCGCCGCCGTCGCTGTCGACGCGGCGCTCGGCAGGCTGGTGGACGGACTAGCGGCGCGCGGCACGCTCGGGAGCACGAATATCGTCGTCGTGTCGGATCACGGCATGGCCCTGAACGCCGACGAGCGTGTGATCGTGCTCGATGACTATGTCGAGCTGCGGCGCGAGGAGGTCTTCGAGATCGGCGCGCTGCTACAGATTTTTCCAGAGGAAGGGCGCGAAGCCGAAATCTACGCGGCGCTGGCCGGGGCCCATCCAAACCTCAGGATCTTCCGCCCCGAAGAGGCACCGCCGGAGTTCCACCTCTATGACCATCCACGGTTGGCGCCCATCATGGGGTCGCCCGATCCCGGCTGGGAGGTGCTGCCGCGCGCCGTACTGGAGGGCAGCTGGGCAGTCAGGGGTGATCATGGCCAGGACCCATCGCACCGGAGCATGCACGGCATCTTCATCGCCGCCGGTCCAGCCTTCGAAACAGGCACCATCGTCGACCGCCTGCCGGGAGTCGATATCTACAACATCCTGGCGGCCGCCCTGAGCATCGAACCGGCCCCGAACGACGGCGATCCGGCGCGCGCCCAGGGTATCTTGACCGCGCGCTGAAGCAGCCCCGCCTGTCTCAGCGAATGCGGGTTCGGGCCATCGCGGTGCGGGCGAGCAGCGAACCGATGTCCTTGCATGCCTTCTCGAACTGAGCCGTGGTCAACCCCGTCACGGCCAGGTTGACGCGGCTCGCCGCAAACGCGACAGCCGTGCCCGCGGGGACCGTGCCACCGCCCTTCGGTTTGAGCGTGACGACGACTCTGCCGCTACCGGCGGGGAGCACGGCGCAGGCGGTCGCCACGCCCGCATTCTTCTGATACCGGCCGGTGGCGTTGAACCCGGGGCCGCTCATGATCACTTTGCCGAGTGCCTTGGCAACCGGATCACCGGCCTGGTCAACGACGGCGACCAGCCCGATAAGCCCCTCGGTGATTCCCACGGCGCCTGCGGCACTTCGCGTGGAGGGCTCCTCCAGCGTGCGCTTCCACTTCCCCAGCGAGCTGACTTTGCCCGGACCGGTGGTTACGCCGCCGTCCGTCGTGAGCGCAAAATCCCCTTGCAGGAACGCCTTCTGGCTGCCGGCGCTCCTGGCGTTGCAGGCCGCGGTAGCGGCCACGGCGACGATGAGTGCGAGCAGCGAGAGCGTCGTTGATTTCCGCAGCATGGCTCCTCCTCGAGGCATTTCATCTGACGCGGCAGCCTAGCATGTCTATGCCGTCGACCCAGGGGAGCGTGGCCGCCGACGAGTCGCTGTGGTCAGACGGGCACCAGGGAACTGCGGTGAGCACTCAGTCCCGGAACATGAGCCGTCGCAGTTGCCTGAATGGCAGGTCGCCGTAGGAGATCAGGGTGTCGTTGAAGCGTTTGAGGGTGTAGTGATCACCCATTCGGCTTGCGTACTCAACGCGCAGTTTCAGGATCTCGCGCTCGCCGATGATCTCGCGCCCCGGCGGCGACGGAGTCTGCGAGTCGCGCTGCACCTCGATGAAGGCGTTGGTGGGTTCCATGCCGATCTTGTCGATGTAGGCCTGCACCGCCTGGTCGAAGGTCATTTCGTCCTTGGCCATGCGGATCTTCGTGAGGATCCGTTGCACCCGCCACATGCGCATCTGCAGCCGTGCCATGCGGGTCTTGAGAGCTGACGTGTAGTCGAGGCGATCCTCGTAGTAGCCTTCGTCCTCGAGCAGTTTCTCCAGATAGAACGACCATGCCTGGCTGTGGTAGATGCTGCGGAACGCGCGCCGCATCGGCCGCGAGACGTTCGCGTTGGCAGCGGCGATCTGGACGTTGTGACCGAGCCACTCATGGTACGAGATGACGTGCGTCCAATACGGGTTGTAGGACTTGATGCGACTCGCTTTTTCGTCGTCCGTCAGCCGATCCTCGAGCGGTGTGAGGATGTAGTAGCCGGACTGCCGCCCCGCGACCGTGGGGCCGCCGGTAGCGCCGCCGAACGACAGCGTGCGACGGGCCATCGGCGTCGAGATGCGGGCGCCGTAGTCGATGTAGTCGGGAATCGTGACGACGTGACTGCCCTCGTTGCGCAGCCAGTCGGAGGCGAGGTCGACGAAGCGCTGCGCCATCGGCAGCACCCCCTCCCAGG
>Ga0255049_10001452_pt1 | contig 13050 bp, 12 predicted proteins | sample JV7_2_3_MG_FD_183615 | JGI IMG/M metagenome (GOLD analysis project Ga0255049, IMG submission 183615) | Seawater microbial communities from Jervis Inlet, British Columbia, Canada - JV7_2_3 | ecosystem: Environmental > Aquatic > Marine > Inlet | place: Canada: British Columbia | collected 2016-10-06
TGATGATCCGCCGGACGGAACGCCCATCCTGGTGCGCCTGACGGGCACAGCCGCCCGATCCGAGCCGGGCGCCTGAGCCGCACCCTGCCGTCACTCCCGGAAGTTGGTGTATTGCAAGGGGAGGGGGTAGTCGAGAGCCCTCAGCTCGGCGATGACCGCCTGCAGGTCGTCGCGTTTCTTGGCCGAGACGCGAAGCTGGTCGCCCTGGATCTGGACCTGGACCTTGAGCTTCAGAGCCCGCACGTGTTTGGACAACTCCCTGGCGGCGTCCTGGGAGATGCCCTGGTTCAGGGTGAAGACGGCCCGGTAGCGACCACCACCAACCTCTGTTGGCGTGCCCCCGGCGAGCGATTTCAGGGACACCTTGCGCTGCACCAGCTTTGTCTGCAGAACGTCCACCGCGGCATCGAGCCGATGATCAGACGCCGACTCCACCGTGATCGTGTCCTCACCGAGGACCACGGTCGTCTTGGTTCCCTTGAAGTCGTAGCGCTGGCTCGCCTCGCGTGCGGCCTGGTCCACGGCATTCCTGACTTCGTGCAGGTCGACCTGGGAAACGACATCAAACGACGGCATCGGCGCAGCGTATCAGCCGGCGAACGGGTTGCCCGCAGGCCCGCGACGCACCACCGCCGCCCACACCGTTTCGTAGTGGTCTCTGTCGTAAGGGTCGATGTGGGGCAGCACGAACTCCTCCCACGCCCGGCGCAGTGGGTCGTCCGAGTCGGCGTACATGTGCAGCCCTGCAGGGACCCGGTCGAGGACCGTGCGCAGGCTCATGGGCGTCTCCACCCGGGTCCGGGCATCACCGGACGTGAACGAGGCATTGATCTCCACCGCCAGCTTGATGACAGCTTCGGTCACTTCGGCCGTCATCTTCGGGTGGCGCCTGGCGACGATCGTCCGCAGGTCGTCTTCTCCCGGAAAGTCCTTCTCCCAGATGATCCAGCGATCGGCAAAGGCCTTGTTGAGCGTTTGGGTGCCGGCGTAGTCGCGCAGGTCGGTCGGGTTCAGCGTGCCGAACACGCGAACGTCTCCGCGCAGGCGCACCATCTCCCCCGTCGGCAGCTCGAGGGCCTGGTGGCGATCGAGGAGGCCGTGGAGGGCGAACAGCGTCTCGGCTCCCGCGGCGTTGAGCTCCGACAGGTTGACGAGCGCAGGCCCGCGCAAGGCGCGTGTGATGTCACCATCCTGCCAGCGGCTCTCCGTGCCGCCCTTGCCGTCGCCATGCAGCTTGACGGAACCGATCAGTGTGATATCCCGCACTTCACCGGTGAGCGGGATCCGGTAGTACGGCAGGGACAGGGCTGCGGCGAACTGCTCGAGATCGTGGTCCTTTCCGGTGCCCATGTGGCCCCGCAGGGCGAGGTGGAGCGGGGTGTCGTCGAAGTGCTCGCGCCGGATCACCTCGATTCGGGCGAGGCGGTACAGCATGCCCAAATCAACGTAGTAGGGATCCGTCGTGGGGATGTGGTCGAGGCGCTGCACGTAGTCGGGCAGGTCTTCGGGGACATCGATGACTTCCAGTTCGGCTGGCTTCCCCTCCCCGGAGGGATCCGTGAACGTCACGGTCTCAGGCATTCTTGCTCCTCGTTGTTTCGAGATCTCTCGTACGGCGCTCTCCGGCGTTGGTCCACCAGGTGTCTCCGCCCAGTGCGGCGATCGTGCGGAACAGAGCGGAGCGCACGCCATCGACCATGGCTGTCGCCAGGTCCTTCGGCCGCTCCACGATCTGGTTGCGCCCGTAGGCGGCAGCGACGGTGTCGTCGCCGATGCCGATGCCGAGCACGGTGGCGCCACCGTGCTCGACGCTCGCTGCCGTTGCTGCCAACGCTTCGACGGAGCCGCGGGTCATGCCGTCGGCGAGCACGACCAGGATGCGGTGGGACACGTTCCGAGCCGCGAGGCGCTCGGCAGCGTGCGCCACGTTGAACTCGTCGACGTTGGCCGCCTTCTCGAACATGGAGATCGGCGGTGCGGTCGTGGTGTCACGCCGGACTGCCCGCGTCGCTTCTTGAGGCTGCGCTGCCATCCAGAACAAGCCGGCCAGTCCGTCCTCGGCCGCCCGCCAGCGGGCGTTGAACGACTTCACGAGGTAGTGGTTCACGGTCCGGGTCAGCCGGTCGGCGGCACCGCCCTGGCGTTGCCTGAGGGCGCCGGTGGCTCTTCCCCTCCGTTCGGAGTAGCTGGCCTCGGTGTCGGTCGGTGCGGCGGCGAAGGCGCGGTTGAAGATCGCCACCTCGAATTCGATCTGGAGCTCGTCGGCGAGCCTGGCGAGGGTCCAGGCTCCCAGGGTGGCGGCCGCCAGCGCCCATGGCGCCTTTCTTCCTTGACGCAGGTCGCGCTGCTGGAGCATCGAAGCCGAGCCATCGACGAGCACGCTGATGCCGTATGAACGCTTCTTCGGCAGGTCGCGTCGCTCGAACATTCGCTCGTAGAGGCCGGCGCCGAGCAGCAAGGGCGTGTACGGAGACAGGTCCCCGGCGTCGAAGCCGGAGCGCAGCCCGCGGCGCTGGTTGGCGACGAACAGCGGGTACAGCTCCCCGGAGACCCGGTGTTGGGCCACTCCCCACTCGATGGCAGCCGCCTGCAGGAGATCCCTGCCCTCACCGGCAAAGCGGCGGAAGGCGTCCGGGAACTCGGCGACGACCAGCTTGCCGGCCTGGCCGGTCGGGAGGTAGACGGTGGGCGCCATCGACACCCGCATCAGATGGTCCGTGGCGGGATCCCCGGCCTGCTCGCTGTCACCGTGCTTTCCCTCTTGGGCCGATACCTGGAGAGCAGCGGCCCTGGTCTCCTCGTACGACTCCCGGTCGGCGAGGGGGGGCGTGACGATACGCACGGCATCCACCCCCGTAGCGATGCTCTGGCTGTCGGCCTCCCGTGCCTCGTTGCGCCCCGTTGCCGTGGTCGCCGCGCTCTCGGTGAGGAGGTGATGCATCCGAGCGACCTCGAGCAGCTGCAAAGCCACGGTGCCCACAGCCCAGGGGTCTTCGACCTCGATCACCCGTTCCAGGAAGACCATGGCGTCGTCGAGAGCGAGTGCGACATGTGCCGCCAGGCGGCGCTGGAGGTCGTCTCGTTCGTAGTGGCCCGCGGTGATCAGGAAGCAGGCGAGGGCGAACTGGCCGATCGGGCGGGCGTTCGCCATCGCGGCGGGTACCGAGGCACGGTAGAGGTCGGTGAGCACCGAGCCGGCTCCCGGGTAGTACTCGAAATGACCGCGCTCCTGGCGGGCGTCCTCGATCGATAAGAACAGCGCTTCCGCCGCGGGCCCGCCGACTTCGTTGAGCGCGTGGAGCAGGGGGACGGGATCATCCCCCATCGGCTCGTCAAGCGGCGGTGGCGGGTATTCGTCGTCCTCGCCTGGGAAGAGGACAGACGTCGACCGGTCGTCTGCGGTCTTTGGCTGTTGGTGGCGACGCCAGGAGTCTGGGATCGGCCGCTCCTCGTCGAAGTCGGTGGCGAGCAGGTGGACGACCTCGTGGAGGGCTGACGTCAATGCCACCTCCGTCGGTGTCACCGGGGCGCTGCGGGCATATGCAGCCGAGAAGACACCAGGGTCGAGGATGATCTCCCCGGGACTCGCCGAAGCCCGCGAGCCCAGGCGGACCCGGAGTTCCTCATCGCCTGCCATGGCGCGGGCGAACCGGGTTACGGCAGGCGCAACCCGCTGATAGCGGGCGACGACAGCCTCGATCGCCCGCTCTTCGGCGGGCAAGATCTCGGTGAGGACGGTCTCGGTACGTTTTCGCATCAAACGTTTGAGTCTATGCAGCCCCCGGCCGTTGGCCTTGCTCGCTGCGCTCGCAGATCGCTCGGCTCCGCCGCCCTGAGCTCTGAGCGCTCGCCGACGCTCGCTGTCAGCATCCAGACGGAACCTGGAGTCTGAGTTCTGGGATCTGAACTCCGTACTCTGGCTCCATGGAGTTGCGCGATGACGAGCTGCAGTGGCGGTTCGAGCCATCGGGAGGCCCGGGAGGACAGCATGCCAACCGGTCGGCCACGCGAGTGGTGCTGTCGTTCGACGTTGCCGCGTCGTCCACGCTGAGCGCTGCAGACAAGGAGCGTATCCTCGGCGTTGTCGCCGGGCCCATCGTCACCGTGACCGTGGATGAGTCGCGATCCCAATGGGCCAATCGCAAGACGGCCCGCACCAAACTCCTCGACATCCTTACCGCGGCTGCGGCCCCGCCGGGGCCTCCGCGCAAGCCAACGAAGCCATCGGGCGCGGCTCGCCGGCGCCGGGTCGAGGACAAGCGGCGCCGCTCGCAGACCAAGGAACAGCGAAGACGCCCGGAATCCGAGTGATCGACCTCGACCACACCCAGTGGCGGCGCCAGCGCCTCGATCGCGATCGAGCCGGGTCCCCGGGGCGGTGTGTGGACGATGTCGCCGGGCTCTACGGCACCGCGCCGACCTGCTACCTCTCGTGCGCCGCCCGAATCGACGGCTTTGCCGCGTCCGATCTCGACCGCGCCCTCTTCGAGGAGCGGTCGCTGGTGCGGCGTCGGGCGCTGCGCGGCTCGCAGTTCATGATGCCGGTCGATCTCCTCGACGTGGCAGCCTGCGCCCCGGATCGCAGGCGGGCGTCTGCAGAGAAGTGGGTCCTCTCGATGATCGACGCACCTCGGCTCTCGGACCTGGTCGACGGCGTCGTGTCCGCCCTCTCCGGCGTCAACCTGACGGTGCGCCAGCTGCGACAGGAACTGGATCTCGATGGTGTGGACGCCGCCGCCCTGAAGTACGTCATTGCCGTGATGGAAGAGCGCCGGTTGATCTGCGTGACCACCGTCACAGGCGGCTGGCGGAGCAACCAGTATCGGTACGGGCTGTGGGACGACTGGCTGCCGAAGCACCCGCCTCGGAATGTGGACGGTGCCGCGGCCCGCGCCACACTCGCCGGTTGGTACCTGCGCGGCCATGGACCGGCGACGGCCGACGACTTCCGGTGGTGGAGCGGGTTCACCAAGAGAGGTGCGGTTGCTGCCCTCGACGACGCCGGAGCCGTCGTCGTCGCCACCCCCCGTGGTTCGCTGTTCGACCTCCCGGATGCGCCGGGAACCTCGGCGCCACCCGCCGGCCTTCGCCTCCTCCCGGTGTGGGACACCGCGGTGGTCACCCAGAAAGAGCGGCGGCGCATGGTCCCCGAGGTCGAGTACCGCAGGACATACGACCCGTCCGGCAACGCGACGTCGATGATCGCACACGAGGGGAAGGTCGTCGGGGTCTGGGATCGCCAGGGTGACGATGATCGGTTCGTCGTGAAGGCCGCACCGTTCACCGAGTTCGACGAAGCCACCTGGGAGCTGATCGAGGCCGAGGCCGCGATGATCGCCGCCGCCGTCGGTGCCGGCACCGTGGACGTCGCGCGTCGCCGAGCCCCGATCGACCTTCACGAGCGATATCCCGCCGAGCGCAACCGGTTCCTCTCACCCCTCGGTTGACGCGAGGAAGAGCGTGAATATCCGGTCGCGTCGCTGCGCGCAGACCCGGCGCCTGAGCCCCACTGGCATCGAGGAGGGTCTGGAGGGCGGCGAGATCGTCGGCCGTGTCGTGCCTCAGGTCGACTCGATGAAGGTCAGCAGCCTTCCGGCGAACTCCTCTCCATACACGTCGACGAACTGCAGGCCGGTCGGCACGGGGGGGAAGATCAGCTTCTCATAGAGATTCACGGTCTTGCGCTCCAGGAACACCGCGGTGCGCACGAGCGTGGGAAAGTCGCTGGTGACGATCCAGACCGGCTCGTCGACGTCGGTGATCGCGGTGGTGGCGTCGAACCCGGTCTCCTGTTGTGGGCTCCACATGAGCCCGAGTGCGCTGAAGTCGAGGCCGGATGCTGCGAGGTCGGTGACGACGGGGCCGGACCCGGCGAACGCCAGGGCGGTGATCTGGTCGTGACCCTCTGCCACGAGGAACCCGTACGCCGCGGCCAGGTCGATCTGCGATTCCTTCACGTTGTACGTGCCGCCCGATTGTCCGTGGCCCCGCCAGTCGACCGCCAGCACTGTGTGTCCTGCCTCGGCGACGACTCCGGCCCAGGTGAGCAGGTTGTCAGAGCTCTGGGGCGGACGCTGGCCGGCCGATGCCTCTGCTGCGGCGTCGTACTCGTGGGTCAGGATGACGGCGTCGTCGTCACCCGGCCAGTACTTGCCGTGCAAGTCGATGCCGTCCTCCGTGGTGATGGTGATGACCGTCCACGGCGGAAGTTCTGCTGAGATGGGAACCAACCGTTCGAACACCGTCGTGGTGGTGACGTCGTCGGGCTCGGTCGCTGCCACCGACGTGGTGGCGAGGTCGTTGGGATCGTTCGTGTCTGCGGCGGGCGTGGTGGTTGTCGTTGGCGGCGTCGCGGCACTCCCTCCGGTCGTCGTGTTGAGCGCGGTGCATGACGCCGCGGCCACAGCAACCGCAGCGACCAGCGTGAGCAGAGATCGGTTCACAGTGCCTCCGATGGATCGGGAGATGAGACCGGGAGCACCGGCAGTTGCGCGACCGAATCAACGTGCCCGCCTCCCTATCATCGCCACAATGCACTACGACTTCACCACGCTGCCGAACGGGCTGCGAGTCATCTCCGAAGACATGCCATCGGTCCGTAGCGTCGCGGTCGGCTGTTGGGTGGACACCGGCAGCCGCGACGAAGACCCCATCGAAGCCGGCGCCAGCCACTTCCTCGAGCATCTCTTGTTCAAGGGCTCCGCGGCCTGGTCGGCGCGGCGCATCAGCGAGGCGTTCGACGGCGTCGGGGCTCGGCACAACGCGTTCACGTCCAAGGAGTACACCGCGTACTGGGCCAGAATGCGCGACGCCGATCTTACGATGGGGGTGGAGATCCTCTCCGAGATGCTGCAGCAGCCGGCGTTCCGTCAGTCAGAGATCGACAGCGAACGCCATGTGGTGCTCGAAGAGATCAACATGAACGAGGACGATCCCACCGACGTCGCCCACGAGCAGTTCATCAGGGGAATGTGGAGCGGCCATCCGCTGGCGCCGCCGATCCTGGGGACCCCCGAGTCGATCACCGACATGTCCCGGGACACGATCCATGGCTATTGGGCGCGGCGCTACTCGCCGCATTCGGTCGTGATCGCCGTGGCCGGAAGAATCGGCCACGCCGACCTGGTCGACCTCGTCGCCGAGCACTTCGCAAGCTGGCAGGGCCCGGAGCTGGGGAGGGCGTCGGTCGCTCCTGGGGCGGCTTCTGGCGTGAACGTCGTGCGCCGCGACACGGAACAGGCGCACCTCGTGCTCGGCAGCCCTGGCCTGGCGCGCGACGATGACCGCCGGTACGCCTTGACGGTCGCCGACCACGTGCTCGGTGGAGGCATGTCGTCCCGACTGTTCCACGAGATTCGTGAGACCCGGGGCCTGGCGTACGCCGTGCACAGCTTCCGGCTGCCGTTCCAGGAAACCGGGGCGACGGCGATCTATGTCGGCACGACCCCGAACCAGACCGCAGAGGTGCTCAAGCTGGTGCGGGGCGAGCTGGACAAGCTGATCGAGAGCGGCATCTCGGACGAGGAGTTGGAGCGGGCCAAGGGTCACGTCAAAGGCTCACTCGCCCTGGCGCTCGAGGATTCCAACAGCAGGATGAACCGGCTGGGCCGCAACGAGATCACGGGTGTCGAGCACCTGTCCGTTGACGAGACGGTCGAGCGGATTGCCGCGGTCACGATCGAAGACGTCCGCACGGTTGCCGCAGCCGCGTATGCCGGTCCGTACGTGATCGGTGCGGTCGGCCCGTTCGACGAAGACGACCTCAGCGAGTTCGTGACGTGATCTCGGTCGCCGTCTCCGGAGCCGGCGGCCGCATGGGCCGGCTCATCGCCGAGATGGTGGCCGCACAGGACGATCTCGAACTCGTCGCAGCCTTCGACCCCGTCCGCCGTGGCGAGGATGTGGCAGGAGTGACGATCACCGCCGATGAGGCGGCCGTCGGAGCATGCGACGTCGTGGTCGAATTCACCGTTCCCGCGGTTGTCCTGGACAACATCGCCCGCTGGCGCGGTCTTGGCGTGCACACCGTGGTTGGCACGTCCGGATTCGATGCAGCTCGACTCGAGGCCGCCACCTCGTCCTGGGGCGGTGGCCCGCCGAACCTGCTGATCGTCCCCAACTTCTCGATCGGTGCTGTGATGATGATGCAGCTCGCCGAGCGCGCCGCACCCCACTTCCCGGCCGTCGAGATCATCGAACTCCACCACGAGCAGAAGGTCGATGCCCCATCGGGGACGGCGCTGGCGACGGCCGCGCTCGTGGGCGATGATGTTCCCATCCACTCGGTGCGCTTGCCGGGCCTGGTGGCCCACCAGGAGGTCATCTTCGGCGGTACGGGCGAAACGCTCACGATCCGGCACGACACCACGGATCGTTCCGCGTTCATGCCCGGGGTCCTGCTCGCGGTACGGTCGATCGCCGACCTGCCAGCCGTCAACGTCGGTCTGGAGTGTCTGCTCTCTGACTAACGCTATCGGTCCGACCGGCCGATACTGAGGGCAGCACACCATCGGGGGAATTCATGCGAACCGTCGTCGCCGCAACCATCCTGGCCCTGCTCGCTGCCGCGTGCGCCCAACCGGGCACGGAGGGCGAGTCGCAGACCGTCTCCCTCGGGTATGGGTGGTCGGCTGGGGAGACGTTCACCTACGAGAACGACTTCGCCATGTCGATGTCGACCGAGGTCGAGGGGTTGCCGGACGCCGATCTGTCAGAGCCGATCGACATGGACCTCAGCGCAACCCTGCTCACGAGCTACTCCTTTGCGGACGGCGCAGAGCCGGGCACGTACCGCGTCACGATGCACTACGACGACATCACCGAAGTGTCGGTGACCGTGCGCAACGGCGACGAGGAGCTCTCGATGGACGAAGGCGATCTGGCCGATGTCCAGGACGAGGTCTTCGGGGGTGAGGGCGTCGAGTTCATCGTCGACGAGTCGGGCCAGATCCTGTCCCTGTCGGTCGGAGGCAGCGACATCCCGTTGCCGTCGTTCGCCGGCCAGGGCCTCGGTGCGGCGAGCAGCGCCATGCCGTTCCTCGGCCCGGAGCTCCCCGATGGCGAGATCGCCGTCGGCGACGTGTGGTCGACGAGTTGGGCGACCGAGGCGTTCCCCGGACAGGAGCTGAGCATCTCCGCGGACAGTTCTCTCGCGGCGATCGAGACCATCGACGGTGTCGAGCTCTACGTCATCGAAACCACGACGACGTCGAGCGCGGTTGAACTCGACCTCGCCGACCTGCTCGGCGGCCTGGCAGAGGGGTTCGGGGGGAGTGAGGCCGACGTGCCGAGCGACATCTCGTTCGCGATGACGCTGGAGCAGGCTCCGGGCGTGGCGACCGTTTGGTTCGATCCGGCCCGCGGCATCACGGTGCGCCAGACGTTCACCTCAGGCACGGACATGGCGATCACGTTCTCCGGAGAAGGTGAGGCCGGGTCGATGACGATGCACATCGTGACCTCGGGCACCTTGGAACTCCTCGACTGACCCCGAACGCGGCTGGGGGATCAGTAGAGGGCGGAGGCCAGCTGGCGGCGATAGCCGAACGTCAAAGGGTGCTCTTCGCCGAGGACGCCGAAGATGTCCACCATCCCCTGGCGTGCTTCCTCTTTGCCGACGCCCTTGACGCGAACGACGGCGAGGAAGTGGTCGAGTGCCGGCTCGTACTCGCCGCGTCCTGCCAGCGCCTTTGCCAACTCGATGCGCCCTCCGGCGTCTTCGGGATCGTCTGCGACCGCCTGCTCCAACACGGACACGTCGTCACCGGCGCTGGCCCTGAGGCGGGCGGCGGCCTGCAGTCGCTCGACCTCGGGTTCCGGGGCGAGCTTGCCGAGGACGATGAGCGCCTCATCGGTATCACCGCGGTCGATCAACATCGAGGCCAGGCTCGTACCGGCGTCGACGTGATCGGGCTTGCCGGTGAGCGCCTGGCGGAACAGGTGCTCTGCGGTCGGGTCGTCTCCGTTGATGCGGGCCGTGCGCGCCTCGTCCACCATGAGGTCGATCTCGGTCGGCAGCAGGCCATCGACGAACTCGCGGATCGCCGCCTCGGGATACGCGCCGACGAATCGCGCGACCTCGTTGCCGTCCTTGAAGGCAACCACCGTGGGGATGCTCTGCACGGCGAACTGCGACGCAACGTTCTGATTGGCATCGACATCGACCTTGGCGAGTTCGAAGGCACCCTCCATGTCCGCGGCGACGCTCTCCAGCGCGGGATCGAGCACCTTGCACGGAGCACACCACTCCGCCCAGAAGTCGACGAGGACAGGAACGTCCCTGCTGCGTTGCAGCACGTCCGTCTGAAAGTCTTGTTCTGAGACGTCTTTGGCGTACCGGGAAGCCATGCAGATCGAAGGCTAGACGGGCCCTCCCTGCTACCGTCCGGGGTCATGGATCATCGACCTGAAGCCCCGTTCGGATCCCTCCTCACCGCCGTCATCACCCCGTTCGGAGAAGATGGATCCATCGATTACGGAACGTTCTGGAGACTGACGAGGCACCTCTCAGAGAACGGCTCGGACGGTCTCGTCGTGTGCGGCACGACGGGGGAATCGCCGACGCTGTCGAAGGTGGAGAAGATCGCGTTGTTCAAGGCGGCGGTCGACGCCGTCGGTGACCGCCAGATCGTCGTCGCCGGGGTCGGCACCTACGACACACGCGACTCGGTAGAACTCGCCGAACGTGCGGCCGAGGCCGGCTGTCATGCCCTGATGGCGGTCACGCCCTACTACTCCAAGCCGCCCCAAGAAGGCCTCTACAGGCACTTCACAACCATCGCAGATGCCACTGAGCTTCCGCTCATGGTGTACAACATTCCCGGCAGGACGGCTCGGCGCATCGAGATCGACACGCTGGCTCGTCTCGCCGAGCACGAGCGGATCGTCGCGGTCAAAGACGCCGTCGACGACATCGAGTGGAGCCGCTCGCAGATCGCGGCGCTCCCCGAGGGCTTCGCCGTCTACAGCGGATCCGATGCGCTGACGGCGCAGATCGTGGCCGCCGGAGGCGTTGGCGTCGTATCGGTTGCGGCTCACCTCATCGGCAACCAGATCAAAGCGATGGTCGAGGCAGCATGCGGCGATGATCACGACACCGCAGCCGACCTCGACGCCCCGCTCCAGGCGGTCTACGAGTCGTTGTTCGTCGAGCCGAGTCCGATGCCGCTCAAGGCGGCCCTGAACGATCTGTGGCGACCTGTGGGCGATCCGCGGCTCCCGCTGATACCGGCCGCAGACGAGACGACCAAACGGGTGAGAGAGGCCGTCGAGGCACTCGAGGGATGAGCGTTCGCATCGCCTTTCTGGGCGGCCTCGGCGAGGTCGGCAGGAACTGCGCGACGATCGAGATCGACGGTCGGCTGGCGATGATCGACTGTGGGCTGATGTTCCCTGAAGAGGACATGCTCGGCGTCGATCTCGTGCTCCCCGACTTCTCCTCGGTCCTCGATCGTGCCGACGACCTGGAGTGCATCATCCTGACCCACGGCCACGAGGATCACATCGGCGCCCTCGTGTATCTCCTGCGCGAGGTCAACGTCCCGGTCTACGGGACGGCACTCACGGTGGAGCTCGCCAGACCCCGACTCGAGGACTACGGAATCCCCACCAACTTCCGCGTCGTCGATCCGCTGGCCTGGAACGAGACCGGCCCGTTCCGGTTCACCGCGATCCCGGTGTCGCACAGCGTTCCCGATGCGACCGGCATCGCCTTCGACACTCCAGAAGGCATCGTCGTGCACTCTGGGGATTTCAAACTCGATCCGGCGCCGATCGACGGCGTCCCCACCGACCTGCAGTCGTTCGCCAGACTGGGAGCAAAGGGCGTCCGCCTGCTGCTCGCCGACAGCACCAATGCCGAGCGGCCCGGGTTCGTGCCGGCCGAGTCCTCCGTGGGGGACCGACTGCGCGACCTGGTTGCTGCGGCCGAGGGCCGGGTCATCGTTGCCTGCTTCGCCTCTCACATCCACCGGGTCCAACAGGCCATCGACGCCATCGTCGCCGACGGGCGCCGCTATGCCTTCATCGGCCGGTCGATGTTGCGCAACTCGGAGATCGGCCAGCGGCTCGGCGTGCTGAACCTGCACGAGGATTGCCTCGTCGACATCGACGACCTGCTCAGGCTCGACCCGGCGAAAGCGGCGATCATCTCGACCGGGAGCCAGGGCGAGCCGTTTGCCGCACTGTCGCTCATGGCTGCCGACGACCACGCCACGATCACCCTTCAGCCAGGCGACACCGTGATCATCTCGGCGACACCCATCCCGGGGAACGAGACCAGGGTGTCACGGGTCATCAACAACCTGATCCGAGCCGGCGTGACCGTGTTCCACGGGCGCAACAGCCACGTCCACGTATCGGGGCACGCGGCTCAAGAGGAGTTGAAGAACTTCTACAACGTGGTCAGGCCGGAGGCCGTCGTGCCCGTCCACGGCGAGATCCGTCATATGACCGCAAATGCGGCTCTCGCCTCCGCGGTTGGCGTGCCCCACGTCGAAGTGTGTGCCGATGGTGACGCGGTGGTCATCGACGGTGATGTGCTGCGGGTCGAACGTGCCGCGGTTCCTGCCGGGTACGTCTACGTCGACGGCGCTGAGGTCGGCGAGGCAGACGACGTGCTGCGCGATCGCCGCCACCTCGCCGACGATGGCGTGTTGATCGTCACCGTCGGCGTCGACCTGCACACCGGTGAGATCGTGATCGGGCCCGAGGTCGACAGCCACGGCGTTGTCGTCGACCCCAAGGACCTGCACGAGGCCGTCGCCGAGAGCGTGGCGACCGGCATCGCCATGCTCGACGCACCCATCGACCAGGGATCGCTGCGCAGCCGCGTCAGGAACCGGGCCCGCAAGGCAGTCAGGGAGCACGCCAAGCGGCGTCCCGTCGTGCTCCCCGTGGTCATCGAAGTCTGAGGGGACGTCGCAGTCGCGGTGGCGTACGGCCACAATGGCGGCGTGACCACCCATTCATCAGAAGACTTCGGAGTGTCAGACGGCAGCGTGCGCCTGGTCGAGCATTCGGCCGAGTGGTCGCGGCAGTTCGTCCAGTTGC
>Ga0255049_10001454_pt1 | contig 13042 bp, 5 predicted proteins | sample JV7_2_3_MG_FD_183615 | JGI IMG/M metagenome (GOLD analysis project Ga0255049, IMG submission 183615) | Seawater microbial communities from Jervis Inlet, British Columbia, Canada - JV7_2_3 | ecosystem: Environmental > Aquatic > Marine > Inlet | place: Canada: British Columbia | collected 2016-10-06
GATCGCTCGTACCAGGAGAGAGGTGCGGCGAAGCTGGCCGGAGGTCACGGCCTGATCTGGATTGATATCCATGAGCCAGTAGTGAAAGGGCACGCGTCGAATCCGGGCGATGAGAAGTCCGGCCGCGGCCCCGAACGGGGGTGAGGTGGTGCAGAAGACGGCCCGGAGGTTGGGTGTGAACAGGCCGTGGGCCACACACTGGAGGACGAAGCTCACTTGGCCGAAAAGCCGACTGGTGAGAGTTGCCTTGCCGGCGGAGGAGAGCGGCAACCTCCGTATCGCTACGCCGTCGATTTGGTCACGGGCGGGGTACCGTTTCGAGGGATCCTCATATCCGCGGGCGGCTGTGAGTACCCGGACTTCAACGCCTCTCGAGGCGATCCGGGCGGCAGCATCTGCCATGTACTGGCCCACCGCGGCGGGGTCGGGCGCATACACCTGACTGAGGACCAGAACGGTTCCGGACTGCCTGTGGTTGCGACTCATCGATCCGTGGGCGTCGGGCGCTCGATCAGTCGCCCCGGGTGGTGAAGACAATCGCCACCGTGCGGACGAGCACCTTGATGTCGAACCAGGTGGATCGATGATCCACATAGTCGAGGTCGTACCGCGCCCGGTCCTCCATCGTGATGTCGCTGCGGCCTTCCACTTGAGCCATTCCGGTGATGCCTGGTTTGGCATCGAGTCTGTGAAGTTGCTCGCTGGAGTGCAGGTCGATCTCGTAGGGGACCAGCGGCCGGGGCCCCACCAGACTCATGTCGCCCTTGAGTACGTTCCACAGGTTGGGCAACTCGTCTAGGGACCAGCCGCGCAGGAACCGGCCGATCCGGGTGATGCGTGGATCATCCTGCATCCTGATGGCGTCCTGGGCGGCATCGTCTGCCAGGTCGAAGTAATGGGCCCTGTGTACCTCGTCGGAGGCGTTCGCCTCCATAGTCCGGTACTTCACCACCCGGAACAGACGACCCCGATAGCCAACCCGCACCTGTCGGAAGTGCACCGGGCCGGGCGAGTCGATCCGGATTGCCGCTGCGACCACGAGCATGACCGGACTGAGCACCACCAGCACAGCCGCCGAGAGAATCAAGTCGCCCGTTCGCTTGACCGCCAGATATCCCATCTCCCGCCACGAACGCTTCGGCAAGGCCACGGTGTCGACAACTCCAGGGATTATCGAGGGCTTCTCCGGTCGGAGTAAGACGACCCCAATCGTTCTTGCCAGGATCCGAAGGTCGTAGAGAAACGAGAGGCGGTCGATATAGGCAAGATCCATTTCGACGTGTTCATGCATGTGGCGACCGTCGCCCCGGGCCGTGACCTGCCACAGGCCGGTGGCACCCGGCTTGACTTGATGGCGTCGGTGTTGCCACGGCTGGTAGGAGTTGACGATTTCACATCGTTCCGGTCGGGGCCCGATCAGGCTCATGTGTCCCAGCACGATGTTCCAGGTCTGCGGCAGTTCGTCCAGGCTCCACCGGCGCAGTGTCCGCCCCGCCGGGAGGATGCGGCTTTCGAAGTCCTCTTCAGCCGATGCGGCGACCCGCATGGTTCGGAACCGATTCATCTTGAAGATCCTGCCGTTTCGTCCCACCCGGTCCTCGCGGTACAGGATGGGGCGGCCTAATCGGGCGAGGACATACACGCCGAGCAACAGGACAACCGGAAGTAGGAGGACACCGAGCACCAGTCCGATCAGGCGGTCGAGCGGCCCCTTGAAGAATCGCTCGTAGGGGCCGTGCAGGCGTGGCGCCGCCAGTGCGGTTGCCCGCGGCTCGTACTCGACGAGGGTTTCTGGCGATGCCGCGAAGGAATCGCTGAGTTCTGTCAATCCCGCTCCGTTCCCTGTTTGCCCCATAGAACGCTCTTACACGGTACCCCGTCTTGCCCAGGTTCACCACGTGACGGTTAGCCGATAGCTGCCCGTCAACCAGCCAACGCTAATGATTGATGGAGGCCGTTGGGATCGAATAACGTGCGGGTATGCGATCAGCGACGAAAGGCACTGTGGGGATACCCCTCCTACTGACGACGAGCCTCCTGCTGGCCGCCTGTTCATCCGATTCGGATGCAACAACGACGTCGATCCAGGAGGTTCCTACAACCTCAACGAGTGTTGTCACGACTACCACGTCCACGAGCCTGCCTGCGTCGACGGCACCGCGCGTGAATGTTGACATCCTCACTCCGGAGCCGTTGTCAACCCACATTGCCACCATCGATCTCGGCGACGGCATGCTCCGGGCGCCGGTCCGGTTGACCGCCGGCGTGGAGATTCCACCGGGAGAGACGGTCGAGGTCGCCTGGACCTCCAATATTGATGGACCACTGGGGCGAGGATCTGTGGTGGACGTGGAGTTGAGCAATGACCGCCGTGACATCGCCGCACACGAGATTACGGTCAGGGTCACTTCGTCGGGAGGTGGTCTTGGGACGGCCACTATCGATGTGATCGTCCGGGTGCCTTCCAACTAGGGATCGGCCAACACTTCGAGGTACTCGGCGAAGGGGCGGTCGGGGATGAGTACAAGATCTCCCGCCGGGGACACCGCGCCGGTCCCAGAAACTCGGACGTCGTAGGCGGGTCGACTCGCCAGGCTGCGGTAATCCCAGGCCAACTCGAGGGCCTCCCCAATCCCGAAGCCAGTATCCAGTGCTACTGACCCTGATAGCTCCGAGAGGAGGGCCGTCAACGCTGCCGGCGACTCGAACTGGTCGGCTCGCCCCATGAGTTGCCGGACCATTACTCGCTGCCGATCGGTTCGCCCCGCATCTCCGGCGTCCGCCATGAGCTGCCACTCTCCGTTGACGCGGTCCAGCATCTGTCGTTCGCGCACCCAGCTGAGGGCCTGGGCGCCATCCAGAGTGGAGCATCCCGGTTCCAGGAACACCGGGGCCTGCTCCCTGATCTTGATGGCATGGTCTACACAAATCTCGAGCCCGCCCATCCGATCGATGATCGTTTCGAAGCCATTGAAGTCGAAGAGCACGAGATGATCGATCGTCAATCCGGTGTAGTCCTCAACTGCAACTCCCATGAGGTCCAGACCGGTGACGGTTTCGCAGCCCTCGAGATTCACATTGATTGGAGCGGCCCCCCCGTGGCAGGGACTGGTGACGAGCAACGCCCGCGGGATCGACACGAGCATCGAGGAGGACCGATCACCGGGAACGATCAGGAGCATGATGGTGTCGGCCCTGATGTCGGGATCCGCCGTCTTCTCGTCGCTGCCCAGTATGAGGAACACGTCCAGTTCGCTTCTCGCGTCGAAGGCTGCGACGACCTGGGATTCGACGGGCACGACAGCCGCCGGAGGCGTGGTTGTGGGGGGCTTGACGATCGCGGAGGGTGGCGTCGCAGCTGACTCGGCCCTTGTCGGCGAAGGCACGGGCTGCGCGATGGGTTCGAGCACATTGGTGGGAGTGTTAGCCGGATCAGCGCTCGTCGGCTCGGCCCGGATGTCGGCTAGAACCTGGCGCGCTCCGTCCGGGTTGAACGAAACGTGTTCGATTGAACGCCAGGCCGAGAGTGGACCGAACCAGACCCAGGCGACAAGCGCTGCCATGATGAGGCTCGATCCGAGAAGCAGCTTGCGTCGCATCCTGGAACCGAGCCTAGAGTCAACGGTCACGGAGGGTGCTTGTCTCGAAAGGATATGCGATGCCTCGTCCCCGTCGTTACGTGATCGGCGTCGTGGCGGTCTTCCTGCTGCTTGTTGCCGCCATTGCGCCTGCGTCGGCTTCAGAGGATCGAGTGGCTCTCTTCGATCCCGCCACCGGGCAATGGCACTTGCGAACCGGTGGTGACGAAGCCACCACCTTCTTCTTCGGGATTCCCGACGACGTTCCGTTGTTCGGGGACTGGGATTGCGACGGGATCGATACCGTCGGTATGTACCGGTCGACCACCGGATTCGTGTATCTGCGCAATTCCAACGATTTCGGAGTTGCCGATCTCTCGTTCTTCTTCGGGATTCCCGGCGATGTTCCGCTGGTGGGGGATTGGGATGGAGACGGATGCGACACGTTGGCAATCCGGCGCAACGGCGAGATCTTCGTCTCCAACACGTTGGGCACCGTGACGGCCGACTTCTCCTTCTTCTTCGGTGCCCTCAGCGACGTACCGTTCACCGCCGATTTCGACGGTGACGGCGAGACCACGGTGGGGGTCTTTCGGGAATCCACAGGCTTCGTCTACTACCGAAACGACCTCGTGACCGGTTTCGCAGAAGCCGAGTTCTTCTACGGAGTCGCCTCCGATCTGATCGTGGCCGGAGACTGGGATGACGACGGAGACGAGACCGTCGGTATCTTCCGTCCTTCACTGGCCCGCTTCTTCCTGGCCAACGTCAACGACACCGTGGCGGCGGACGTCGAATTCGATTTCGGGCAGATGGGCTGGTACCCGGTCGCCGGGGAGTTCGCTTCGCTCGAAATCACGACGCCGGCGACCGACAATCTGTCCTTTGAGGCAACGTTCGATGCCGGAGCCAACGACTTCGTGGCTGACGTCCTTTTCACCGCGACTATTGACATTCCTGGGATCGACCCCTTCACAGTCAGTTGGGAATCTGATCTTGAGGGCCCTCTCGGCATGGGCCCGAGCATCACGGCCTCACTTTCAACCGATCTGCAGGACATCGCATCGCACGTTGTCACAGCGACGCTCACCACTGACTCGGGAACCGTGATCGACACGGCACAGGTCATCATCTTCGTCGGATCGAACTAGCGGCGGCGCGCTTTGGTTGCCCGCTTCAGCTGCCGCAGTGACATGTCGAGTGGATTCGAGCCGCCACCCTCACGGGAAATCTCGGCTGCCCCTGTGCGCCGACGTTGCCACTCGCGCATGTTGGTCTCCATGGCGATCGCCGCCCCCAGGCCAAAGATGCTCCAGGCCCAAACCCCAACTTGTGGGCCCTCGAGAGTTCCATCGAAGAAGGCGTTGAGAAGTATCGCCGTCATGGCCAGCATGGCCCACCCGAGGTAGGCGGCCCGCATTGGTGAGTCGATCATGCGCAGCCTCGACCGCGCCTTGAACAAGTGGAAATACCACAGACCCCACACAGCCAGCCAGAGGCCAGCTCCAATGAAGCCCATGCGGGCGAGCACGTTGAGGTGGGAGTTGTGGACGTTGCGGAGCGGGTTCACTTCCTCGTCCTCGGCTGTGGTGCCGACGATGATCCCGTCTCGCTTGACGCCGCGGAACGTGAACCCATACCGATCACCCAGATTCTCCCCGAACCCGATTCCGGTGAGGAATCGCTCCTGGGTCATGATGTCGTCGAGCACTGGTGACCAGATGTTGGCTCGACCTCCGTCTTCCAGGTTCTGCACACTGACAACGTTGTCAACAAGTTGGCGGACGGAAAGGTCCCGATCCCCCATCTCGACTCTTGCGTCGGTGGCATAAAGCAGACCGAGGACGACCATGACGACCAGAGAAATCATCGCCACGGCGGGACCAAAGCTCCGGCGCACCAGCGTTACGCCGATGATGACGAGAAACCCGGTCACGAACCCACCACGGTTCTGAGTCCCGGCCCCGACATACAGAATGAGCAGTGCGACGGCGAGGACGACGGTCAGGGCAACCGCCAGCGGCTTTTCGAATCGCTCAGCCAGCCACGGGCCAAGCAGCAGGACAACGAAGGCGAATCCGATCGCAGCGTGGATGGCAATGTTGCCGGGTCGGTGAGAGGTCCAGGGGACCAGCGTGTCTGGTATGGCGGCTGCCTCGTCGTTGCCATTCATGGCTAGTCGCACCCATCCCACGACGACGAACCCGGCGAGAAGTGCGCCGTATGCGGGGATGAGTCGTTCGATAGATTCCCGCCATGTGAGAACAAGCGTCCCGACCACGATCGCGAATAGCCCGTAGTACCACAGGGCACTGTCCTGGACGGCGTCTACGCCGTGATCGAATACGTGCACGATAAGCAACACAAGTCCCCACAGCATGAATCCGATCAGTGCCCGGATCGGCGTGCTGAACCGAATCAATCGGCGGCCCTCAATCGAGTTGGCCGCCAGCACCACCCCGATCGCCAACACCGGCTCTGCCAAGAAGATTGGGGTGCCGGGAACATGGGCGTGGGCAAACGCTCGGTCGAAGAACAGATACCCTCCAAGCAGGACGACTAGGACCGCTGGATACCACCGAACGTGGTGTTCCAGGGCCAGATCACGGGTGTCGGGAGCCCGGCGGGGCGAAGTCGTACTGGAGATGTGGTCAGTGTACTTGCGGGTCACAGACGGCGAATGGCTAAGACCGTCGGGCGAGCGATGCATTTCCCCTTACACTGAAACAAATAGACCACGTTGAGTGGTCGTCTTTGCTAAAGGGGAGGCTGTCATCTCGCGGCTTCGGGTCGTCCTCGTCGCCTGGCTGGCGGCCGTCGTTGCGTTGCCCGCTGTCGTCGCCGCCCCGGCTGTGGCGGCCGCCTTTGTTCATCTCTCGGATCTTGTCCCTAGCAACGACCCGCCGCCCAATGGCTGGGGGCCGTACGAGCGGGACATGTCGAACGGTGAGCTCGCTGCCGGTGACGGTGGGGTCCTCACTCTCAACAGCGTCACGTACTCAAAGGGTCTCGGGGTCCACGCCGACAGCGATATCCGCTATGACCTGACGGCCACCGCCGAGCCGTGTGCGACGTTCCTATCTGCCATTGGAATCGACGACGAAGTTGGTTCCAATGGCAACGTTTCGTTCCAGGTCTACACCGACGGTGTCCTCCAGTTCAGTTCCGGGACCATGACCGGCAGTTCAGCCACCCAGGCGGTGAACGTCGACGTAACCGGGCGCAGCGAATTGAGGCTCGTCGTCGATCGCAACGACGGCTCTATCAACAGTGACCACGCCGACTGGGCCGATGCCAAGCTCGAATGCCAGGACCCTCCCGGAGGTAGCGATTGGACCGTGACCAGCCCCTCCGGAGCCATCTCGATGACGGTCGAACTAGCGGGCGGAGCTCTCCAGTATTCGGTGACCCGCAGCGGCTCACCGGTCCTCCAGGACTCGGATCTCGGAATTCAGCGCACCGATACCAGTTTTGACTCGGGACTCACCCTGGTCACCGCCTCACCCCCGGTGCCCATCGACGACGTCTACAACCTCCCCCACGGCAAGACCTCGCAGTTGCATGATCAGGCCAGCGAACGGACGCTCGAATTCGCCAACACCGCCGGAAAGAGGATCCAGATCATCTTCCGCGCCTACGACGACGGAGTGGCGTTCCGATATCGTTTCCCGGAGACTGACAACGCCACCTTCACCGTCAATGACGAGTACACGACCTTCAATCTTGCCTCCGACGGGCGGGCACTCCTCCAGCCGCGGTGGCCGGAATCCCTCCACGATCTCACCACGATCAGTTCTCCGAACCCCGGCGACGGTGGCGGATACGCCCTGCCGGCGCTGTTCGAGTCCGGTGCCCACTGGGTGATGTTGGCCGAATCCGACGCCGACGAATCGTTCTTTGCCGCCCAACTGCGCAAGGTCGGTGGAGGTCTCGAGTACGGAGTCAAACTGCCCGACAACAACTACGGAACCCGCGAGCCCAGTTGGACGTTGCCGTGGGAGATGCCCTGGCGGGTGGTCATCGTGGGTTCCGACGTCGAGGGGATTATTGAATCCAATCTCGTCTCCCACCTGGCTGATCCCAGCCAGATTACGGACACCAGTTGGATTCAGCCCGGCCGCGTGTCATGGCACTGGTGGACGGGTGCCGGGGTAGGCGATATGAACGCTCTCGAGTCTTATGTCGACTTCGCAGCTGCGATGGGGTGGGAGTACTCACTGATCGATGCCGACTGGGATGACCACCACAGCGACGCCGATATGCAGGCACTGGTGAACTATGCCGCCGCCCAGGGAGTCGGCATCTTTCTCTGGTACAACTCGGCCGGACCCCAGAACAGCGCCCCCTTCAGTCCCCGCGACAAGATGTGGGACCCGGCGATTCGCCAGGCCGAGTTCGCCAAGCTGGCCTCCTGGGGGGTGGCGGGGGTCAAGGTCGACTTCTTCGAAAGCGAGAAACAGATCATGATCGAGCATTACCTCGGCATCCTGGAAGACGCCGCCGCCGAGGAGATCATGGTGCTGTTCCACGGCAGCACCACCCCCCGCGGCTGGTATCGGACCTGGCCCAACATGCTGACCACCGAGGCGGTCCGAGGCGCCGAGTACTACAAGTTCGAGTCCACCTTCCCCGCCGATGCCCCCCTGCACAACGTTGAGGCGGCCTTTTCTCGCAACGTAGTTGGTCCCATGGACTACACGCCGGTCACCTTCAGTGACAACACCTATCCCCATATCACGACCAACGCCCACGAACTAGCCCTCTCCGTCGTGTACGAGTCGGGTTTGGTGCACCTGGCCGACAGCATCGCCAGTTACCAGGCTCAGCCGCAGCCGGTGCAGGATTTCCTGCAGCAGGTGCCTGCCGCCTGGGATGAGATCCGCTTCCTGGAAGGCGATCCAGCGAGTCACATCGTGCTTGCGCGACGGGAAGGCGTCGACTGGTACATCGGGGGGATCAACGGGAGCGGTTCGGCCATCCCGGTCACAGTCGACCTCGCCCAGTTCGGCTACGGCGGCAGCGGCGGCACTCTTATCGCCGACGGCGCCACCGATCGGACCTTCGTCAACAGCGCGCTCACGGGAACCACCCTCAACGTCACCATGTCGGCCCGGGGCGGGTTTGTGGCGCGGCTGCCGGCCACCACCCCACCCGCCGACTTCACCATCATGCCGGTGGGGGACTCGGTCACCGAGGGCAACAACACCTGGCACACGTACCGCTGCTACCTATGGCTGGACCTGGCGCCGCACAACGTCGACTTCGTCGGCACCCTTTCCGGCACGTACGACACTGTTAGCGGCACCCACACCGGAGCCTCCGGTTGTCCCTGGTCCCTCGATGCGGACCATGAGGCCTACTGGGGTGAGCGCACCGATGAGGTGGGACCGAAGGCTGCAGCAGCGGCGATCACGCTCCAGCCCGACTTTGTCCTCGCTCACCTGGGGACGAACGACGTGCTGCAGGGCCAGGCCAATTCCCAGACCAAGGAAGAACAACGCCAACTGATTGCCGACCTCCGCACCGCCAGGTCGGATGTAGCCGTCTTGCTGGCACAACCCATCCCGTGCGATCCGACCGCCGGCAACCCTCAATTCGGTACCAAATGCTCGGTCGACGTCCCCGACCTCGGCACCCGGTTGTACGAGCTTGCCTGGGAAGAGGACACTCCCCAATCTCCGGTCGTGGTCGTCGACCAGCACTCCAACCTCTCGCTCGCCGATCTGCGGGACGGTGTCCATCCCGATGACGGCGGTGACGACAAGATGGCCGATGCCTGGTTGACCGGCCTCGAGCCGCTTCTGGACGGGATCGACCCGGCTGGCCCGGTGTCGGTGTCTGGCCAGGAGGGAACCGTAATCTCCTGGAGCCCCACCCACAGTCTCGTGGGCGGCCGGCCGCTGGCGTGCAGCGTGGTCCCCGGCTCCGGATCGGGGGCAACCCGGGCGAGCGCCGCTTCCTGTACCTCTGGCAGTTTCGACGCCACCGGTCTCGCCCCCGGCGGGTACACGTTCGTGTACGAAGCGACCGACGCCGGCGTCACCGGCAACGGGAGCGCCACGCACTTCGGGGAGGTGACAGTCACAGTCATTGCCGCCGGCGCAATGGTCGACATCCTCCCCGGCGACGACATCCAGGCACTGGTCGACTCCAACCCTCCCGGCACCACCTTCCACCTCAGGCGCGGCGTCTACCGCATGCAACAAGTGGTACCCAAGGACGGCCAGGTCTTCGTCGGGGAACCGGGAACCATCCTTAACGGCTCGCAGGTGTTGACCGATTGGATCAAGAACGGTACGCGCTGGTATGTGACGGGCCAAACTCAGGAAGGCGCCCCGCACGGCCAATGTGATTCCGGGTACGAGCGCTGCTCGCAGCCCGAGCAACTCTTCATCGACGATGTGACCCTCCGCCACGTCACCAGCCTGGGTGACCTCGGTCTCGGCAGCTGGTACTTCGACTACCCGGCGGACCGCATCTACATCGGTGAGGACCCGGCCGGCAAGGTAGTCGAAACCGCCGTCACCCCCAAAGCATTCTTCGGAGCCGTTGACGGGGTACAGATCCGCAACCTGGTGGTAGAGAAGTACGCCAACTCTGCCCAGGAGGGTGCCATCGACTCCCGGACCGGATTCGCCGGGACGAAGGGGTTGAACTGGATCGTCGACGGCGTCGAGGCCCGCCTCAATCACGGCTCGGGTATCCACGTCGCCGACGGTGGTCAGATCCTCAACAGCTACGCCCACCACAACGGCCAGCAGGGAGTAAGTGGCCGGGGGACCACCCTGCTGATAGCCGATAACGAGATCGCCTTCAACAACACGGCCCGCTTCAGTCTGGATTGGGAGGCGGGCGGCAACAAGTTCGTCGGCACCAACCTGACCTTGCGCGACAACTATTCGCACGACAACTACGGCACCGGCATCTGGATTGACATCGATTCTGTCGACGGCCTCATCGAGGGCAACGTGGTTGAGGACAACTTCCGGGCCGGCATCTTCTTCGAAGTCAGCGACACCGCCACGATCCGCAACAACTACACGGAGGGCAACGGCCTCGATGATCAGCGGGCGGCCGATTGGTTGTGGAGCAGTGGGATTCTCATCGGGTCATCCGGAAATGCCGAGGTCTATGGGAACACGGTGGTCAACAACGGCAACGGGATCACCGCTACCCAGCAAGACCGCGGAGCGGGCCGGTTGGTCGAGGATCTCAACGTCCACGACAACACCGTCACCATGGCCCCGGACACTGTCTCACCGTTCACAAACAGCAGGACGGGGGCTGTGCAGGACATCGGTGACGATGCCATCTTCACCAGCCGCAACAACAACTTCCAGAACAACACCTACCGGGCCGATGCGGCCGGACTCCATTTCGACTGGAACAACGCTGCCCGCACCTTCGCCCAATGGCAATCACTCGGTCTCGACACCTCGGGTTCGATTAGCCCCATCACCAGCACCCCGCCTACCTGGTCGAGCAGCCTCACGGCGGTCGCCTCCACGCCCAGGTCCATCGCCCTTACCTGGTCGGGGGCGTCGGATTCCGACGGGATCGGGGCCTACCGTGTGTACGAAGCGACGCTCGGCAGGGTCGCTACCACCGCTGGCGCGACAGGTGTGACCGTTCGCTTCCTCGATCCCGGAACGACCTACGGCTTCACGGTGGAGGCGATTGACGTCATGGGCAACGAATCCACCGGCGGTCCGTCGGTGGTCGCATCCACCGGCTCGCCGGTATTCGACACGACGTTCGCCGTTTTCGGCGACTACGGCGACGAAAGCGCCGCCGAAGCAGACGTGGCCGCCCTCGTCCATGATCTGCTCCCGGACTGGATCGCAACCACCGGGGACAACTTCTACGGGTCCGGAACCTATGACGACAAGGTCGGCCAGTTCTACTCCCGCTATCTGGGCGCCTACCCGGGTAGTTACGGCGCCGGAGCCCCTGTGAACCGATTCTTCCCGGCCATCGGCAACCACGACTACAGCGATCCCCCCGGCATCGCCGACTACCTCTCATTCTTCACCCTTCCCGGAGCCGGCATCCCCACCTCCAACACATCCGGCAACGAGCGGTACTACGACTTCGTGCAGGGTCCGGTCCATGTCTTCGTCGTCAACTCCGACGGCAACGAGCCCGACGGCATCACTCAATCGTCGACCCAGGCCCAGTGGCTGCAGCAGCAACTGGCCGCCTCGACGGCGCCATGGCAGATCGTGACCCTCCACCACGCCCCCTACTCCTCGAGCTCGAACCACGGATCCAATCCCACGCTGCAGTGGCCGTTCGGACCCTGGGGTGCCGACGCGGTGTTCGCCGGCCACGATCACACGTATGAGCGGCTCGATGTGGCCGGTACTCCGTACTTTGTGACCGGGTTGGGTGGGCGCAGTATCTACGGCTTCGACTTGGCGTTGCCTGAGACCGACTTCCGCTACAACAACGATTACGGAACCGTGCTCGCACGCGCCTGTGAGGTCGGGATGGAGTTTGAGTTCTTCTCCGTCAGTGGTGGCCGGATCGACGACTTCGCTGTCGGGGCCGTTTGTGGCACCGCCTTTCCCCCTCCGCTCCCCCCGAGCGCGCTTGACGCCAGCGCTGCTTCTGCAACGGAAATTGACCTGGCCTGGAACGACAACGCCGCTACCGAGACGGGGTTCGAAATCGAGGTGTCCACGTCCGGGATCGAGGGACCATGGTCGGGTGCAGGGACCGCCTCGGTTGATGTGACAGCTTTCAGCCAAACCGGTCTGCAGCCCGATTCGGATTACTGTTACTGGGTCCGGGCTTCCAATGGCAATGGGACCTCACCCTGGACCAACGTCGCGTGTACCACCACCCCTCCCGATACCACCCCGCCCGTGATCACGCTGAATCCACCAAACCCCGTGACGGTGGAGGCTGGACTTGAGGCGTATGTGGAGCCGGGTGCCATAGTGACCGATGACGTCGATCCATCACCTGGTCTTGTGGTCGATGCGTCGGCCGTGAATGAGTCAACACCTGGCTCCTATCAGGTGGAGTACACCGCCACGGATGCGGCCGGTAATTCGGCTCAGGTGTTTCGGACCGTGGATGTGGTTGATACGACTGCTCCAGTCTTAGTGCTAAACGGGGAGAATCCGCTCTCGTGGCCGCTCAGCGCGCCTTTCATTGATCCAGGGGCTGATGTCACTGACAACGTCGACCCTTCTTCTACGGTGGTCAGCCCGGATGCGGTAGATGTGAACTCCCCGGGCTCGTATTTCCTTGGCTATGACTTCGTGGACGCGGCCGGGAACGCGGCATCCACGTTGACTCGCGAAGTCGTGGTTGTCCCCACAGCTGAGCCCAGTGGGGATGTCCTGTTGCAGCATTCTGGGTCTGGGTTGGTGGCGTTGTGGGAGTTGAATGCGACTGGTGGGTTTGTGAGTGCGACGGTGGTGTCGAATCCGGGTTCTGCTGTTTGGCAGGTGGTG
>Ga0255049_10001457_pt1 | contig 13031 bp, 11 predicted proteins | sample JV7_2_3_MG_FD_183615 | JGI IMG/M metagenome (GOLD analysis project Ga0255049, IMG submission 183615) | Seawater microbial communities from Jervis Inlet, British Columbia, Canada - JV7_2_3 | ecosystem: Environmental > Aquatic > Marine > Inlet | place: Canada: British Columbia | collected 2016-10-06
GTCCGTGACCTTGTGCGAATAGATCGAGCATGGGGAAGACGTGATCTCCCGCGAGCGATTGCAGTATCCGAGGTGCCCCAAGGAATGAGGCCATTGCCGACGAGAGGGTTGCGGCGATCACGCCAAGGAACACGAGCGGTCCGATGACCGCAAGTGATCTCATGGCCTGTCCTGTGTCTACGGCGAGCACGTCGAGGGGAACAGACGCTCCGAGGAGCGCAGCTGCGGCGACGTAGACGACCGTAGAGATCCCAACGGCTGCGAACGTTCCACGTGGAAGGCTCCGCGCCGGGTCGACAAGATCGCCGGACATGCTGACGCCTTGCGTGAATCCGGTCACTGCAGGGAAGAAGATCGCGAACAGGGCCCAGAAACCGAGTGCCTCGGGCGGTGGCCACATGGCGTCTCCGAGTACGGATCCGTCAGCGGAACCGAACGCTCCCGCAAGGAAGGACAACAGCGCAGCGACGAGGAATGCCATCACAACGAATTGGAACCGGGTTGCGATGTCCGCTCCTGCCCATGCGAGTAGGAAGATCGCAAGGACTGCCACGACGGCGATACCTTGGACTGCCAATCCTGACTCGATACCGACGGCGTCCGCGGCGACTTCGCCGAAGCCGATCGCTTAGATCGCTACCGATACGCTCTGTGCGAGGAAGAGCACCACGCCTATCGCTCCACCGAACTCGACACCAAGGGTTCGAGAGATCAGGTAGTAGTCGCCTCCTCCGCCGACGTCTATGTCAGTAGCGATCGCCGCTAGCGAGATACTCGTCAGCACAGAGACCGCTGTCGCGATGGAGATGATCAGGAGAGTCTGGGCAAGGCCAGCGTTACCTACGACGAAGCCGAGCCTGAGGAAGAGGATGATTCCGAGGATGGTCAGAATCGACGGCGTGAACACGCCGGTGAACGTCCCAAGCGTTCCCAGTCCTTCTCGTCGATCCACCATTGATGGGCGATGGTAGCGGTGCGGCGATGCGGTCGTAAGCTGGCGACCGAAAGTCCAGTTGTGCCATGAGAAGGAGAAGCTGTCAGTGGAGTTCGATGTCCTGATCGTCGGTTCGGTCAATGTCGATCTGGTTGTGAAGACCTCCGTCCTCCCTGGCGCAGGCGAGACGGTCACCGGAGGTACATTCGAACGCCACGGAGGGGGCAAGGGGGCGAATCAGGCGGTCGCAGCGGCCAGACTCGGCGCTCGGGTGGGGTTGATCGCAGCCGTTGGTGCTGACGAGGCCGGGACCCACTCCCTTGACGAGCTGCGGTCCGAGGGTGTCGATGTCACCCTCATCGTGCGCATGGAGGATGAGCCAACCGGTATCGCGCTGATCATGGTGGATGACCATGGCGAGAACCAGATCGCCGTTGCGTCCGGTGCCAACGGTCGACTCGACGCAGGAGTCGTCGAGTCTGCGCTTCGGTCCGTTGCGCTTGCACCCGGCGGAGTTCTGTTGATTGGGTTTGAGGTCGCGGATGGAGCCGTCGAAGCCGCGGCGAGATGGGCGGCACGAGGCGACTACACGATCGTTCTCGACCCCGCACCGGCACGCGCACTGACGGTCGAGATGCTCGCTTGCGCTCCTGTGGTCAAGCCGAATGCCGGAGAGGCAGAGCAGCTGACCGGTGAATCGGATCCGGAAGCTGCGGGCCGTGCCCTGTGCCGCCTCACAGGAAGGCCGGTTGTGGTCACGTTGGGCGCCGAGGGCGCACTGGTCGTTGATGCCGACGCGAGGACCAGAATGGATCCGTACGCGGTCGATGCCGTTGATGCGACGGGGGCAGGAGACGCGTTCAGCGGAGCGCTCGCTGTCGGTCTTGCCCGTGGGCTCTCAATGGTCGATGCTGTCCAGCGAGCCCAAGGTGCGGCGGCGATGTCAACGGAGTCCGTCGGAGCAAGAGTCGGTATGCCAGGCACAGCTGAGCTCGACAGATTTCTTGCTTCAGCGAGGTAATCGGCCTCGTCGTCCGCGGTAGAATCTCGTCCGATCAGCTATCTCACACCGCCAATACCCGAAGGAGTCTCATGGAGTCACGGCTCGCTCAACCGCCAGCAGCGCTGCCGGACATGCCATGGGAGGAGCGACCTGCTGGGTCCCCAGACGTCATGTGGCGATCCAGTCTCAATCCGATCATTCCCCGTGACGCGATACCTGGTGCGAACAGCGTGTTCAACTCTGCAGTCGTCCCGTTCGAAGGCGCATATGCGGGAGTGTTTCGGATAGACGACACCACCCGAACGATGAACATCCATGCCGGACGGAGTGCCAATGGTGTCGACTGGGACATTGAACCGACCCCGATCACGTGGGTTGCGGCAGATGGCAGAGTGGCCGAGATCCAGGAGTTCTTCGAGCACGCATACGACCCGCGGGTCGTATGGATCGAGGACCGGTATTACGTCACCTGGTGCACGGGATACCACGGCCCCACCATTGGTGTTGGCTACACCTTCGACTTCGAGACGTTCCATCAATTGGACAACGCCTACCTGCCCTTCAACCGCAACGGTGTGCTGTTTCCCCGCAAGATCAACGGCTCGTATGTGATGCTTTCACGACCGAGCGACAACGGACACACGCCGTTTGGTGACATTTTTGTCTCAGAGAGTCCCGATATGACCCACTGGGGGAGGCACCGTCATGTGATGACCACGGTTGGTTGGTCGTGGCAGTCAACAAAGATCGGTCCGGGTCCGATTCCGATCGAGACGGACGACGGTTGGCTGATGATCTACCACGGGGTGTTGAATTCGTGCAATGGCTTTGTGTACTCCATGGGTGCTGCGCTGCTCGACATCGATGACCCATCGAGGGTGCTGGCCAGAGGAGCCCGTTATCTCCTTTCGCCCCAGGTGCTGTACGAGCAGGTCGGTGACGTCCAGAACGTGGTCTTCCCGTGTGCCGCCCTCTACGACGAACCGACGGGCAGGGTCACCGTGTACTACGGCGGGGCAGACACCGTGGTGGGAATCGCTCATGCCTATGTGCCGGAGATCATCGATTTCATCAAAGAGCAGCCCGTTGGGGAAGTTGGCTGAGGGCTGATCCTCCCAGGTAGGTAGCCCAGTGGCATCGCGACGAGGTGATCAACCGCGGACCACCGTGACCGTAAGGGGACAACCCTGAGATCATCCCCGACACCTCAGGGTGGAACGGGGGAGATACCCAATGTTCGGACGCGGGACTTTTCTGCATTATCGCTCTTGTAAGCGAGAACAACAGCAGGGAATGCAATCCGATGAAACAGAACTACCGATTCTTTGAGTGGATCAACCGACATGCTGCGCTCGTCATAGGCGCAGTTGTGCTTATTGCTTTGGCCCTCGGCGCGGCGGCGCCGCTGGTGGCCAATACCGAAGACCCAAACTTCGATCCTTCGGGCGAGGTCTTCGATCTCTCCGCCCGCGCTGACGAGACGCTGACCAGTGAGTCGACCATCAGGTCGGCGGCGTTCATCGTTGAGGCAGCAGACGGCGGTGACGTTCTCACAGCCGCTTCACTCAGGGAGTGGCAGGAGGCATCGAGCCGAATCCGCTCCGATCAGAAGCACGCGTCACACTTGGTCACGCAGTTTGACCCCGATATCGGATCTGCCATTCCTGGCGTGCTTTCGATCGCTGACCTGGTTTCCGAGCAGATCCCCGGGGGATTGGCAACCGCGACAGACGCTGATGTCAAGGCGGCGCTGGCAACGATCCTCAACCCGACCTCCCCGACCAGCGACCTTCGGTTCACCCTTTCGGAGCGGGCAAGCTTGAGTGGCGGCATATGGACTGCCCCGGCATTCATCACCGAAGTGAGCTACGACGAGGCGAGTTTCGAGACCTACATCGACTCCGAGCTGTGGCTTCGTGACGTTCAGGACGACTTCCGCACCGATGCGGCACACACAACGTCGATCGGCATTGGGATCGATTTCGACCAGACCTTCGACGAGGCCATCCAGGCTTCGGCCCCGTTCATCTTTCTGGCCGTTGCTCTGATCGTGCTGTTGATCGCCGTCGTGCATAGGTCATATTGGTCCGCGGTCCTGATCGCCACCGGACTTGGGCTGACGATGCTCGCGTACAACGGCGTTGCAGCGCTCATCGGTCTCAAGATGGGATCGCTACTTCTGGCGTTCATCGTGCCGATCGCGATGATCAGCTTCGGCGTCGACTTCTTCATTCACGGTTCGGGTCGGGTCAGGGAGATGCAAGTTGACCATTCAATGGATCGTAATCGCGCCTATCCGGCGGGGATGACAGCAGTGTTCCTGGCGATGTTGCTCGCCGTTTCCTCCTCCGTCGCAGCGTTCCTATCCAACGCCAGCGCCGGCATCGAGGCCATCGTGCAGTTCGGTATTGGCGCTGCCATCGCGTTGATGCTCGCCTACCTGATTCTCGGGCTACTCACTCCCAAGGCGCTCGTCGGCATCGAGACCATCGTCGGAGCGGGTCCGATCAAGGGCCACAGCAAGGCGCTGTATCGTTTGGCCATCCTTCCCGTCGCGATCATTGGGGGTTTGGCCGTTGCACTCGCCGCCGTGATGCCGCAAATGGGTGCAGCCGCGGTTGCTGTTGTCATCGTTCTTTTCGTAGCGCTACCTGCCGGGCTCACCCGGAGACGCAATCGGCGGGCTGTAGCCAAGGGACACGCGGTCAACGCTGTTGTCCATGGCGCTGCCCACGGTTTGACCTCCGCTGGAAGCGTGGTTCACGGCCTCGCCGCGTGGCGCAGGATCACGATTCCCGTGGTCTTGGCGCTTGGCGCTGTCGGCCTGTTCACAGCGCTTCAGGTCGAGTCGGGCTTCGAGCTGCGCGACTTTCTCTCGAGCGACACCAGCGTTGTCCAGTCCATCGATCGGTATGGGGAGCATTTCCCTTCGAACGGGGAGGGAATCAGCTCTGTCTACGTCGAGGGTGATCTCACCGATCCAGCAACACTCGCCGCGCTCGACGAAGCCATCGGCATGCTTGATAGCAGTGGTGCAGATTTCGGTCGCCTGCAGGATGGGCAGCTGATTGTCGCTCCCCATGCGACCGATGTGGTCCGGATGACAATGGCTTCGCCGTCTGCGATCGAATCAATCTCTGCAAGAGGTGTCGAGGTCACCGACATCGACGGCGACGGACTTCCAGACGACCGTCGCCAGGTCACAGCGGTGTATGACTTCGTCCTCGCCAACGGCATCCCCACTCCTGACGGTGGGGTGGCCTACGAGCCAGACGAGGTTCGAGGCTTCCTGTCCCATGACGGTGGAAGCCATCAGGCCACGGCGCTTGTCGTCCAGATCGGGTCGTTCACCGACGGATCGATCATTGTCCCCGCCAGGGAAGCCCTCGACAACGCGGCCGCATCGCTGCGCCAGGCTGCTCCGCATCTTGAGACGGTTGGGGCAACGGGTGATGTAATCGCGAACTACGAGTCGCTCGAGGCCTTCAGAAACTCGATGCTTGTCTCGCTCCCCATCGCGATCCTGCTGACCCTGATCATCGCGGCTGCGCTGCTCCGATCGGTGAGGTACGCGATCGCATCGGTGGTCCCGATCCTGTTTGTAGTGGTCGGCCTGTACGCGTTCATGGCTGTTGCGGGTTACACGATCAACATCGTCACGGCCACGATCGCCGCGATCGCTGTGGGCGTTGGCATTGACTTCTCGACACACTTCACGGCACGGTTCCGTGAAGAGTTGGAGAACGAACCGAACAGGCTTGCTGCGTTACGGCGGACAGGAGAAGGAACAGGTGGCGCACTCGTTCTCTCGGCGCTCACGTCGGTGCTTGGCTTCGCCGTCATGGCGTTCGCTCCGATGCCAATCTTCGCGACGTTTGGAGTTCTCACTGCGGTGATGATCGCCCTCGCGTTGCTGTCCTCTCTGGTAGTGCTGCCGAGTGTGCTCATGCTGCTCACGCACGAGGTCCCGGCCACTACCGAGCAGACACGGGTCGAAGAACGAGAGCTACAACCGGTGGGTTGACGCCAGGGAGGCTCGGTCTTGCTCGGACTGAAGCCAGGGCACCGACTGGGAAGCTGAGCGATTTGCTCGGTGGACCGGTCGGCGCCACGCGTGTGCGGGTCGTCTTGCGGTGGCATGGAGTTGGGAGGGGACACGGAGTGTCGTTCAGTTCCCAAGGAATCCGCAGGCTTCCCGTGGGCCCACCTGGATTTGAATCAGGATCCTCCATATCAGGGATGAACAGGGGGTCGGGCTCTACCTACCGAAACGCCGGAATCCCCTTGTGTTACAAGGGATATCAGTTCTCACTGTCTTTCACCATTTCGCGCTGCAATTCACTCTGTTGTGCACGCGATGGGCACGCGAGCTACCGCCGGCCGCGCGGACTTCTGCTGTCCATGTACTCCTGGAGCGCTGCGTGGGAACTGAGCCACAGCGATCCGTGCCTCACAGCTCGAAGACGACCGGACAGGGCGAGCTGTCGGAGATAGTCAGACGAGTAGGGGCTGCCTTCAGCCAGAGCTCGGAGGGGAACAATGCGAGCGTCACCTGCAAGCCGAGGGAGGATGAATCTGTTGATTGAATCGCTGACTGCGCGAGCGAAGAGCTCCACTAGGCCCGTGAGGTTTCCCTGATCGGCACGCTCCAGTGAACGGAGATAAAGGTCGCGTTGTTGATATCGGATGATCATCGGCGGATAGTCGGCCTGGACGAGGCTCCAGTTCGCCAAGAGGCGCCCAACGCGCCCGTTCCCATCGGTGAAGGGATGGATGCGCTCGAAGCGGGCGTGTTGCTCGGCGATCCGGAGGACCGGATGAGAGTCGTGCGATTCGACGCCGCCGGTAACCCAGTCGGTCATGTCGGCATGAATTGTTGGCGCTGCCGATAGCTGAACCCGCCTGCTGCCGCCAACGGTCACGCCCGTCGTGCGGAAGTCCCCTGGCGTGTCTCTGGTCGTCGGTGGGAATGCTGCCCACACGGGACCGACGACACGGCGATGAACCTCTTGGATCGTTGCCAATGTGATTCCCTGAGGCGTCTCAGGAGCAGTCTCATAGACCCAGCCGGCCGCATCCGCATATGCCTTCACCTCGAGTGCCTCAGCGAGCGAACCACGGGCCTCGTTGCGCTCAACTACAGCCTCGACATCCTGAGGCGTCAACGAACTACCCTCGATCGCTGTGGAATGATGTATCTCAAGCAGCCAGATCTCACGCAGCACATGATCGAGTTCGAGACTGTGCGGTAGCCCCCCGAACTGTTCCCTCAGCAGAGCTGCCTCGCCATCGACACGGGTCAGCAACTGCTCGGTTGTTGGGCGACCCTGTGGCATCGAATACCTACGCTTTCTTAAACAGAACCAATCCGTAGGTATTCTACCGCAGCGTCAGTAGCTTCCTTGCCGAAGTGGTTCGACATGCTCCCGCACACAGGCAACCGAAGCGTGAGAAGCCGTCTCGGTAGCGCCGTCTGGGAGATCGGGTAGCTCGTACTCAAGGTACGGGACATCGTCTCTTTCTACAACCCTTGCCCCGCTGCCCGGGTCTTCCTCCAAGATGCACTCGGCCGCCGATTGGAGAGCCACGCGGTACTTAGCCTCGCTGTAGCGGGTCTGGTTCCAGGGTTCGTAGGTGACGTGCACAAAGGCTCCATTGCTGCCATCAACGACGTGTCGCCCACCAATGGGCTCAGCCAGTCCAACGGTGAGTTGGTCGCTGCAATCGTCACCACTGAACCTGATCGGAGACCTCTGATCCGTGGCGTTGACGGTGACTCTGTCGCGCCGCTCATCGACCTCCACTTCGTAGTTCCCGTGGCAGGCCCTCATACTCAAGGTCAATGTCTTGCCATCCCCTGAAGCTTCAGCATCGAGGATGCCCGTCTGGATTGAGCACGACGAGACAACCAACACCACGCCCAGCAACACGAGGCCGAGCGGCACCTTCCACATCACAGCGATCTTGGAAACGAGTCTGATGCAGCTCACACATCCACCCTCTTCTACGCTCCAATGGTATCCCTGATGCAATGGGGCGATGTGCCTATGGGAGGATTCCGAGCTCATCGCTCTAGCTGCTAAATGAGTAACACCCCTTGTGGCGCAAGGGGTGCGGGGGTGGGCCTACCTGGATTTGAACCAGGGACCTCATCCTTATCAGGGATGCGCTCTAACCAGGCTGAGCTATAGGCCCGTACGGAATCCGCAAGGTTACCAACGTCGTCCTGCAATCAACCAGAGATTCCCCTGCGTCGGGTTACGGTCCCGTTCGACACTGGGGCGGGTCGGGAATTACTGTGGCGAGTCAATGAAACGGGCGCCAGGCCAATGACGAATCCAGAAGAGATGAGCGACAGAGTCGATCTTGGAACGGCCGATCGGTCGCGCACACTGGAGAAATCCGATCGCATTACAGCGACCGTCGAGGGCGCGATGCGTCGTCTCGCCGTAATCGCTCGGGTTGTCGGGTGGGCGTGGATGTTGATGCTCGTGGTCGCCACGTTGCAGGTCGATGCGGGTGCGGATCCTGTGATCGTGATAGCTGCAATGATCCTCGCGTCCGTGTGGACAGCAATCTCGGTTTGGGCTTCAAGAAGCCGTGAGATCTTCGGGTCCATGTGGTTCGTTGCCGCAGACGTTGCTGTTGTGCTGATCGTCGGAGGAGCGTCGTGGGCTGCGGGTGCCGCCGACCTGTTTCACGGTGGCTATCTCATCCCCACCCTGATCGTGGCTGCCTACGGATTGAACCTCTACGGTGTGGCATTCGTGGCGGCAGTGATCGCTGTTGAGCAGGCCGCGATCCTGATCGATTGGGGGAAGGGTGCAGTACCGGCGCTGTCATCGCTCGGATTCATCGTGTGGGGAATCGTGTTTGGTTGGCTGTTCGCAACTATTCGCAAGACCGATGCCTTCAGACGGGCGACCGTTGACGAGTTGGTAGCCGAACGTGAGCAGAACGCCCGCAAGAGCGAGAGGCTGGAGCTTGGGAACAGGCTTCATGATTCGGCACTCCAGACGTTGCAAGTAATTGACACCGACGCCGATGACTCCGAGCGAGTCCGCAAGCTGGCTCGACGCCAGACGCGTGAACTACGCCACCTTGTTGATGCGTACGCCTCGTCGCGAGATCAGTCACTGACTGCGGCTCTTGTGAAGGCGGCGGGTGACATCGAGGATCTCTACGACGTCGACGTTTCAGCAGTGATACGGACGGACGTGGACATGGATTCAACCCTTCGTGCCCTTGTGGACGCCGCCAGTGAAGCCATGACGAACTCGGCCAAGTATTCAGGAACGGGCCATATCGACCTCTACTCGGCGATCGAGGACGGGGCCATTGCTATCTATGTCAGAGATGAGGGGCAAGGCTTTGATGTCGACAATGTGATCGCTGGCCACGGACTGGAGCACTCCATTCGGGGGAGAGTCACCGACGTCGGCGGCGAAGTTTGCATCGAAACCTCCCCCGGTGAGGGGACGGAAGTCAAGGTCTCCGTTGTCGCGAGGGACGTCGTCTCATGACCAAGCCGAGACTTGTCCTGGTGGATGATCACGAGATCCTGCGCGCTGGCGCGGCGAAGTACCTCTCGGACTCAGTCGATGTTGTTGGCGAAGCAGGCGACGTGCAAGAAGCGATTGACGTGATCATTGCCACGCATCCGGACGGGGTTGTGCTCGATGTGCACCTGCCATCTGGCTCAGGCGCTGAGGTCGTCAAGGCAGTCAGGGCCGCCGGTGTGGAGACACGATTCATCTGCCTGTCGGTGTCTGCTGACAGAGGGGACGTGGTGATGATGCTTCAGGCCGGTGTCGATGGGTATCTGGTCAAGTCGACTCTTGGTAACAGGCTGGCAGGGCTGCTTGAGGAAGCGCTCGATGGTGCGATGCCTGTCTCTCCACAAATCGCAGGATTCCTTCTCGACATAGATGATGTGGTCGCAGAGCAACCCGGGCTTGAGGAGTTGTCTCCCCGGGAACGGGAGGTTGCCGAGTACATCGCCCGTGGCTACTCGTATCGCAAGACGGCCGACGCCCTGTTCGTCTCCGTGAAGACGGTTGAGACCCACATGAGTCACATCTTTGAGAAGCTCGGCGTGGCAAGCCGACATGAGTTGGCTGCTCGAGCCTTCGAGGCCGGGCTTCTCACACCGGAACCCTCCTAGAACCGCTCAAGAATCAGGGTTTACCCCGATACCGCATCGCTTGTTGTTGTTGCACAATGACATCAGAGCCTGACGGATCCGGCCCGCAGCCAACCACTTCAGACTCAACGCTCTCAATAGCGCAAACTTTCGAGAGCGGCTTGCAGGAAGAACGGTGACGCCAGCACAGGTTGTGGGCCTCAGGGGGATTCGTCGGGCTCTCTCGTTTCTTGGACCGGTCCGCTTCGAATGGCTTCGCTCCGGTTATGCCCGCCGTCTATGCTCTCTCCAGATTCCTCGGGAAAGGTCGAAGACATGAAGTGGGTACTTCTGATACATGTGCTCGCAGGCGCCGTCCTGTTTGGTGGGCAGTTCTACGTTGAGGCGCTCATGGCTGCAGCGGCAAGGACCAAGGATCCCGCAACAATCATGACCGTCGGAGGCAAGGTTGGGCCGACCAACGGTCGCCTCTTTCCTGTGGCTGGCATCCTGGTGTTGATCACCGGTGTTTGGATCGTGCTGGATTCCGTCTACGAGTTCGAGATGCTGTTCGTAAGCATCGGGTTCGCTCTGACGATCATTGCGCTCACGATCGGCCTCTTCTTCCTCAAGCCAGGCTTGGCTGAACTCGGTGATCTCGTTGCAGAACACGGTTCGACATCATCCGAGGCAATGGCCAAGGCGAAGTCGCTGGGCACCCTCGGACACGTCCAGACGCTCCTCGTCACCGTCATCATCATTGTCATGGTGCTCAAGCCAGGTCTTTGAAAGCTGGCGGCTGAACCGCGATACACTTCCGCCACCCAAATGGGGACGTAGCTCAGTTGGGAGAGCACCTGGTTTGCAACCAGGGGGTCGTCGGTTCGAGTCCGATCGTCTCCACTCCACACCAAGGAGAAACCGTGCAAGAAGCAGTGATTGTTGACGCAGTACGAACACCGCTTGGACGGCGGAACGGTGTTCTTTCCGATTGGCATCCTGCTGACCTCGCCGCGGAATCGCTGAAGTCGCTCGTAGAGCGCAACAGCCTCGATCCGGTGCTTGTTGATGATGTCATCATGGGATGTGTCTCCCAGGTTGGGGACCAGACGTGGAACATCGGCCGCAACGCCGTGCTCGGCGCCGGCTGGCCAGAGTCCGTTCCCGGTGTGACCATCGACAGACAATGCGGATCCTCACAACAGTCGGTTCATTTCGCTGCCCAAGGCGTGATGGCCGGTGCCTACGATGTGGCTGTCGCGGCCGGAGTCGAGTCGATGTCCCGCGTCCCAATGGGTTCATCGGCAGGGACAGGACGCCCCTTCGGCCAGAAGATGCGTGAGCGGTATCAGGACGAACTCATTCCGCAAGGCCTTTCAGCCGAAATGATCGCCGAGCAGTGGAGTATTCCACGCGAGGAGCTCGACTCCTACGGCTACGACTCGCACATGCGAGCCCTCAAGGCAACGGAGGAAGGCCGCTTCGATGGGCAGATCGTGCCGATCTCGATCAAGGCCGATGGTGTGGCACAACAGGTTTCTCGGGACGAGGGAATCCGGCCAACGACCACTCCTGAGGGGCTCGGGGCACTCAAACCTGCCTTCAAGGAAGATGGCGTCGTCACGGCTGGCAACTCATCCCAGATCACGGACGGCGCAGCCGCCATGTTGATCATGTCACGCTCGAAGGCAGACGAGCTTGGTCTCACGCCGCGTGCGCGTTTCGTGTCCTTCTCCCTTGCTGGCACGGATCCAGTGTCGATGCTGACGGGACCGATCCCCGCGACCGAGAAGGCGCTTGCCAAGGCGGGGCTGTCCATTTCCGACATTGACCTCTTCGAGGTCAACGAGGCCTTCGCCGCGGTGATAGGTGCATGGCTGCGTGAGACCGGTGCGGATTGGTCCAAGGTCAACGTCAATGGTGGAGCCATCGCCCTCGGGCACCCCTTGGGAGCCAGCGGTGCTCGTCTGATGACGACTTTGGTGCACGAGCTCGAGCGATCAGGCGGCCGCTACGGCCTCCAGACGATGTGCGAAGGTGGCGGACTGGCGAACGGAACGATCATCGAGTCACTGGCGTGACGTTTGCCCTCGTAGTCGCCATCATTATCGGCGTTGCGATACTCGCAGGGACAATCTGGTCGATTCGATTCATCGCAACCGGGCCACCCGCCGAGCCGGACTTGGATGATGTCAGGGAAGTCGACGTTCCCTATCTCTGCGCAGTGTGCGGCATGTCTCTAACGGTCACCCAAGCCCACGAAGGCGGCATCGAACCCCCCCGCCACTGCCGCGAACCCATGGTCCCTGCATAAGAAACGCAGAAGCGGTGCCATGGAACGCCGCGGCAACAGGAACCCAGGGTTGCCAGTGCCGAATGCGGGCGTGGGGGCCCAGAGAAGCCGTCGGAACTAGCGGTAGTTCATTGTCATGGCGAATCCGACACCGATACCGGCGAGACCGCCGAGCAGATAGGTGTTGGACGTGCCACCGGGAAGAATCCCCATGTAGTTGGTGAGGATGACCAAGACGCCAACCCCCATCAGCCCGAACATGAGTGCAACGTACCAAGTCGGGGATGGACCCTTCTCGTCGATCGCGGTTGGCTTGTGCGATGGCGGAGTCGGACGTCTGTTGGCCTTCTTGCGGCCCTTTGAAACTGGCATGAGCAGAGGATATCGCGTTTCGGACGTCGCGTACCGCACATCGGATACTCGATTGCGCTGTAGCCTCTCATCCAATGAGTAACACGATGACCGAGACAACCGAATCCGCGGCTGCTCCCCAACAGCGGGGCGGTCCTGTGGTTCGCGTGATTCGGTTCATCGGCTGGACCAGCATCTGGCTGGGACTCTTCCTTCTCGGGTTTGTTGCCCACCAGCTATTCGTGACGACGTTCTTTGCTCAGCAGAACAACGCAGCCCTCGAAGTGCAAGCTGAGGAGTACTTCGAAGAGGCTGAGATAACAGAGGT
>Ga0255049_10001458_pt1 | contig 13030 bp, 12 predicted proteins | sample JV7_2_3_MG_FD_183615 | JGI IMG/M metagenome (GOLD analysis project Ga0255049, IMG submission 183615) | Seawater microbial communities from Jervis Inlet, British Columbia, Canada - JV7_2_3 | ecosystem: Environmental > Aquatic > Marine > Inlet | place: Canada: British Columbia | collected 2016-10-06
ACTGCCTGGGAGTATTTTCAGATGCATGATGTGGTAGACCTTCAACGCTACCCACTTGACCAGCTCGGCAGCGTGGATTGTCAGGCACTGGTCAACCGTTGCCGTGACGATCTTGAACGTGATGGCATGTTCAATCTGGCTGGCTTGATGCGTCCTGAAGCGATTGAGAAGGCTGTCTCTGAGGTAAAACTGCTATTCAAAACCAGCGCCTTTACCCATAGCCGGCAGCACAACATTTATTTTCTCCCCGAGATTCAGGACTTACCCGCAGATCATCCTGCGCTGCAAAAATTTGAAACCATTAATCACACGATTTGCGCGGACCAGATTCCTGGCAGCGTGTTGCTAAGACTCTACGAATGGCCGCCGTTCGCGGCCTTTCTCGCAGCAGTAATGGGCAAGCCTGCGCTGTATGGGATGGACGATCCGTTGGCCCGGCTTAACGTCATGGCCTATGGTCGAGGGGAGGCATTGAACTGGCATTTTGACCGTTCGGAATTTACCACCACTTTGTTGTTGCAATCACCGGATCGAGGTGGTGAGTTCCAATATCGCACCGGCCTACGTAGTGATGAAAATGCAAACTACGATGGTGTCGGAGAATTTCTGCAACACCAGCAGGCGAGTGCAAAGTCATTGAGTTTGGATGCTGGAACATTAAACGTATTCCGGGGTAAGAATACCGCCCATAGGGTGACGCCGGTAGAGGGTGAGCGCAAGCGCATCATCGCAGTTTTTTGTTTTTACGAACAAGCCGGCGTGCAATTCTCAAACGAGGATCGGATCGGATTCTATGGCCGGGCGTCGTGACCCGGCTTTGATATATTCAGCACGGGATCGCGAACCCCCCGGGTCCTGGCGTGATCGAGAAAATAACAATTGTGGCAAAAAAAACGATTGCGGATTCAGTCGTCATGTTGATTTATTTTGCACCTGCCGCAGTGAGAATTGTAATCATGTTGGTGTATCCTTTTTGCCTGGCCAGGAACAATGGCGTGCGACCATGACCATCAGCCAGGTTGACTTTGGCGCCCGCGTCAACCAGTGCTTTTAGCGTTGCAGTGTGTCGCGCTTCACCATCGCCGAGCACAATCGATTCGATTAAAGCAGTCCATTTCAAGTTGTTGACATGGTCGAGCGGCGCTCCAGCACGAATCAGGGTTTGAACGACTTCCAGGTGTCCGAGATGTGCGGCCGCGATCAATGCGGTGCCATCGTAGGGGCTGGTTATATTGTTCGGACTGGCGCCCAGTTTGAGGCCCAGGCGCAGGGACTCGATATCATTTGCGACCGCGGCTATGGTGACGATATCGTAGCGGTCATGCTCAAGCGCGTTGGGGTCGGCGCCGGCTTCCACCAGTAATCGCATGGCCTCATGATTGGCGGTATAGGCGGCAACGTGTAACGCCGTTCTGCCATGATCGTCGCGCTTATCGATATCCTTTGCAGTGCTTATATGTTTTTTAAGCGCGACCGGATCACGCTCCACCACTGCTTCGAATAAATCGTTATATTCCAATACTTCCCATGTGCCTGGCGGAGTCTGGGCGAACGCTGCTGATACACAGGCGAGGAAAGTAAGCAATACAGAGGTACAATACCTGGGCTGCAATCTACCGTGAAAAATCTCCAGCTTCGATTTTGTATTCATTGTGCTGCTTAATTCAATGCACGATCCAGTTCGCGCAATATTTTCTCGACATCGTGCCGCGTATTGTAGTGAACCAGCGATAAACGTACCACGCCATCCTCTGGATCGATACCGAGGTCGCTGACCAGACGGTGCGCATAAAAATTGCCGTTCTCGGTGCCGATGCCGGCATTCTGAAGGCTATTCACCAGCGATTGCGAACTTTGCTGCAGAGGTTTGAACGCAATCGTCGGTGCTCGGTCGCCATCATTAATATTGTTTTTGCCAATTAATCGAACCCCGGAGTGGGTATCGAGAAAATCGAGTATCGGCGTCGCGAGTTTGTTTTCGTGTTGAATAATTAAATCATGAATTGCTGCGAGTTTTTGCAGCCGGTCAATATCGTTATCGCCGAAATGGTGTTTGTACAGCAGGTCAAAATAATCGAGCACACCGGCGCAGGCAGCCACCTGGGCGTGCTGTGGCCCGGCCGGGTTGAAGTCTTTGCCCGGATCGCCACGCAGAAAATAATGTGCCTGCGATTCAAGCTCGCGATGAATTTCGCGGTTGATATACATGATGCCCTGGTGTGGCCCGAAAACCTTGTAAAGGCTGAATGCATAACCGTCAACGCCCAGGGCTTTAAGGTCGGAAATATGGTGCGGGGCGTAGGCCACGGCGTCGACAAAAACTTTGCTCGACGAATGGTTTTTAATCAGTTTTGTGATTGCAGCGACCGGGTTGGCGGTGCCGACAACATTTGAGCAATGGCTGAAAAATACCCAGCGGGTTTTGTCGTTAAGCAACGGAAGTAGTGCATCGGTATCGAGCAGACCGGTTTGCGCATCGACTTCCCATTGGCGGATGGTCACGCCTTTCTTTGCGGCTTTACGACGCCAGACGCCACTGTTGGCTTCATGATCCTGATTCGTCACGACGATTTCGTCCCCGCTTTGCCACTGCTCGCCAATCGCCTGCGACATAACGTAGGTATTCATCGAGGTCGAAGGTCCAATGGTGAGTTCAGAGAGATCAATATTCAGTGCCGCCGCCCAGGCCTGTTTTGCCCGATCCATAGCCTCACCGGCCTCGGTGGAAGAGCCATAGTGAGAATAGGGTTGCACCCGCGTATGATGATTGTAGTGCTCGAGTAAATTGTTGGTCTGATTACAGACATAGCTGCCGCCAGCATTCGAGGCAAACACAAATTCTGGTTCGTCTTGCAGTTGATCAAATTGTTGACGAACGAAATTAATATCCAGGTGCATAAGATTGGGTTCCAAAAGAGAAAGGGTTATTGATATTCGAGGCGGAATTCTTCGAAAGCCTGTTCGAAGCGCTCGAGGTTTTTAGCCGTGTATGCGGGAAAGTCGACATCCAGGTCAGAATGGATTTCCGACACCATCGACCACATGCTCTCACGTAACAAAGAGGCGCATTTCATCGCGTAATAACTGCACCACTGTCTGCGGTCATTCGTAGAGCCGAAATAATCCTCGACCATTATTACTTCCTGATCGACACTGAGTTCGCTATTAGAGGCCAGATTTGCCAGGTCGAACAGGGGGCTGTTAAAACCGGCATAGTCGAAGTCGATGATCCAGATTTTCTCACCATCGTCGATAAAATTAGCGGCCAGTAAGTCGTTATGGCCGAACACGATATCGACTTTGCCAGTTAATTCTTCGAGTGTCGTGGCAATGCTCGCGAGCTCGGGCAGGCGGCACCGGTGCCGGCTGTCACCTTGTTTTAACAAGTGCTGATAGTGACGCAATACCTGGAACACCCAGAACATCACCGGAACTTCCCGGTAATATCGAGGGACTCCGTGGTGAAAGCGACGTAGCAGTTCGACAATACGCCTGAGATTATCGTCGTTACGAACATCAGCCTCCTCGAAAACTTTGCCTTCGATAAAGCGAACCACGAGTACCCCCGGCTCGGAGTAGACTAATTCTGGAGAAACACCGGTTTCGAAGGCAGCTCGGCAGCATTCGGTTTCATTACGGCGGGAAATTAAATGCACAGGATCATCCTCACCGATTCGGACTACAAATAGTTGGCTGCCGTCGGTGACCTTGAAATTAAGATTAGTCATGCCGCCACCCAGGGGCTCGATTTCCACGGCTGTCTGCCAGCATTCGAGTTGGCCAATTTTATTAACTAGGGCTTCATTCATCGGGGGTGCCTGGGATGTTTAGCAATTATTCCTGTTTCGATACTGGGGAAGCAGGTACCCGATCCATGATAGCATCGACGAATTCTTGCGCAATGACACGATGAACGAATCTCAATTTTTTAATAAAGGCTGGTGCCGGTTTAAACACGATAAAACCCTAATGCAGTGGATCGACCGGGTGCTGCCCTGTGCGCGGAAAACCGTCGTCGCTGGGCAAAATGCAAAGTGGCTACGCTGCGGTGGCACCTGGTTTGCCGGTGTTAATGTACTGCCCAATGCCGCCGATGGTTCGGTTTGTGGAAGTGGCGCTATACAGGGTGAGGTAATCGACTTTATCCGGCAGACGCTCGGATTTGACGGTTTCGACTGGGACCAGGCGCAGGTGTCGGTATGCTATCCCGGCTATCCACAGCCAATGCCCAGTGAATCCGAGGCGGCGTTTATTTATCGTCGGGATCACGATGCCGCGCATATCGATGGTCTTATACCCGAGGGCCCGAAACGGCGCAGGCATTTACGCGAGCATCATGGTTTCATTCTTGGTATTCCGATGGTTGAATACGGTCCGGGTGCCTCGCCGCTGGTAGTCTGGGAAGGTTCGCACGAAATTATCCGCGAGGTCTTCACCGAAGTATTTCAAGATGTAGCGGTGGACCAGTGGGGCGATATAGATATTACCGGGGTATATCACGAAGTTCGACACAGGATTTTCGAGTGTTGCAAACGAGTTGAAATTTATGCCAGGCCGGGCGAGGCTTACCTGATGCACCGACTCGCACTACATGGCATAGCACCCTGGCAAAGCGGCGCTAGTGCTACAGACGATGGTCGCATGATCGTTTATTTCAGACCCGAAACCGGCGGCCCTGAAGGCTGGTTGTTTAATCCATAATTAGCAAACGGAGCACGGCCGTAATCGGTTCATGAAGTGGTAAATTCAAGCATATGGGTTATAGTTTGCTATGCTCAATTAGTCCTGATTATTCGCAAAGCACTCACCTGGAGGCAATATGGAAATATCGACCATTATCACACTCGTCATTATTGGCGCCCTGGTTATTTATATCATCTCAATCTTCAATACTCTGGTGGCATTAAAAAATCGTTTTAAAAATGCATTCTCCCAAATTGAAGTACAGCTAAAACGCCGCTACGATCTTATTCCCAACCTGGTAGAAACCGCGAAGGGATATCTCAAACATGAGCGTGAAACGCTCGATGCTGTAATCAAAGCGCGTAATGCCGCATCGGACAATCTGTCTGCCGCTCAGAGTAATCCGGGTGATGCCGCCACTATGCAGGGACTGGGGCAGGCGGAAGGTAATCTTGCCGGCGCATTAGGTCGTTTTAATGTACTGGTGGAGGCTTATCCAGATTTAAAAGCCAACCAGAATATGATGCAGCTAACCGAAGAATTGACCAGCACGGAAAACAAGGTGGCGTTTGCGCGACAGGCGTTTAATGATCAGGTTATGGAATTCAATGTCTATAAACAATCATTCCCGCAAAATATATTTGCCGGTATGTTCGGTCACGCCAAAGATGCGACGCTGCTTGAATTCGAAGATAGCGCAGAAATTCAGGAAGCCCCAAAAATTTCATTCTAGTGTCTAGGCCGCATATCCCCAGCGTTTGATGCATAACCGATGAATTTTTTTGAAGCACAGGACAGGGCCCGTAGAAATACGCTCTGGATGATTCTACTGTTTATCCTCGCGGTAGCCGGGTTGGTCTTTTTGACTAACTTGCTGCTGCTGGTTGTGCTGGCCTATTTGAAAACCGGCTATTTTGTATTTTCGATCTCTGGGCTGAAAACTTACTTTGATCCGGTCGTGTTTATCGGGGTCACAGTCGGCGTATCTCTGCTGATTTTTGGCGGTAGCTTATATAAAACCATGTCCCTGTCCAAAGGTGGTCCTGCCGTTGCTGAAATGCTTGGTGGCAGGTTAGTGCCGCAAAGTACCAACGACCTGCTGCAGAGACAGTTACTCAATGTAGTCGAAGAGATGTCGATAGCCGCCGGAATGCCAATCCCCAAGGTATATCTACTCGACGATCACTCTATAAACGCTTTTGCAGCAGGCCAGTCGCCTGCCACTGCGGTAATTGGTGTAACGCGAGGAGCGATAACGCAGTTGAGCCGGGAGGAACTTCAGGGTGTAATCGCGCACGAATTCAGCCATATATTCAATGGTGACATGCGGCTCAATATCCGCTTAATCGGGGTATTGCACGGCATTTTGCTGGTCGGCATAATCGGCTATTTCATATTGCGGTCTTTGCGTTTCGCCGGTAGATCACGAAGCAAAAAAGGCGGTGGTGGCCTGGTCGCAATAGTGGCGCTGGGTGCTGGCTTGATGGTAATCGGCTACGCCGGGACCTTTTTCGGACAGTGGATAAAGGCCGTGGTCAGTCGACAGCGCGAATACCTGGCCGACGCGTCAGCAGTTCAGTTCACGCGCAATAAAGACAGTATCGCCGGGGCTTTGAAAAAAATTGGTGGATCGAGCGCGGGCTCGTTTATCGAATCTCCTGCAGCACCCCAATATAGTCACGCTTATTTTGCCAACGGCCTGAGTAGTTTTTGGCAATCGTTATTTGCAACGCATCCTCCGCTCGAAAAACGTATAAAGGCCATAGATTCAGGCTGGGATGGGAAATTTGTCAGCCCCCAGGCGAAACAACAACCGGTATCGGCAGAAGCATCGAGTGCAGTATCGTCAAAGGCAGCGGCCGAATTAGCGGTAAACACAGCAATTCTGAGCGCGGCTGGAGCGGTGATTGAACGGATTGGCACACTGAACGAAGAAAATATCGAGCAGGTGCGCGAGCTTATTATTGCTATGCCCGAGTCGCTCAGAATTGCAGCGCAAAGCGCTTTTACGGCCCGGGCCGTGATCTATGCGATATTACTTAATTATCAGTCCAGTCAAAAAGAAGTCTGGTCACTATTGGAGCAACATGCCGACCAAAGTATGCCAGCTTTAACTGCGGAGTATTTAGCCGAAATTAAAAATCTGCATGAGAAATTTAAGCTTCCATTGTTGGAACTCTGTATTAATGCATTGCGCGAGTTATCGACCAACCAGTTCATTCAATTCGAACGCGCGATTAATAAAATTATAAGAGCTGATAAAAAGATTGATCTGAATGAATGGATAATCCAGCGGTTTGTACTGCAACAATTGAACGAACATTTCGGCTTGCGTAAACCGGCAAAAGCAAAACATGCCAGCCTTGGCGCGGTCAAATCCGATGCCGAAACCCTGATGTCGCTGATCGCTTACGTGGAACACGGGGACGATAACGAGGCGGCACGAGCTTTTGATCACGGCAAGAATGAAATCGGCGCGACCGCGTTTAATATAATCGCCAGGAAGGATTTTTCTCTCGACGCGCTGAACCAGTCACTCGACAACCTGATGCAGCTAAAACCGCTGGTTAAACCCCGCATATTGAAGGCCTGTGTGGCTATTATTCTGGCCGACGACAAGGCTACCACCAGGGGCATCGAATTAGTGCGGACTATTTCGACATGCCTCGATTGTCCGATGCCGCTATTGCGAGCCTGAAGCCTGGTCTACAGGTTGGGCTTCGTCTCTCAGCATAACCTATGGGCTAGGAGTTTGTCGGATCGATCCGGCTGGTCAAAACTTTAATACCCGATGGGGTTTCTATATTTGCTGAAAGGTATGACGGTTCGCTATCGGGCAGTGTATGGATGCTGACCAGGTGGTCTGCACCAATGGACTTCAGCATCGGACGCAGCCAGTTGGCCCTATTGTGATGAATTTCCAGCGACTGCAATTGGCAACCCAGATCAGCCATCGCGGCGGATGGGTGCGGCGTTGATAACCACTGGATACTATAAGGCAATAAGCCGCTGGCCAGTAATCGGCCGTCCCCGGTCAGCGCAATCTGCCAGCGTAGATTATCACGACTGAGTTCGGTCGGAGTGCCAATTGAAAATGCAGATTTCTGACTCAGATGATGAATATCGGCTGTATTGATTACCCAGGTAATTAGCCTTGGCTGCTGGTGTAGTGATTCGCGCATCAGGGCGTCATCGAGGTTAAACCAGCGAGGTCGATCGGGTATCGTGGCATCAGGGTCGATCGCAATCACTTCGAGATAGGCGTTATTGCCGAGTTGCATCAGGTGATTGCAGGTTCCCATGGTTTTGTGGAAGCCGCCTTTGGGAATTTCAACACCAAGTGCCGAGCGAATATAGTCAACACCCTGTTCAAGCGATGCGGCGGCGATTACCAGATGGTCGAGTCGATTCATGATATCAATTTATTTTGAATGGCGATAATTCTCAAGTCGTATTTCAACAGATTACATCGAACAACGTAATCAGGGTGGATTTTCCCGTGCTACTGATTTATGTTGTATCGTTCAGTTGATTGGAGAGCAGCTATGAATATAACAACCAGTAGAATCGACTATCGAGTCGGAGACAATATCCACCAGGCCCAAATCGTCTGTGATGATTCCGCCAGCACACCCAGGCCCGGCGTAATTATTGTGCACGAGTGGTGGGGAGTGAACGACTATATCGTAGAGCGAGCGCATCAACTCGCCGAACTCGGATATGTAGCGCTGGCGATCGATATGTATGGCAACGGCAGGATAGCCGATAACCCGGATGAAGCGGGTGGATTAATGAATGCAGTATTAGGCGATATGGAAGCCGGCACAGCGGCCCTGCGAGCCGGTTATGAGTTATTGCTTGAACAGGATTCAGTGGACGCAGAAAAGACAGCCGCAATTGGCTATTGCTTCGGTGGTGCGATGGTATTACATATGGCGCGTATTGGTATGTCATTAAGCGCTGTTGCCAGTTTTCATGGTGCGCTGGGGTCATTCCATACAGCCCAACCCGGCAGTATTACGTCGCGAATTCTGGTGTGCCACGGTGAAGCCGATTCGATGGTGACGATGGACGATCTGGCTGGATTTCGCACTGAGATGGATACGGCGCAGGCAAACTACGAAGTCAAACTCTACGCCGATGCGAAGCATGGGTTTAGCAGTCGCGAGGCCGACGTTAATGGCAGTAAGTATGGCATTGATGTCGGTTATAATGCTACGGCTGATGCGGCGTCCTGGGAAGCGATGAAATCGTTGTTCAGAGAAGTTTTCCAGCGGTAGTGATTTTAATGTCGAATAAAAACGATTTTAGCGACTATCGTCGAGATTACGAGAGCTACAGTATTGGCAGGGGAGATTTAGACCCTGACCCGATCGTGCAGTTTGGTAAGTGGCTGCAGGATGCGATTGATATAGACGCGGTCGATGCCACCGCGATGACGTTGGCGACAGCCACCAGGGATGGTATTCCTTCGGCAAGAATCGTGCTGCTGAAAAATTACGACGATGCAGGTTTTTGTTGGTATACCGATTCGCGCAGTCAAAAAGGTCAGGAACTGGCGCTTAATGATCAGGCTGCATTGTTATTTCACTGGCGCGATATGAGCAGACAAATTCGGGTACAGGGCAGTGTAGAGCGGTTACCAGCAGGAGAGGCCGAGGTCTATTTTCATTCCCGTCCCGATGGCAGCCGTTATAGTGCCGCTGCCTCGCATCAGTCATCGCCGGTCGATAATCGTAATGTGCTTGAGACCGAGGTTCGGCGATTAAACGAATTATACCCGCAGGGCGATGTGCCGCGTCCCGAGACCTGGATCGGCTATCGCCTAAAGCCGATATATTTCGAATTCTGGCAGGGGCTGGTAAACCGCCTGCATGATCGTCTGGTGTATAAGCCACATGAGAGTGGCTGGTCAATAGAACGTATTTCTCCATAGATGCTTGTTCCCGCGCTCATTGCCTTCGGCCACTTTTTTGCATTTTTTGCACTCACCGCCGCGCTCATTTTACAGCTTACGCTGCTTTCGGACTCGATCAGCATTGCTAGCGCGCAGCGAATTCAGCGTGCAGATCAATTTTATGGCATGTCTGCGATATTAATATTGATATTCGGAATTTTACGCGTGGTTTATTTCGAGAAAGGCGTTGATTATTATTTAAGCAATAACTTCTTCCTGATTAAAATTGGTTTATTCATTATCGTCGGCTTGCTATCCATCTATCCGACAGTTTATTACAAACGCTGGGATCCGGAACTGAAGCTGGACATCGCGCCTGAATTGTCGATACGGGCAGTGGAAAAGCTACGCAAAATTATTCACACTGAACTGGTTGGCATTCTGGGAATTTTGCTGTGTGCTTCGCTGATGGCAAAAGGGTTTGGCTAAGGTAGTTGCAGCGGTTTTCCCTACGGCTGTCTTGGGCCGCTTGGGCTTATTGGCATTGATATCGTTATGAGCTATCGGGGGCATCAGGTTCGGATTGGTGCAGATATCGGTGGGACATTTACTGATGTGGTACTTGAGGCCGGTCCGCAGCAATTCTCGGCCAAGGTGCTGACCAACTATAGCGAGCCTGAGCAGGCCATCATCGACGGCTTGATGAAAATCACCGACAAATCCGGGATCGGTATCGAGCGTATTGACCAGCTGATTCACGGTACTACACTCGCGACTAATGCACTGATCGAACGACGCGGCGCAAAAACCGCGTTTATCACCACCGAGGGATTTCGTGACGTCATTGAAATGCGTACCGAAGGGCGCTTCGAGCAATACGATTTAAATCTGAGTTTACCGCCACCGTTAATATCACGTGAACATCGCTTCCCGGTGGCGGGGCGAATAGCTGCCACCGGTCGCGAGCTAGTTGCGCTCGATGAGGTCGCGCTGGAACGCATCGCCGTTAAAATTCGCCAGGCAGGGTACACCAGTATTGCCATCGGGTTTATCCATTCTTATGCAAACGGCCAGCACGAAAACCGCGCGCGCGAAATAATCAGTATTCTGGTAGGCGACGTCAGCATCTCGATATCCAGCGAAGTTTCACCGCAGATGCGTGAATTCGAACGCTTTAATACGGTTTGCGCTAATGCCTTTGTCAAACCCTTAATGGCCTCCTACCTGGGACGTCTGATCGAACGTCTGAAATCAGTCGGCATGGATTGCCCGGTATTCATGATTCACTCGGGAGGCGGGTTGATATCGATCGAAAGTGCAATCGAATTTCCGGTACGCCTGCTCGAATCCGGTCCTGCCGGTGGTGCAATTTATGCCGCCGATTATGCCGCACGTTATGGTCTCGATCGAGTGCTTTCCTACGACATGGGTGGTACCACCGCGAAGATTTGCCTGATCGAAAACCACAGGCCGAAAACCGCGCGTAGTTTTGAAGTTGCCAGAACTTATCGTTTCAAGAAAGGGTCGGGCATGCCGATTTCGATTCCGGTGATCGAAATGGTCGAGATCGGAGCTGGTGGTGGGTCGACAGGCTGGGTTGACGAGTTGCATCAAATTCGGGTCGGCCCCGAGAGCGCCGGGTCCGAACCCGGACCGGCCTGTTATGACCAGGGCGGTGAACACCCGACGGTAACCGACGCCGATTTGCTACTCGGTCGGCTCGACAAGGATAACTTTGCCGGTGGCGATATCAGGCTATCGATTGAAAAGTCAGCGGCCGCGCTGGAAAGCGAAATTTGTAATAAACTCGATATGAATGGTGAGACCGCCGCCATCGGTATTTGCGAGGTGGTGGATGAAAACATGGCCAACGCGGCGCGTGTACACGCGGTTGAAAGTGGCAAGGAACTGGCCGATTACACCATGATTGCATTTGGCGGCGCGGCACCTTTACACGCCAGCCGATTGTGCGAAAAGCTCAATATCGATACACTTCTAATTCCACCTGGTGCTGGTGTTGGCTCAGCCATCGGGTTTCTGCGGGCAGCGTTTGGGTTTGAAGCAGTTCGTGGGGCGTTTTTAAAACTCAGTGCCTTCGATCCCGACTGGACCAATGCACTGATTGATGAGCTGGGTAGCGAGGCAGAGAAATTTGCTCGCGCCGGGACACCTGGTGGCATACTTAATCGCGAGCACAAGGCTTATATGCGTTACCAGGGGCAGGGTTGGGAAATCGTCGTCAAGCTGCCGAATCGGAAATTATACGGTAACGACGATAAAGAGCTTCGACGCCGTTTCGAAGACGAATACCGGCGCCTGTTTGGACGATCGCTCAGAGGGCTCGATATTGAAATCATGAACTGGTCGGTGCAGGCGAGTTCGCCACTCGTTGCGGTCAGGCCGGTCACCCAGGTGTCGAGATTCACAACTTTAAAAACTGATATCAAACGCAAAATTTTCGACGCTCGGGAACAGAAATTTGTCGAAGCTGGTATCTATGCGCGCGCGACCATGCATGTTGGCAATCAGGTAAGCGGCCCGGCCATCATTGTCGAAAATGAAACCACGACCATAGTCACTTCTGGATTTGAAGCGACTATGCAGGAAGATCGCTGCTTGCTGGTGCAGCGTAAATCAGGAGGTAGCGATGCAGGCTAGAGGCATATCGAGCGTCCACATGCAGGTTATGTGGAACCGGCTGATCTCCGTGGTCGAGGAACAGGCGCTTACCCTGTTGCGTACCGCCTTTTCCACCTCGGTACGCGAGGCCGGGGATTTGTCTGCCGGTGTATTTGATCAAAATGGTTTGATGATTGCACAGGCGGTCACCGGCACACCCGGTCATGTCAATGCGATGGCCGAGGCGGTCGGACATTTCATCAAAGATATCGGCAGGGACAATATTTTTGAAGGTGATTCCTATATCACCAATGACCCCTGGAAGGGCACAGGCCATTTGCACGATTTCACCTTCGTCAATCCCTCGTTCCGAAATGGAAGGCTGGTGGGATATTTTGCCTGCACAGCTCATGTTGTCGATGTCGGGGGCCGTGGCTTTGGGCCGGATGCCATTGAAATTTACGAAGAGGGTATTTACATCCCGATCATGAAATTTGCCGAGCGCCGCGAAGTCGATATGCGCCTGATAAATATCCTGCGGCACAATGTGCGCGAAGCCGATCAGGTGATCGGTGATTTGTATTCGCTATCGTCCTGTAACGACACCGGGCACCGGCGTTTGATGGACATGATGGATGAATTCAATCTTGACGATTTAAACCAGTTACGCGATTTTATTTTTAGCAATAGTCTGCGCGCGACGCTTGAGAATCTGAAAAAGCTCCCGGCCGGTTCTTATAGCAACGAGATCACAGTGGATGGATACGATGCGGCTGTGACCATGAAGGTACGACTCGATGTATCGGGGCAGCAGGTATTGGCCGATTTTGA
>Ga0255049_10001461_pt1 | contig 13013 bp, 16 predicted proteins | sample JV7_2_3_MG_FD_183615 | JGI IMG/M metagenome (GOLD analysis project Ga0255049, IMG submission 183615) | Seawater microbial communities from Jervis Inlet, British Columbia, Canada - JV7_2_3 | ecosystem: Environmental > Aquatic > Marine > Inlet | place: Canada: British Columbia | collected 2016-10-06
TTCTCATAAAAGTATAGTCGAGTACGAAAAACAATTGATGTATATGGGGCAGCAAAACAGGCTAGTTACAGGGTTTTATGCTCTAGTCGGTACGGATACGGAGCCTGATGCTACGAGTTTACGTTCATCAGCAATGTATGGTGATTCAAAAGCGGATCGGATTGAGCCTGATATAAAATTACTTCAAGATGCTAACAAAGAATACTCATCTAGTATCGCATTTGATAATAAACTTTGGTTTAGTGTGACATATGGTGCAACAAATACTGTTAATAATCGTGTATATCAATTTGATTTTGTTAGGCGAGATACTTCCCGAAAAGTTGGTTCATGGGTGCCATTCACCGGAATGTCATTTAATGATTTTGCAGTTTATGGAGGCGAGTTATATGCGGGCGGATCGGATAGCACAGGATTTGTTTATAAATTGCAGGACGGTACTTATAGCGATAACGGTGTTGCTATTGACTCATTTTATGAAACGAAAGAATTAGACGGTGGAAAAAATCATCGTCATTTTGATAAAGATTTTAGACAAGCAAATTTCACAGTGGAAACTCTTGGTGATTGGAATATGAGAATTCATCGTCGGGTGGATTCTGAAAAGGGATCGGGGGATGCCATTGACGTTAACCTAGATGCCGGAGGAACCAATTGGGGAGCAGGTGTTTGGGGAGTGGATACGTGGGGTGGAGGTAAAGACCGTGAGGATATTAAAATGGAGTTAGGCCAATCTCAAGGTACTCGTATCGCTTTCAAGTTTACAAATTTAAATACGGTTGGCTCGGCATTTAAAGTAGTCCGAGGCAATGTTTACTACAATAGAAGGGGTCTCAGATGACACAGCCAAACCCATTAGCTCCCGAGGGTGGAGCTGAAGAATTCGACATTATGAGGCGGAGATTAAAGCAACGTGGAGCAACGCGTGGGGAGCAAGCTCAAAGAGGAGTCGCAAGGCAAGCAGCAGCTCTAGGCAATCTCCCGAGCGGAGCAGCGTTAAAACAAAGGCAAATGGCAGCTCAACAATCCGAGCAGCAAACCGGGCAAGAATTGCAGGACGTAAATATCCTACAGGCTCAAACTCAAAGAGCCGAGAGAGAAGCAGCAGCAGGTAGGGAGCTTCAAAGATTTGGAATCACCGAGCAGTCAAGAATTGCCGAGCAAGGTCAAGGCATTCAGAGATTTGGAATAGAGCAACAAGCTGCGACTGCAAAAGCAGGGCAGGCCATACAGAAATTCGGAATAACCGAAAGCTCAAGAGTAGCCACAGCCGGTCAATTTATGCAGGAGTCCATTGCTAAGCAAGGGTGGGCAGCAGATAAAGATATTCTAGCTGATAAACACGCAAACGATCTTGCTTTAATGGTAGAGCAGGGAGCTACTCAATTTGAATTGCAGAATGCTCAAAATTTACATGATCGAAATATGCAAAATCAAGCTGAAAATGCCGCTTCAAATGCTGCTCTTTTAGTTGAAAGAGGAGTAAATAAAAGACATTCAGAAATAATCTCTTCAAACAAAGCTTTGCAAACAATGGCCGATAATATGGCTCAAAAGGGTATAGATATTCAACAGCAATTAGCCGACCATGCTGAAACTCAGGCAGGGCAGGAGGCTATTTTAAATCAGTTTGCTACTGTGGTTAATTCATTCGATCCACTTCGAGCAGCAGGTTTTTCCAAGCAAGTTATATTCGATATGCTTGAGTCAATGGAAGTCCCATTTTCTGAGGAATTGGAAGCTGCTTATGAGTCCTCCGGTACAAGCACATCGAGTACCGGATTTACCGGCGAATTTCAGCCTATGTAAATAAAATAAATTGGAGATAAATATGCCAGTACAAATAAAACCGAGGATACAAACGACTCCCGGTTCTCAAGGTAAGAAAAGCGGAGTATCTACAGGCTCAGCAATTGGAGCAGGACTTGGAGGAGTGATTGGGGGAGTAGCTGGCTTTATGGGAGGAGGAGCTGCAGGAGCAGCAACGGCAGGCCCGGCAGGAGCAGCAGCAGGTGGAGCTATGGGAGCAGCTAAGGGAGCAGTCGCAGGAGCATCTACAGGAGCGGGACTCGGAGGAATTGCCGGGGGATTAGTTGAGCCGGGACAGCAGGGGACAGCAGGTAGTCAATCTTTTATGTCTCAAGTACCGACTCAAGAATTGGCTCAAGGCTCCCAACAAATATTAGATGGGATTAGGTCATTGAATCATCTGCCAAATGCTAAGAGTCAATATTTACAACCTATGACTGATGCTTATCTTAAAACTCAAATCGAATTAAAAAGGAGAAGCTAATGGGTGTTATAGGCATAAATCCCTCAAGACCGGAGCCACAGGCGCGTGAAAAGCAAGATCCTTTCGACAGAGATTTGGGACGAGTTTTAAAAGGCTTGCAGGCAGCTAGTGCTGGCTTACAAATAATGGATCATATTGGCCCGGATAAAGAGAAGGATTTAAAAATAGAAAACGCAGAATTAACCAAAAGAAAGCTTACTGCTCAAGCTCTGCAGGAGGAATTTAAAAGAGATAAACAGCAAAAATTATATGATAACGAGGTTGAAAAGCACGAACAAGCTATCAAAACATCTAAATTTAATACTGCTGATAAGATAAGGGATGATTATACAAAACATCCAACTAAATTAAAAAATGATGGACGGAAAACATTCATAAATATAGTGAAGAGAAACTGGGACGATTATAAAAAAGATCCTAATAATTTCACAGCTTTTCAGCAAGCACAGTTAGTGGAATCATTTAAGAAAGCAATGGACCCAGGTAGTGCTGTGATGGGAGGGGAATTCCAAACGGTTAGAGAAGAAACCATAGGGATGCTAGATCAAATACTAGCTACCAAGGATAAGATAACCAAGGGGATGATTTTAACAGATACTCAAGTATCACAGTTAGCCGATTCGATGAGAGTGTTAGACGAAGAAACCAATGCTGCTGATGCACATATAAGGTCATTCTTCGAGGGCATAGCAAAAGATAGTGAAGTCGATATTGATTTGATCATACCAAAACACACAGGCACTTTACCTCCGATTACCGGAGCAGCAACGGACAGCCCAAAATTCAGTGATAATATTATTAATAAATATATAGAGGGTGCTCCACTTGTAGATGGGGTAAAACCTACAAGGGAAGAGGCTATAAAATCATTAGCTGACGGCCATGCAAGAATACTCAAAAGACAGCAGGAAAGCGAACGGTCTCCCGAGCCTCAAGCTGCTCAACCTCAACCGTTTAATCCGACAGGAATGATACCTCCCGAGCAATCTCAATCATTGAGGAGGCCATAATATGACTCAACCAATAACTGAAGAAATGATGTTAAATGAAGCTTTAACTCCCACCGTTGCTCCCATGGGTGAGAGTGATTTCATTGACGAGAATATGACAGCAGTAAAATCTCAAGAAATGCTTGAAGAGTCTTTTAAAAAACCTCACAGAGACATAACCGGAAAAATGAGATTTCATATAGGTCTCATAAGGGATGATCCTCAGCTCCAAGTGGAATATTTCAAAAGAAAAGGAATAGATGCTCAAGTTGGTGAGGATGGCGAGGTTTTAGTAGCTGAAAAGGATGGGATCTTAAGACCGTTTCGAGGTAGTGAGTGGAGCTTTCAAGATTTTGCAGAGTGGATTCCCGAGATCATTGAGGGTGGAGCCGCTGCTGTATTAACCGCTGGCAAACTCGCATCGGGAGCAATCGCTGGCTCTGCAGGATTAGCGGGAGCTAGTGCGATATCGGGAGCAGTGACCGGGGGATTAGAAGCCGCAAAGCAAGGTGTGGCCATAAGCCAAGATTTAAGACCGGGTTTTGATGCTGGACGAATAGGCACAAAGGCAGCAGCCGGAGCTATCGTACCGGGGTTAATGAAAACAATTGGAGCCGGAGCTAGAGCGATAGGCAAAGGTTACAATATTGCGAGATTCGGAAGTGCTCCTGCTCCTATAGATAAAGCTGGAATTTGGGAATCGGCTAGAGCGATTAAAGCAAAACCGACTCCGGGGATGCTAAGCACATTTGGAGGACTTCCACAGAGAGAATCTGTATTAATGAAGTCTCAAGGTAGTCCTGCTGGGATGTCGATTAGAGGACAGCAAGCGCATAATTTAAGAATGATTGAAGAAACAACAGAAGAGCTAGTAGCTGTAAAATCTCATAGAGCTGGTTTCTCCGAGGCAGATATTGGAGAAGAATTTCTTGAAAATGTTAAGCAAAGTGTAGCAAAGAAAGCTAAGCCTGCAGAGGATATTTACAATTCGATTAATGAAACTCTAGGGGATATCCCTGCAGATAATCGAGTTATAGAAAGAGCAATGTCCCAGTTAAGAAAGGATGCTAGAAAAGAACCATCATCCCTTAAAATGCTAGATACTTTTGAAAAGCAAATCCTCCCCGGTACTGACTCGGTAGCCGATCAAAAGTTAATGAGGACGAGTTTACGTGGAGAATTAGGCTCTGCAGCTACTCCGAATCAAAGAAAAATCATTGATAAACTCTATGGCTCAATTACAAAAGCGAGAGAGGAATCTTTTAAGACTGCTATTGATAAGGCGATAAAAGAAAAATCTGAAATATCTATAGAGGCAGCTCCCGGAGAAGCTTACAAAGTATGGAGAAAGGAAATCCAGAGAAGGTATAAAAGCTTATCAAGTGAGGATAAATCTAGGCTTATAACAGCACAAAGAGATAATCCTAACGAGTTTGGATCGTTTGCCACGGCTGATCAGTATCACGCAGAATTAGGCGAAGGACTCGATAAGTTAAGAGATCAAGCAATAAAAGAAAATCCTAAAATGTTTACCAATACGGTAGCAGGAGCAGAGGTTAAGGATTTAAAAGGTAACTTAGTACCCACAGGGGCGAAGCAAAAGAAGCTCTTGGATTTAAAAGTTAAGGATGATGATGTAGAAAAATTAAAAAAAATGCAGCTCGATCTCAAGAAAGCCGATGGGATTTATGCAAATCTAGCAAAAGAAATTCAAGCAGCTCTGACTAAAGGTAAAGACTTAAAACTCGGTGTTAAGTTTGAAGCGGAGCAAGCAATAAAAGGTAAAGCCGGTGGAGTGAATATCCCTGCTGAGGCTCGTCAAAAGATGTTTTTACAAAAGCAGGATGTGGCTCAAGTAAAGGCTATGAAGCAATTATCTCCCGAAGCTTATGAAACCTTGGTTGACGGTTTAAAATTGCAAATGAAGAAACAAGCTACCCTTAGAGGTAAAGGCAGGGAATTGAAAATAAGCCCTACCAAAGTACAGCAAATAATTAGAGGATATTCAGGGGATGTCGCAAAGGTAATATTCGGGGAGAATACTCTTAAGAAGCAAGAATTTGCCGAGAAGTTTTATGCTCATATTCCTTATGATATTAACCCATCGGGTACTGCTACTACCGAGGTACTTCATAAAATCAAGGTAATGTTAGACTCAGGGATTCATGCAGCTTTAACTTCTAATAAATTCCAAGCCACAGCCGCTTATGTAGCCTTAGAGAAAATCATGAGAAAAGATAAAGTTAACACTGACTCCAATTCTACTAAGCTGAGAAAAGCAGAAGAAAAGCAGACTATAAACAGAAGAGGTAAATAATGTCTCTTCTGAATATGACGAGTCATCCGTTCAAGAATAACGTGATTAAATTCCCTCCTCCTGCTCCTCCCACTATTCTAAGTCCGGAGCCAAGGAAAGAGAGGATTCCACAGCATGTGGGACTACTCGCAGCTCATAGTGATTCCAGTATTATGATGGGAGATTCCCAAATCGCATTAAAGCACTCGGATGATATAGTGATGGGAAATGGCCATAATGTTTTGGGAGCAAACGCTGTCCAGGTTTTGACAGAATATCTGATGAAACCCGGAGTGGGATTAACTGAAGTGATGGGAGCAGAAATCTCGGGTAAACTCGTAGAGGATGTTAAAATGGTAGCAGCTCATGAGCTTCCACCGATAATGATGAACGGATTTAATCAGGCTTTGGATGCATTAAAATTAGGAGGTTTCTTGATTGACGATTACAAGCAGGAGCTTTTTGATTCTCTTATGCATGAGGGAGTACCCGGATTAACTCAAGCACATTTGAAATTAATTAATACTAACGAAAATTATTCTAGGAGGTTTATGTAATGGCTGCTCCAAGTGTAACCTATAATTTTATTGATGCGACTACTATAGTTCATTCTGAAGTTAACCAAAATTTCACTGATCTAATAAATGGCATGTCAGATGGCAACGATGATTTTACGATCTCCGCTTTAACATGTGGAGGAGCAGTAGCTTTAAATGCAAATGTAGATTTAGGTAATGCTACCGGGGATGATATTGCAATCACTGGACGAGTGACAACCGATATAGATCCTAAAACTGCAGCTACAAATACCCTCGGGGATGCTACTCAAACATGGCTTTCGCTTTACCTTGACGGTGGAGTAACTGATGGGGGAGCTGTCTATTTCAATGCTTCTAGTACGGCATTTTTGAAGAGTAATGCTGCTGGGACTACTCTATCGAGTGGAGGATTTACAACCGTTGCTCTTCCTGCTGTGACAGTATCCACTACCCTTGGAGTTACTGGACTTTCTTCTCTCGCTGCCTTGACATGCACTGGAGCATTTACCAGTTTAGGGATCGATGATAATGCTAACGCTATTGCAATGACTATAGATTCAAGCGAAAATATAGGCATTGGTGTTGTCGCTCCAGCAAGAAGGTTAGGACTGCATACAGCAAGTTCCGATAGATGTGAAATGACATTCACTAACGATACTACAGGGTCTACATCAGGAAACGGACTTGAAGTTGGGATATCCTCCGCCGAAGCCGCTTATATGTGGAATTATGAAAATACATTAATGGGTTTTGGTACTAATAATCTTCAACGAATGACCATATTAGCAGACGGAAGCGTAGGCATAGGGACGACTAGTCCTGAACTACTCTGTCATATTTATGCTGGCGATGCTAGTCGCGTACCAAACACTAATAGTCAATTGGTAGTTGAGAATAGTGGGCATACCGGAATAAATATATTATCGGGAGCTTCAAGTAACGGTGCTTTGTATTTTGGAGATACAGGTGATGCAGCCGGAGGCAGTGTTCAGTATGAGCAGACCGGCAACAATATGAAGCTTTATACTGCCGCTACCCTAGCCATGACAATTGATTCTAGTCAACAGGTAGGCATAGGCGCAACTCCTATAACAAATGTAAGAACAGTCATTGATGGAGCAGGGAGCGCATCAAGTACCACCGCCCTTATGGTTAGAACCTCAGATCCTACAACTTACTTCCAGTGCCGAGATGATGAAGTTACATTTACAAACGATGGAACGGTTTCTTCCCTAGCTTCTGACATTAGATTAAAAACCAATATTCGAGATATAGATGATGCTTTAGAAACTTTATGTAAATTAAACCCTGTGCATTTTGATTGGAAAGTTCCCGAAGCTCACCGTAAATTATCACAAGCGGGATTTATTGCACAGGACGTACAAAAGGTTAAACCTCACTGGGTTATTAAAGGTAATCTCGATAAGCGAGAATATATACATATACCAGAAGAAGAAGAAGAAACCGTATTAACCACTCAATTTGGTGATTTAAACGCATACTTAATAAAAGCCATGCAAGAGCAGCAGGCAATGATTGACGAGCTGAGAAAAGATATAGCAATCTTAAAAGCAGGATAATCTAATGCCTGATATTAACGCTAAGAATATTGCTATTCCTCTTACGATGCTTGGCTCTGTGGTAGCAGGCTCGGCATACATAACAGATACTCGATCAGATTTGGATCATTTAACTTCTCGGGTAAATAACCACAGATCGGATTTTAAAGATTCTATCTCGGAGTCAAAAGATCAGGACGAGCGATTATCGAGAATGGAGGGTAAGCAAGATTTAATTTTACATACCATAAAACGACTAGAAAAAAGGTTTAGTGATGAATGATGAAGTAGCAGCTCCTCCGAAGGGGATAAAAGAAACTCAAGAAATGTTAGATGCGTTAAATGAAATAACCATATTTTTAATGAGAAGGTTTAGGGATGGTGTGCAGTTTGAGGACTTCACAGCATTTTATGCCGAGATTATATCTGATCCTGATATGAAGGATTTAATGCTCAAGGCTTTCGATGGGTACGAGCAAATACCCGGCGAGGTTGATGATATTGACGTATCCGAGGCATGTGCGCTATCATGCCAGCAAATCGGTTTTATACCACGTATAATCGGATCTCTGAAAAAACCCCAAAGGTAACTCTATGACACTATATATGATACCTGCAATAATCGCTTACATGATAATCTTTGCTCTTGTCATATATATTATTCAGCTCAAACAAACTCTCAAAAAACCTCAAACTCCCTCTCCCTCATTAGAGTTATCGGATTTTCTTCGAGACCTGCAAACACATGGCTATAGTTTTGTACGCGTAGATCCTGATAATGTCTATATGAGGAAATAATTCATTATGAATATTTTAATTACTGGAGTGACAGGTACTTTAGGTAGTGCCTTAGTCAAAAAGATTCTGTTGGAATCCCATCATGATATTATTGGCATCAGCAGGGATGAGCAAAAGCAGAGATTGCTCCCCAAACATCCGAGGTTAAAACTTAGACTCGCTGATGTGAGAGACATGGATGCTCTATATCGCACTGTCCCAGAAGCCGATCTCATATTCCATTTGGCAGCATTAAAATGCGTGGATACTATCGAAGAGAATCCATTTGAGTCTGTAAAAACCACAGTATTAGGCACTCAAAATATAGTCGATCTCGCAAACACATTGGGAGCAAGGGTTTGTTTTACTAGCACAGATAAAGCAGCACATCCCATTAATGCATACGGTCAATGTAAAGCTCTAGCTGAGAAACTCGTACTCGATGGGAGTCCCAAAAATGTCGTAGTTAGGTATGGCAATGTCTTAGGAAGTAGAGGGAGCATATTATCGTCATTGATAAAATCTCTTACTACCGAGGGTAAAGCCTATGTAACTGATGCAGATATGACACGATTTTGGATGCCGATTGATGTAGTAGTGGGGTTTGTCCATGAGGTAGCATTCTCCCCTATTATGAGTGGACTAGTAACTCCCAAAGATATTAAAGCCGCATATGTGGTGGATCTTATAAAATCAGTAGCGCAAATTCTCGGAATATTAAATTACAAAACTGAGATCATTGGCATAAGACCGGGTGAGAAAATCTCTGAAACTCTACTTGCTCCCCATGAGGCAGAGGACGGTAGAGCAATAACCAGTGATGATAATCCCCTCAGAATGACTGAGCAAGAGCTATATAATATGCTTGCTCCCATCGTCGAGGAGATCATCAAATGATTTGTATAATCGGTGCCAATGGCAATATGGGAAAGCGTTATCAATCAGTATGCAAGTATCTAAATATTCCGTTTCAGGGATTAGATGTAAATGATCCTTTACCTGTTAATGCAGCAATATTTACTCATTATATAATAGCTACTCCCACTGTGAGCCATGAGAAAATCCTGCATTATCTTTGCTCCATAAATACAATTCCTCTCAAAATATTATGTGAGAAACCGATCTTATGTGATGAGGTAGAATCAATCCTCGCTTTTGCAAAAGATCGAAATCATGAAATATTTATGGTTAATCAATATGCCTACTACTCCCATCAGACATATGAATCTCATGGAATGACTTCATATAATTATTATAACTCCGGAGGCGATGGGTTATTCTGGGATTGCATTCAGCTCATCTATCTAGCAAAAGAAAAAATCTCTCTTAGTAATGATACTCCGATTTGGTTTGCTCAGATAAATGGGACGGAGCTAGACCGAGAAACTATAGATCTCTGCTATGTTAAAATGATTCATGACTTTTATGAAAATGGCAGAATTTACGGTAAACGATGGGGTAGGAAAGATATTATTAAAGCGCATAATAAGGTTTTGGAATATGGCAAAGATAATAATTGGAATACAGGCTCGCTCAACCTCTACTCGCCTACCCGGAAAGAGTAGCATGGACTTTGGGGATAAATCGATCTTATCTCGGATCGCATCCCAAGCTGTCAGAGTGTGCGGTTGGTTCTCAAATAACCCGAATATTCAAGCATCGGTGGTTATTCTCGTTCCATTTGGTGATAAACTAAAAGATGAGTTAAGCCACAAATACACTATAATTGAAGGGGATGAGCAGGATGTTGCGAGTAGATACAAAAAAGCTATGGACTTTTTTCAATGTGATTACATTGTGCGCATTACCGGTGATTGTGTTTGGCTCCCCGCGCGGATCATTTCCAAGTGCATACGTGATACTCTACGCTGCTCTGCTGATTATTGTTCAAATGTTATAGTGAGGACATTCCCCGAGGGTTATGATTGCGAAGTAATCTCCAAACGATTATTCAATTGGATGCTCGATCAGGATTTATCTGATGATGAGAAGGAGCATTGCACACTACGAATATTCAATGACATTATTAATCGGAGGATACCTCCTGTATATACTATACATACAGTGTTAAATGAGTATGACATGAGTGATATTAAAACGTCAATTGATACTAAAATAGAATATGATGATGCTATAAAATTACTCGATGCATACAATAATAAAAGATTTGAAGCATCTAACTTCGGAGGTGTTTCAGTATGATAACTGATAATTCAAAACGTATGGAATCAAGAGCACATGCTGTCATTGCTCACGGAGCACTTACTAACTCCAAACGCGCTGCGAGTTTTGTTAGAGGAGTTTACCCTACTCACTTTAAGAGCGGTCATAAATGCTATCTCGTCGATGTGGATAAAAACACATATATCGATTTGATATGTGGATTAGGCACTAACCTCTTCGGATATGGCAATCGAGCAATAGTCGAGAGATGCCTGCAGGTAGGACTAAAAGGAAATACAGTCTTTAGTTTTGCATCAGATATTGAAGTGGAATTTGCAGAATTATTTGTAAATGAGCATCCGTGGATTGAGAAAATCCGAATGCTGAAATCTGGCTCCGAGGGTTGTAGTGCTGCTGTAAAGATTGCAAGAGCATTTACAGGTGAGAAGTTTGTTTATAGTAGAGGATATTCTGGTTGGCATGATCAGTTTGTGCAATTGACTCCTCCGGCTTATGGAGTAGCCCCCGATGGTTATATGCTCCCTTTGCAGGATGAATTTATATTCAGATGTGATACTGCTGCTGTCATAGTGGAACCCATCATTACTGACTACTCGAAGGAGCGAATCCTATGGCTCCAAAGACTACGAGAAGCTTGCGATAAGCAAGGTGTGCTCCTCATATTCGATGAGACAATCACAGCATATAGATACGAGCAAGGGAGTGTGACCCGTAGGCATAACATCCTCCCCGATTTATGGATTGGAGGGAAAGCAATTGCCGGAGGCTATCCTCTCTCTGTGGTAGGTGGACGATCCGAGATCATGGAAGCTGATTACTTTGTAAGCTCCACATGGGCAGGGGATCGCATTGCCATGGCAGCAGGAATCAAATCAATTGAGCTAATGAAAAATGATTACAGGCCTGATGATTTATGGGAGAAGGGTAAGCTCCTCCAAGATGAATTCAATGCAATCTCGGAGCATGTCCAGATGATCGGGTATCCGACTAGAGGAATATTTAAATATAAGGATCTCCGATTTAAAACCCTCTTCATGCAAGAAATGTGCAAAGCTGGGATTTTGATTGGAGCATCATGGTTTATTAACCGATGGCACTATGCTGAGAAACAAAACATAATATCAATTGCCAAAATTTGTATAAAAAATATAATCAACCATCGGGTTGTACTGGAGGGTAAAGCTCCACTATCACCATTTGCCGAGAAAGTGAGATCATAATGTGGATTAGCAGAAGCTCATTTGACGAGCTAATGAAAATAGTTAGGAATCAGGAAGGTCGGCTTGTTAACCTAGAAGGTTTGGTGTCAAAAAAACTCGACGATAGAATGGACTTGCTCCGCGAGAGCATGGACTTAGAAAATCAAAAGCATAAAGAAATGAAAGAGTTTTTCGGCGAAATAAAAAAATTTAACAAGGAGCATAAAAATGAGTCTAGTAACAGTAAAAGTAATGGTTAAAAGAAGAGATCCGAAGGATGCAGAAAAGGAAATCTCCGGATTTGAAGATTACTCTTTGAATCCTGACGCTGTGGACGGAGTAGTTAAAGTACCCGGAGATAAATCCTGTGTCGTTAAGCTCCGATGTGGCGAGAGTATAATGGCTAGGGGATCACGCGCGCAATTCGAGAAAGCAATGAATTTATGATCTCGTATCCTGAATATAAACCGATCTCCCTTGAGTCTGAAATTCCTGAGAATGCTCGTGAGTGGAGAAATAATCCTCAGATTTTCGAGTGGTGTCGGCAAAGCACTCTTATCGACGAGTTTCAGCATGAGCTATGGTTCCACCGTCAATCCGATGATGATGCTATAAAAATGTTTGGTGTCCATACTAAGACCGAGCCTGTGGGTGTATGTGGATTTACAAGCATTGATAAGCATAATCGTACTGCTGAATTTTCGTTATACATTGCTGCGAATAAACAAAAGCGTGGTTATGGTAAGCGAGCTTTGCAAACGCTACTTCGTCATGGATTTGAGGATTTTGGATTTAATAGAATATGGGGAGAAACCTTTGATGGGAATCCCGCAATGAGGACATTTCTAGATCTTGGAATGACATGCGAGGGGACTATGAGACAAGCTTATTTTAAAAAAGGTAAGTTTATTAATTCGTTTATTATAAGCATTCTCGCAGAAGAATTTAAACCAGGAAAAACTCCGGAATTGGACATTGTATGATTAGTGATTTGGTTGAGATCGGACAGTTAGTAGGACTATTTTTTATTATTCTGATGATCATCCATTATGGGGATCGGCTGCCTAAAAAGAGGAAATCTCGCAGGCCTAAGACCGTGAAAGAGGTAAAGGCAGAGACTCCTCCTAAGTTTAGAGCAAGAGCTAATTCTAATACTGAATTGTACGATCGGGAGAAG